>JADMIO010854509.1_pt1 | contig 14261 bp, 12 predicted proteins | sample 8958161 | NCBI WGS metagenome assembly JADMIO01 (sample SAMN16585339, study PRJNA669376) | soil metagenome | isolation source: Crop rotation soil | place: USA: Cullars Rotation, Alabama | collected 2011 | reverse complement strand
GGCCGCGACTTCAAGTCACGTGAATTCCAAGCTTCGGATCCCACTGTGCTGGAAAGCGACCTCTTCGTCCGTAGCCTGAACGTAGAGCACCGAGCGCGCGGGCAGCTGGTTGCTGATCGCCTGGCTGCGAAAGATCGGGGTGGGGCCGACGGAGCGTTCGAGCTCACACATCGGCAGCGGTGCCGTACCGGCGGTGCCGACGCCTCCGAAGCCCAAGCTCCCGCCAAAGCCAGCCGTGCCGACCACGGGCTCGCTGTCCAGTAGGAGTAACTGGGGCGATCCAGACAGGCATTGGCGGATCCCAAAGCAAGCACCAGCGGGACCAACCAACGTGATCGCAACATCGACAACCTTCTCCCCCGACGAGACTAGTGCTGCAGAGCAGGAGGAGCAACTCCTCCTGCTGCTTGGCTTCGCCAAGCACGCGGCTACGCCGCGCCAGCACTAGCTGTCCTCGGGGGCGTCTCGCCCCCGGAAACTGGCTTCGCCAGTTTCTCCCCCTCATCCGCTACGCGGATGGCGCTAGCGCTAACCAGGGCGGCACTCGAGCGCCACGTGCGCCATGGCAAGGTAACGATTGGTACCGTACGCCGCGCTAGCTCAGCCGATACGGCGCGCCACCTGAGCGGCGAATTGCGCGAGATCTCCGGCGTCGTCCACGCGGAAGGCGTGCTCGGTGCGGCCTAGCTCCAGCACCGCCACCAGCTTTCCGGAGGCGATGATGGGGGTCATGGCCACGCTGCTGAGCGGCGCGTCGTGCTGCAAGCGCTCGGCGACGAGGCGCTCGGCGAGGCCGTGGGCGGGGCTACCGCACAGGTTTCGGCCGCGCTGCGCGAGCTGGTAGCTGGGGTCGTTCTCCGGCAGCACCTCGCCCAGCCGCTCGGCAGGCACGCCGAACACGGCCGAGGTGACCGGCAGAGCCAGGGGGCTCCGGTAGCGGTGAATGAGCCCGGCGTTGGCGTCGAGCGCGAGCGCTGCGAGCTGCAGCGCGGCCGTCAGCAGCTCGCCCACGTCGCGGGTCGTGGGCAAGCGCTGCGTCGCTTCACGCAGGTTTTGCGCCATGTCGTCGCGATCGAGCCGACGCTGCAGCGCCTTGATCTCGCGGATACCGAGCAGCGGACGCCACGCGCCCCAGCGCAGCTCCCGCACCTGACAATGCAGCGGGATGCGCCCACCCAAGTAGCCGCGGAGCAACAGCTCGGTGTGCACCGGGCCGATGGTGGTGTCGCCGTTGGTGACGAGCCAGCGCGGCTGCGAGGCGTCCGAAGCCAGGTTCGAGAGGGGCGTAGCAAGCATGAAGCGAATTTTCCCGAGCGCGCAGGCGCCGGGCCAACCTTTTGGACAAAAGCGGCCGCCGAGGCCGAAAAAACGGCGGCGCTACGCCTTGGCTTCGAGCCAGACGAGCGTTTCGAAATGGTGCGTGCGGGGGAACATATCGAAGCCCTGAACGCTGACGACGCGTAGGCCGGCTCCGAGCAGCGGCTTCAAATCGCGCGCCAGCGTGACCGGGTCGCAGGCCACGTAAGCCACCGCGCGCGGCTCGAGCCCGACGATGCCGGCCACCACTTCCGGCGCGCCTTCACGCGGCGGGTCCAGCACCACCAGCTCGAAGCGCTGCCCTTCGCGCACCAGGTCGGTGAGCGCCCGCGCGGCGTCTGCGCTGCGCGTTTTGAGACCGCTGATGCGCTGCGCGGCGGCAGCGCGCTGGGCGGCTTGTACGGCGCTCGGCGTGCGCTCGACCATCACGCCCGTGAGCCCGGCGCGGGCCAGCGGCAACGCGAAGTTGCCGACACCCGCGAACAAGTCGCAAAAGCTCTTCAAGCTGCGGGCGCGCGCTCCCTCGACGACGGAGCTCACCAGCGCGGCATTGACGGCGACGTTGATCTGCGAAAACGCGTCGGCCGGGATCTCGACGAACGTCTCGCCCGGCAGCATGCGCTTCTCGCAGATCTTCTGCGCTTCACGCTCGCTGGCGGCGACGCTCAGCTCCTTGCCGAGGGCGCGCAGCAGCGGCTCGGCGGCAATGGGCCGAATGCCGTCTTTGGGCACGAAACGCGCGATGACGCCGCCCTCGCCGGCGCGCAGCTCCACGTCACTGAAACCGGCGAGCGCTCCTGGAAAGCGCCGCGCCAAGCGACGGATCTGCGACAGCGCCTGGTTGATGCGCGGATCGGCCACCAGGCAACCCGGCACCTCCACGAGCTGGTGCGTGCCGCGCGCGAAGAAGCCGAGCTTGCCGTGCTGCCCGACGTGAAAGCGCACGCGCGAACGGTAGCCGTGGCTCTCGCCGGCCGTCGCCAGTGGCGCTGGCTGCACCTCGACGCCGCCCACGCGCTCCAGCGTCTCCGCGAGCATGTGCGACTTTTGCTCGAGCTCGGCCGCGCGCGAGAGGTGCATCACGTCGCAGCCGCCGCAGCTTTCCGCCACCGGGCACTCGGGCGCCACGCGCAGCGCGCTGGGCGCGAGGAGCTGGTACGCCACGATGCGCAGCGCGCCTCGTTGCCTCTCCACCTGCTCGACGCGCAGCTTGTCGCCCGGCGCGCCGCCGCGCACGAACGCCGCTTGACCGTCTGGTAGCCGCAGGAAGCCGTCGCCTCCTGGCACCAGCTTCTGCACCGTGAGCTCCAAACCGATTAGCTCCTCGCTCATGCCGTCACCTCGTATTCGCTGACTGCGATGCGGTTGCCGTCGGGGTCGCGTAAGTAAGAAGTGTACTCGCTGCGCGCTTCGATCGGGGCGCCCAACGCTTCGGCCCGCGCCTCGAACGCGCGGCGCTCCGCGGCGTTGGCCCGAAAAGCCAACAAGAAGGCGCCCAGGCCCACGCCGCTGACGCGCGGCCGCCCGGCGCTGGGCTCGGCGCGCTCGATCATCAGCAGCGTACCAGCCAAATCCAGCCAAATGGAGCGCAGCGCGCCGTGGCTGTCGAAGTGACGCCGCGCCTCCTCGGTCTCGAGCAGCCTGCAGTAGAAGGCGGCCAGCGCCGGCACGTCGTGCGTGCCGACCGCGACGTGATGCAGGCTGGGCGCGCTCATGGCGGTCCTGCGAGCGCGGGCGTGTGGCCGCGCGCGGCGGCCCGCATCACTTTTCGGTGCCGAGCGGCTTGTCGGTAGCGAGCGAGCCCGTCGCGGTGCTGGTACCGGCGGTGCCGAAGACCTTGTCCCACACCATGTTCGACACGCCGAAACGCTCGTCGTGGCTCTTGAAGTGGTGGAGCATGTGGTTCTTCTTCAAGCGGATGCCGTAGGCCGACGTCGGGTTGACGTGGTGAATGTAGTAGTGGGTGATGTCGTAAAACATGTACCCAATCACGTACCCACAGTGCAGGCCCCACGTGTAGCGCGGGCCGATGGTGAAGTAGAACAGCGCCCAGAAGATGAAGTAGAGCGAGATGCTCACGGCCGGCGGCATCACCAGGCGGTACTTGTCCTTCGGCCACTTGTGGTGAACGCCGTGCACCAAGAAGTGCATGCGCTCGCCCCACTTGCCCGGCGGCTCCCAGTGGAAGAACAGCCGGTGCAACCAATACTCAGTGAGCGTCCAAAACACGAAGCCGCTCAGCGTGAGCCCAATCGTGCCGAGCACGCCCACATCCGTGTAGTGCAGGCTGCCCCAGAACTGGAGAATGGCGCCCGGCACATAGAGGATGGGCACGATGGTCCAGGGCGTGCGGGAGAAGAGATCGATGAAATCGCTCTCGAACATCCGCGGCGAGTCGGGGGTGGCCCTCAGCATTGCGTCAGCTTTCCGGTTTCGGGGCCCAGACCATAGAAACCGACCCCGACTTTCGCAAGGGAGGTACGACAAACGCCGACGTTTCGCGCTATCGACGCACGAGCTGCGGGTCATCCAGCGTGGCTGGAAGCCTCGTCCGGCCGCAAATCCGCTGCGATCTCGCTGTCGTGGTGTTGCAGTCGATTGTGGACGGTGAGCAACGCGCCGTCTGCTGGCCGGGGGTGCCTGCAAAGAAGGCTGGCGACGAAAAGCGGAGCCGCTTCGCCTGGATGCAGATTGACGCCGGGCGCCAAATCCTCCCGCCCCCTCATGCGTCTGAACAACGGAATGGAACCTGCATCTGATCGGTTTGCACGGCTGACGTACCCGTCAGAGTGAGAAGAAGAAAAAGTCGATGTCTCACATGACTCGCAAGCACCCCTCGTATCCCGACCTCGTCGCGCCGCAAGACGACGAAGGCTCTGTCATTCGCTCGCGCGACGCGAAGCCGGGAAGCGTGCGGCCGCGCCAAGAATCGTCGTCGGAGCTCAAGGCAGACGCGCCCGCGCGCCGTAGCCCCTCGAGCACGCGCCCTGCCGTCGGCTCGCTCGACGACCGGCTGGAAAAGAAGATGCTGAAAGCCGGAGCGCTGCTGCGCGATCTGCCGGCGACTGACTCGCGTGTACGCCTGCTGTACGTCGCTGTCATGCGCAGGGACGAAGCCCTGCTCGATGGTGTGCTGGCGGAGCTGAACAAGGAAGGCCGCAGCGGCTGAACGCTCGCGCACGCTCGCACACCTTCTCGGTGCGAGACGCTGAACGTTTCCAGCATGTTTTCCACAGCCAAAGCGCCACGACGTGTCGGCGCGTGTGCGCACAAAGAAGCGTTTAAGCTACCTGAACGATGCGCCGTTATATGCCGGCATGTCATCGCGAGGGATCTTGTTGGCAGCGCTGTCGTGTTCGTTCGTCGGATCTGCCTGGGCCGGTGAGGCTCCGCAGGCCGTCAAAGCCGCGAGTGGAGAGACGCGCACTCTACCGGGCGGCGCCGTGCTCACGTTTTCGAAAGACGCCAAGTACGAGATTGGCAAACCGATCCGCCTGCAGCTGAACCCGAGCGGCAGCGAGAAGACGACGACCCAGGTCGTCAAGCTGACGTCAGGTCGCGTCAGCGTTTCGATACCCGAAGCGAAGACGCCCAAGACGGCCGTGCTGATCCAGACCACGCGCAAGGTGAGCGCGGTGGCCAAAGGTGGGCAGAGCCTGGTCATCAGCCAATCGGATCGCATTACCGTGGCAGCGGTGAAGGGCGAGATGCTGGCGGCGCTCGGCAACGATTGGAAGCCGCTCCCCAGCGGCCTGCTGCGCTCGTTCGGCGGCGGCGTCGCGGTGGAGCAACAGGTGCCGGCTGCGCCCGAGCTGCACGTCGACAACAGCATGCTGCTGGCCCTGACCGGAGGCGTGAGCACGCAGCTGCGCGCGCTGCCCAACGAAAAAGTCGAGTACCGCAAGCTCAGCCTTTACCGCGTGGACGGTGGCCAGCGCTCCAAGCTCGACGAGCACGATTGGCGCTCCGACCAGCAGCAGCTGCCGGAGCTCTCGCCCGGCCGCTACGAGCTGTTGGCTCGCGCGGTCGATCGCTTCGGCGTGGAGAGCGCAGCTTCGGCTCCGCTCACGCTGCGCGTGATTGGCGCGGAGCTGCCGGACGGCGCGCGCCTGGCGCAGGGCACCATTTTGCTGGGCCGCTCCGGCCGCGTGAAGCTGGTCGGAGCCGACGGGCTAGAAGCCAGCTACGGGCGCGCCAGCGTCTTCATTCCGGTGCCGAAGGACGTGGGCCTGGCGCGCGGTGAGAGCACGCTGCTCCGGTTGCGCGAGCCCGGCGCCAAGCAAGAGCTGGGCATCCAGCTCGAGCCGCGTACCCTCAAGGCGGACATCGATATCGGTCCGAAGGGCGCGAGCTGGCCGGGCGAGTCCCTGCAAGTCACCGTGCACCTGTTCGACCATCACGGTCGACCGGTGACCGAAGATTTGAAGAACAAGCCGCAGGTGTTCGTGAACGTGGGGCAAGTCGACGCGACGTGGACGCACACGGGCAACGTGTACACCGCGAAGGTGGCGCCCGTGGAGAGCGCCGGTCCCTGGGTCGTCCGCGTGCAGGTGAACGATGACTTCGGAGACGAAGCCGGGCGCGATTTCATCGAGCTGGGCGGCGGCAAAGAGAAGGTCGCGTCACACTGAGAGCGAGACCCGGAAAGCCGGGCACGGGAGCCGGCGCTAGGGCGCCGGCTTGGGCGACATCCAGCTGAAGAATTCGGCCAGCTTGGCGCGCTGCTTTTCGGGCATGAACTCGAAGGTGCCGCCGCGGTCGATGATTTCCCAGAAGTCTTTGCTGGTGACGCTCTCGAGCGCGCGGCGGATGGCGAGCAGCCGCTCGGCGGGCTCGCTCTCCATGTCCTTGGCGATGAGCCGCGCTTTGTCCTCCATCCCCTGCGAGATGTAAAAGGCCGCAAGCTTCGCCTGCGCCTTGCGAACGCCGAGCAGCGCCGTTTCCTGGCTGGAGACGCGCAGCGGGCGATCCAGATCCAGGAACATGCGCAAGATGTCGTCTTCTTCCGGCACGCCGAGCTCGCAGGCGATTTGGCACAGCGCCGACACGTCGTAGGCGGCCGTCTCGGTCACGAACGTGAGCTTCATGTCGAAGCTGGTGTGCCCGTAGTAGAGCATGTGCTTCACGCCTTCTACCGCCGCCTTGCCGCTACCCATCTTGAGCAGCGCTTCGACCAGTAGCCGGTACTGGTTCAGGATGTTGTAGGCGGTGCGCACGTCCTTGGCGTTCAAGGCGGAGCGCAGGTACGAGTTCATGAAGCGGTACACCAGCTGAATGAGCTCGGCGTCCTTGGCAGCACCTGCCGCCTCGCCGATGTAGCGGGTGTCGATGGCGACCAGGTAGTTGATGTCTCGCATCAGCGCCAAGGCCTCGTTGAAGATGCCCAGGTACTGGCGCATGACCTTCCACTCCACCCAGGTGCGGCGGCGCTCCAGCGTCTCTAGCGACTCCGGGTCCATGGCCACGAAATCGGGATTTTCACGGATGCTGGGGCCGATACCGAACCAGGCCGTGGAGGCTTGCGGCTTGTGCTTGATGTACTCGACCGCAAAGTCTTTCAGCGCGTCGACCGCGCCGCTGGCGATGATCTTGTCCTTGCCCGAGATGGAGTTGCTGGTGATGTCGGTGAGCTCTTCCATGGCGCCCAGGGTGATGGCCTGGCCGCCCATGACCTTGTCGGAATCCGACGAGTTGAAGGCCGCAAACGTGCTCTTCAGCGCGTCGCTGCGGATCTTGGCCACGATGTTCATCGGCTCGACGAACGAGAACACGTAGCGAAAATACGGGCCCATCACCACGATGCCGAGGGTGTTGGCGGCGATCATGCCGAGCAACGCTGCGCGCGGCACGAAGTCGTGGTGAATCGACACGCTGAGCCACACGCCACACACGCAGGCGATCACGTAGAAGCCCATCACGGCCAGGTTCAGTCGGTCACTCAAGAACAGGCGCGCCACGCCGGTGTAGCGATCGGCGGACAACTGCACGATCAGGGACACGACCGTGATCACGATACCGAACACGGCCGCGATCATGCCGGCCATGGAGCTGACCGCGTCGGTGATGCTAGCCGGGTCGAAGGACCAGTAGTGCGAGGCGGGGCCAGCGTCGGAATTGGCGCCCGTACCGCCCGTGATGAAGAAATCGAGGCTGTAGAACAGCCAGAAGATCGTAAGCGCGGCGCCGGTCAGAAAGACGACCGGGACCAGCCATTGCTTTCGAAAGCTCGGGCGCTCTTGCATTCGGACCCGCGAGATTGCAAGGCGGGGCGCCGACTTTCAATGGTCGCATCAAAGGCCGCGTTTTCGACGCCGGATTGGGAACATGACGGCCGCGAAAGCTAGGGTCCAGAGGCTGGTTTTGAGCCGCTTCGGCCGCGTGGACGCATGTAGGCCTGCTTGTGACTTTTGGGTGTGCTCGCCGCCCGGCGCTGCGCTCGCGGTGCAGGTGTCGCCGTCGTAGCCGCTGCTCGAGTCGCTGCTGCAGCCGCTGCCGCTGCTCGAGTCGCTACTGCTGCTGCTCGACGAGTCGCCGGAGCAGCTGTCGTCGCTCGTATCGCTACTGCTGCTGCTCGACGAATCTCCGGAGCAGGTGTCGGCGCGGGTGTCGTCGTCGCTCGAGCTGCTGCTCGACGAATCTCCGGAGCAGCTGTCGCTCCGCGTGTCGCCGTCGCTCGAGCTGGTGCTGGAGGTATCGGAGGAGCAGCCGCTGTCGTCGCTCACCTCGTCCCGGCGCTCGGACTCGGTGGAGGAGCCGCAACTGACCTCGACCGGAGTCGTCGTCTCGTGCACCGTCACAGGCGTTTCCACGATCTCGCTGCTGCCCTGGTCCTGGCTCGCATCGGTTCCGCTGCGCAGCGGCGGGTCCACGACTACGACCGGATCCGGCTTGGGCTCGCAGCGCTGGTCGTCGAAGTGCGTGGCGTGCAGCACGGGCTCGTTCAGGTCGCCGCCGCCTGGCATTTTCTCGGGCTCGAGCCCTGCGGCACCCGAAAGCGCGAAGCGCTGCAATGTGAGCTGCTCCGCGCCCACCGCCTGCACCGCCAGCTCGGCATCGCGCGCTTCGCCACAGGCAGATGCGGCTGGCGCGCCCGGCTCGCGCAACGCCAGCAGCTGCTCCCTGCAAGCCTCCGCGTCGATGCCCTTCAGCTCCTTGGCGGCGCGCGTGGCGTAGCTCTGCATCAGCGGCGCCAGCGAAACGGTGTCCGCGTAAGTCGTCCAGTCGAAGAGCGGCGCGCGCGCTCGCATCTCGAGCAGCGGCTCGCTCCTGGCCGAAATCCAGGTGCGCAAACGCTCGGCGTAATCGCTCTGCGCGGGCTCACCAGGCTGGAACGTGACGTCTAGCCTTTGTGCCGGCAGCTCGCCGGGCAAAGTCACCGGGCCGCGCGTGACCGCGTTCACCAAAACCGGAAAGGGCATTCCGGGCAGCAGCGAAAGCGGCGCGGCTCCACCCAGGACACGCAGCGTGCGCGTGGTTTGCGCCTCGTTGCTCCCCGCCCAGGACCAAACCAAGTAGCGTGCCGCAACAGGCAGCTGGCTCGACAGGTTCACGCCCTGCTCGTCCAGCGCGGCCTGCACGTCTTCGGCGCTTTGCAGCTCGAGCGCCGTTTCGGGCGCTCCCACGTCACGCGGCCAGCCGACGTGAGCAAAGCGCGCGGTACTCTTGCAGCTCCGCTGCTGCTGGTCCGGCATCAGCACGTTGGGGCTCGCCGTCGCCTCGAGCGCCGCAAACCAGGAGTCGAGCGCGGTCTCGACCCGGGTGTCATCTGGCAAGGCTGCGACCACCGCGACCGGGCCGCGCGCGAGCCGTAGCGAGAGCCAGGTGACGGGCACGCCGTCGCCGCTAGCGTAAGCGAGCTCGGCGTGGCTCACCGCGGGCGGGTCACCCGGTGGCGTCGCGACCAGCAGCTGGGCCTGCGCGGGCGGAGCCGTGAGCGCGACCAACGACGCCAAAACGAAACGGACGGAGCCGCGCCAAGTGCGCATGCTCCGCCCGTTTTGCAACCGGTATGCCCGCTACTTTTCGGCTCGAAAGCTCAGGCTCGGCTGGGAGCCGTGAACGGCGCTTCCGGTGAGTGACGCAACGGAGCAACAGGGGGCTCGCCCACATCGCGACCGAGCAGCATGGCGCCGACGCGCGCCGACGCGCCGTCCCAAAAGCCCTGCTCCGGCATGAACTCGGCGGGGTTGCGGAAGGTGCCGAAGAGCATGTCCCAAACCGGAATGTTCCCGTAGTTGTAGGCGTGCACGCCGCGTGCGTGATGCACGGAGTGCGCTTCGGGGCGCTGAATGAAGTAGCCGAGCCAGCGCGGCGTGCGCATGTTCAGGTGTTGGAACATCGCGTAAAAAAAGCCGCCGAAGCCCGCCAGCGCCGCCGCGTCCGCAGTAACGCCCAGGATGGCCGCCAAGAATGTGGTCAGCGCTACCGTGATGGTGATGTCGAACGGGTGAAAGTAGGCGGCGCCCGCGATGTCGAGCCGCTCGGCGCTGTGGTGCGCTTGGTGCGTCCAACGCCAGATGAAATGCGCGTTGTGCATCGCGCGGTGCAACCAGTACGACACGAAGTCGATGACCACGAAGGCGACGAGCGCGCCGAGCCAGGTGCCGAGCCCCTGCAGATGAAACAATGATTTGCCGCCGAGCGCGCTCACGACCGCCATCGGCAAAAGAGCGTTGATCAAGCCGCTCATGACGAACGCCAATACGCCGCGCAGCAGCCAGCCTTTGACCTTGGCCAAGGGGCGCGCCGGGAACAGCCGCTCCAAAATTAGGCAGAGCACGAACGTGGCGGGGATGAGCGGAGTGACGATGTCTTCCATGTGGACCTCGCCCCGGTGGCGTTCCATGCCGTGGAACAGCCGTTCCAGCGACCCGGAACAGATCTCAAAACATCATTAAGATCAAATGCTTGGGTAAAATGCGCAGTACGTGCCGGTGCGCACCGAGCGGCTGAGCCAGGCGCCCAGCTCCGGGTTCGCCTCCGCCACGCGCTCCAGCGCGTCTTTCAAGCGCCGCTGCACGTTGACGCGCGCCCGCTCGGACGTGGATGCGGCCTGACGCGTCTTGCCGCCCAGCCCGAGCGCGCGTGACAGCTCACGCTCGAGCGCAGCCTGCTCCTGGGCGAGCGCTTCCGCGCGACCGCGATCGGCGTGCTGCTCGGCTTCATTCAGCAACTCGGCCAGCTCTTGCAGGCGCGCCCTGTACTGGCGCAGCGCGGTGCGGTCGACGGCGTCGCCCGCGTTGCTCTCAGCCGTGGCAGCTTCGTCCGCCGCGAGCGCCAAGACGTGGATCTCTTGGCCCGGCGCCTCGACGAGCCGCGCCAGGAGCTCGGCGCCCCGGCTGGCGCGGATCCGGACTGACGCGCGGCCTCGCTCGAGCCGGTACAGCTCGCCTTCGCGCCGCATGACCAGCGGCTCCGTCGAGGCTGGGCGCGGCACGGAGACGGGCGGCGCCTCTGCACCGGACAGGTGCGCCTGCGCTCGCGCCACGAGGCCCGGCATTTCGCATTCTTTGCCGACGTTGGCGGCAGCTTGGAAGGCCTGTCGCGCTTCGTCGGCACGGCCGCAAGCCGCAAAAAAACGCGCCAGATCGTAGTGCCCCTGGGCAACCCAGGTGCGGAAACCGCGCCGCTCGGCCAGCGCCAGCGAGGCGCGCAGCTTCTGCTCCGCCTCGGCGTGTGCGCCCAGCGCAGCCTGCAAAAGCCCGAGCAAGCGATCGACCGGGCCTTCGTAGCTGACCGATACGTGTCCGCCCAGCGCGTCTTGACCGGAGTGCGGCAGCAGCCGCTCATAACAGGCGCGGCAGATCGCCAGGTCTTTCACTTCGGCGGCGGTCTCGGCGATGAGCGCGACGAAGCCGCCCGAGCTGAGGCCAAGACCGGTGAACACGGCGTCCAAATCCGGGGCCGCTAGCTCGGGGCGCTCCGCGCGCGCTCGCGCGGCTCCACGCAAGAACGCGAGCGTGAGCTCGGCCATGGGCACGCCCACCATGGTGCGCTGGGCCTGCGTAAAGAAGGCTTCCATGTCCTCGTCGCGGTGTAGCAAGAGCGCGCGACTGAACGAGTGCGCGCGGTACGAGAGCAGGAGCCCCGGGTCGTCCACCAACGCCACCAGCTGCCCGGCCTCGGTGAGCAAGCTCTCCGACTCGGCAGCGTGGCCGCGGTTGGCGGCAGCCAGCGACGCCATCAACAGCGGGCGAATGCGCGCCTGCGCGCTGCCGAGCAGCTCCGCGTCACGCAGCATGTCGCCGACGTGCACGTCGTAGGCGTCGAAGTCGCCGAGCGTGGCGCGCTCGAACGCCAGCCGCGCGCGAGCGCGCTGCAAACGCGGCAAATCGCGCTGCGCCGTGGCTTGCTCGAGCAACTCGCTCGCCGCCTCGAGTCGCTGCTGCAGGGGCGCGTACTCGACCAGCGCGGAGCCGGCCACGTCCAACACTTCGAGCAGCAACGCCGGCTCGGCGAGCTTCTTGGCGCGCGCGATGGCGACGCTCGCCATTTGCACCGGCTCGTCCGGATTCGGGGCGGGCTGCAGCGCCGCCGCCAGACGCGCCAGCAAACGACAACCGGTAGGCGAGCTTTCGTCCGGGAAATGCTCGAGCGCGGTTTGCAGCGCCGTGACCAGCTCCGCGTCGATCAGGCCAGGCCTGAGGCCGCGACCGAGCTCCAGCGCGGCCAACGCGAACAGCTCGAAATCGCCGTCGTGCTTCGCGCGCGACAGCACCGCCAGGCTGAGCGAACGGCTCTCGCCAGCGCGACCGGCCAACTCCGCAATGGCGGCGTGATGCAGCAGCTGCTCGCCGCTCGGGCCGCGCGACAGCTCACCGCTCCTGACCTTCTCGCGCAGGCGAGCGTACAAGGCGTGAGCGCGATCGAAGGCGTGGCTGGTCTCCAGGCTGCGCGCAGCCTCCTCGACCAGCTCCAGCGCTGACGACTCGGTTGCCGGCGTCACGCCGCTGAGCGCGTGGCGGGCCCGCTCCAGCAGCACCTCCGGTGCGTCCGGCAAGCTGCGCAGCGCCTGCTCGGCCCTGACGTGCAGGCGCGCGCGTTGCTCGGCCGGTAAGCTCTCGTAAATCGCGCTCTGCACCACGACGTGGCTGAAACCGAAGCTGCCCGGGGCTCGCTCGAGAAGCACGCCGCTCTTCAAGGCTGGTAGGAGCGTGTCCACCACGCGCGCCGGCAGCACATCGTGCATGCGCGCGAGAAGCGCCGCGCTGAGCTCGCGCCCCAACACCGAGCCGCTCTCGAGCAGCCGGCGCGCTTCGTCGGGCAAGAGCTGCAAGCGTTCCAGCACCACCTGGCGGATGGTCGGTGATACGCCGCGCAGCGCGTGGAATCCGGAAGCCTTCAGGGCGCGCGCGCACTCGACGACGAACAGCGGGTTGCCCGACGTGAGCTCGAGCAGCTCGCGCAAGGCAGTCGCGGGCAACTCGCCGGCGTGGCGCTTGGCAAGCCGCTCCACCTCCTGCGCCGAGAGCGGAGCGAGCCGTAGATCCGTCCCGTCGCGGGCCAGGCGCAGCAGACGTTGCTCGGCGCGCTCGCTCAGGCGCGGATCGCGCGGCCGCGTCGTGACGACGACCAGCGCCTTGAGCACGCGCAGCGGCTGCGCCAGAAACGCGAGCAAGTCGAGCGTCTGCAGGTCGGCGGCGTGCAGGTCTTCCAGCAGCCACAGCTGCGGCCGCGCGCGCGCGGCGCTCGAGAGCGCGCCAAGCACGGCTTCCCATAACGTGAAGGCCGACGCCTGACGCGACTCGGCTGGCAACCCCAACGCAGCCAGGCAGGGCCAGACCGGAAAGTAGGCAGGCGCGTCCGCAAACTCCCAGGCACGCCCCATCACCGGCAAGACGCCCTGCTCGGCGGCGTACCCGGCCAGGTCGTCGAGCAGGGTGCTCTTGCCGATACCGGCCTCGCCGCTCAAAACCACGATGCGGCCATGCCCCGCGCAGGCCGCATCGAAAGCCGCTCGGAGCTGCGAGCGCTCGCTTTCGCGGCCCTCGAGCTGGGGGCTAACGCTGCTCGCCGGCATGTTCCGGCACTCTATATGATCGGCTCGGCCGCCGGTTACGGACGCTAGCTGCGAATTTCACGTTTCTTAAGCAGCAATGCGGCCAAAATCGCGCAAACTCGAGCCCATGCCTGTCAGCGCCGAATGCAAGGAGCCCGGTCGGCTCGTTCCGTCCATCGACTCCAGCCGCTGCGAGGGCAAAGAAGACTGCGTCGAGGTCTGCCCGTATCACGTCTTCACGGTGCGCAAGCTGACCGATGCGGAGCGCGCTGGGCTCGGTTTGCTTACGCGCTTCAAGGTGTTCGTGCACGGTGGCAAGCAAGCCTTCGTGACGCAGCCGAACGATTGTCACGCCTGCGGCGCGTGCGTCACGGCCTGCCCTGAAAAGGCGATCACTCTGCGGCGCGCCGAAGCAGCCCAATAGGTCCCCCCCAGAACCCCGAGATCTCGGATTTTCCCCCCGGGAGTTGGTGGTCAGATCCCCGCTCGCCGTCGACGCTGATCGAGGGGTGCGTCAGCATCGGTCGACGCCGCCGTTTCCCGTGGGTTCTTGTGCTCCCGTGTAGCAGGCGTCATGCCAGGCCCGGTTGCCGCAAACACCGCCAAAATCCGCGAATCCGGCGCTACCTCGACTGTCACCGGACATGGCCAGGCCGGACGCTTCGTGTCCGGAGCCTTATCGACTGAACACTCGCAGCGAATCGCTCCGAAGTTCGGCTATGTTCGTGGGTTGCCATGAGGCTTCGGCAATTCGCAGTCGGGTCGATCGTGCTGCTTCGTACCGCAGCAAGCTTGGCGCAAGGCCAACCCGCTCCAGCACCCACGCCCGCACCGGTCGCGCCCGCGCCGCCGCAGCAGTACCCGCCGCAGCAGTATCCGCCGCAGCAGTATCCGCCGCAGCAGTATCCGCCGCAGCAGTACCCGCCGCAGCAGTACCCGCCGCAGC
>JADMIO011413743.1_pt1 | contig 14264 bp, 7 predicted proteins | sample 8958161 | NCBI WGS metagenome assembly JADMIO01 (sample SAMN16585339, study PRJNA669376) | soil metagenome | isolation source: Crop rotation soil | place: USA: Cullars Rotation, Alabama | collected 2011 | reverse complement strand
GCCGCGACTTCAAGTCACGTGAATTCCAAGCTTCGGATCCCACTGTGCTGGAAAGGATGCCCTCAAAGCGCCGCAAATTGGCATGGAAAATACGCTCGTTGGGCATCATCACTTCTTCGATGATATTTCCGCCGCTGTCCTTCGCCCGTTGGAAGGTCGCCCACAACGCAGTGTGTTCAAACGTCTCACTGGCGAGTTTGAGCGTGTAATCTTGGTTGGTAAAAAGCTGCATGGCATTCAAGGCCGCTTGGTTAATGAGGATGATACGGTCATCATTGCCAATAACCATGACCATGTCCGCTGTGTTGTTCAGAATGTGAGAGAGTTTTTCGCGTTCACGAATGGCTTCTTCGTAAAGGCGGGCATTATCAATCGCTACGCCTGCGCGGGTCGCCAGCTTTTGTACGAAGTCGAGATGGGCATCTGTAAAACCATTGAGTTTTTTGCTATCGAGAGTGATCACCGCCACAACGCGATCTTCGCGCATGACGGGTACCGACATTTGGGAGCGCGTATTGGTCGCCATGCGCACGAAATCAGGGTCCATGCTCACGTCCGGCACAACCTCAGCGTAACCGGAATTCGCCACGCGCGCGGTAATCCCAGCACCATATTCTTGCCGGATAATATCGAGTTGTTCTTGGGGTACATCATAGCCATATTCAAACAGGAAGTGTAGTGAATCGGATTCCTGATCGAATAAGGCCAACGAGGTCGATTGAGCATTACTAAAACGAAGCGCCCAATCGAGGGTCATCTCGAAGACGTGGTTGATATTAATCGTATCGCTGAGTTCACGGTCAATCTGGCGCAGGATATACATCTCACGCATACTGTCCGCGAGTTCACGAACCGTTTTGTGATGCAGTCTAGCGTTTTGTAGAGCGATTGCGCCGCTGCTGCTAATCGTTTCCATCCAATGTTGATGGGTTTTCTCAAGCGTTCTGCCGCTCGGCTTGTTGTCAATAATAACCGCGCCGATGAGGCGATCATCAACCAGTAAAGGTGTACTCAGAAAAGAATCGGTTACTAAATAGCCAACCAGCCATTTTATTGAAGAATGAGCATCGGTTGCTTTTGCGTCTCCCCAAACACTCTTCCCCTTAGTCCACTCGTCAACAATGGAACCTTCATCCGTCTGGAATGTGCCCAGCCGTAAACCTTCCAAGTTGCTCTGTTGATCACCTGCTAATTTGAAGTTACTTGCCCCGTATTGCAGAACGGTTTCTAGGTCATCTTGCACCAGTATTAAGACACGATCACAATGCACCGTATCCTGAACCGCCACAATGAACTGGTCAAGAAATTCCTCGAACTCAAGCGAGGTGCCGAGCATGAGGGCAATCTTATTAATAGCCGATAGCTCTGCTATTTGGTCTTGTAAGACTTTATTTTCATTTTCGAGCTGTTCGACGGTTCTCGACTCTATAGCAACCATTGACTGTCTCTTCAGAATTTGTGATGGATTGGTTTCATTTTAATCTAATAATGTTCATTATACTCTTGATCTTCCCGTCCCAAACCGATTAAAACATTAATTCATCGTATGCGTTCCTGTGCTACCATAAAATAAGGTTAACGGAGCGGTTCGGTTTGCCCGTCCCTGTTGATGGGACTATAATCGCCACATAATAACAATGCAAATCGGCTCTCCGGAGGAACAGATGGATTTCAAGAACGCTTCGGCTCGCTTTAAATCGAAACAAGCGAATGCGCAATCGGGCGAAGGCGGACAGCCGAAAAAGCACGATTTCGCAGAGTCGTATCGTATTCGCGCACGCATGATCGGCGTGTTGATTCATGATGCCCGCCTGAATGCTGAACGTAGCATTGAGGAATGTGCCGAACTGCTGCGGGTTACGCCAGAGGAAATGCAAGCGTGGGAGTATGGCGATTCTGCGCCAAGCCTACCGCAAATCGAATTGCTGGCATTTTACCTTGGTGTACCAGTCAGCCACTTCTGGGGTACGGATACCTTAGAAGCGAAGTACGGTCGCCATGTCGATATTCAATCCGAGTATGTGGCGCTGCGGACGCGCATGATTGGCGCGATGATGCGTCAGGCGCGGGACGAACTGGGACTAACTTTAGATGCAATCAGCGAAGAGACTGAAATTCCGGTCGATTTGCTGACTCAATATGAAATGGGCGAGCTGCCTATTCCAATGCACGAACTGAGTGTTCTTTCGAGCATCTTGAAAAAGAACACCAGCTACTTTCTTGAAACCAGTGGTTACATTGGTGAATGGTTGCAAATGCGTGAGGAGTGGAAACACTTCCTCGAATTACCAGACGAAAAACGTCAGTTCGCGGCGAACCCGCGCAACATTGGCTTCATCGAAATTGCCATCATGTTCAGCAAGATGCCTGTTGAAGATTTGAGGCAGGTCGGGGCCAGTATTCTCGATATAACAAGATAGACAATGAGGTGAGGTATGGCGACAGCGCAGGAATTACAAGATCAAGGCGTTAAGCTCTTTCAGCAGAAAGATTACGAGGCCGCTTCAAAGGTGTTTCATCAGGCTAGCGATGCCTATGAGGCCGAAGGCAAGCGCGATATGGTGGCAGAAATGCAAACCAATATTGGCCTTGTGCATCGCGTGCTAGGCGAACATCAGCAAGCGCTCGACATGATGCAAAACGCGCTGTCGATCTTCCAAGAACTGAAAGATACCATGCGTGTCGCGAAGGTTTTGGGCAATATGGGTGGTGTTTACGCCGCACTTGGTGATAAAGAGCAGGCTTACAATTGCTACCGTCAAGCCGCCGATATTTTTGAAGAGCAGGGTGAAAAGAAGCTCTATGGCGAAACCCTGATCGCGATGGGCGATTTGCAAGTGCGTGATGGTAAGCTCATGGTTGGTGCTGCCACCTACGAAGCGGGTCTCGAACAACTTGATAAGCTCAACACCAGCCAGAAAGTCCTCAAAGGCTTGCTCGGTGTGCGTAACAAGTTGATTGGTGGCGGTTAAGCCCTTCGACGTTCCTATCCTTTTTGAAATCAGCTAAACTCAAGGCGGTAGTTCGGTTCATCCGGCTACCGCTTTTCTTTTGCCAAAACGGTTTTGAGGCATTGCATGGCAGTTGAATTCTCAAAAGATGATCGTCGTCGCTGGCTAGTGGTTTTCCCCTTAATCGGGATTCTCATCGCGGTTTATGCATTTACCTACAGCGGACGTATTGAAAGTGGTGATACGCTTACGCTCTTTAACGCGACAGCCAGTGTGGTTGATTTTGGTGATGTTCTGCTGGATAAGACGGCTGCTGATAATCCACCCTATACCACAACGCCTCCTAGCTTTTATCCACTCTCCGAAGCAGAAGTTGAACCGCTGCAACTCATCTTGACTGCACCGATTTACTGGCTGGCTGAACATATTCCCGGCATCGGATTGGTTCACGCAGTTTGGTTTTTTAACATCTTTATTTGTACGGCTATCGCGATTGTCGTTTACTTTTATGCGCTGACATTGGGCTATCGTCCAATCGTTGGTCTAGTTGCCGCTTTGATGTTAGGGCTAGGTACGATATTGTGGCCTTACAGCAAAACTTTTTTTCGCGAACCACTGGCTTGTCTATTCATTTTGCTGGCGGCCCTAAGTATGGAACGCTGGCGAGGCAGTCGTTATCGTTCTTGGAAATTTTTGATTGCGAGTGTTGCAGCACTAGCTGCCGCGTTTCTCGCCAAGGAAGCCGTTGTTTTTGCTCTACCCGCACTTATTATTATTGTTGCTCCCGCTGTATCATTCCCAAAGCGATTGATCAATCTCGTATTGATCCTATTCACAGCTTTTATCGCCATTTTTGTCTTATCCACTATTTTTGCGAGTTCGTTTCCACTTCCTCTAATATACGAGCGATTAGCAGCTGTGCTTCATCGTTCGCCGGCACAGCTTGAGACGGCTCATCGTGCATTTCACACTTATCTGTTGAGCATTGGAGGCAGCGTATGGGGAACATCTCCGATGCTGCTGCTGGCGATTCCCGGTTTGATTATCCTTTACCGTCGCCAAGAATATCGCTATCCCATAGCGATCACCGCTATCGTCTTTGGATTTGCGCTCGGATACGCGGTATTGCGAGGTGATCATTGGTTTGGTGGATTATCATGGCCTCCACGATTTCTGATTCCGGTTATTCCTTTTGTGATGCTTGGTACGTTGCCTATTTTTGACCGAGTTTTGCGCTCAGCGATTCGATGGTGGGGTATCGTTGCTGTAGGACTGATCTGTGCTTATAGCTTGTGGACGCAATTGAGCGCAGTGTCTTACGGGTGGGATGTTTATATCAAGTTACTACCACCGGAAGCTAAAGGATTAATTGAGTGGGGTGGGGGACTCAATCTTCTTCAATATTTGCGATGGGTGCTTATTCCAAAAGAATGGGGACACACGCCGCTCGATTTCGCATGGGTGCGTGATGATGTTCCCTTGTGGCCTATTGCTTGCTGCATTGTCGTAGTGATTTGTAGTGTGTGGATTTATCGCTTATTTCGCCAACAATCTTTTCAAAAACAGATTGTTTCTTTTCGTAGTCAGTGGCAGTATATCGCGCTGCCAGTAAGTTTAGTTGTACTAATTGGTTTAGGACTTCGTTCGATTAACGAGGATTACATTTATTCAGGCTCAAATCCATCGCTGCGTTCGGTTGTTCCCATCATTCAATCCAATACCCAAACCGGCGATGTGATGTTATTAGCGGACAATGAATACGAGCCATTTTTCTTGAATCACGGCAAATTGGCTCATCCGCGTGTTATCTCATTACCGGATGCACCCGGAGAGCAACCAAGCCCTGAACAACCACCGATTATCCGGTCACCCAATCCTGATGTTTTATTAATGAAAGAGTCCGTACCGCTTATTTACAACCTCGCAAAATATCGCTCGACGCTGTGGGTACTGGCTGATTTTGGGCCATTTCATACGTGGGCAATACGACCTGTCGAGCGTTTTATGGTTATGCACTATTATCCAATCCGTGAACTTGCGCCTGACCCGCCCGATCCCCGTATCCGGTTGATTGAATACAGCACAGCTCATGCGCCTGATCCATTCACATTTCGCGGGCCGGATAACTTGTCCGATTTGCGCTTTGGAGATTCAATTCGGCTATTAGGTTTTACGTTGCCACAAGGGTTAACTTATATTGGCGGAGCGAATACCGTTGTGCCAATTTCGCTCTACTGGCGATCAGATGCACCTTTGGCAATTGACTACACTGTTGCTTATTTTGTGGCGGATTCCGGCGGAAATGTGGTGGCGCAAGGAGCCGATACGCAGCCTGCTTGGGGATTTGCGCCGACATCAACTTGGAAGGCAGGCGTTCCCCAATGGGATAATCGGGCACTGCGGCTGCCAGACACTATCGCTGTTGGTGAGTATTCGATTTGGTTGCGGTTGTATCAATCCAACGATAGCAGCCAACAGCTTCCCATAACTGCTGGCGACGTGAAAGACAAAACGATTGGTATCTTGCCTATTAAAATCACTGTGGTGGATTAGACCTTCACTTGATTGGGCAATGGTTTCCCATTTACGCCTGCAATTAGATTTTCGGCTGCCATTGTTGCCATTTTGTCGCGTGTGCGCTGGCTGGCGCTGCCGATATGCGGCACAACGGTGACATTCGGTAAAGACAAAAGCGGATCATCAGAAGGCATTGGTTCGGGGTTTGTCACATCTAAGGCTGCGCCACCAATAATCCCGTTCTTAACTGCTTCATAGAGGGCTTGCTGATCGACAATCGCTCCGCGCGCGGTGTTGATGAGTATCGCCGAAGGTTTCATTTTGCGGAGTGATTCGGCATTAATAATCCCGCGTGTTTCGGCATTTAAAGGCACGTGTAGAGAAACATAATCGGATTGTGATAACAGGTTATCGAGCGAGGTAAGTTCAATGCCTAACTTGGAAACATCTGCCGGATTTTTGCTAGGGCTGTAGGCCAGAATTCGCATATCAAATCCTCTAGCACGGCGGGCGACAGCTTCCCCAATACGACCCAAGCCAATGATGCCCAGTGTTGCGCCACTTAAATCACCGCCGAGTAGGGCTTTTGGTTCCCATGTGCGCCACTTTCCCGCGCGAATATATTCAACCCCTTCAACAATCTGTCGTGCAGCAGCAAGCAGCAGCGCGAACGCCAAGTCTGCGGTGGCATCGGTTAACACGCCGGGAGTATTGCCAATTGGGATGCCGCGTGCTTGTGCTGCTTTTACGTCGATATTGTCATAGCCGACTGACATCTGGCTAATCACTTTCAGTTGCGAACCCGCACCCGTGATGAGAGGCGAGTCAATCCGATCATTAAGCGTGCTGAGAAGGCCATCAACCGTTTTAACTTTTTCGGCTATAACCTCATAGGGCGGAGGCATGACTTCGGGCCAAATTTCGGCTTCGCAGGCTTCACGAATTAAATTTAATCCCGCTTCAGGTATAATTCGGCTCACGTAAACCTTTGGTCGCATATGGTCTCCTAGGTCGGTCAGTTATGGTTCGCCGCACAGACTTTAGCTAAGAATTGCGGTTTGAACAATAAGGTTGTTTGCATGGTGCAGGTTTCAAAGCGTGGTTGGCAGCTGGGGCTAGTGTTTGTTTTTTTAGTGGCGGTTTTTCATATCACCAGCATTCAAAATCGCTACATGCGAGATGATGAGGAAATTGCATTCCGCACGACCAGCCATGATCTGAGTTATACGGTGTGGTATCAAGCTACACAGGATGTTCACGCTCCCGTTTGGTTCTCCTCTTTTTGGATATGGCAGCAGTTTATGGGCGACAGCGAATTTATGGGGCGCGTTTACAGCGTATTCGCTACCCTGTTAACGCTGGCGCTGGTCTATCAAATTGGGCGCACATGGTTTCATTCAGCACGTGTCGGGATATTTGCTGTCGCCATTCTTGGGGTGAATGCCTACTTTTTCACCTACGGGCTTGAGATTCGTCCCTACGCCGTAAACATGCTCTTGGCAACACTCTCGATGTGGTGCTTTTATCGCTGGCTCAAGCGCCGCACACTTTTTACAGCGCTAATCTACGGTCTAACCATCACACTGATGCTGTATCAGCATTATTTCTTAATGTTCTTGGTGATCGCGCAGGCGCTTTATTTTCTGTTTTTTGCTCGACCAACACGCCAACTATTCCTACAAATTCTCGCAGCATGGTTTTTGGCGTTTTTGTTATGGTCGCCTTGGTTCCCGATATTTATTCATCAAGTTGAAACACTCGTATCGGTCGAATCGGGTTTTGGAAATGCACGTGGTGCAGCCGGAATTGGCAGTACTACCGAACCGACGACAATAGAGGGGATTGTCAGCCTCATCAATTTGATGACCAGCGGACAGCCGGGGTTGTACCTGCTGATTTTGATAGCTGGCTTAGTTTACTACAGGCATAAGTCTAATTATTGGCTGGCTTTGCTATGGGCATTGGCTGTGCCGATTGTCGCGCTGCTTATCAATCTCGTCTTTGCTGTATACACCCCTCGTTATATCACATATCTGACAATCGGGCTTGCATTGGTCTTAGCCGTTGGGTTTGCTGCTTTACCCCGACGAGTGCAGTGGTTAGGACTTGGCGTGTTTTCGGCGATTAGTCTGTGGTCGCTTCCTTCGCAATTTTCGCCGCGTCGAATTCCTTATCGGGATTTTTATCAACAGATGGCGAAGGAAGCCCAACCCGGCGATGTGTTATATCTTGACCCGATGAATATGGGTGATAACGTGGCTTGGTGGCAGATGTCCCACTATCTACCTGCGGCGTTATTCCAAAACAATACGGCTGATCTTAATAGGGCCAAGAGCGCCCGACGTATCTGGTTCGCAACTACTGATTGGTTTAATACTGATGTGCGTGCCAACTTTGATAGGCTCGAACCGGATTATCCTGTGCAGCAGGTACTAGGCGATTGCAACCGCAATTGGTGTTATCTTGTTCAACTGATGGAAGCGCCGCCGCTTAAAACACCTGCTATCTTTGGAAATGAAGTGCCATTTTGGGGCGCAGATGTCGAAACGGTAACCCATTCAGCGGTTGATGTTCGGTTGTGGTGGCGAGCCGAGAAACCTCCGGCGAATAGCTATTCAATCGGGCTGCACTTGTTGGATCAAAATGGCAATCTGATTGCTCAGGCAGATGGAGCCATCAACGAATATGGTAAGACACAAGTGGATTTAGCCACGATGCAACCGGGGCATATTTACATTGATTATCGCACCCTCAATTTGCCAAACACAGTTGTTCCCGGCAGCTATCAATTGGACTTGATTGTCTATAACTGGCAAACAGGTCAACGTCTTACCTTGCCCGATGGCCTAGACCATTTAAGCCTGAAAACCATTACAGTGCCTTAATGAACAAATCATGTGTGTTTAGCACCTGTTTTCGCTCGGAAGCATATCTTTTGATGTGTAAAGTGGACGTTTGTACAGTGTTGGTTTAGTAAATTGGCATTATATCGGCTTATACACTTGTGCTACGATTAGATCATGTTTGTGCAGTAAATCGCAGTTTTTACAGCCAAATCATCTCCCGCCCAAATCACTTTCTTGAAAATCATTTCGGAAATCACTGGTTATTATGTCTGCTGAATTTGTCGCGCACGTTCCCTTCAAAACCAATCATTCCAATCCCTTACGTTTCATCCTTTCACACATTGTTCGACATCCAGTCGTCGGCATCTGCATGGTTCTCGGCGCATTTAGTAACGCTGCGTTTGCGGCTGCTGTACCCTATTTCATTGGGGTAGCTTTTAATGCTGTCATCGCTGGAAACCAGCCGGATGTCATCATCCATGCCACTCTTGGGGTGGTCATATCCCAATTTGCGCGTGGCTGTTTACAACTGATGCGTAACTTTGGTGCGGAAACTTTTTCGCAGCGTATTGAGCGCGATGTGCGCGATGAACTTTACGCGAGCTTACTGGCAAAGAGCATGGATTTTCATGATCAGCAGCCAGTTGGTGAAATTATGGCGCGCGTCACCAACGATGTGCGCGAAATGAACCTGATGATGAATCCGGGCGTGAACATGGTTGTGGGTTCGGGTTTCTTTTTGATCGTGCCTTTATTTACCGCCCCTACGATTTATCCCTCGTTTATCATCCTGCCAGCGATCTTCTTGGTGCTGTACTTTATCGCGCAATATCGTTTTATCCGCACCCTCAATCCAATTGCGCAACAGGTGCGTTCGACTTTTGGCACGATGAATGCCCGCCTTGCTGAAACGTTAGATGGCCTTCAAGTGGTGAAAGGCACGGCCCGCGAGGAACAGGAAATTGCAGCCTTTGACAAAGCAGTCAATGAAGTGCGCGGGTATTTTGTCAAACAGGGATACATTGAAGCACGCTATATCGCCTTTTTGCTGCTCTCACTTTTGACAATCGGTGGACTCATCCAAGCGATTTATCTGTATGAGTTGGGCTTGATTGATGTGGGAAAGATCGTTGCCTTTTTAGGTGTGTTATTCCTGTATCAATTCCCGGTGTATTCATCCTTGCGGTCGCTTTCCCAGGTCGCGCTCGGCTATGCCAGCGCGAGACGTATCCTAACGATTATCAACGCTAAAACGGATCTCGATCAAAATAATTCGGGAAATATTGCGACAATCAAGGGTCGCATTACCTTTGCGCATGTCAGTTTTGGATACACCGACAGCAATAAATCGGTACACGACATTTCCTTCGATGTTGAACCGGGTAAAACGGTGGCAATCGTCGGTCAAACGGGTTCGGGTAAAAGCACGATCACCAAGTTGATTAACCGCAGCTATGATGTTGATACAGGGCAAGTATTGGTTGATGGAATCAACGTAAGAGATTGGAATTTGGCCTCACTGCGTTCCCAAATCAGTATTATCGAGCAAGACATATTTCTGTTCAGTCGTTCGATAGCCGACAACATTCGTTTCGGTAAACAATCCGCGACACAAGAAGAAGTCGAGGCGGTTGCCCGCAAGGCACAAGCGCATGACTTTATCATGAGCTTTCCTGAAGGCTACAACACGATTGTGGGGCAGCGCGGCGTGACGTTAAGTGGTGGTCAACGGCAGCGGTTGGCGATTGCGCGCGCCTTCCTCACCGACCCGCCAATCCTCATTTTGGACGACAGTACCAGCGCAATTGACAGCGCTACTGAAGATCGTATTCAACAAGCCATTTGGGCGGCTTCTGAGGGGCGCACCACCATTTTAATTACACATCGCTTATCACAAATTCGCTGGGCAGATCATATCGTGGTGCTGCGGCAAGGAAGGGTAGTCGCGCAAGGCAAACACGACGACTTGCTCATATCGTCAGAGGCTTACAAGCGAATTTTTGCGCGATACGAGGAAACACCACAATCGCAACCGGACGCGGCACGAGGCTAAACATGGGCATGTTCAATTCACTCAACCAAGACTCGTATGATCGTCTTTATTCGGATAGCTATCTTTTTAAGCGCATCGCTACCTATTTCGCGCATCAAAAACGTGTTTTGTGGACGATTGGTGGCTTGCTCGTATTTTATTCCATCTTGGGAACAGCCTTTCCTGTTTTGATCTCAATAGCCATTCAATTATTGGACGATCAACAAGATCGAAACCGCTTGATCTTGCTGTTGGGTGGTCTGTTTATTGCGTCAATTATTGATTACCTGTGTACGTGGTGGCGCGGACGCATGATTACGCGGGTAATCGGGGATGGTATCGCTCAAATGCGGAGCGATGCCTTTGCTGCGGCCGTGAACCGTGACCTCGGTTTTTATGATGACAATAAGTCGGGCAAAATTGTCAGCCGTATTACCAGCGATACGCAAGATTTCGGCAACATTCTGGTGATTTTTAGCGACATTTTTGTCCAAATGGTGCAAATCGTCATCCTTGGCGTTGTGCTATTCAACCGATCTAAAGAGCTGTCACTGTTAGTCTTGTTGTGGCTGCCGATTTTCATTATTTTGTCGTTGGTGTTTCGCTACCTCTCGCGTGTGGTGGGACGGCAAGGCTCACGCGCGATGGCGGCCGTGAATGACAATATTCAAGAGAGCGTGTCGGGTATCAGCATTGCCAAGAACTTCCGGCGCGAGAATTTAATCTATGAAGAATTCGTTGGCGTTAATAACCAGTCGTACAAAATCAACCTTAGACGCGGGTTTGTTCTGGCGCTAATTTTCCCCGTTTTGAATATCCTATCCGGTTTTGGCAGTGCGTCGATTATTTATTTTGGTGCACAAGCCGTCATCAGCGGCGCGATCAACGTGGGCTCGTGGTATTTGTTCGTTCAAAGCGTTGAGCGCTTTTGGTTCCCGATTATTAACTTAGCAAGTTTTTGGGGACAACTCCAGCAAGGCTTGAGCGCTGCCGAACGTATCTTCGCCCTAATTGACTCGACCAATAAAGTCAACCAGATTGCGGATGTCCATGTCGAGAAGTTATCCGGCAAAATCGAATTCAAGGATGTGGTTTTTGAGTACAAAGAAGGTACACCTGTACTCGATCATTTCTCATTGACTATTCAACCCGGCGAAAGCATCGCTTTTGTTGGGCATACAGGTGCTGGCAAAAGTACGATTGCTAAACTGATCGCTCGTTTTTATGAATTTCAGTCCGGTGAATTGCTGATTGATGGTCAAGATATTCGTACCCTGAATGTGCAGTCGTTCCGGAGTAAGTTAGGTATTGTTCAACAGTCACCGTTTTTGTTTAGCGGAACGATTGCCGATAACATCCGTTATAGCAAACCAGAGGCGACTGATGCCGAGGTTGAGACTATCGCGCGAAGTATTGGTGACGGGGAATGGTTGGAAACACTGCCAGATGGCTTACAAACGGATGTAGGCGAACGTGGCGCACGTTTGAGTATGGGGCAGCGTCAATTGGTGAGTTTGCTGCGTGTTCTGTTGCAGCGTCCACCGATTTTTATCCTCGACGAAGCGACCGCCAGTATTGATCCCTTCACCGAGACTCAAATTCAAGAAGCGCTCGACAAAATTCTTGCCCAATCGACTTCGATACTAATTGCCCATCGGCTGAGTACGGTTCGCAGCGCAGATCGCATCATTGTGCTGCGCGAGGGCAAGATTATCGAGCAGGGCAACCATGACTCACTTATGGAGCAGGGTGGGCATTACGCGGAATTGTATAACACTTACTTCCGCCACCAATCGCTGAGCTACATCGAGAATTCTCGTCAGATGCTTGCGGAAGGTACTTAGCACGAAGTAAACGCTTGCTCAACATCAGGTCGCTGGCTAGAATGTTCAGCTATGAGCAAGCTCCTCCTAAATATACGGCGTAATGCCTATTCGCCCCTTGTAATCATACTAGGGGCTTTTCTCATCTTAAGCCTGATTTACTGTTGGGCAACGCCTCCGCTCGAAGCCTCTGACGAACTTTGGCACTTCGGAATGATTAACTATATTGCTGATACGGGAAAGCTTCCGGTACAGCACCCCGGCGTGAAAACAGCTTATGAACAAGAAGGTAGCCAACCGCCTCTCTATTACCTCGTAAGTGCTTTGCTGATAAAAGGTATCGACCGCAGCGATTTTGACGCTGTCCGGCAGCCTAATCCACATGCGGTCGCGGGTATTCCGGGGAATGTCGGTAATAAGAATCTTGTGCTGCATGATACGCCGCATCCGCCATTGCAACGAACTGTTTTGGCGGTCTATGTTGCGCGGTTGTTTAGTGTTTTATGCGGCTCTGTGACCGTTTTTTCGATCTATATGGCTGCGCGAGAGGTTGGCTTTGGACAGCCTGTGTTACCTGTTTTGGCAGCCGCGCTCACTGCCTTTAACCCGATGTTTTTGTTCATTACGGCCTCGGTCAATAATGATAATTTGGTGACGGCACTGAACAGCCTGATTATCTGGCAGATGATTATGTTGCTTCAGAAATCCACTTTTTCAATACGGCGCAGCGTTTTGATCGCGGTGTTACTGGCCTTGGCCTCCCTAAGTAAGTTAAGCGGATTGGTGTTGCTGCCCTTCGCCTTATTAGGCGGCTTGTGGATATTTTCTCGCCCATATGTTGAGGCGTGGACACAAAGGCAAAGACTCGTACGCCGATTGGATTGGCGCGGGTTTTTGACGTTTGTTGTGCTAATTGGTTTGGTTTGGGCGCTGGTGGCAGGTTGGTGGTATTTACGCAATATTACCCTCTATGGCGAACTTTTTGGCACTCAAACAATGGTGGCGGTAGCAGGACCGCGCGCTGGCGGTTTTAGTTTGCAGGTCTTATTAGACGAGTTTCAAGGCTTTCGCTTCGCTTACTGGGCACTTTTTGGCGCGGTCAACATCATGACTTATCGCTGGTTTTATGATGTCATGGATGTCGCCAGCATCGCCATGATAGTGGGTTTGGTCACAGTAGTTTTGATCGGGCTGCGAGTATGGTTACGGACGCGATCACAAGTAGAAAAATATAGTCAGATCAATATTGCAGTCATTGCATTGTGGTTAGCTTTTATTATTTTGGCAGGCAGCATCAGTGTTGCTTTATGGACATCCCAAACATATGCTTCTCAGGGGCGGCTGTTGTTCCCATTCAACGCAGCAATTTCCATTTTGGGGGCGGCGGGATTGATCTATTTTGGACGCTATTGGATTAGACCACTACTGCCAGTGAAGCTGTTAAAACAAATTGTGGCGCGTTCAGTCTATTATATTTTGCCCATTGGCTTGGTAGCTTTTGCAATCGTCGTACCGTTTGCCAGTATTGCACCCCAATATGCGCTTCCTCAAGCCTTAGCACAGATACCAGATAGTGCCCGTTCGGTTTATGCCCGTTATGGTGATATTGCGCTTGTAGGATATGAGGCTATCGACCAGCGCTATTTTCCCGGCGACATCGTGCCGATTACGGTTTACTGGCAGGTTATTCAGCCTGCGCCACGCGATTACAGTTTGTATCTTCATGCCACATTAGATGATGGAACTGTCATCGGCAAGGTGGATAGTTATCCCGGCGCGGGACGCTTACGGACATCGACGTGGCAGGCGGGCGCGATTTATGCGGATACCTATGAGGTGGTGCTCGATAAAATCGATTCGGATGTATCTCGGTTGCGTATACAAGTTGGATGGTGGGACTATACCGACAAAACGTTGGTAGAGGCGGTTGACCAAAATAATCAACCCCTTCAGAGCGTGATGTTAGATGTAGGCGGTTTTGCGCCAATACAGCCCCTTGATGTCGGAACTGATAAAGGGCTTGCTGTCTTCGGGGACGCGATCAAGTTGCTTGACTATCATTTTGATGGAAATAAGCTCATGCTCTCTTGGAGTT
>JADMIO010789836.1_pt1 | contig 14265 bp, 11 predicted proteins | sample 8958161 | NCBI WGS metagenome assembly JADMIO01 (sample SAMN16585339, study PRJNA669376) | soil metagenome | isolation source: Crop rotation soil | place: USA: Cullars Rotation, Alabama | collected 2011 | reverse complement strand
GGGAATCGGCGGTGGAACTCGAGCAGCGCTTTGCCGCGCTCGGCGCGGAGCGCGACGCCGGGCGGCGCCGCGTCGAGGAGCTGCGCACGGCGGTCGCCGCCGGCGAGGCCCAGCTCGACGTCGATGAGCGCGAGCTCGATGCGCTGCGCCAGGCGGTGATGTCGACCAGCGATGCGGTCAACGAGCTGCGCTGCCGGGCGGATGCGCTCGAGGCGTCGATCAAAGAGGCGCGCACCGGGCTCGACGCGATCCGCGGCATCGTCTCCGAGCTCGACGTCGCGCGCGCGACCGCCGAAGGCGACCTTTCGCACCTCGCGTACACCTGCGAGGATGCGGTCAACGCGTCGCTCGACGAAGTAGTGGCCGAAGTGGCACGTCTCGAGAGCGAGGGGCACGCGACGCCGGATGCGAGCGTCGCGATCGGCGCCGACGAGCCGGACGAGGAGGACGAGGCACACGGCGGTCTCGAGGCGCTGGCTAAGCCCGACGCTGCGGTCGTCGCCGCGGAGCAGCGCACGCTGACCGCCGAGGAGGCGATCGCCGCATTGCGCGCGAAGATCGAGCGCCTCGGACCGGTCAACATGATGGCGATCGAGCAGTCCGACGAGCTCGAAGCACGCTACGCGTTCCTTTCGAAGGAGCGCAAGGACCTGGTCGATTCGATCGCTCAGACCACCGAGGCGATCAAGCGGATCGACCAGACGACGCGGCAGCGCTTCGCCGAAGCGTTCTCGGCGATCAACCAGAACTTCCAGACGACCTTCAGCACGCTGTTTGGCGGCGGCCGCGCCGGCCTGACGCTGCTCGACGAGAACGACCCGCTCGAGAGCGGCATCGAGATCATCGCCCAGCCGCCGGGCAAGCGCCTGCAGAGCGTGCAGCTGCTCTCGGGCGGCGAAAAGGCGCTCACCGCCATCGCCCTGATGTTCGCGATGTTCAAGTTCAAGCCGAGCCCGTTCTGCCTGCTCGACGAGATCGATGCGCCGCTCGACGACGCCAACATCGGCCGATTCGTCGAGATGCTCCGCGGCATGCAGGGCCACACGCAATTCATCGTGATCACGCATAATCGGAAGACCATGGAAATCGCCGACCGGCTCTACGGCGTCACCATGGAGGAGCCGGGCGTCTCGAAGCTGATCTCGGTACAGTTGAACTGACCGCCCCTCCGCCGCGTATCTATCCGAGGAGGATCTCGATGGACAGCTGTGTCTCCGGGCGGGTCAGACGCGCACTCTTCGTCCTGCTGCTGCCGGCGGCGCTCGTCGCGGCCGGCTGCGACCTGTCGCTCGGCCACCTCACGGCCCGCGCCACCGACGAGTGGACCCGGAGCTATCCGCTCGCGGCGGGCGGCGAGGTCCGGATCGTCAACACCAACGGCAGAATCGAGATCGAGGGAACCGACGGATCGACCGTCGAGGTCAGGGCCGAAAAGATCGCGCGCGGCGCCACCGATGCCGCCGCTCGAGAGCTGCTGCCGCGCATCGCGATCAAAGAGGACATCAAACCGGACCGGGTCTGGCTCGAGACTGAGCGCATGAGCGGCATCATGATTGGCGCGGCGTTCGAAGTGCGCTACCACGTGCGCGCGCCGAAGCGCGCGGTCGTCAACGTCACCAACACCAACGGCCAGGTTGCGCTCACGGCGCTCGACGGCAAGGTGCGGGCGCAGACGACCAACGGCGGGGTCAATGGGCGCAACCTCTCCGGCGGCGTCGACGCGCGCTCGACCAACGGCGGCGTGACCATCGACCTGGCGTCGGTGGGATCCGAGAGCATCACCCTGAGGACGACCAACGGCGGCGTCACGCTGACGCTTCCGGACCAGGCCAAAGCGAACCTGACCGCGTCGTGCACCAACGGCGGCATCAACGTCTCGGCGCTCGAGAACCTCGAGATCTCCGAGCAGTCGCGTCGCCGCCTCGAAGGACGGCTGAACGGCGGCGGCACGTCGATCGAGATGCGCACGACCAATGGCGGCATCCGTGTGCGGCCGCGCAACGGCGCCGCGGCGACCGCGGAAGCCGAGAAATCGGATCGGTAGACAGATGTAGTGTCCGGCTGGAGCCGGACCCGGCGTTTCCGCGCGCGTGAACGAGGACAAATCCACCAGATATCAGCGCCTCAAGCGTCAGGCGAGCGTGGTCTCGCTGGCGGCGGGCATCGTCATCCTCGCGGGGCTGCTGTGGACCGGCGGGCACGTCGCGCTCCGCGACGCGGCCGAACGGCTGGCGCCGGCCTCGCTGCCGTGGCGGGTGGGCGCGATCGTCTTCCTCTACGTCGTGTTCCTGTCGCTGGTGAACGAAATCGTCACGCTGCCGATTGCGTTCTACAGCGGCTTCATCCTCGAACGACGCTACAACCTTTCCACTGAAAGCCTGGCCGGCTGGGTGCGCGACCAGCTCAAGTCTCTGGTCGTCGGCGTGACGCTGGGCGGCGCCGCGGCCGAAGTGGTCTACTGGTGCATCCGCCGATCACCGGATCAGTGGTGGGCTCCTGCCGGCGTGCTCTTCACCCTCGCCATCGTCGGACTCACCAACCTCGCGCCGGTCGTGCTCCTGCCGCTGTTTTTCACGGTGAAGCCGCTCGATCGCGAGGCGCTGCGCACGCGGCTGCTGGCCCTGGCGCAGCGCGCCGGCGCCCGCGTCGTCGGCGCCTACGAGTGGGGTCTCGGCGGGAAGACGCGCAAGGCGAACGCGGCACTCGCCGGCATCGGCGGCACGCGGCGCATCCTGGTCTCGGACACGATGCTGGCCGACTACTCCGACGAGGAGATCGAGGTGGTGCTCGCGCACGAGCTCGCCCACCACGTGCACGGCGACATCTGGAAAGGGATCGTGCTCGAGAGCGGGCTGATCGTCGGCGGCTTCTACCTTGCGTCGCGGCTGCTGCCGGCGCTGGCCGGCGTGGCCGGGCTTCGCGGAGTGGACGACGTGGCGGGCCTGCCGCTGCTGCTGCTTGCGGCCGGGGCGGTGTCAGTGGTGATGCTGCCGGCGGCGAACGCGATGTCGCGCGCGCTGGAGCGGCGCGCCGATCGCTTCGCGCTGGAGTTGACGCGCAATCCGTCGGCGTTCATTTCGGCGATGCGCCGGCTCGGCGCGCAGAACCTCGCCGAGGAACATCCGTCTCGTCTCGTGCAATGGCTCTTCTACAGCCACCCGCCGATGCGCGAGCGCATCGCCGCGGCCGAGCGGGTCAGAAGCTAAATCTTTACGCCGCGACGGCCGGCGGCTCGGTCGGTATGCCGACCGGCGGCGCCGGCGCGACCGCCGCTGCGGTACCGGCACGCCGCAGAGTGGCAATGTGATGCGCGACGTGCCGCTGCTCGACGATGATCAGCGCCGTGTACATCACCGCGTTGATCGCGAGATGCTGTTCGCGCCGGCTCAGCCATGCCGCGGCGTTGTAGAGTCCGCAAAGCGCTGCAAGTCCTAGGGTTGTCGCATGTATTCCGAGCTTCAACTCCTCGCAGTTGCCGCATTGCAGCACCTTCAGGTCCATGGTCATATGGCCGAGCGATGCAACTGGCATACCGCACAGGTGTGGCTGACTCGGCTCACTTCCGTCGACGCTTCGCCGCAGGTTCATTACAGTCGGTGTCGTACAGCCGTACGTCGCGGCCCTGTATCGATGTAGCGTCCGGTCCGGCTTCAGCCGGACCCGCGATCACGGTCCGCCCGAGGCGGGCCACCACCTGGCAGGCGTCTCAACGCATCTTGTAAAGATCTCTCGCCTCGTCCGAGGCGATCCGGTCGGCCGGCAGGCGTGCGACGTAATCCAGCTCCGCCGTCGTACTGGCGGCGCGATTGACGACGAGGTAGCGGCATGCGGCGGCCTCGAACATCTCGTGATCGCCGTCGACCCAGCCGCCGCCGTTGAGAAGGGGTCCCGCCACCGCCATCGCCATGATTCGCTCTTTCGCCCGCGGTGGCATCCGGCCGATGTAGCCGCCAACCAGCGGATGCTCGTGCAGGGTCGCGTAGTACAGCACGCGGCGATCCTGCGAGCCGACGCCGACGCTCAATCCATCGCCGATGCCGAACGGCACCTCGCACACTGCACCAGCGGGCGCGGCCGCCAGCGCTCGATAGACCGCCGGGCGGTCGAGCGGCGTCAACGGAATCGGCGCATCCCAGTACTCGAAGGCGACGATGGCGACGACGAGCCACTGCACGGCGGGACGCCGCAGCCACGATGCCGCGTCCGCCGCGCGCGCGAGGCCGAAGGCGAGGAGGAGCGCGAGCGCCAGGTAAACGACGACGATCGCGCGCCCAGGCATGCGCGCGTTGGCGACGAACGGAACGAAGCGCGCGAGGATCTCCGGCAGCTTGAGGCCGGTGTCGAACCCGCCAACCAGGAGGAACGGGCCAAGCGCCCAGAGCAGGAATACGAAGGCGACAACGCGCCAGGGCCGCGCCGCCTCCAGACCGAGGCGGGCGCCGCGCGTCAGCAGCAGCAGCACGATCGGAGCGATGCCGAGCCAGGCAATCGCTTCGACCGGGTCGGCGGCGATCGTGTCGTAAGCACGCGCGCTGATCTGGCGCGTGATCGGATGCAGCGGATGGCCCAACAGCGGCGCCACGACGTCGACGCCGCGCGGCGCGCTGCGCCAGCCGTAGGCCGGCGACACGTACTCGCCGCGCGCGACCAGCTTCGCGGCCTGCCAGAACAGCGGCGCCGCGCCGGCGGCGAAGGTAGCGGCGACGATCGACGTGATCGCGCCCGCGCGTCTCGCCGCGCCCGGCGACGTGGCTGACCAGGCGAACCGCGGGCGCCAGGTGAGCGCCAGCCAGATCAGCAGGCAGATCCACCCCGCAGTGAGCGCGTTCTGCGGGGTTCGGGCCGAGATGGCGATGCCCCCGGCGTCAATCGAACCACCTTCAGTCACCGCGATCAGGAGTGCGACGCCTGCTGCCGCCGCCGTGGCCGCCAGCAGCATCCATCGCACGGCGCGCCGGCCAGGCTTCGCCGCGCCGCGGGTCACCTTCACCCGCATTGCCCGTGCGGCGAGGTAGGCGACCGTGAAGAGGCACAGATAGACGACGTAGTAGTACGCGATGTAAGCCGCGGCGGCGAGCACCAGACCGGCCGCGACCGCGGCGCGATTGGACGCACGATCGGCGGCCCGGTGCAGCGCCAGCGCGAACGCCGGCAGCAGCCACACGGCGACGAGATCGAAGTGACCGAGCAGGTGCGCCGCCACGTACGGCGAGAGGCCGAAGATGATCGCGGCGAGGACCGCGGCGCGGCGCCGCGGCCCGACGCCGGCGGGTTCGAGCAGCGCCCACGCCAGCGCGTAGATCACGGCCATGTTCGCGAACAGGAACGCGAGCAGCAGGACGTTGTAGGCGCTGATGATCGACAGCGGCTTCAGCAGGGTCGCCGCGATCAGCGCCGGCAGCGCGCAGTGCGGGTGGTCGGCGATCGTCGTGCCGAACGGGTAGAAGAGATAGCTGGTGTGAAAATACGGAAGCCCGGGCGTTGCCAGCACATGCCGCATCCACCAGAGGTTCCAGAGAAAGCTGTAGTTGTCGCCGGGATGGCCCGGCACCGCGTCCCCGAGATGGCGGGCGAGCGGCCACGTCCAGGCGATGACCAGCGCGGCGAACAGCGCGATCGGTCCAGCGTGCACCGTGAAGGCGGAGCGTGCTCCGTCACCTGGGGCTGGCGGCCGGGCAGGCTCGGCGCCTACTTGCGTGGCCGCACGACGAGCTCGCCCTGCATCTGCCGGCAGCCGTCCTCGATCTGAAGGTTGCAGTAGTAGCGGAACGTGCCGGGCCGATCGGCGCGGAACTCGAAGGTGACCGCGTGCCCGGGCGAGGCGCGCTTGGCGATGCGGTATTCGTCGATCGTCAGGCTGTGCGCGATGTCGTCGGTGTGCAGGTCGATCTTCACCAGGTCGTCCTGGTTCACCTCGATCCGCGGCGGATCGAAGGCGAAGCGATGGACGCCGACCGAGAACAGCTTCACCGTCGGCCCCTGATCCTGCGCGGTGGCCGCGGCCGCCGTCATTCCCGCCACGAGCAGCACCCCTTCGAACAGTCGCGGCATTTGCGGTGATTGTACGACGTTCACCAGGCCCAACTGGTCGGCGCTTTCAAAAGTGTAACGGGCCGATGGCCTCGGAAGCCCTCATCAGATGAGCTGTTCGAGCCGATAGAAGCGGAATACGCATGACTACGCTCAACGCCGACCCGATCGCCGCCACCGCCCCAGGAGACGTGCTGACGGCCGACGCCGCCGCGAAACGACGCCCCGATACGCCGTCGCTCATCGCCGCCATGCTCAACGCCGGCAAGGGCATCAGCGACCTGATTTTCTCGCCCGGACGCCCGCCGCAGGTCGAGAGCCACGGCGAGCTGACGCCGGTTCCCGGCCTGCCGGTGCTGCAGGCGGACGACACCGCGGCGATCGCGCGCGATCTGGTCGGCAAGAACGACCATGCGCTGCGAACGCTGAAGGAGCAGGGCGCCTGCGACCTCTCCTACTCGCTGGCCGAGCGCGCGCGCTTCCGCGTCAACGTCTTCCGGCAGCGCGGCACGTTCGCGATCGTGATGCGCGTCATCGCCACCAAGATTCCGTCGCTCGCCGACCTGCACCTGCCGCCGTCGCTCGCCGAAACCGCCGCCTACAAGAACGGCATCGTTCTGGTCACCGGGCCGACCGGCTCGGGCAAGTCGTCGACGCTGGCGGCGCTGATCGACGTGATCAACGAGAACCGCGCCGAGCACATCATCACCATCGAGGATCCGGTCGAATTCCTGCACCTGCACAAGAAGGCGACCATCCACCAGCGCGAGCTGCACAGCGACACGCCGACCTTCGCGCTGGCGCTGCGCGCGGCGCTGCGCCAGGCGCCGAAGGTGATCCTGGTCGGCGAGATGCGCGACAAGGAGACGATCGAGATCGCGCTGACCGCCTCCGAGACCGGGCACCTGGTGTTCTCGACACTGCACACCATCGACGCCTCGAAGACGGTGGAGCGCATCATCGGCACCTTCGACGCGTCGGAGCAGGCCGGGGTGCGAACCCGCTTCGCCGCCTCGTTCCGCGCCATCATCTCGCAGCGGCTGGTGCGCAAGAACGACGGCAGCCGCGTCGCCGTGCTCGAGATCCTGAAATCGACGATGCGGACGCGTGAGTACGTGGAGAAGGGCGAAGCCGGCGGCCACTCGCTGGTCGATGCGATGCGCGACGGCGCCCTCGAGGGGATGCAGTGCTTCGACGGCGAGCTCGAGCGGCTCGCCCGCGAAGGCACGATCTCGGTGCGCACCGCGCTGCTCTATGCGAGCAACGCGGGCGATCTGCGGCTGCAGCTCGGCGACGTCGAAGACACCGGCGCCGAGTAGTCGAACGCGAGGCCTTCGAACCTACTCTTTCTTCGCGGCGGCGGTTTCCTCTTGCAGCAGCGCCTTCCGGCTCAGGCGAATCTTGCCGGTCGGGTCGATGTTGATCACCTTCACCAGCAGCTGCTCGCCTTCCTTCAGCTCGTCGCGCACGTCCTTGACGCGGTGGTTGGCGATCTCCGAGACGTGCAGCAGACCGTCGGTGCCGGGCATGATCTCGACGAAGGCGCCGAAGTCGGTGATCCGCTGCACCTTGCCCATGTAGGTCTTATTGAGCTCGGGCGTCGCGGTCAGCTCCTGGATGATCGAGATCGCCTTCTGCGCCGAGGCGCCGTCGGCCGACGCGACGTTGACGCGGCCGTCGTCCTCGACGTCGATCTTGACGCCGGTGCGCTCGATGATGCTGCGGATCATCTTGCCGCCGGGGCCGATGACGTCGCGGATCTTGTCGACCGGGATGCGGATGGTGACGATCCGCGGCGCGAACAGCGAGATGTTCTGGCGCGACGCCGGCAGCGCCTCGCGCATCTTGTCGAGGATGAACAGCCGGCCGCGGCGCGCCTGATCGAGCGCCTTGGTCATCACCTCGGTGGTGATGCCGCCGACCTTGATGTCCATCTGCAGCGCGGTGATGCCGTCGGCGGTGCCGGCGACCTTGAAGTCCATGTCGCCGTAGTGATCCTCGGCGCCGGCGATGTCGCTGAGGACCGCGTACTTGCCGGTCTTCTCGTCCATCACCAGGCCCATCGCGATTCCCGCGACCGCCTTCTTCATCGGCACGCCCGCGTCCATCATCGCCAGCGATCCGCCGCAGACCGACGCCATCGATGACGAGCCGTTCGATTCGAGGATGTCGGAGACGACGCGGACGGTGTAGGGGAACTGCTCCTCCGTCGGCATCAGCTGGGCGAGCGCGCGCTCGGCCAGCGCGCCGTGACCGACCTCGCGCCGGCCGGGACCGCGCATGAAGCCGACTTCACCGACCGAGAAGGGCGGGAAGTTGTAGTGCAGCATGAAGCTCTTCCACGTCTCGCCCTCGAAGCTCTCGATCTTCTGCGCGTCGTCGGCGGTGCCGAGGGTGCAGGTGACCAGCGCCTGCGTCTCGCCGCGCGTGAACACGGACGACCCGTGGGTGCGCGGCAGCACGCCGGTTTCGATCCAGATCGGTCGCACCTCGTCGAACTTGCGGCCGTCGAGGCGGACGTTGTGGGTCAGCACCTCCTCGCGCAGCACCTTCTCCTTCAGTTCCTTGAAGATGGCTTTCGCCTCGAGCTTGCGCTCGACCTCGTCGTCGGGGATCGAGGCGACGAGATCCTTCAATGCCTGGTCGACGGTCTCGTAGTTCTCGAGCTTGCCGCGGATGCGCATTGCCTCGGTCAGCGGCACGTAGACCTTCTCTTCGACCTCGCGGTAGAAGTCGTGGCCGATCTCCTTGGTCGAGACCGAAAGCTTCTTGCGGCCGCTGGCTTTCGCCAGCGCGTCGATGCCGGCGACGATCTCCTTGATCGCCTTGTGCGCCGTCTCCAGCGCCTGCACCACCTGCTGTTCGCTGACCTCGCTGGCGCCAGCCTCGACCATCACCAGGCCGTCGGCGGTGCCGGCGACGATGATGTCGAGCTTGCTCTCCTTGCGCTGCTGGAAGGTCGGGTTGACGACGAACTGGTCGTTGACCAGGCCGATGCGGACGCCGGCAATCGTCTTCTCGAACGGGATCTCCGAGATCGCGAGCGCCGCCGAGGCGCCGGTAATCGCGAGCACGTCGGTGTCGTTCTCCTGATCGGCGGAGAGGACCAGCGCAATCACCTGGGTTTCGTAGCGCCAGCCGGTGGGGAAGAGCGGCCGGATCGGCCGATCGATGCAGCGGCTGGTGAGCACTTCTTTCTCGGTCGGCTTGCCTTCGCGCTTGAAGAAGCCGCCGGGGATGCGCCCGGAAGCGTAGGTGTATTCGCGGTAGTCGACGGTCAACGGCAGGAAATCGATCCCTTCGCGCGGGTTCGCCGCGCGGCATGCCGTGACGAGCACGACCGAGTCGCCGTAGCGGACGATGACGGCACCGTGCGCCTGCTTGGCGAGCTTTCCGGTCTCGAGTGTCAGAGATTTCTGGCCAACGGTGATTTCACGCGTATGCATATCGGACTTCAGGACCAGGGGCCGTACCCCTGTTCGTGCTGGGTAACCGGCGGGAAAGGGGTACGGCCCCTTTCACACGGCTACTCGCTACTTGCGGATGTTCAGTCTCTTGATGAGATCGGAATACCGCTGCGCGTCCTTGCCTTTGAGGTAATCCAGCAGCCGCCGCCGCTTCCCGACCAGCATCAGCAGACCGCGGCGCGAGTGGTGATCCTTTGCGTGCGTCTTGAAGTGCTCGGTGAGGTAGTTGATGCGTTCGCTGAGAATGGCGACCTGGACTTCCGGGGATCCGGTGTCGCCTTGGTGCGTGCTGTAGCTGCCGATTAACTCTGTCTTGCGGTCTTTGGTTAACGCCACCTGCGGTGTCCTCCACGAACGCTCCAGACCGACGCGCCGAGGGTCGTCGAGGCCCCGCGCGCCACCGGATGCGCCGTATGCCGGGATACTTCTTAGTCGAACAAGCTCAACATCTTACATCAGAACAACGGAGGGATGCAAAAGCGAACTCGACCCGACCGGCTCGGCGAGGCCGATGAGTTGCCCGCTCTGATCGAGCAACCGCACGAAGCTCGACGCGCGCGCCGGCATGCCCTTCTCGGTGTCGGCCGGGCCGAGCTCGCGGCCGTGGACCGCCCGCAGCACGCCCTCCGCGGTCAGCGTCACCGATGCGAACGCGGGCAGCATGTCGGCGAGTGGAATCATCGCGTCCACCGCAAGCTGCGGATCGCGCTCGATGGCCTCGAGGCTCGTCGATTGCTCAATGGTGAAATCGCCCGAGCGGGTGCGGCGCAGCGCCGCGAGGTGGCCGCCGATGCCGAGGCGACGGCCCAGGTCGTGCGCCAGCGAGCGGACGTAGAAGCCGGCGGAACATTCGACCTGGAGCGTGACGCTGTCCGCCTCGACCCTGACGATGTCGAGGCGGTGGACCGTGACGGTCGCGGGGTCCGGTAGATCGACTGCGTCCGGCGGGTTGGTTGGGTTCGAGCGATCGGATGCGCCCTGGGTGTGCGTGCTCGCGGAGCGGCCGCGCGCGAGCTTGTAACTGCGCGTGCCCTCGATTTTCTTCGCCGAGTATGCGGGTGGCTGCTGCAGGAACGTGCCGCGGAACTCGTCGAGCGCCGAATCGATTGCTTCCTTCGACGGCAGCGGCGCGCGCGACACCGGGCCGACCGGCTGCCCTTCGGCGTCGCCGGTGTCGGTGGCGAACCCGAGGCGCACGACCGCCTCGTAGGCCTTGTCGCTGGCGCTGAGGAACTGCGAGAGGCGCGTTGCCCGGCCGACCACCAGCAGCAGCACGCCGGTCGCCGCCGGGTCGAGTGTGCCGCAGTGACCGATGCGCTTCTCGCGCAGCAGGCGCCGCATCCGCGACACGACGTCGTGCGACGTCGGACCGCCGGGCTTGTCGACGATGAGCAGCCCGTCCATCGGTTACGACACGTTGCGCTCGGCCTCAGGCTCCTCGACGACGTCGCTGATTGCCTGCTCGATGCGCTCGATGAACAGCTTCTGCAGCGCGTCGATCGCGCCGGTCACGGTGCAGCCGGCCGCGTTCTTGTGGCCGCCGCCGCCGAACTGCTTCGCCACCGCGCCGATGTCGATCGCGCCTTTCGACCGCATGCTGACGCGATACTGGTCGCCTTCGTCCTGCTTGAAGAACACGACCGCCTGGATCTCTTTCACCGTCAGCGGCAGGTTGATCAGCCCCTCGGTGTCCTCGTACGTGCCTCCGGCGGCACGCGCGATCTCGTGGTCGAGGTAGACGATGGCGATCCGGCCGGTTGCGTCGATTTGCATCGCGCTGAGCACCGCGCCGAACAGCTTCAGCCGCCCCATGTTGTTACTGTCGTAGACGTTGCGCGCGACCAGCACCGGGTCGACGCCCGCCTCCAGCGTTTCGCGGCAGATGTCGAAGGTGCGCGGCGAGATGCTCGAGTAGTGGAACGAGCCGGTATCGGTGAGGATCGCGAGGTAGACGTGGGTCGCAATTTCCAACGACAGCGGCACGCCGAGCGCGCGCACCAGGTCGAACACCATCTCGCCGCAGGCGGCGGCGCCGGGGTCGAACCAGTTGATCTGGCCGTAGCCGCTGTTGCCGGGGTGGTGATCGATGTTGATGACGAAGAAGCGCTCCAGCCCCTTGACGCCGGTGCGCGACAGATCGCCGCATTCCATGATGATCGCCGCGTCGAACTCGCCCTCGACCTGCGGCGCGATGGTGATGCCCCCGACCGCCGGGAAGGCCATCAGCGGCGCCGGCGCGGGGTCGGCGTTGACCACCGTCACTTCCTTGCCGATCGACTCGAGCGCGTAGGCCATCGCCAGCTGCGAGCCGATCGAGTCGCCGTCGGGCCGGGCGTGCGACGAAATCACGAAGCGGCGCCGCGCGCGAATCGCCTCGACAATCTTCTGCACTTCAGCGTTGGTCGTCATCGTGATCAGAATCGGCGGCGTCGGGCGCGTCGCCGGCGCCGGGCCGGGCCGAATTTATCTCGTGGAGCAGCTGCTCGATCCGGTCCTGGCCGGCAATCGACTGGTCGTAGACGAACTCCAGCGCGGCGACGCGCTTGAGGCGGAGGCGCGCGCCGATCTGGCGGCGCAGGAACGGAATCGCGCGGTGCAGCGCGCGATCCGATTCGCGACGCGCCCGCTCGTCGCCGAGCGCGGTGTAGAAGACGCGGGCGTGCTGCAGGTCCGGCGTCACCTGGACCCGCGTGATGGTGACGAAGCCGATGCCGGGGTCGTGCACCTCGCGTGCCAGCATCGTCGCCAGCTCGTGGCGGATTTGATCGGCCACTCGGTCGGGACGGGAACCTTGCGACATCAGCGGAAGGCGGGAAGGCGGGCAGCGCGGGAAGGCCGCAAGGATCCGCCTTACGGCCTTTCGGGCCCTACGCCGTCAGTACTCTTTCCATCGAGAACACCTCGATCACGTCGCCGATCTTGAGGTCGTTGTACTTCTCGAAGCCGATGCCGCATTCGAAGCCGGCCTTGACCTCGCTGACGTCGTCCTTGAAGCGGCGCAGTGAGCCGATCTTGCCGGTGAAGATGACGACGTTGTCGCGCAGCAGGCGCGCCTGGGTGTCGCCGGCGCGGATGATCCGCCCGTCGGTCACCATGCAGCCGGCAATCGTCCCGAACTTCGGCACCTTGAAGATGTCGCGGACCGCGGCGACGCCGATGCGCACTTCCTTGAAGGTCGGGTCGAGCAGCCCCGCCATCGCCTTCTTCATCTCGTCGGTGACGTTGTAGATCACCGAGTGCTGCCGCACTTCGACCCGCTCGCGGGCCGCCAGGTCTTCGGCGTTGCGATCCGGCCGGACGTTGAAGGCGATCACAATCGCGTTCGACGCCGACGCCAGCAGCACGTCCGACTCGTTCACCGCGCCGACGCCGGAATGGATGATCCGAACCTTCACCTTCTCGTCGGACAGCTTCGCCAGCGTGTCGGCGAGCACCTCCGCCGAGCCCTGCACGTCGGCCTTGATGATGATCGGCAGCTCCTTCATGCCGCCTTCGGCGATCTGCGCCTGCAGCGACTCGAGCGTGAGACGCGATCCCTTGGCGCCGAGCGCCTTGACCTTCGACTGCTCCTCGCGGAAGGTCGCGATATGCCGCGCCTTGGCCGCGTCGGCGACCTGGAACAGGTCGCCCGGCTGCGGCAGACCGGAGAGGCCGAGCACCTCGACCGGCGTCGACGGTCCCGCGGCCTTGGTCGGTTTGCCGCGGTCGTCGATCAGCGCGCGCACGCGGCCGACGATCGGCCCGGCGATGAACGTGTCGCCGACGTTCAGCGTGCCGTCCTGCACCAGCACGGTCGCGACCGGTCCGCGGCCTTTGTCCAGCTTGGCTTCGAGCACCGTGCCCGAGGCGCTGCGCTTCGGATTGGCCTTCAGCTCGCCGATGTCGCTGACGAGCAGCAGCATTTCCAGCAGCGAGTCGATGCCGGTCTTCTGCCGCGCCGACACTTCGACGGTAACGGTCTGGCCGCCCCATTCCTCCGGCATCAACCCGAGCTCGGTCAGCTCGCGCTTCACCCGCTCCGGCTGCGCGTTCGGCTTGTCGATCTTGTTGATGGCAACCACGATCGGCACGTTCGCCGCCTTGGCGTGATCGATCGCTTCCTTGGTCTGCGGCATCACGCCGTCGTCGGCGGCGACCACCAAGACGACGATGTCGGTGACCTTGGCGCCGCGGGCGCGCATCAGGGTGAACGCCGCGTGGCCGGGCGTGTCGAGGAAGACGATGTTCCGCTTGTTGATGGTGACGTGATAGGCGCCGATGTGCTGAGTGATGCCGCCGGCCTCGCGCTCGGCGACGCGGGTTTCGCGAATCGCGTCGAGCAGGCTGGTCTTGCCATGATCGACGTGGCCCATGACGGTGACCACCGGCGCGCGCAGCACGACGTCCTCGGCGCGCGCTTCGCCTTCGTCGACGTGCAGCAGCTCCTCTTCGAAGCTGCGCATCTGCACGTCGGCGCCGAACTCGCGCGCGATCATCGTTGCCGTCTCGGTGTCGAGGGCGGAGTTAATCGTCAGCATCAGCCGCTTCATCAGCAGCTTGGCCAGTACGTCCTTGACGCGGAGATCGAGCTTGTCGGCGAGATCTTTTACCGTCATGCCTTCAGCGAGCGTGATTGTCTTGGTGACCGGTGGCGGCGCGAGCGACGCCTGCGGCGGCGCCGGACGCACCTGTTCGCGGCGCTGCGCGGCAGCGGGACGGCCCGCGCCGCCCGGACGCTGCGGGTAGCTCGGCCGCGGCGGCGCGCCCGGCCGCTGCGGAAACGGGAAAG
>JADMIO012791495.1_pt1 | contig 14266 bp, 13 predicted proteins | sample 8958161 | NCBI WGS metagenome assembly JADMIO01 (sample SAMN16585339, study PRJNA669376) | soil metagenome | isolation source: Crop rotation soil | place: USA: Cullars Rotation, Alabama | collected 2011 | reverse complement strand
CTTTCCCGACTACTGGAAGAAGGGGCGGCCCTACCTCGACGGCATCGAGTTCACCATAATCCCCGACCGCTCGACCCGCATGCTGGCCTTCATCGCCGGCAAGTTCGACATGACCTTCGTGGCGGACGTGTCGGTCCCGCTGCTCAAGACCATCAAGAAGGATGCGCCCAAGGCGAACTGCAGCCTGCGCTCGACCGGCGTGAGCACCAACCTGATCGTCAACCGCGACAAGCCGCCGTTCGACGACCCCAGGCTGCGCCGCGCCATGGCGCTGACGCTCGACCGCAAGTCCTTCATCGACATCCTGGAGGAGGGCCAGGGCCACCAGAGCGGCGCCCTGTTGCCGCCGCCCGACGGCGTGTGGGGCCTGACGCCCGAGATGCTGAAAACCATCATCGGCTACGGCGACGTCGAGAAGTCGCGCGAGCAGGGCCGGGCGCTGATGAAGGAGCTGGGCTACGGCCCCGACAAGCACATGAAGCTCCAGGTCAGCACGCGCAACATCGCCACCTTCCGCGACCCGGCGGTGATCCTGCTCGACCAGCTCAAGCACATCTGGATCGACGCCGAGCTCGAGATCATCGACACCGCGGTCTACTACAACCGCGTGTTCAAGAAGGACTATGCGGTGGCGCTCAACCTCACGGGCAGCGCCGTCGATGACCCCGACGTGACTCTGTTCGAGGGCTATGCCTGCGGCTCGCTGCGCAACTACAACGGCTACTGCAACCCGAAGATGACCGAGCGCTTCCAGGCGCAGTCGCAGGAGACCGACCCGAAGAAGCGCCACCAGATGGTGTGGGAGATCGACCGTGACCTGCAGGAGGAGGTCGCCCGACCGATCATCCGCAACGGCTTCGCCGCCACCTGCGCCCAGCCGGTGGTCAAGAACCTCACCATCCACACCAACAGCATCTACAACAACTGGCGCTTCGAGGACGTGTGGCTGGAGCGATAGTCCGCTAGGGCTTCGCCATCCGGTAGACGCGCGCAGCAGTGCCGCTGTAGAGCGCGGCCTTCTCGGCGGCCGAGGCGCGCTTGGTGATGATCTTGAAGGCGTTCCACAGCTCGGTGTAGCCGCACGACTGCTTGTCGGGCGGGAAGTTGCTCTCGAACATGCAGCGGTTGACGCCGAACGCTTCGATGCACGACTCGATATAGGGCCGCCACGCCTTCGCCAGCTCCTCCGACGAGGGCGGTGCGTCGCGGAACTCGAAACCGAAGCCGAACGAGGACATGCCGAGTCCACCCAGCTTCATGTGGACGTTAGGGCAGGCGGCGAGCTCGGTGATGCTCTTCTTCCACACCGGCATGATTTCGGCATTCTTGCCTTCGTACTGGCCGACACCCAGCACGCCACCGACATGGTCGACGATGATGGTCTGGTTGGGGAATTTGCGCGCGAGATCGACCAGGTCGGGCAGCTGCGGATGGAAATGCCAGCTGTCGAGCGTCAGGCCGAGCTTGCCGAGCTCGGCGACGCCTTCGCGGACCCTCGGGTCGAGCAGGCGATGCTGCGTCATCGACCGCCCCGTGAATTTGCCGGCGAGGCCGTCGTCCCACGAGGTGCCGTAGCGGGTGCCGCGAAGCCGGCCGTTGGCGGCGGCGATCAGCGCCTCCAGCACCGGCCGCACGCGCGCGCCCAGCGTCAGGTCGGCCCAGCCGATGATTGCCTCGCAGACGCGCGCCTTGCCGAACTGGCCCGAGGCGCTGAGGGCGGCTTGGCCGTTCACGAACTCGACCTCGCCGACCGGCTTCATCTCCTCCGGCCCGGAGGCACGGAACATCGCTTGGCACTCGAGGAACACCGTCGAGACGACGTTGTGACCGCCGCCCTCAGGTGTGCCGAGGTCGGCCAGTAGCTCGGGCAGGAAGTAGTGGCCGCGCGCCGGCGTGTCCCAGAGGTGATGGTGCGGATCGATAATCGGCAGCTCGGGCTCGAGCGCCGTCTCGCGTGGTCGCTTGGCGAGCCAAGCCGCCAGGTCGGCGTTGTTGCGATAGGTCGTACCGCGATATTCGCCCAAGGCCATGTTCTTCCTCCCGCGCTTTGCTTTACGATAGCGAGGAGGAGAGGCTGGTTCATGAAGATTTGCGTGTTTGGAGCGGGCGCGATCGGCGGAAATTTCGCAGCGCGCCTCGCCGACAGCGGCAACGAGGTCTCGGTGGTGGCGCGCGGCGCCCATCTCGAGGCGATCAGGGCGAAAGGCCTGACGCTGCTGGCGGGCGACAAGAAGATCGTCGCCAAGGTCCACGCGTCGGACAAGCCGGCCGATCTCGGGCCGCAGGATGCGGTGATTTCGACGCTCAAGGCCACGGCGCTGGGCGATCTCGCCGCCACCGTCGGCCCCTTGCTCGGCCCCGACACGCCCGTCGTGTTCGCTCAGAACGGCATTCCCTGGTGGTACGGCCATGGCTTGGCCAAGTCGCGGCCGGCGGCGCCCGATCTGTCGATGCTCGATCCCGGCGGCGCGCTGGCGAAGTCGGTCGGGCTGCACCGCACCTTGGGAGGCACCATCAGTTCGCCCAATCATGTGATCGAGCCCGGCGTCGTGGTGAACGAAGTGCCGGATCGTAACGTGCTCTGCGTCGGCGAGATCGACGATCGGCCGAGCCAGCGGGTCGGCATGCTACGCGCGGCACTGAAGGGTGCCGGAATCGGTTCGCCCGACACCACCGACATCCGTTACGACATCTGGCACAAGCTGATGGCCAACCTGACCGGCTCGACCGTTGCCCTGATCCTGGGACAGCCTTCGTCGGTGCAGAAGACGCCGTTGGTCAACCGCATGTGCCGGCGCGCCCATGCCGAGGCGCTGGCGGTCGCCGAGGCGCACGGCGTCAAGCTCGACGACCATCCCGACATGCGCTACGGGCCCAAGCGCGTCTATTTCGACCATCGCCCGTCGATCCTGCAGGACTACGACCTCGGCCGGCCGATGGAGATCGAATCGATCGTGCGCGCGCCGATTGCCTTCGCCCGCAGCGCCGGCATCGACACGCCGACGCTTGATGCCATCGAAGCGGTGACGGTGACGCTTGCTGCGTCAAAGGGCCTCTACACGCACTAGCGAACGCTAAGTCCGCGCCGCGATACCGGCGAGTCCTTTGCGGCGCACCGCCCGGTTGGTAGACTTCCCCAACACATCAAAGGGGAAACGCCATGCAGCCGAGGATCATGCGGGCCTCAACTCGTCCGACGGGCAAGGGCGCCGCCGAGAACTTCGTCGGCACCGTGCTGAACGACCCGGTCTATGCGCCGGAGCAGCCGTCGCGGCTGCGCGCCAGCCGCGTCTCCTTCACGCCCGGCGCCCGCACCAACTGGCACCAGCACGCCGTCGGCCAGATCCTGTACGTGCTGTCGGGGGTCGGCCGTTATCAGCTCGAAGGCCATCCGGTGCAAGCGATCTATCCCGGCGACACCGTGGTGATCCCGCCCAACTCGCGCCATTGGCATGGCGCTGCGCCCGACACCATGATGGTCCATCTCGCCATGTCGGAGACCGACGACAAGGGTCAGGCGACCAGCTGGTTCGAGCCGGTGAGCGACGGCGACTATTCCAAGAAGCCGGCTTGAGGTAGGCGCATGGCCGGCAAGACGCTGTTCGACAAGATCTGGGACCGCCACGTCATCTCAGAGCTGGGCGGCGGTTACGCGCTGATGCATGTCAGCCGCCATTTGATGCATGACGGCGGGGCGGCGGCGCTCGAGCGCAATCGGCTCAAGGGCTACAAGGTGCGCAATCCCGAGCTCACCTTCGCCACCATGGATCACGCGGTCAGCACCGAGCCCGGCCGCACGGCGGCGACGCGCTCGCAATTCGTGGCGCGCCTCGATTCGATGCGAGAAGAATGCAAGCTGGCCGGTGTGCCGCTATTCGACCTTAACCAGCCGGGGCAGGGCATTATCCATGTCATCGGCCCGGAACTCGGTCTCAGTTTGCCCGGCACCTTCCTGGTGTGCGGCGATAGCCATACCTGCACGCACGGCGGCATGGGCTGCGTTGCCTTCGGCATCGGCTCGAGCGAGGTGAGCCACGTGCTGGCGACGCAGTCGCTGGTCCAGCGCCGGCCGCAGACCATGCGCGCCACGTTCGACGGCGCCCTGCCGCCGGGCGTGCGCGCCAAGGACCTGATCCTTTACTTGATTGGCCAGATCGGCACCGCCGGCGGCACCGGCTATGCGCTGGAATATGCCGGCAGCGCCATCCGGTCGCTGCCCGTCGAGGGCCGACTGACGCTGTGCAATCTCTCGATCGAGGCCGGCGCCAAGATCGGGTTCGTCGCCCCTGACGAGAACACCTTCGCCTTCCTGAAGGGCCGCAGCCACGCCCCCAAGGGCGAGCTGTGGGAGAAGGCGGTCGCCGACTGGCGCACCCTGCCGTCCGACGCCGACGCGAGCTTCGACCGCGAGGTGAAGATCGACGTCGCCAGGATCGCGCCGCAGATCACCTGGGGCACCAGTCCCGAGCATGTCGTGGCGGTCACCGAGCGCATTCCCGATCCCAACGACGTCGCCGATCCCGACAAGAAGCGCGCAATGCAGGCGGCGCTCGAGTACATGGGCCTGAAGGCGGGCGCGCCGATCGCCGGCACGCCGGTCGACTGGGTGTTCATCGGTTCTTGCACCAACAGCCGTCTCAGCGACATCCAGGAGGCTGCTGCCCTGGCCAAAGGCCGCAAGGTGGCAGCCGGAGTCACGGCCTGGGTGGTCCCGGGCTCGGAGACCATCAAGCGCCAGGCCGAAAAGGAGGGGCTCGACCGCATCTTCAAGGAAGCGGGCTTCCAGTGGCGCGAGCCGGGCTGCTCGATGTGCCTCGCCTTCAACGGCGATCGCGTGCCGCCGGGCAAGCGCAGCGTCTCGACCTCCAACCGCAACTTCGTCGGCCGCCAGGGACCGGGCGCGCGCACGCACCTCGCCAGCCCGGCGATGGCGACTGCGGCGGCGATCACCGGCACCATTTCCGATGTGAGGGCGCTCTAGATGGAAAAGTTCGACAAGCTGTCGGCGATCGCAGCGCCCCTCATGCGCCAGAACATCGACACCGACATGGTGATTCGGGTCGAACGGCTGCGCGACTTGCCGCCCGAGAAGCTCGGTCCCTATGCCTTCGAATCCTGGCGTTACAAGCCCGACGGCAAGGAGGCGCCGGAGTTCGTGCTCAACCGGCCGCCCTATCGCGACGCCAAGATCATCCTGGCCGCCGACAATTTCGGCTGCGGCTCCTCGCGCGAGGCGGCGGTGTGGTCGCTGTTCGCCTTCGGCATCCGCTGCGTGATTGCGCCCTCGTTCGGGCCGATCTTCTTCAACAATTGCTTCCAGAACGGACTGTTGCCGGTCGCACTGCCGCTGGAAGTGATCGAGGAGCTGGTGAGCGAGGTCGAAGCGAGCCAGGGCACCGGCAAGGTCTCGATCGACCTCGAGGCGTGCACGGTCACCTCGCCAACCGGCAAGGTCACGCCGTTCAAGATCGATGCGCTGCGTCGCGATGCGTTGCTGGCGGGCCAGGACCAGATCGAGCAGACACGCCGCCGTGAGAAGGACATCGCGTCCTTCGAGGCGGGCGATCGCCAGCGCTTTCCCTGGCTCTACCAGCAGGCTTAGGAGTTCATCGACATGGTTTCCATCGTCAGCCGGCGCACGATCGTGTGCGCGCTGGGTGCAGCACCCTTTGCCGCGAGCGGCGTCGCGCGCGCCCAGGCCAAGACCGGCCTTGGCGTCTATCCGGTTGCCGTTCCGGGCTATCAGGTCATGTTCGTCGCGGAGGCCAAAGGTTATCTCAAGGATGAAGGCTACGACTTCAAGCTCATCCAGGGCGGATCGGGCACCAAGGCGCGTGCCATCATGGCGGCGGGCGAGGCCGACTTCCTCATTGCCGACATCCTTCATTGCCTGCAGCTCAACAACCGCAACCGGCCAACCAAGGCGATCAACAGCGTGGACGTGCGCTCGCCGTCGTCGCGCTGGGTGATCCGCAAGGACCTGGCGGACCAGGGCATCGACACCATCCAGAAGTTCTGCGCCTGGAAGCGGCCAAACGGCGCCAAGCCGATCTTCGGCATCTCCTCGCTCGGCGGCACGGCGCATCTGTGGGCCAACTACTTCATGGAGAAGTTCGGTCTGGCCGACGACGTCACGTGGGTCCAGGTCGGCAACGTCGACACCATGCTGGGCTCGCTGAAGAGCAAGCAGATCGACATGCTGGGAACCACCGTGTCGCTGGTCGCCGATTCCGAGAAGAACGGCTGGGGCAAGCTCTTCTTCGATGCCGGCAACGAAGCGAACTGGAACAAGTATGTCGGTGGCCCGGTGCCGGTGAACGCCAACATGTGCCAGCAGAGCACGATCGACAAGGATCCAGCTAAGGTGCAGGCCTACACCACGGCCTGCTATCGCGCGGTGCAATGGATCAAGAAGAGCTCGGCCGAGGAGATCCTAGCGGCGATCGAGCCATATGTCGGCAGCACGTCGCGCGACTCCAACCTGCTCGAGATCCAGGCGGTAAAGGATGTCACCGACTACAACGGCATGATCGATCCGGACGCCTTCGAGCGCGGCGGCAGGATGTGGTTTCGCGAGGTGAGCGGCATCAAGCCGGTCAAGCTCGCCGATGCCTTTGACGGCAGCTTCCTCACCAAGGCGCACGCCAAGTATCCTGGCTGACCAAGGTGCAATCCGGCCGCGTCCGTATCGAGGTCAGCAAACTCGACAAGTCGTTCGATCTCGGTGCCCAGGCGCTGAAGGTCGTCGACGACGTTTCGTTCCGCATCAGAGAGGGCGAGTTCGTGGCGCTGCTCGGCCCGTCGGGCTCGGGCAAGAGCACGATCCTCAACATGATTGCCACGCTGCTCGGCAAGAGTGGCGGAGACATCGCGATCGACGGGGAACCGGTCGCGCTCAACCGGCCGCGCCGCAATGTCGGCTACGTCTTCCAGAAGGACACGCTGTTCCCGTGGCGCACCGTGGCCGGCAACATCGGCTACGCCCTGGAGCTGGCCGGTGTGCTGGCGGCCGAGCGCAAGCAGCGCGTCGATGCGGCGATCGCGTCGGCGGGGCTGTCGGGCTTCGGCGGCTTCTATCCGGCGTCGCTTTCGGGCGGCATGCGCCAGCGCGTGGCGCTGATGCGCACCTTGATCGTCCAGCCCGAGATCCTGCTGATGGACGAACCGTTCGGCGCGCTCGACACCCATACCAAGCTCGAGATGCACGAGGTGCTGCTCAGGATCTGGGAGCGCGAGAAGCAGACCGTGCTCTTCGTCACCCACGACCTGGGCGAGGCGCTTACCCTGGCCGACCGGATCATCCTGCTTTCGGCGCGGCCGGGCCGGCTCAAGGACGATTTCGCCGTGCCCTTTCCCCGGCCACGCAACGCGGTCACGTTGCGCGAGACGGCGGAGTACGGCGCCTTGTTCTCCAAGATCTGGCATTCGCTCGGCGAGGAATTCGCCAAGGGCACCTCGCCATGAGCCGCCACCGTCTTTCCATTGTCTCCCTTCAGGTCGCGATCGGGGTCGCGCTGCTGGCGATCTGGCAATGGGGATACGACCTCAATGGGCGGGTGCCCTGGCTGGTGCCGTCGATCCTCGATCCATACTTCGTTTCCAAGCCGTCCCTGATCTGGGACGAGTTCCTGCGGCTGAGCTGCCTCAAGCCCAACGGCACCGATTGGATCGGGCTGAATGACGGCTCGTTTCCCAAATGCCTGGCCAAGATGCAGAACAATCTCTGGATCGCGCTCGCGGTCACGCTGCAGAACACCTTCTTCGGCTTCCTGACGGGCGTGACGAGTGGCGTCGTGTTCGGCTTGCTGCTCGGCCGTTCCGATCGCCTCAGCGAGATCTTTCTGCCCTACATCGTGGCGGCCAACTCGATCCCGCGCATCGCTCTCGCACCGGTGATCATCCTCGCCTTCGGGTTGGGCGCGATGTCGAAGATCGTGACGGCCTGGCTGATCGTGGTCTTCCTGGTGTTCTTCAACACCTTCGAGGGCGCGCGCTCGGTCGATCGCGACCATATAAACGCCGCGCGCCTGCTGGGCGCCACCGAATGGCAGATCACACGCACCGTGACCATCCCGTCGACCATGGCCTGGGTTTTCGCCTCGCTCTCTCCCGCCGTGTCGTTCGCGCTGATCGGCGTGATCGTTGGCGAGTTCATCGGCGCCGAGCACGGCATCGGCCGGCTGATCATCGAATCCGAGGCACGGGGCGAGGCGGCCGGCATGATGGTGGCGATCTTCGTGCTGATGATCGTCGGTGTGGCGCTGGCCGCCCTGGTGCGCCGCCTGCAGGATTACCTGCTGCGCTGGCGTCCGGCGCAGCAGGTCGCAACCTAGCCCGCAGGCTCAGTCGGCGGCGTCGGCCATGGCTACCGCCGCCGGCGGCGGTAGCGGCGTCATATAGGGGCGCTTGTTCAGGCGTTCCTGGATGACGTCCCAGATCTGGCGCAGGCGCATGACATGCAGGTCGTCACGCACGGTGGCGACCAGCGCCTGCAGCAGGTCGCGGTGATCGAGTGCGATCTCGCTCGAGCCCGGCTGCACGTTGCCGCTCGACCACGGCAGACCGTCGATCCGGACCACCGAACCCTGCGCCGGATCGGATTTCGTCGACACGTATGTCAGATCGGCAGCGGCCTTGTCGATCTGCTCGTTCGTCAAATCGGGGAACAGGATCGTCAGCAGCCGCTGGCGCAAGGTCGGATTGAACACCGCCTTCTCGAGATCGAAGATCGTTCTGACATTGATGCGCCTGAGAGCAGCCGTCTTCTCTGCGCCGACGGCCAGGATCAGCTGCGCCTGTGCCACCCAGTCGATCGATTCGTAGAGGCCATATGGCGTCTCGACGAACAGCTGGACAGGATTCATGGTGGCGAGGTTCTGAATGTCCTCGATCTCGAACTCGCTCAGCCTGAGCTTGATGTACGGGTCGATCCCCAGGACCGTGTCGAGTGGAACCTCTTCGCAAATCGCCCGGCTCGCCTCGCTGACCCGCCGCGCCTGCAGCCACGAAACGCGGGCGATCAGCCGGTCGAGCATCAGGTTCGGGAACATGCCGATGATGAACGCCACCGGCGGCGACAGGACGACGTCGGGAAGCGTTCCCTTGCCGAGATGCCAGGCCGCGGCTGTCACGAACGAGCCGAACATCAGGTGCATGGCGCATTGCAGGAACGACAGCGGCTTCAGATCGAAGTTGGCCACGCGGCGCACGAGATACTGGACGGTCCACAGATAGCCGCCGACGAAGGCGTAGGTCAGCAGGCCGATCAACTGTGAGACCTGCGATTCCCGGACGCCCGGTTCGAGCATCACCCCGGCCGTCATGAAGGCGTTCTCGAGCGTCTTGATGCCGAGCAGCGCCGGGCTGCCGAACGCCATCATAAAGCCCGTGAATGACATCACGACGTAGATCAGCACCGGAATGATCCAGCTTTGCGTGCGGATCGGATCGCGGTTGACGTCGTATTTGTACTTGATCAGCTCGAACGACGGCACGATCAGCGGCGTGCCGCCCTGTTCCTTGGCGAAGCTGAAAAGCTGCGCCAAGTCGTCGACGAGCTTGCCGCGCGTCGAGCGTACGTTGTTGCGGCCAGCGAATATGGCCAGCGGCACCACGAAGCTCAGTATCGCGATGCTGACGCACGTCAACGCGGGTAACAGCAACTCGGTGAGATCCGCATGGCCCATGACTGCCCCTCCAGTCCTTGGATGGGACAGCCTTGGCCTTCGATCAGCCGGCGTCTGTGGGATTTCCCACAATCGGAAGTTGTGAGGGCCTGGCGCTCTAGGTCGCGGTACCGCCGACCGTCAGAGCGTCGATGCGCAGGGTGGGCTGGCCGACACCGACCGGCACGCCCTGGCCGTCCTTGCCGCAAGTGCCGATACCCGGATCGATTGCCATGTCGTTGCCGACCATGCCGACGCGGGTCAGCGCCTCGGAGCCGGAGCCGATCAGGGTCGCGCCCTTCACCGGCTTGGTGATCTTGCCGTTCTCGATCAGGTAGCCCTCGGTAATGCTGAACACGAACTTGCCCGAGACGATGTCGACCTGGCCGCCGCCGAAGTTCTTGGCGTAGAGGCCCTTCTTCACCGAGGCGACGATCTCGTCGGGGTGCGCGTTCCCGCCCAGCATGATGGTGTTAGTCATGCGCGGCATCGGCGCGTAGGCGTGACTCTGGCGACGGCCGTTGCCGGTCGGCTTGACGCCCATCAGGCGGGCATTCATGCGGTCCTGCATCAGCCCGACCAGCTTGCCGTTCTCGATCAGCACGTTGCGCTGCGTCGGCGTGCCCTCGTCGTCGATGGTGAGCGAGCCGCGGCGGTCGGCCAGCGTGCCGTCATCGACCACGGTGACGCCGGGCGAGGCGATCATCTGGCCCATCAGGTGGGTGAACAGCGAGGTCTTCTTGCGGTGGAAGTCGCCCTCCAGGCCGTGGCCGACCGCCTCGTGCCACAGCACGCCCGACCAGCCGGCGCCCAGCACGACCGGCATCTCGCCCGCCGGCGCATCGACCGATTCGAGGTTGACCAAAGCCTGGCGGATAGCCTCGTCGGCTTCCTTCTTCCAGTAGTCGGCATGGAAGATGTCGCCGTAGGCCGCGCGCCGGCCGCTGCCGGTGCCGCCCGATTCCATGCGGCTGCCGTCGGCGCAGACCACGCCGACATTCAGCCGCACCAGCGGCCGCACGTCGGCCGCGCGCCAGCCGCCGGCCTTTATGATCTCGACCACCTGCCAGGACGCGGCCAGCGAGATCGAGACCTGCTTGGCCTTGGGTTCCTTGCCCCGCACATAGGCGTCGATCTCCTGCAGCAGCTTGACCTTCTTCTCGAAGCTCTCGCCGTCGATCGGGTTGTCGTCCGCGTAGAGCAGCCGGTTGGTGCCGCGCGGCGATTCGTCGACCTTGCCCGACTTGCCCGAGCGCACCGTCTGCACGGTCGCTTTCCCGCAAGCCGAAGCCCTGGGTGGTGTCGTACGACGCGCTCTTCAGCTTGCCGTCATCGAAGCTGAGGCTCTCGCTTTGCACGTACTCCAGGAACAGCTCGCCGTCGTCACAGCCGGCCAGGGCCTGATCGACCATCTTGCCGGTCTTCTTCTGGTCGAGCCCACCCTTGCCGAAGAACAGGGAGTCGGCGGTGGCGAGATGGTTGATGCTTTTTGCCATGGAAATGCCTTTCCTCAGACCACGAGGACGATCTTGCCAAAATGGGCATTGGCCTTCATGTGCGCAAGCGCGTCGGCCGCCTGGGCGAGCGGGAAGGTCTTGTCGATCGGCAAATGGAGCTTGCCGGCCTCTATGGCGGGCCACAGGTCGGCGCGGGCCGCCTTGACGATGGTGCGCACTTCCTCGGGGCCGCGGGTGCGGAAGGTGACGCCGATATAGTCGATACGCTTCAGAGCATGCAGGTCGAAGTCGAATTCACCCTTCATGCCGCCCAGACGGCCGACATTGACGATGCGGCCCAGGATGGCTGCGGCCTGCATGTTCTGGTTCATCACCCCGCCCGAGACCTGGTCGACGATCAGGTCGACGCCCTTGCCGCCGGTCGCCTCCTTGACCTTGTCCGGCCATTTGGGATCGCGGGTGTCGAGGGCTATGTCGCATCCGAACTCTTTCAATCGCGCCCGGCGACCGTCGTTGGTCGAGGTGCCCATGACGATGGATGCACCCATGTGCTTGGCGATCTGCATGCCCAAAAGGCCGACGCCCGAGCTGGCGCCCTGGATCAGCACCGATTCGCCCTTCTTGAGCCGCCCGGCGCCGACCACGGCGTTGTGCATGGTCTGGATCGCCACCGCCATGCAGGCCGCCTGCTCGTAGGTCATGTTGTTGGCGGGAATCTTGTGGGCGCGCCCGGCGTCGGTCACGGCGTATTCGGCGAAGCTGCCGGCGGCCGAGCTCATCACCCGGTCGCCCGGCTTGAAGTCCTTGACGTCGGCGCCGACTGCCTCGACCTCGCCGGCGCATTCCAGGCCGACGATCGTGCCCGTGCCGCCGACGGTGCCGTGGCGATGGCCGGAGGCGACCGCGAGGTCGGCGCGGTTCAGGGACGCGGCCTTGACCTTGATCAGGAGCTCGTGCGGCTTGGGCGAGGGCTTGGGCGCGTCCTTATATTGGACGCCCTGTTCGGTGACGACGGCTGCTTTCATGATGTCCCTCTGCCGGACGATGGGCTGTTACGAAAGGTGACTGTTAAAATAACGGGAAAATGGCGGGGGGTGGAGAGCGAGGGTGGTTGCCCGCATGTCATGGTGGTTCGCCCGTCCACAACCGTCCACCGGGTGTGGACGGGGTAAGTGCCGATGGCATCAGCATCGGATGCCTGCCAGTCCGCATTTCGGGGCTCCCCCCCCTCGAAAATTCGCGTTCGCCGGATCGAGCGATTCGGGATCGTGCTCGATTCGAAAACGGTCCAACGTGATGGGCATACGCTACGCTCCCAGAGCTCTCAGCTCGATTCGAGCACTATAACACCCGGCCGGCTCACCTACCTATTTTGGTCATTAGAAGTTCCAAGGCCGAGCCAGGGCACGAGAACGACGGCGACAGCGGTCGAGGCGGCGGAGACGACAATGAGCGGGCCGAGCCTGTTGTCGAAGACGTGTTCATAGAGAAACGCGCCGACGTTGATGGAAAAGATGTCGGCAAGATTGGAAATCGACATCAGGCCGGCGAACGCAAACCCCTCGGCCCGGCTTGGGCAGTGCTGGGCGGCGAGAGTCAGGGTCGCGATGGTGGCGATCATCGCGGCCAGCCCGCTGCCGAAATTGACCAGCGCCGCGCTGATCTCGCCGGTCAGCAGCAGGAAGGAAGCGGCTGACACCGTTCCCAGCAGGATGCTGAGATAGAGCTGTGACTTTGAGCTCATGCGCGCTAGCAGCCAGCGATGGACCACGGCGCCGGCGATCCATCCCGCCGATGCGATCGAGCCCAGCACGCCGATATAGGCCTGCGAAAAATGCAGCGTATCGGTCATGTGATAATAGAGCGGCGTGCCGAAGCCGGGTGCGAAGGAATAGAGGAACAGGAACAGCGCGACCAGGTAGAGCTTTCCCGACCTGAGCGCGGCGATGATGCCGTGCGTCGTGTTGGCGAACTCCTGCCGGTTGATCCGAGTCTTCGGCTCCTTGAGCAGGAACGGCGTGGCCACGATGACGGCGATCGGCGCGATTGCCGCGATGATCGCGCCGGCCTTCAGCGCCGCGCTGGCGCTGAGATGCTCGACCAGCTGGCCGCCGACCAAGGCGCTCGCCATGATCGCCACGTTGAACCATAGCCATTGCTGGCCGACGAACCGGCTGCTCTGGCGGGCATCCTTGCTATTCTCGGCCAGCAGCGCACCACACAAGGTGCTCGCCGTGGCCATCGCATAGGCCGTCAGGATGAAAAGCAGGGCAAATTCGTGGGGCTCGTCGAGCAGCGCGATGCCGGCATACGACGCGGCGGCGCAGGCGCTGGCCAGCATCAGGTAGCTGGTGCGGCGATAGCCCAGCAGCGGCACAAAGTCGGAGATCAGCCCGAAGACCGGCTTGATGACCCACGGGAAGTTGAGGACGGCGAAGTAGGCGGTGACCTGCAGCGGGGTCCAGCCGTTGCTCTTCAGGAAATAGCTCAGCGGCTGGAGGATGATACCGACGCGCGCCTGGCCGATGCCTTCGACGGCAAAGACGATGGCGAAGAAGATCATCAGCCGCCGGACGGCGCGATCCTCCTCAGTCACCGGGCGTAGAGTGGCGGGCACGCCCCATCATAGCGTGTCCGACCGCGAGGCCTATCGAGCTTGGCCCTTCACGTATTTCCGGACGATCGTTGCGTCGGGCGGATAGTTGGCGGGCGCCACCGGCGTGATCTGCGCCTGGACGCACTTCCAGGTGCCGTCCTGCTGGACGTAGATGTCGGTGTACATGGTCATCGCCACGGTCTCGACGCCGTCCTTCAGCGCGACCCGCTTGTTGGTCGAGCGCACCAGCGCGGTGTTGCCGACGACGTTGATCACCTCGTCTCGGTAGTCGTAGTAGGGGATGCGCTCAGCATCGAAGCCGGTCGCCCAGGCTTTCAAATAGTCGGCGCGACTGACGCGGGCGCCCATCGGATTGATGCAGATGAAGTCCTCGTGAAGGATCGCATCGTGCGACGACACGTCGTTGGTGATGAAGTTGTGGATGAACCGCGCGTTCAGCGCCCGCAACTCGGCAGTCATGGCTGGCCTCCCTCGCCGGCCTAACCATATAACCAGTTACACCGGTTAAGTCTAGACGATCGGGAAAG
>JADMIO011135908.1_pt1 | contig 14268 bp, 21 predicted proteins | sample 8958161 | NCBI WGS metagenome assembly JADMIO01 (sample SAMN16585339, study PRJNA669376) | soil metagenome | isolation source: Crop rotation soil | place: USA: Cullars Rotation, Alabama | collected 2011 | reverse complement strand
GGCGGCGCCATGAAAGCTGGCGTCCCCAACGAGATTCGAATCCGGCTCCGAGCCCCGATTCGAAAAGTCGAGCCGCCATCGCGATTCGCGGTGACCCGCGGCGACCGTCTGGCCATCGCCATCTCCGGGCGATGAATGAGCACAGCAGCCGGAACTTCAACCGTTGCGGGCTCAGGCGGACGAGCCGATAACCCTGGTGACCACTCTCCCGGCGAGACCAGGACTGGGGGTCGGCTGCCGCACGGCGGCAACAGATTCAATCGAGCGAATGTTCTTTGGCGCGCCAGGAGGGGCAGGCGCGGAGACAAAGAAGTCGCAAGTTGCCACGGGCTTGATCCGGAGGGACGGGATGACCACGAAGACGAAGTGGCTGATCGGCGTAGCCGGGGTCGCAGCAGCTGGCGTGGTCGTAGCCGCGCTTGGCTGGTTCGCGCTGGAAGCGGTGCCGGTGGCGAATCTGCACCTGCCGAAGTACTCGCTCGAGCAGACGGACTCCGCGCATCGGTGGTACCGGCGCACGACCGTCCACTTCGGATCGGCTGTCTACCTCAACGACTTCGAGGACTACTCCATCTGGCTCGCGTACCCCGTACCGACCCACGCGATTGGACGCGCCCCGTTCGGTAATTCGCTCGTGTGCGCGATCCCCGGGCAAGCGCCGACGGATTACATCGCGGTGGACTGTGGCTCGGAGATGGAGGCGTACGAGGTCTTCCGCAATGCCAATCACCCGCCCTTCGACTGGCGGCACGCGAGTTTCCAGAAGATGGAATTCGCCGGCACGATGATGCACGCAGAGCATAAGAGTGCCCCGGATTCGTCCCTGATCAGCGATGTGATTCGCACATTACGGGAGGGCACATCAGCGACCGTGTCGTTGCCGGCCTTCGTCAATTCGACGAACCTGGCGAGGCTCAACATGTACAGCGACGACTTGCCGGGATTGATGTTCTGTCCTGCCGTATATCGCGACTCCGCGGGTGGCGCATATCTGGCCGAGAGCTTCGCGGTCGAGTATGTCAACCGCACCGAGAAGATCCACGCGCAGTGGATCCCGGCGAGTGCAGCGTTTGCACAGTGGGTGAAGACGCCATGAGGGAACGATACTTCGGTACCGTTAGCGCTTCGGCAACCCACAAGAGCCTCTGGGTAGATTGCTTCCTGCTCGTACGTCATGACTGGGAGGTGGATTCCCCCACCGAGATCCTGTGAGGAGAGCGCAGGTCGTGCAACGGATAGCCGTGGTCGTTCTCGCCTTTGCGGTGCTTGCGACCCTTGAGAGGGATGCGTCGAAGGCGGCTGAAACGAAGCGTCCGCCAACGAGCGGCCAACAGCCCGCGCTCGAAAGCGTTTCCAACCTGCCCGCAGGCATCTATGACGTCCAGCTTCTACCGCCGAGTCTCAGCTCCGGCGAAGTTCGGCTGCCAGCGATCATCGACAGCGTTCCACCCGGTGGCCGTAGCACCAAGACGTTCGTGCTACCCAGACTTCAGTCGGTCTGGGCGATGTTGATTGGCGACTCGACCGCCCGATACGCGTTTCGCTCACCCAGCGGCAATCTCTACGTTCCCGGAGAGACTCGCGACAGCAGCGGCTTCGAGACGTTCGGAACTGGAGAATTTACGGGCTTCACTCTGCAGAAACCTGAGCCCGGGCAGTGGACCGTCACGACGCAGTCGCTCACGTCAAAACCAATCGTCTATGCAATCGTCGTGAGCTCGAATGATTCCAGTGCCGAGAGCGCGAACCTCGAAGTGATGCGCCGCGATTCGAATCCGAAGTACTCGCACCCTCCCGTGCAGCCGGGGGACCCGATCTACGTTCGAGCGTTCGTCGTCAAGGATGGCCGTCCGGTTCCGGGAGTGAACTGGAAAATCGACGTGATGCCACACTCTTCGATCGACGAGGCCAGGGCGCGCGTGATTACTATCCCGGTCGCCGACGATGGGAAACACGCAGATGGAGCGGCCGGTGACGGGATATTCGTGGGAGCTTTCGTCGCTGAAGGCCCAAACCAGTTGTACCTAGTGAGCGGCCGGGCCCGAACACAATCCGGCGTCGACTACCTCGTCACGGAAGATCTCGAGGTCGAGGCCAAGAACGACCTCCTGATCGTGGGCGAGATCAGCGTTAGCCCTGACCATCCTCGGGTTGGGAGTCCGGTGACGATGACCGTGACCGTGAAGAGTGATGGCACCGTCGACAATCAGGGCGTAGGTCTGGAGCTCTCGCGCGTTGGGGGTAGTTACGCAAGTTCGGAGTTCAAGGAGTCCCGTCAGACGTTCGATCTGCGGGCGGGCGAGTCACGACGGATCTCGACCAAGTGGACGCCGTCAGCGCCCGGCGACTACGAGCTGCAGCTCACACTCGACCTCTTCATCGAGCCGTATTGGAGTGATCACAAGAACAACTGGCGAAGGACGATCGTGAAGGTGCGTTAGGCCGTGACCATGCGCGTGCGCAGCGTTGAGGCTGAGCTGCGTGGCGGAGTGTCCATGACACAGGATCAGACTCGAGTCGCGATTGTCGTCTTACCCGATTTCGAAGCAGAACTCGCGGAACTCGCTCAACGTGTCCACGTGTGGCTCGTCGACACCCCATCGAATGACCGCGCGGCGGAACGCGTACAGGCACCGTACGGTCTCACGACATTCAAGGTCGATCCGAGCGTGCCGAGCGAAACGTGGATAGTGGAGATTCTGCCTGTCGTCGACGACCATCATGGATTGCGAGCCGAGTGGGCGACGGACGTCGTGCTCGAGGTCCGAGGTTTGGCTATTACGCCAAGGATCTTAGCGGCGCTTCAGGAACTTGGTCCGTTCTCGATCGAGGAGGACCGAGGCGGGTTTATCGCAAGGCGCCAGTCCGCGGTCTGATAGGCGCCGCGCCCCGCGGCGGCTGCTCAGCGAACTCATCATGCCAATATCTCAAGCCGTTGATGGGTCCGGACCCACTGTGGAGGAATAGATGAGGACGCTGACCCGATGGACGCTCCTCGCCGTGGTGATGATCTCGTGTGTGGGGTGCGACCAGGTGACCAAGGGAATCGCGAGCCATAACCTTCGAGGGCGTCCGCCCGTGAGGCTACTCGGCAATACGATTCAGCTCGTCTACGCGGAGAATAGCGGTGGTTTCTTGAGCCTCGGTGCGGATCTGCCAAGGCCGGTACGGTCCACCGTATTCGTGACGTTCACCACGCTCGTCATAGTCGGAGTTCTGTCCCTCGTGATCGTTGGACGGTCCCTTACGGTCCTCCGCCTGCTAGGAATCGGCTTGGTCGCGGCGGGTGGTCTCGGCAATCTGCTCGATCGAATTGCGCGAGGCTCTGCAAGGGACTTCATCCTCGTACAGGCGGGGCCGTTGCACACCGGAATCTTCAACGTCGCCGACATGGCGATCATGACAGGACTGGTCGCAATGGTAGCGGCGACTCTGCGGACAATAAGGACAAAATGACCGAACACGATTGGCCACTCTTCCCGGTGCTATTCATTGGCATGTGGGTGGGAATCGCCTTCGTTCTCAGTCGACTCGGATGGAGCGATCTTGCCAACGTCTACCGAGCCGAGAGACCGTTCGACGGGAGGCGTTCGCATTGGGTGAGCGCCCGGGTGGGAAAAGTGAGTTGGGGGTCGAGCTTGACGATGGGAGCGAACGGCGAAGGACTCTCCGTGGTGCCTATGATCTTGTTTCGAGTCGCCCACCCTGCGCTCTTCATTCCGTGGAGCGACATCACTGTCGCTTCGAAGCGACTGTTTGGGTTCCAGTACGTTCAGCTAACGGCAAGCCGGGCTCCAGACGCAGCCATTGTGGTTCGGGAGCCACAAGCCCGCGCGCTAGCGTTGGCGGCGGGGGCTGCGTGGCCAGCGCCGGACTTGCTAGCAGAGATCGAACTCCGCCGCGCAAGAGTTGATCGTGGTAGGACCGCAATGGCCTACGCCGCGGTTGGGGCTCTCGTGTTCTCAGTCGTGGCGGTCGGAATCGGGAGCTTGAATGTCCCCGAGTACTGGAAGCTTGACCGCGCGGGCAGACTCGCCGCCGCACGCGTGATATCGGTCGAGCCCGAGAGCCACAACTCCCTGCGGTACAGCTACACCGTCGGAGGGAGCGGGTACGAAGGCATCGGATTCATCGGTGACGCCGGGCGCGACCCGCGGCCAGGTGCTCCCATCACGATCCACTACGCTTCAGGAGAACCTTCTGTCAGCTGCCTCGGCGACCCCCACGCGCACCTTGTCAACGAGGTCGTGTCTGTGGGGATGACGGCAACCTTCTTAGCCGTTGTCGCTCTGTCCTTGTTCCGTTCGCTAGGCTTCGCAATCCGGCGGGCGAGCAAGGGCCCCATACCTGGCCCGATAACTTGATCTAAGGCGACCGGCGGCCACATCCGGAACTTGCCCAGCACTTCGATCCATCTACGACTCGTTAGGCCAAGGATATGAATCGACGCTTGACTCGCATCTCTCGCCTTGATGCTTTCGGCCTCACTCCCGCCGCGCTTCGACGGCTAGGCCCACGGACCGTCACTGTCGAGATTCAGATCGGCGTGTCGCCATATGTCTATCCGTCCCGGTCTGAGCTACGCCGCCTTCTTCGCATGACCCCTCAGCAACGGCGTGTGCTCGTGCACGATTGGCGCGTGCGCAAGCACGCCGCATTGTGCAAGGAACTCCCGGTTCGCGACTTTACCGTCACGAAATTCAACCGCGCCCCGACCGGCGTCCGGTTTACGTTGCGAGCTGATCAAGTCGACCAGCTTCGACGCTTGCGGAGTGCGGACAACATCTCGGTTCTGTCAGTCGAAGGGCTGAAGGCGTGGAAGGACCTGGTGGTCCCACCGCGACTCTATGCGGTCAAGGGACACATGGTGTTTCAAGTCGAGGGCCAAGTGCGTGGAACACAGCTTCGTGAGGAGCGCCTCACGGTTGTGGTCGCGCGATCTGAGCGAGAAGCCAAGGCGCGAGTGGCGCGGATCATGACTGCCGGGCACGCCCCATTCCTCGCGACTTCAGGCCACTTCATTCGTTGGAGCTTCGAAGGCGTGAGCGATGTGTGTGAGTGTCCGGACGAACAGTTCATGCCGAAAGGCACCGAGGTGTATTACAGCTATCGGCGCCGCCGCGTACGTCCCCAGTACGAATGGCATCCGGCGCGTAAGAGGAAGACACCGCCGGCGCGCGCAAACTCGCGTACTCGTGGCGCGCGCCCGCAGTCGAGATGAACCCGCGCCAGGTAGGCCTGTCGTGACGGTATCGGTGAGGAGCGGCTCACGGTTCCTGTGGGCGTTTGTTGGTGGTGTCGTGACTCAAGCTGCACTGTTCGGAGTCGGGTACATGTTCGAGAACGCCTCGCCGGTGGTGCTGTGGAACGTCTTCCTCGCAAGCCTGCTGGCCGGACCGATGCCGATCGTTGGGTATGGATCGAATGGAGCACCAATCGGTGAACCAACAGAGGTGCACTATTACTGGGTGTTTGGGGGCATTCTTCTGGGCGTCATCCTGTACTCGGTGATCAGCTACTTCTTCCTCGGCTGGCTAGCTCGTCGAAGAGGGTCTCGCTAGCGTCGGACAGGAACTGGGGTGCAACCATGGCAGCGCTCGGGATGAAGTAGCGCCGTGCCTGTGATTGGAGGAGCCGTGTCATACGAAGCGTGGCTCCGAGTGCACAGCAGATGCGCCTCTTGGTTCATAGGTCTCCACCTGGTTGGAGGTCAGCCGCGCTACCCGGCGAGCGCATGCCAGCGAGAGATCCTTCACGGCGTCGATCGACTGGCTGCGGGCGCGGGTTGCGTCGGAGCGGGAACGGGCCCCGCGTGCGTGGCGGTCGAGTCGCGCGCCGCGAACCAGCTCGGCAGCGAGCCCTTTCGAGACAAAAACGCAGCCCGGGCGCGACGGCCGTAAAGCAGGGCTAACAGTTCTTCTGACCGTCTCAGCGCACCGACCCTTGAGTCTTACTTCAACTCACCCGTTCAAGCTCCTACACGCAGTGTCTCCACAGCTACGAGAACGGTAGTCGTTCATGGTTGGCGCCCTACTTGCGGCAGCCGGTCCCGAGCGTTCTCCTCGCGCGCTCCTCTCTGAACGGAGGAACTCTCGTGCGCTACCTACCGCTATTCTTGCTGCTACTTCCGGGCTGCCTCGCGAGCCCGATATCGGCACCATCGCCGCCGCAAGCCTCCGACTCGTACCTCACGCCGCCGCGCGAAGGCGGCCCGCTCCTTTCCTCGATCAACGCATCATGGCAGCGCGATACGGTCGTGATTACTCTGACCTTCGAGGCAGACCCCGGCGAGGTCAACGTCGAGTGGACTGGGCAAATCTGGCTCGACGTGGACAACAATTCCAACACCGGCTACCACGGCTCAGGCCAAGGCAGTGACCGCGCAACGTTTCTCCGAGAGTTGTCACGCCTCGAGGTGCCGATCCACGTCGCGAGCGAAAGCGGGAATGACGAGGATTGGTACGTCACGGGCGTTGCCCTCGTCCGCGGAGGCCCGTTGAGGGTCTACATCCCGCGCTCGTCGCTTGGCTACAAGGGAGGCGTGATTCGCTGCGCGGCGGTCGTCTACTCGCTTAACTGGCAACAGGAGGGCGTCAGCGGCGCGACAACAAAGCTGCCGCCTCCAGTCGCGATCAACGGAATGTGATTTCGTGCGCAGTCTCTTGGCTCTCGCCGTAGTTCTTGCTGATTGCCTAGTCGTCCCATTCCAGAGGCCTGCGAGGTGGAACTTCGTTCGTCCGCTCGGCTATGGGCTCGTCTTCATGCCTCCCGAGTGTGCCCGCGTCGACATGGGCCGGTGGATAGTTCAAATGGTCGCCGCGGCAGCAGTGAGCGGTGCAATCTCTCGGGGGTCGCGCCCGACGAATGACTGGGTGCGCGGTGGCCAGTGATGAGGAGTGACAATGCGGCTTACCTGCTCTTTTGGGGCGGCCTTGTCATTGTTCTCTTGCTCGCTGCGGCACTTGGCGACAGGCGAGACGAGGCGAAACGTCGGGCTCGTCAGTCACCCGAAGCCGTCGCGAAACGACAGGGGGAGTTGGCCAGAGCGTGGACAGTGTTGGACTCGTTTCCGAGTGTCGGTATCGAGTGGCAGGACGTCCCAGTCACTGAGGATGGCTACCAGGTCTCAAAGGAAGTCTTCGTCGGCGATGGTTTCCGTCTGCTCCCGAAGGATGAGCAGCGACGATTGCTCCGTGCATTCGCAGTGGCGCTATCGGAGGGCGAGAACCCGAGCTTCCTGGCTGTTGTGCGCGACTCCCTTGACGGAGTGAAGCGAGGGACTCTCATGTTTGGCGACTACTTGGCGGAGTGACACCATCCCAAACCGCTCCACCCCTCGCATGTCTCGCGCGCATTGAGTCTCGCGCATCGCATGGGGGGGTAGTGGCGCTTCTAGGCGCCCGCCGCGCGGCCCGTCCCAGCACGAAGGTTCAACGTGTAAGACAGAGACGACAGGTTTTCCGTCATTGATCAACTCCTCAGCTCAGTAGCCAGTTGAGAGCACGTCTCAAAACGATTCTCACAACGAGTGATCGCTTCAACGTGATCGAAGGGCGAATCAACCGGCCCTGAAGTTGCCTTCGCGCGTGGGTTCTCTGCCGATCCATGACTCTGGCCGGAGGTAGATCATGGCGCGCCGCTCGGCTGTTTGGTTCCTATCACTCGTTCTCACGCTTGGATGCGGATTACTCGCTCTGCCCGCCTCGGGCTCCGTCGTCGTCGTGCCCGATGATCAGCTCACGATCCAGGCCGCGATCGATACCGCACCAGACACCGTGCTGGTCAAAGACGGGATCTTTCCGGAACGTGTCCAAGTCCCGCGCGGAGTGACTCTCCTCAACTATCGACCTCCGGACTACTACAGCACGGAGGCGCTCCCAGTAGTGGCCGCGCTTGCCGTCGTCGAGGCCAAAGACCCGCCAGGGAGTGGTGCTGTCACGATTCGGGGCTTCCACTTCTTGGGCCCCGTTACCGTGATTCGACACGCACGCCAGATGGCGTTGACGTTCGAAGGCTGTCGAATGGACTCCGGAATGGCTGGCCCTCCGGGTGGTGAGCTGAACGACGGCATCGTCATCTTGACCATTCGAGGCTGCACCATTGTCGGAGGCGTCAATGTCAGCGCCTACTCGGCAAACGTGACACTGAATGCGGTCATTGGTGGCGGTCTGCGCGTCTTGTCCGAGGGCTATCAGACGGTGCGAGGCAACTACGTCACGGGCGCTGCCGTGTGCGGCATTGATGGCGAAAATCGCTTCATCTGGCGCGAGGGTCTCGTCGAGGGAAACACGGTCGTCGGAGCCGATCTCGGTATCCGAGTGTATGGCCCGACCCGCCGCAACGAAGTGCTCGATTGCAAGGGCAACGGATTCCAGATGACCGAGCCTCACGCAGTAGCGAAGCTTCAAGACAATGTCGTTCGACGTTGCGGAGGCAACGGAATCGAGCTTTCAAACACCGAGAGCGTCGCCTTGGTCTCGAAGAACACGATCGATGGCGCTGGGGGCACAGGCATCCACTGCGTTTCTAGTTTCGCTGTGATCGATTCGAACGTCGTCGGGCGATCCGTGGGCGACGGCATTCGGAGCGAAGGCCCATCCACGGCCTCTTACAACACCACTTATCTGAACGGAGGCTCCGGGCTCTCCTTCCTACACTCGGACGGAAATCTACCCGCCTTCCATCACAACATCGCCTTCGAGAACAGCGCCTACGGAATGATCTGGGGCGGTGAGAGCGACAGGCTCTCGTGCAACGACTGGTTCGGGAACAGGTACGGCCCCATCAAGGGCGTGGCAGGGGAGTCGGACCTTCAGCTCGATCCACTCTTCTGCGACGTTGGTTCCGACAACATTGCTCTCCGGGCTGACTCCCCGCTGCTCGATGCGCCCGGGTGCGGGCAGATTGGGGCGCTGGGCTTGGGCTGTGAAGCTTCGTCCTCATATCATTTCAGGCTGCATCGGGAGCAACTGCTAGGACTCGCCGCGACGCCGGTTCCCGCTCGCGGAACAGTTCAGCTCTCGTGGCAGCCTGTGTCCGTTCCGGTCAGACTTGAAGTGTTCGACGCGACGGGAGCGCGCAGGCTATCCAGGGTCTTGCTGCCGGGCGCGAGTAGCGCCCAGTGGGATGGCGACGATCTCATGGGACGGCGTCTCCCATCTGGCGTCTACTTCGCGAAAGTGATCGGTCCGGGCATTGAAGTGTCGAGAAGGGTCGTTCTGGTTCACTGACCAGTCGGGAGGGGCCGCCGTGCTTAAGGGAATCTTCGTCTGTGTTTGCCTGCTCTTCCATGCAGTTGCTTACGCTGGGCCGCAGAGTGTCCCGCTCCAGTTCGTAGGCGTGAGTGGTTCAAACGATGCTTACAGTCATCGCTATTGGATCCTAGCTGTCGCAGCGAACGGCGATTGGTTCTCTGCCAATGTCTCGGACTCTCCACCCATCTGGACGCCGCGCGGAAACTTGTTCGCCATGAGCGGCCACTTGGCGGGCTCACAGCGAATCGTCTCGTTCATGCCTCCGTGGGCGATCACCCAAGATGGGGATATCTACTCGGGAGGCGGCAACATCGGGATTAGTGAGTACTGGGTCTATGAGGGGAACCTCGCATCGCTATCCGGTCACTCGCTGAATGGGCAAGAGATCGTCGCCCTTGGACGAAGCATCGTCGGCGTGGATTGGGCGATTACTTCAGGTGGAGATATCTACGGTTACTACTACAGTGGAGGCTGTCCCAACACTTGGTGCTACACGGGCAACGTGGTTGCATCAGGCCCGACGGGCAGCGCGACCGAAGCATGGGGCGCCCTCAAGGTGCGCTACAGGTAGCTGAGATGGGAGGCAACGATGGCCAAGCGATTCTTCTACGTCTGTGCGGGGCTACTCTGTCTGGCGATGAGCTACCACTTGGGAGCGAGAAGCGCTGGGGCACAAGTCGCGGGTTCGCTCGTGGCGGGTTCGTACGAACCAGACACCAGCCCGTGCGGCGTCGATGCTTCAGGCAACCTATGGATACTGGAGCGCAACTCCGGCGAGGTTTACGGCCCCTATGCCCTGCCACATTCTGGTGATGTTGTCGCGGTCACCGCCTCATACACTCCAGGCAGCTTCTTCGGCACCCTTCTCTACACGAACGGCGATGCCTATCATCATGAGAATGGCCAAGACTGGCAGTACGTGGGCAACGTGCTTGCACGGCCCACAGCGTCTCGTCAAAGCACGTGGGGGTTGATGAAAGCGCGCTATCGCTAGCTGGTGAGAGGGACCGAGTCTCGTAAGGTGTTAGCGTGCTACGTGTGCCCTTATTCATTCTTATCCTCATTGGAGGAGCACTGTCTTTCCGGGGCCTTGGATAGGCGACCCTCCCAACGCGCCGGCACATAGGCGCAATGAGAGTTAGTCATACATGAGGTTATCAAATGAGCGTCCGATCCATCGATGTGATCACAAGCTCACTATGCGGCGCGTTATTGGGAGGCTGTGTTGCTGGCGTAGTGTTAAGCGGGTTGCACTTCGGGGACTGGGTGGAGTCGCACTGGAAGTACGGAGCCTTGTGCATCCTACTGACCGGCATAGCGACCGGAATGTGGCTTGGCGCTCGCTCTCAACACACTATGGAGCGAGAGTGAACACCAGCACGCAGCGCCAACCTATCCCTACCGCCATGTCTACTTGGTGGCCCGGCCCTAACTCGGGCGAGCCCCTCGGAATCACGTCCTTGTCCATGTGTGTTAAGCATGTTGAGTAGGTCACGTTGGTGCCTTATGAGGATAGAAGCGATCAAGCTTAGTCTTGAGCCAAAGCGTTCGAGTCGTTAGGCGCTTCTTGCTGACCATGAATGCTCGCCGAGTCGACTGCGCGTCGTGATCGAGGTCTTTGATGTGGTCGCGAACATGATGGAGGAGAAACGTTGGGTGCGGAATCATGTGATTCCGTCAAGCCGGCAAGCGATCCTTCACCTTCCATGGTCCAACCTGTCGATCGAGAAGCGCGCGAAAGTTGGCGTTGTACCTGCGCAACCCCGCGGCAAGTATCAGAAGGGGATGTGACAGCCCTCCAGAAACCGTCAACGTGCCGGCGCGCATACCTCGCGTAAGGCAGGCCTGACAGTTCTTCTGACAATCTCCGCGCACCAACCTTACGTCTTACTTCAACTCGCTCGTTCAAGCTCGTCCCCGTAAAGCCTCGACAGCTACGAGAACGGCGATCGTTCGATGTTGGCGCTTCAATTGCGGGAGCCCCGTTCCTCTGAGCTTGGAGTCCGCCAATGTCGACATGAGCTTTCCTAGGCCGCTCCTCTTTGGAAGGAGGCTCACATGCGTTACCTACAGCTGCTGCTCCTGCTACTGCCGGGCTGCCTCGCGAGCCCGGTCAGCCCAACTCACCCGCCGCAAGTCGCTGACTCATACCCGAGCCCGCCGCGCGAAGGCGGGCCGCTTCTCTCCTCGCTCAACGCATCGTGGCAGGGCGATACGATCGTAATCGCCATGAACTTCGAGGCGGACCCTGGCGAGCTGAACGCCGAATGGACCGGGCAAGTCTGGCTCGACGTGGACAACAACCCCGACACCGGCTACCACGGGTTCGGCCAAGGGAGTGACCGCGCGGCGTTTCTGCAAGAGCTGTCTCGGCTCGAGGTGCCCATCCACATAGCGAGCGAGAGCGGCAACGACGAGGATTGGGCGGTCACGGGCGCGGGCAAGGTCCGCGGCGGGCCGCTGCGCGTATACGTCCCGCTCTCGGCGCTCGGCTACAAAGGCGGAGTGATTCGCTGCGCGGCGTTCGTTTACTCACTCAACTGGCAACAAGAGGGCGTGAGCAGCGCAACCACGAAGCTGCCGCCGCCTGTCGCGATCAGCGGAAGGTGACGTCGTGCGTAATCTCTTGGCTCTCGCCGTAGTTCTCGCGGCTTGCATAGTCGTCCCATTCCAAAGACCACTGCGTTGGAGTGTGGTCCATCCGCTCGGCCACAGGCTCGTATTCATGCCGCCCGAAGCTTCTCGGGTCGACATGGGGCGGTGGATTGTTCAAATGGTCGCCGCCGGAGCAGTGAGCGTTGCAATCCTTAGAGGATCTCGCAGGCGGTCAAAGTTAACTGCTGACTCTCCGCAGGCTCGCCCATCGGGTTCCTCGAATGCTCCGCGCAATCAACCGGCGAACAGACTCAGCCGAGGACTTGCGCAGGTGGTTGCTTGGGCCTCGGAGCTTTGGTGGCTAGGCTTCGGCCTAGCTTTGCTTGCTTTGCCATCATGGGAACACCAGCGTGCCGTGCAAGCGGAAATGCGCCGAGTGCGTCTAGAGACAGTTGGGACGGTCGCCGTAGACAGCGCTGGATACTGGCGACCATTCTATTGGGACGATCCGGATCGCTCGCGTGGAGAGATACTCGGAAAGCTCTGGCTTCGGAACAACCCTCGGGGGACCCCGCATTTCGATTGCGACTACTTCCTTCGTTTCGTTGATACTGATAGTGCGTCCTTTGCGACTCCGTCCGAGGTGCACGATGTACTGGATTCATGTCTCAACGTTGTTGAAGCGGATTCAGCGTCGGCGCATGTTGCCTCCATGGCGGCGCCATGACGCGCGGCTCCATGCTGCTCTGCGCCCTGACATCGAGGCGATCATCGAACCCGGGTACTCGGCTTCAACTCAGAACTCGAGCACGCTGAGGGAAGAATCATCCAATGGGTCTTCCATCGTGACGGACGCCAGGTCGGCGACTATCGAGACTCGTGGCAGACGGCGTGCGGCCGCGCTGGCGTGCCGGGCAAGCTGGTCCACGACCTTCGACGAACTGCCGTACGAAACTTGGAGAGGGCGGTGTTCCGCGATCAGTGGCCATGAAGCTCACCGGCCACAAGACCGAGAACGTCTATCGGCGTTACGCGATCGTGAGCGAAACAGATCTGTCCGAAGGTGTGCGCAAGCTAGCGACTCTCCACCACCATCAGCAGGCGGCAGGCGGTTGTCGCTCGATCGTGGTGATTTCCGAGCCCGAATCGGCGGGAACTAGAACAGAACTGACACAATCCGCGAGAGCGAAGCGGAATGTGCCATCGCATCGAACTGCGCAAGTGGCTGGGATTGGCCGTCGCAAGCGCGGTAACTCGGTGCCTGCGAACTGGCGTCCCCAACGAGATTCGAACTCGTGTTACCGCCGTGAAAGGGCGGTGTCCTAGGCCTCTAGACGATGGGGACGCGTAGGCCGCAAAGGTCGCACAACCTACGGGTCCGCGACGAATCGAGGCAAGGGAAAACGTGGCTCGAGGTCGCGAGGCCGCGCCAAACGCCGTGCGCCCCTTGGCGCATGCGTGGAGCGAGGACAAAACGACGCGCGGCTAGCGGGGGCCGAGCGTGGTGACGCGCGCTTCGTTGATGACGCCGCGGCCGACGAGATCGCTCGCGGCTTCCTCGGCCTTCGTGCGGTCGCCGAAGCGGCCGAGTACGACGCGGAACACGCCGGTGCCGTCTTCGGTCACGGACTGAACGCGCGACGGCAAGCTGGACTTGGTCGCGAGCGCGGCACTCTCTTCGTTCGCGCGGTCTTGATTGAGGAACGTGCCGACGATGATGCCGAACGTCTGCGGCGCGGGCTCGGCGCTCGGCGCCGGAGTCGGAGTCGTCGTCGCCGCAACATGCGAACGCGGGGCTGCCGGCTTCGCGGTCGCCGACTTCGTCGTCGTGGACTTGGGCGTGGTCGCCGGCTTGCTCACGGGTGGCTTCGATGCGACAGGTTTGCTCGCGACCGGCGCGGGGCGAATCGGCGCAGTCTCGATCGGCGTGGGCTCCGTCGTTTGCGGGTTCGTCGCGCTCGACGGCTCCGACGTCGCCTCGATCGGCGGCACGCTCGCTCGAGCAGTCGTCGGCTTCTTGGCCCACGGACCGAATCGCATCGCGCCGAACGCCACCGCCGCGAGAAGAATCAGCCCGATGATCCAGCCGATCCAGCCGAGCGATCGCGCGGAGCGCTCTTCATCGGACAACTTTTCGCGGAGCCGTGGCGACAACCCGGGTCCCACGAAGTTCGGTGTGCGATCGTCGACGGGTGCGGCCTGCGAACGTCCCGGGTGAGGAACGATTCGCGCGGGTGGACGACGCTCCGCGGGACGCGTCGGCGGTGTCGCGCGAGGCGTGGCCGTCTGCGGCGCCGGCGTTGTGCGAGGCGCGGCCGTCGGCGGCGTTGCGCGAGGCGCAGCCGTTGGCGGAGCGACGGGAGTCCGTGCGGGCGGAGGAGTGACGGGAGCCGGCGCCGGCGGTGGAGCGGATGCCGCC
>JADMIO011606083.1_pt1 | contig 14269 bp, 14 predicted proteins | sample 8958161 | NCBI WGS metagenome assembly JADMIO01 (sample SAMN16585339, study PRJNA669376) | soil metagenome | isolation source: Crop rotation soil | place: USA: Cullars Rotation, Alabama | collected 2011 | reverse complement strand
GGCCTTAAAAAAGGAGTGCAGTTTCCGGAAGGATTCAACTCGGGCCAGCAGGTCGGCTTCATTCTTGACCAGGTTTCGCTTCCCTACTCGGAAGTTAAGAATTTCGATAACCTGCCGATACCGTTCGCTTGTGTGTCCACTGATTTGGTAACTGCAGAGAAGTACGTCTTTCGGCAAGGTTCATTGGCGCTGGCGCTACGTTCCACGATGTCTTTGCCGGGAATCTTCTCCCCCGTGCGCTGGAACGGGCATATCTTCGCAGACGGCGGCCTCATGGATAACTTGCCGGTGGACGTTGCCCAGGACATGGGCGCGCAAACCACGCTGGCAGTTCACCTACAGGTTCCCAAGCTTGATCCGGACGCCACGTTGTCCTCCTTTAGCGTTCTGGGCCACTCGATTAGCGTTGTGATTGCAGCTAACGAGCGGCGTGGCATCGAGCGGGCCAACATCGTCATTGATGTGCCGCTGCAAAAATATGACTCCCTCGATTACGGAGACGCGGAAGAGATCATCAAGGTTGGCTATCAGGCGGCGCAAGCGAAGGCCGAATCGCTAAGCGCGCTCGCTGTGGACAACGCTACCTGGCAGGCTTACCTCCAGCAAAAGGCGGCAAGACGGAAAACGGTGACTGTACCACAGTTTGTCGAGGTTACCGGCGCCAATCCTAACGTTGCGAAGGCCATCGAAGCAGACTTACAGAGCAGCCTCGGAAAGCCCGTTGATACCGGGGAGCTTCAGGACAAGCTGTTGGAGCTGAAAGGCGAGGGCCGATTTTCGAATCTTGGTTACCAGTTAACGCAGCGCAACGGCGAAACCGGGTTGCTCATCAACGCCGTTCCGAAGTCTTACTCGCCGCCTACTGTACTACCCCTGCTCCTGATCGACGGATCTAACTTCAACGGAACGACCTTCAGCATGGGGGCACGGATCGTGTTTCAAGATTTCGGCTCCTACCGCGCGGAGTGGCGCAATGATGTGATCGTCGGAACGCAATACGGCATCTTGAGTCAATACTATCGGCCGCTTTCGGCAAGCAGCCACTGGTATATTGCGCCGAACGCTTTTGCCGCTTACGAACAGTATCCCATCTACCGTCAGAACGATTTCCTCGCGCAGTACCGCCGTTCCGGTGAGGGGGGCGGCCTTGACTTCGGCTACGAATTCGGCCGCATCGCTCAACTAAGCCTCGGATACACCGCGGCCTTCGAGAAGTTCAAACCGATCATTGGAAATACCGCCATACTCCCCACGGTTTCCGGCCGCGTTGGAACCACGCGCTTACGCTTCGCCTTGAATGATGTGGATAATCCGGTCATCCCCCGTACCGGCCAGTTCGGCACTATTTTTGGCTCCTGGGTGGATGCCAGTCCCGGAGCAGCACATAGCTTCCCGGAGGCGGAAGGACGTGTGGTGAAAGTGTTTAGGCTTACCCGTCCGTCCTCGATTTACTTCGGCGCTGCCGGAGGAACCACTTTCGGCAACCAACTGGTCGGGGTTCCGCCTTTTTCGCTTGGAGGGGAAACTCTGTTCGTCGCCTATGGACAGAATGAATTACTCACGAATCAGTACTACGCGTTTCAAGCAGGATATCTGCGAAAGCTATTTCCACTGCCGGTTTTGCTCGGAGAGGGCATTTACATTAACGGACTATTCGAAGCCGGAAAAATCTTCTCGTCGCCGCCCTTCGAGGGTCAGGTGCCGGGCGATGTTGCGGCGTCGCTTGTCTTGAATACGATCTTCGGCCCGGTATCTTTCGGCGGAGCGGTGGGCGTCGAAGGCCATCAAAGCGTGTTCTTCAAGTTGGGGAGGATCTTCTAGCGAGTTCAAAACCGGACGAGAGGCTCTGGACATCAACGGCCGTCGCGCGTTACCTCTCGAAATTCGAGTGCCTGACGCTGAGAGAATCCGTCTAACTGGATTTGTCATACCAGTTCTCACGGAGGCTCGAAATGCGTATCTCGTGGTGTATTTGTCTCATCCTGGTGGTGTGTGCTCCTCTGCATGCATGGGCAACCGACAAGGCCTCCTCTGCGCTGCTCCAGCTCGCGCTTGAGGCCCAGGGCGGAGAGCAGAAATTGCGCGGAATCAAAAGCGTGCAAGTCGAGGCTGTAGGCTACCGGAACATGCTGGAACAATCCGAGCGGCCGGAAGGACCATACATTCCGGAATTCGACACCATTCGCCAGGTGCGCGACTATGCCGGAGGCCGGTACCGCACGATCACTGAAGCCGCCGTGTACCCTATGGCGAAATTCTCGGGAGCGATTGTAGCCGATAAAAGCATGGTGATGCAGATCGCGGGTGCGAATAAGGCACCCGCGAACCCGCAGAACCTTGAGATCATTCGCGAAACGGAGGCACTGAGTCCGGAGCGCGTGCTCCTGACCGCGCTGGACGCCCCAGACGTGCATGCAGAGGCCGACACCGTCCTGCAATCAGTGCCGCAGAAGGTGATTGCTTTTACCCTGGATGGCGCTCCGGTTCACATCTACTTGAATTCTTATACTCACCTGCCCACCGCGGTGGACTACTCCGGACCGCTGGCACGAGACGGGTACTGGAGTTTTCTCGGCGATGTCACCATGCGGACTTACTACTCTTTCTGGTGGCTGGCAAAAGGTGGAATCCACCTGCCCCTGCAGTGGAACATAGAAAGAAACAGCTTGCCGGATGAGACATTTTCCGTGAACAAACTGCAGATCAATGAGTCCCTGGTGGAGGCTGATCTGACTATTCCGCAAGAGATCCGCGATAAGTACAATCCCACCACGCCTCCGCCGGACCGCAACAACACGCCCCTGGGCCGCCCGGACAGGCCGGCGCAGGAGTTGGCGCCAGGGATGATATTCATTCCCGGCTCGTGGAATACAACCTTGGTCAGGCAGGACGACGGGATTGTAATCATAGAGGCGCCGATCTCCTCGGGTTACTCCGCGAAGGTGATCGCGGAGGCGAAGCGCCGCTTCCCGAACCTCCCCATCAAGGCTATGATCACAACCTCAGACTCATGGCCGCATATCGCCGGCATACGCGAATATGTGGCGCAAGGCATTCCAATCTATGCATTGGACCTTAACAAGCCGATCCTAAACCGCATTATCAACGCTTCGTACAAGTCAAAACCGGATGATCTGGAGAGATCTCCGCGACAGCCTGACTTTAAGCTGGTCACCGAAAAAACCGTTCTAGGAACCGGGCCTAACCGGCTGGAAATCTATCCCATTCGCGGCGAGACCAGCGAACGGCAGATGATGGTTTATTTCCCGGACCTTAAGCTGTTATATGGAAGCGATCCCTTTCAAAGAAATCAGGATGGTACTTACTTCTATCCCCAGACCGTGAGCGAACTGAGGGGCGCTGTTGCGCGCGAACATCTAGAAGTGAACACCTTCTTCATGATGCATGTGGAGCCGACACCGTGGACAGACCTGCCGAAGGTGATTCAAACAGCGGAGCAGCAGGACACCCCCGCGGGAGTGCAGTGAAGCTGAAGAAATTCGTAGTGGAGTTTGAAAACAGGAAAGGGCGGCTGGGCAGCCGCCCCCTAACGAATTGTGTCAGTTCAGTGGTTTACAGCGACCGCACGTTCTCGGCCTGCCAGCCCTTAGGGCCTTTCACTACGTCGAACTGGACCTGCTGACCTTCCTGAAGGCTGCGGAATCCGTTCGCCTGGATAGCCGAGAAGTGCACAAACACGTCCTCGCCATTCTGGCGGCTGATGAAACCATAACCCTTTGCATCGTTAAACCACTTCACTGTTCCTGTTTCCATGTGTTGCTGTGTTCCTTTACTGTTGAGGTTGCGCTGAATCACTCGCAGAACTTCGCAGGCAGATCATGCTGGTGAGCGGAGATGCTGGTTACTGCAAAAACCGCAAGATCAAACGCATAAACATTCTACCTGAGAAGATGCAGAATCGCTACAAGAATTTTACAAACGCGGTTAGCAACTCCGTCTGTCCGTTAGCGGACCATCTCAAGTTCTCAGCTGGGGTAAATCGCTTATCATAGGAGCATGCGTTTGCGGTCTCTTCTCTTCTTTCTACTGCTAATTCCCTCCCTCAGTTTCGCCGACCTCGTGGACGACGTCCGCATCGCGCTTTCCCAAAACAATTTCACGCGTGCGCAGTCTTCGTTGGAAGCGTACAAAACCAAACAAGGTTCGACGCCGGAATATCTGGAAGCGGTGTCTTGGGTGGCCCGCGGCTACCTGGCCGCTCAGCAACTCGATGGTGCCGACGCTTACGCGAAGCAGGCGCAGGCCGGTGTACGCGCGCAACTGGCCAAGCACAAGCTCGATTCCGACCCACATCTTGCGACGGCTCTCGGCGCGGCACTCGAAGTGGAAGCGCAGGTTCTCGTCGCCCGCGGCAAGCAGGCGCAAGCCGCGGCTCTCCTTCGCAGTGCGTTGGTCACCTATGCCAACACCTCGGTTCAGTCGCGGCTTCGAAAAAACCTCAACCTGATCGGACTCCCGGGCCATCCGGCCCCAGCGCTCCAGGAAGCCAGTTTCCTCGGCCCCAAGCCGTCGTCGCTCGCTTCATTGCGAGGCAAGCCGGTGCTGATGTTTTTCTGGGCGCACTGGTGCGGCGACTGCAAGGCAGAGGGCCCGGTGATCGCGCAGCTCTCCAGTGATTTCGCCTCGCGGGGTCTCACCGTGCTCGCGCCCACACAACTCTACGGCTACGCCGCGCGCGGCGAAGATGCTTCACCCAAAGACGAACTGGCTTACATCCAGCGTGTCTGGCAAACGTATTATCCCAAGCTCCAATCCGTGCCTGTGCCGGTTAGCAAACACAACTTCGACCTGTACGGCGCCAGCACCACCCCAACGATCGTGCTCATTGATCGCGCGGGCAAAGTCGCGCTCTACCACCCGGGAGTCATGCCGTACGATCAGCTGAAAGCCGAAATCGAGAAGACGCTCTCCTAGACATCTCTCCGGCAAGATAAACTGTGACCTTTTCGATGGCGGGAAACGCGGCAACCGCAACTCTGAATTGTCTATCTAAGGTCTGATCTGTTCTTTGTTTTGAGGGGGATCTCAAGATGGAATCGGTTGTAGGAGTGTTTGAAACACGCGAGCAAGCCCAACGGGCCTACGATACCTTGCGCCGTCACGGCATTCCGCAGGATTCCCTGATCCTGCTCGCCGGCGAGAGGGACGAGGACAAGGTTGACACCCTCCCCACCACCGACACCGAACGCGATGGTATGGGCAAAACTATGGGAGCCTTCGTCGGCGGAGTGACCGGTGCCAGCGCCGGATTGGGTCTGGGCGCCGCGGCTGCGAGCCTCCTCATTCCCGGCGTGGGCCCCATCATGGCTGTCGGGATCGGAGCTGCCGCTGCTCTTGGCCTCGGAGGAGCCGCCGCCGGTGCTTACGTGGGCAAAGACTCCGAAACCTCAGCCGACATCGGCGTCCCCAAAGACGACACGCTCTTCTACCACCACCTGCTACGCGAGCACCGTGCCATCGTGATCGCCAACGTGAGTTCGCTACAGCAAGGCGACACGGTGCGGTCGCTGCTCAAAGACGAGAACGCCCAGGACATCGACGACCTGCGCAAGCGCTGGAAGGACGCTCCGCAGTAACCCGCCACGTCGAGACCGGCGGGCACTTGTCCGCCGGCGTGCGTCTGCAATTCGCGACCAGCTTTTGACAAATTCGTGACATCGCCCACGCGCCTTCTCGCTACGCTGCTGGGGACTCGGCGGGCCATGCTCGCCGAGATTCTGCCGCGAGGTGTGTATGTCACGACTGCGCAGTCTGTTTGTTGTCCTCGCCTTGGTGGCTTGTGGCGCTGTGATTCTGTCAACGTCCAGCCGTTTTGTCCCCGACGTGCAAGCCGCTGCCGGGCGCCTGGTAACGATTCCCGGCGAGGACCGCTTCTCGCCGTACTCCGTCGTTATCAAGGTTGGCCAAGCCGTCCGCTTCACCAATAACGATACCGATTCTCACTACGTCGTCAGCATTGACGCTTTCAACACCGCGGGAAATCAGGGTACCAACCACCTCATTCCTCCGGGCCAGAGCTTCCAGCTTCCCTTCAACAAGACCGGTGTATTTCCGTACTACTGCAGCTTCCACGCCAAGCTCGATTCCACTTCACAGCCCATCGCTCCTGGCCCGTTTGGCGGAATTCAGGACGGTAACGGCAACTTCGGCACTCCGATGAACGGCGTTGTCACCGTCGTTCCGTAGCCTTATCTCACTCACCCACGCGTCGAGGCCCGTCCCAAATGGCGGGCCTTTTCCGTGCTCCCACCTGCGCCTCGAATACGAGTTTGCGTCCCTCTATAATCCATATGGCGGAGGCCCCGATGAGCGACGCAAACGATAACAAACAAAGCGAGCGGCAGGCGAAGGCCGATCCCGCGGCCGTGGATCCCATGTCCACTTGGCGCAACTTGAGCAACACCACCATGGACACTTGGGCCAAGGCCATGGTTCAGTTCGTCAATACGGATGAATACGCCAAGTCCACTGGCGCCATGCTCAATGCCTACATGGAAGCGGCGGCTCCGCAGAAAAAAATCTATGAGCAGATGATGGCGCGCGCCCTCGCGCAGAGCAACATGCCCAGCCGCGAGGATGTGTTAACCCTCGCCGAGCGTGTGACGAACCTCGAGATGCGTCTCGACGACATCGACGCCAAGCTCGATCTGCTCCTGGCTCGACCCGCGCATGCTCCTGCTCCGGATTCTTCTTCTCGTGCTAGCGTAAAGAAAGCGGCTGGGGCGAGAAAGCCAACGTCCGCCAGAAAGAGAAAATGACCGAAACTGCCAGTGCCACCTCGCGCGAGCAAGTCGCCGCGCAGCTCAAAGCCATTGAAAACGCAAACGTCCTGGTCAAGGTGATGACCACACGCGCGGCTATCGCGCAGACGCCAAAAGAACTTATCTGGACACTCAACAAGGCCAAACTTTATCGCTATGTGCCCCGAGTCGTCGCTGAGAAACGGCATCGGGTGCCCCTGCTGCTGGTATTCGCTCTTATTAACCGTCCTTACATTCTTGATTTACGTCCCGGCAACAGCTTTGTTGAATACCTGGTTGACCGCGGTTACGACGTCTACCTGCTCGACTGGGGCTCCCCCGGGCTCGAAGACAAGAAGCTGAAGTTGGACGACTACGTTCTCGATTACATAACGCGGGCCGTTCGCAAGGTGAAGGCAACTTCCGGGTCGAGCGAGTTCACTCTACTCGGTTGGTGTATAGGATCGATTCTCTCCACGATCTACGCCGCGCTTCGGCCCGATGACGGCTTGCGCAACCTCATTCTCCTGACCGCACCGCTCGACTTCACAAATAAAGAAGAGATCACCTTCGCTCGCTGGCTTGCTGAAATCGACATCGATAAAGTTGTCGAGCACTTCGGCAACATCCCCGCCGAGTTTATCGAGTATGGTGCCCGTGCGTTAAAACCGGTCGAGAATTACATCGGCAATTACATGCGGCTGTGGGAGAATCTTGATAACCCTCAGGTCATCGAATCCTGGCACGCGATGAATACCTGGGTAACCGATAACATCCCCATGGCGGGAGAAGCCGGCCGTCAGCTCATGGTCAACCTTTACCGCAAGAATGAACTAATCAATAACGAACTGGAAATTCGTGGCGAGCGCGTCGACCTCGGCCGCATTCGGGCTAGCTTACTGAATGTCATCGCCGACAAAGATCACATCGCCCCACCCTGCCAGTCCAAAAGCATCATGGAGAAAGTAGGTAGCGAAGATAAGGAACTGCTGCACGTATCGGGCGGTCACATCGGCATTATGACCGGCAGCCGCGCGATCAAAGCCACTTGGCCGCACATGGAGCACTGGCTGGGCAAACGATCTGACTAGTGTAGGAAACAGGTGTACTCACCTGCCGGAGCGCGCGTAGGGAAAGCCGCTCCGGCTGCGCTACGCTGTTCAATACTCAGAAAATAAAATGATCATAGTCTTCTTTGCAGTAAGCGCGCTGCTCGGGGCTTCGATTCACGTTGCTCTTTCGCCACTCCGCCGCAGTTCCGGTGCACTTATCGCCGAGACTTATCTCGTGTATCTCTTGTTTATCTTCGTGGGTCTCATGGGGATCCTGAGCGCCTACGCGCACGTGTTTCGCCCGGTTCAGACCTCCGCAACCATCGGGTGGTCCACCAGTCCCTATGAATACGAGGTCGGGATGGCAGACCTCACGGTCGGGGTACTGGGGATACTCTGCCTTAAGTTTCGTGGGAACTTCTGGCTCGCAACCGCGATTGCGACGGCGGTCTGGTTCTTAGGCGACGCAATTGGCCACTTCAGGCAATTGATCTTCTACAACGACCATGCTTCTTATAACTCGGGCGTTTTCCTCGTTATAGAATTCGTAGTCCCTATGCTGATAGTCGGCTTGACGTTATACTATCGATCGCAAACGGCTGATCATCGAACGTGAAAGAACATCCTTCAGGACGCATTAACAACACACACGAGAATTCGCTCTTTAGCGCCTATCGCGCTCGCGAAGTCCACTACGCCGGCAAATTCAACTCCGCCAGGATCTCCTGAAACACCGGTTCTCCTCGAAACCTATCCCAATAAGGGTGCACATTCAAAAAGATCATCCACGTCGCGCGTTGCGACGCGGCCTTATGCAAGTACTCCAAGGCGCGCTCCCGGTCACCTAGGCCTGCGTAGATGACCGCTAACGAATAAGACCATAAATCGCGTTGCTCCGAACTGTCTTGCAGTTCCGCAATGCACTTCTCTGCCTCGGCAACCCGGCCGGCCGATCCCAATCCATGGCCCAACGCGCAGATGAAGAGAGGCAGCCTGGCCGAAAGCTCCACTGCACGTTCGAACGCACGGATCGCGGCCTGAAACTCACCCTTTTGCTCGTAAGCGAGTCCCAGCATGAAATGCGGTGCCCAAAACGAGGAGTCCAGTTCCAGGGTGCGCAAGCATCCCGCGACACATTGGTCAAAATCCCGCATGTGGTAGTAAATCAGTGAGTTGGTTGCGTTGATCGACATATTCAGCGGGTCCAGGTCGAGCGCAAGTTCTGCCTGGTGCATCGCCTCTTGGTGCCGCCCCAGCGCCGCCAACTGCATCGCATACCACTGGCGCGCAATCGAGTAGTTCGGGTTCAGGTCGAGAGTAATCTTGAACTCGCGCTCTGCTCCAACCCAGTCCCACTCGCAAAACAATTTCATGAAGGCCATCGCACAATGCGCATCGGCCAGGCCCGGTTCGATTTCCAGCGCGCGAAGTGCCGCCGCCTTCGCCTTGGGAGCGCCTTCCTGCGAGGGCACAATCATGTTCCAGACCAGCATGTTGTGCGTGTCGGCAAGTCCCGCATAGGCCACTGCAAGACTGGGATCCATCTGCACCGCGGTATTGAAGTAGTTCAGCGCCCGCGAAAACGACTCGCGCGTCCGTTTGTTGCACTGGTACTTGCCTTTCAGGTACAGCTGATACGCTTCTGGATTCTCTCGCGAGCGCGTGAGCGCATGGCGACGTCGCGCCGCCGGCAACTTCGACTGCAAATTGTTTGCGACTTCCCTCGCAATTTCATCTTCCACTGCCACCAGGTCGTGGATGCTCCGGTTGTACTTGGCGCCCCACATGAAACTGTTGTCCCGTGTATCCACCAGCTCCAACCGGAAAGCCAGCGAGTCCCCGCGCGTGTGCAAGGTGCCGGCAAGCACCGCTCCCACCTTGAGCTCCCGCCCCACCGCGCTGGCCTCCATGCCCTTGCCTTTGTAGCGGAAAACCGAAGAGCGCGCGATCACGCGCACGTCCGGCAATTGCGACAAGCTGGCAATCAGGCTTTCGGTGACGCCGTCGCTCAGGTACTCGGTCTCGGTGTTGCCGCCGTTTTCCAACGGCAGGACTGCAATCCGCAGCAGACGATCGTCTTCATGGGCACGGTTGCCCGCGCGGTGAGGCTGCACCTGCGCAAGCGTCTCAGAGACATGGCCATTCCCTGGCTGCCCCTGCCGAACCGTGGGGATGTGGCTGTCTGAGCCCGTACCGCCCAGGTGCCGACTGCCGCCACCGGCGAGCCAGGCGTCGATTTCGTCGGAATAAGCGTAAACCGCCTGCCTTAGGCCGCCCGGAACTCTATGCACCGGAAGGCCGTTCTGCTCCCATCGCCGCACGGTGCTCAAGTCGCGACAAAGGTAGTCAGCGATCTCTTTCCAAGAGTCAAGCCGGCGGTTCTGTGGCAGCGGCATACCTCGTTTTGTACCAGATTGTCCTTGGAACCGCGGGAGGAGGATTCGCGGCTGTATCGCGGCCCCAAACGATAGCCGATTATACGAACCCGCTTACCGGGCTTTCAAGCGTTGGTTGTTTCCTTAGCCGCCGCCATTGAGCGCTCTCGCCGCTCACTTTTGCCCGTATGTGAGCTGGATGAGCGATTCTGCGCACTTTCAAGCGTTCCCACCTGTTGTCCGCCGCCTCAGCCAATGGGTAAATGTCTCCACGCGCTTTTAGACCAGCTCGCAGATAGTAAGAGTGCTCGACCAAAGCGCGTTTCCGGGGATTGTCGAACGCAAAACAAAGAAGGAGGCGGATATGAAAAAACACAACACCTGCTCGCGCACGGGACTCGGTTTGTTGTTTTCCGGTGCGCTCCTACTGGCGGCCTTGACGCCGTCGCTCCACAGCCAGGTAAACGCCGTATACGTCGAGAGCAACATCGCGACCTTCGGCCAGAACTCGATCCTGGGCTTCAGCAATGACGGCTTCGGCAACATGACTCCGTTGCCAGGCTCGCCCTATTTAACTGATGGAACCGGCTGGGCGCCCCCCAATGGCCAACCGCTCGGTTTTCAGCAAGACGATGACCAGCAGATCGTCATCAACAAGGCTGGCACACAACTGTTCGCCGTCAACGGCCACAGCAATACCGTGGTTTCGTTCGGCATCAATGACGACGGCAGCTTGAGCATGATCGGCTCACCCGTGAGTTCTGCGGGCACGCAACCGGCCAGCCTCGGACTATTCGATGGAGCCCTGTCTAACGGCAGCAGCCTGCTCGCGGTGGTCAACAAGAGCAGCGATCCTTCGCAACCCAATCCGAAGGCACCCAACATCGTAACGTTTACGGTTGACCCTGGCGGTGTGCTGAAAGCGAACGTTGGCTCAAAAGTTACCCTTGCAAGTGGATCGTCACCGTCGCAAGCCGCGGTGGGGAACAGCAAGCTGGTCTTCGTGGACGAATTTCTGGCGAGCCCATCGCAGCTTGCCTCGTATCGCATTCACTCCAATGGCATGCTTCAGTTTAACGGTGCTGTTACCGCGCCGCCGGGCACCAGCCTCTTCCTGGGAGAGGTAGTTAGCCCAACGGGGAACTACCTCTATGTCGCTCTGCCAGTCGAAAGTAAGATAGCGGTCTATCACTACTCGGTTACGAGCGGACTTCTATCTTTGGTAAGCACCGTCTCCACGCCGGGCTTGCTGCCGTGCTGGCTCACCATCAACGCCGCCGGAACTCATCTCTACTCGGCCGACACTCAGTCGGGCACCATCTCGGTGTTCGATGTGTCCAACCCGCAGCAACCGGCGTTCCGGCAGCAGATCCAGCTCTCGACGCAAGTCGGTAATGGCCAACCGTGGAACGTACAGATCGATCCTAGCGGACAGTTCTTGTATGCCGTGACCGGCATCGGTCTCCATGCCATGAACATCCTGTCCGACGGCACGCTCGCGGAGTTGGCATCGCCCACGCTCTTGCCCGTGCCTGCCAACACCTATCCCTACGGGCTTGCGGCTGTGCAGAAGTGACCGCGGCGTACGGGAGCGCCTCGGCAAGGCGCTCCCGAATTTCTGGAGTTTCCGCGACGACCGTTCGGCTTGAGTAGATGCAGGTTAGGTGTGGCTCATATCCGGCAACTCTTGAGGAGGCTTTATGGCAAGCGCAGCGCAAGTGCAAAGACAAACGGCGGGCTTGGACGAGGCCATTGGGCATTGCTATCCGCGCTTACTTCAGGTTGCCGCTCACTTCCTCCAGAGTGAACCGCGTGACTGCGATCTCGAAGCCAATGAACTGGTCCATGAGACTTACCTTCGCCTGCTGACTCGCCGCAACCTCTGGCTGGACCAACGGCACTTTCTCAATTTGGCGGCTCAGATCATGCGTTGCATTCTGTGCGACGTTGCTCGGCGGCGCAGCCGGGTCAAGCGCGGCGCACAGTATGTCAAGGTGTCGCTCGATAGAGCCGTCCTGCCTTGCGGCGCAGATCAGGAGCGGCGGTTAGCCGTCAAGCAACAACTCGCCATGCTTTTTGGATCGCGGCTACGTTGGAAAATGGTCGCGGAGCTGCGGATGGCCGGCTACCAACTGGATGAGATCGCCGAGCTCTGCAATGTTTCCACCAAGACTGTGCAACGCGACTGGCGGATGGCGAAGGCGCTCGTCACCCCCTCAGGCGCGGGCGTGTCCTTGGCACCCGGTACTCCAAGCTTGCGGCACGATGCCGTTGCTTAGTTGTTCCCGAGCAATGAACAACCCCCTTGTCCCGTGCGACCCTAAAAGGTTGGGACTGCCGCCGCGCTGTTTCGGTCGACGACAGCATTGGCGACAACCGTTGTCGATGTCAGGGAATGAACATATGTACCGCGCTGCCGTCCGCCGGCTTGAGGGCGAACTGCAACTGGAGCGCAAGCAAGCTGAACGCGAGCAGTCGGCTACTGAGACCCGCGTGCTCGGCCAACTGCGCATGAAGCTGGTGGCAGACCGCCGGCGCACCCTCGAACTGATTCGAATGATGTACTCCCGATAACCCCACGCCGCGCGACCGCATTTCACAGCCGAACTCTTCGAACTTTGTCAGTGCGGCTAATGCCCTTTTCCGATACTATTCATTGCACTCCAGCTCAGCGGAAGCCACGTGTCATGACGGCAACGGTGCTAGCGTTTACGGCGGACCATCTTCGATCAAAGTTCCTGAACGGGTTGTCTGCGCAAGACCGCGCGACCGTACTCTCAGCCGGAACCTCGAAAGTGGTTCGGGCAGGTGCGGTGCTGGCGTACCAGGGAGATCCCGCTGATCATATCGGTCTGATCGTCAAGGGCTGTGCGCAGCACGTTTATATGACTTCCCAAGGGAGAAAAGTCGGCCTCTACTGGCTTCCCCCAGGAGAGGTCTTTGGCGGCGCCGCCCTTCTTCAAATTCCCTATCGCTATCTGGTCAGCACCGAGGCCTTACGCGACACTCGTGTGCTGCTCTGGCCACGAGACACCATCCGCAGGCTCGCCACGCAATTTCCGCGGCTTCTCGACAATGCTCTCGAAGTCGCCTCCGATCTTTTTACTTGGCACATCGCGGCCCACCTCAGCCTGGTGTGCGACGATGCACGCGATCGCCTCGCCCAAGTACTGATCAGCGTGGCCGATTGTATTGGTCAACAGGACAGAGATGGAGTGCAGGTCGAGATCACCAACGAACAACTCGCGAATGCCGCCAATGTGACTATATTTACAGCGAGCCGGTTGTTGAGCGAGTGGCACAGACAAGGCGCGTTGAGGAAAAACCGGGGCAGGATCGTGCTTTGCGACCGCGATCGGTTGTTCGCGCCGATGAATCCCGTCTGAGGCCTGGTGTTATAGCCCCTCAAACTCTCCGACCAGTTTCTTGTGCTTCTGCCGCGCAGCCTCTACCAGGCTCTCAAACAGCTTTCGCGACGGCTGGTCTTCTTCAACCGTCCTTTCCGGATGCCACTGCACAGCCATGACGTAGTGATCAGGAGACGTTCCCTCCAGCGCCTCGACTACACCGTCTTCTGCCGACCGCGCCACCACCCGCAGGCCATCGCCCACGACCGCCGCCGCCTGATGATGACTTGAATTCACCGGAATCGCATATTGCGACGCATCTGCACTCACAATTTTCGCCAGCCGCGAACCCGGCTCAATGCTCACCGCATGAGCGAACGTAGTCCCCTTCACTTCGTGCTGCACCGTCGACTCAATGTGCTGCACCAGCGTCCCTGTCCGATACACATTCAGGAACTGCAACCCATAGCAAATCGCCAGCACCGGCTTCTTCATGTTGTCCGCATCTTGCAGCAGCAGTTCGTCGACGGTGTCGCGCTTCGGATCGGCGGGTGCGGTCTGGGGACCGCGCATCGCCCCATATTTTTCCGGATCGACATCTGCCCGGCTGCCCGGCAGCAGCACGCCATCGCAGCGCGAAATCTTCTTCATTACCTCCGCCGGCGCAAGATCCAGGGGAATGCGCACCGGCTCGCCGCCCGCCACTTCGACCGCATGCTCATACTGCGGAGATC
>JADMIO011374095.1_pt1 | contig 14269 bp, 8 predicted proteins | sample 8958161 | NCBI WGS metagenome assembly JADMIO01 (sample SAMN16585339, study PRJNA669376) | soil metagenome | isolation source: Crop rotation soil | place: USA: Cullars Rotation, Alabama | collected 2011 | reverse complement strand
CGTCTCGACGTACGTAGCCTTGACGCCGGGAACAGTTCGAAGTGGTGGAGCAGAGAATGAGTTAACCGTGCCTGCGAATGTTGAATCTGTTGCCCTCGGTCTTGTCTGGATGCAAGGAGAACGTTTTCCATCGTACCAGGCGACGATCCACAGGATTGATGAAGATGAATCGTTTACGATGCCGAGTTTGCAAGCTGATGGTGGGAATATGATTCGACTCAGGCTGCCAACAAGTTTCCTCACGCGTGGTCTTTACCGGATCGAGGTCAGCGGCGTCAGCCCGAACGGCGTGCTAGGACCGCCGGAAGAATATCAGTTTCAGATAAGTAAATAACCTTTCATGCAACAGACACACGACTCGGGAAAACCACGGCCAATAACTGCCACGTTGATCATGATTGCATGCATCGCCATCGTCTTCTTTTTTCTTGTGTGCTCTCGCAGTCCGAACACTTCTGGTCCTATACCCTCTCCCTTAATACGCGAGGCGAAGTGAGTTGAGATCGGCAGTTCTTTTTGCTGAGGGAATCTACTACTCGTTTCCGCGTTAGGTTAAGCAGGAACAATTGCCCAGAGGTCCTGGACCAGGCTTTGTGAGGTAAAGCCCACACTCACAGTTACCTGCTACTGCTAAAAAAGCAAAGCCGATCCAGGATCTGATTTGTCAGTTCAGTGTCTGCTCTTAAACTCAGCGGCTTTCCCCTAAGTCCAGAGCTGAACAACTCACCAATCACCCGTTCCACCGCCGAACCGGCGAGGAGGTACATATGTTTCCATCAGAGAACCACTCTTCAACTTCCAACGCAACTGCCCACAATCAACCGGGAACAACGCCAATGGAATACGACGACTACAATCCAGATGATTACAGCCAATCCGACATCAACAAAGGACAACGTAAGATCAATTACGCGCTCACACTCGTCGACGAGAAGCTTGCTAAAGCTATCGAGGCACTCAGGAATGCGGTTGAGGCCATACCGGGAGCCAAGCAGCACATCGACCTCGAAGCGATAGACAAGGCGATCAAAGACGCCGTGGACACAAGCAAGCAGGTCGCGGGTATTAAACCGCCGGGTTGCGACCCAACCTGGCCCGCGTAGCTCTCGCAGTGTTTCAGCGGTGGTGACCTAATAGTATTTTCTCTGCGTCATCTCTGCGTCCTCTGCGCCTCGGCGGTTTACAATTTTCTTTACCGCAGAGGCGCAGAGGACGCAGAGTGATGACGCAGAGCTGAAATCAGGGCACCACCAAAGAGCCAACACGCTTCACCGTTCGCTGATTATCGTTACGTCACTCGTTTTCGTCCCCCGTTGACATGCTACTTGCTTGTAGTCGGGGGACCAGGCGTATGCGTAGATTTGATCGCTGTTGAAGTTGGTGAGCTGTTTTTCCGCGCCGGTGTCGAGATCTAAACTCCAGATGTTCGCATAGCCATTAGTGTTCTTTACGTACGTCAACTGGTGACCATCTCCGAGCCACCGCACTACCTGTCCTTCCTGCTTCGGAACCTTGATGTGTCGCAAAGGCCGGCCGCCCTGCGCCGAAAAGATCGCCACATCATCAGCATCTGAATCTTCGTCATAGCGACAGGCAACAAACTGATTGTCCGGTGAGAACACCGGCATGCGATACTTGTCGCCGATTTTCACCGGCTCGCCACCTTGCAGCGGAACTTTCCAAACACTCATCTTCAAGTTGGTCTGATTGTCAAAAGCAACCCATTCATTGTCTGACGAACAGGAAGGATAGAAGTTGCTGTCAGTGAATGTCAGTTGAACCGGATTGCTGCCGTCATCAGCGTTCATACGCCAGATGTTGACTGGACCGTTGCGATCGGACGCGAACACGATATAGCGGCCATCAGCGGAGGCGGCGGGTGTGTAATTGTCGCCCGCATTGAACGTGAGCTGGGCCAGATCAGAGCCATCGGAATTGATGCGCGAGATATTAAATCTTTGCTGGGCAATCGACGAGTAGATGATTTTTCCGCGGTTGGTCCAGGCCAGTCCATAGCGAAAACCGATCCCGGATGTGATCTCACTGGCTTGTTGAAGGTCGCCGGGAGCCGTAACCCATAAGCGCCACGAGAAATTAGTTTTGATAGTTACTATGTTGCCGCCGGCTATGCTGACGCCCTGGTAATCCTCCAAGTCCGGCGTTATTTGCTGGGCGGTCCCGTCAGGCCAGCGGATGCGCCACAACCGGAAAGGCGAGCTGTTCGACTCACGGGCACTAATGACGAGACTCGTCATATTCTCCAACCAGGCCACTTGAAGAACCTGAAACCACGACGGTCCGGGGATCACTTGTTCGCCTTTGTTGTTCACATCAAAAGCCACCAGCCTCGTGTGATACTTAGGTGTCTTACGACTTTCCGGACAAATAACCGTCTTGCCGTCAGGCGACCAGGCCGGGCCGTAGACTGACAACGTATCCTCGTCTTTTCGGGTCGCTAGCACTTCTTCGTTCGTGCCGTCGATGTTCGAAAGCACGAGGGAGTATTCGGGGATGCCGCGGCTGTAACGAACAAACGCGAACCGATCACCTTGTGGAGAGAGGCTGATCGGACTATCAACATTTGGTTTAATCTGCACTGGTGTGTTACCCGGCCAGGCCAGACGATAGAGACTGCCGGAACCATCTTTCGCCGTGCGTGTGAAATAGAGATAGTTGCCATCATGTGAAAATGTGAGCCCGAGATATTTCGACTCGTCTGCTGCCGGCACTGCGACCGTCCCGCCGGGCGTATTTATCCCCGCTACGATCAGACGCTGTTTGCCGTTTTGTTCTTCAACATGGGCCACCAGTTTGCCATCGCGAGAAATGGCTGCGGAAACTGATTTTCCGGTGCTCGTAAACTGCCTCATCGCCCACGAAGGCTCCGTCTTTTCGACTTGTTCCGGTGGTTTGGCGGGATCGAAGACTCCGTTGACCCAACGCGCTGCGGCTGGCAGGAAAAGCAAAAACGCGAGGACGCCGCTCGCTCCCGCGAAAATCGCTGTGGCTGTTTTATGAGCTCTGATCTCAGCAAAAAGGGAATCGGCCGTTGAGAGCGCCTGCGACTTGAGGCGCGTGAATATACGTGAGCCTCCGTAAGGCACCGGCGACGGTTGAATTACGGGAACGACCGCGGAGTAACTATCAGCACTATGCTCCAGTTCTTTTTTAAAACTAGTTAGATCAGCATTGAGTTTCAGTACTGTTTGATATCTCTGGTCGCAGTCTTTTTCTAAAGCCTTCTTGACGATCTCGCGAAGCTTGATCGGGATTTCATCCGGAAAGGTCAGTTGCGCGGGCTCGGGCGCGAGAATCAACGCGACCGAATCATTACGCGAGCGCGCCTCGAAAGGCGTTGCCCCCGTCAACATCTCATACAGCACGATCCCCAGACTCCAGATGTCTGTTCGTTCATCGACTGTCCCTTCCCGCAGTTGTTCCGGCGACATATATTTCACCGTGCCCATCAACATGCGCGGCTCGGTGAGCACCTCTGTGTTTGCGTCAGTTAACTTCCGTTGCTCCGGCAATGCTTCGGTGAGTTTCGCGAGGCCGAAGTCGACGACTTTTATGTAGCCGTCAGGACGCAACATGATGTTCTCAGGTTTGACGTCGCGATGAACGATGCCGATTGCGTGGGCACTGGCGAGTGCGGCGCCGACTTGCAGCGTGACTTGTAAGGCTTCCAGCGGTTTGAACGTCCCGCGCGAGAGTTGATCGCGCAGAGTTATCCCCTGGATGTACTCCATGGCGATGAAGTGACGTCCAGTTTCCGTCTGGCCGACATCGTGGATCACGCAGACGTTGGGATGATTCAGGGCGGAGGCAGCGCGCGCTTCCTGTTCGAAACGTTGCACGCGACGAGGATCGGTCGCGAATTCACGCGCGACGAGCTTGAGCGCGATCTTGCGACCGAGGTTCGAGTCGTGCGCGAGATAGATCTGGCCCATCCCGCCGGCGCCGAGCGAACACAAGATCTCGAACCGTCCAATCTTCTGACCAGCCTGAAACTCGCTTGGTTCTCCCGCGAGCATACCGGCTGCAAATTCATATGCGGGATAACTTAGGAAGTCATCGTTGGCTGCATCGGCGGTGAGGAGGGCTTCAACCTCTTCTCGCACCGAGGGATCGTCTCCGCAAACTTCATTGAGGAAATCCGCACGCTCAGCAGGTGGGCGGTCTTGAGCAGAGTTAAAAATCGCTTTTATTCGTAGCCATCTATCATGGGTGATCATGTCGATTCTTGAGGTTTATAAATGCAACTTGCTGACTATAACGCGAGAACGGTCGGCTAAGTCCCTCAAGAAGGCTGCCTGGTCCTGGTTAGCTCACGCTTGAGGTAGGCCTTCGCCATTTTCCATTCGCGCTCGACAGTGGCGTGCGAAGTTCCCATAACTTCTGCTGTCTCTTTAATTGTCAGTCCGCCAAAGAATCGCAACTCAACAATACGGGCCTGGACCGGATCGACCTGTTCAAGCTCGTTCAAAACGTCGTGCAGCGCCAGCAGATCGGCATCCGGCTCGGCCCCAAACGACGCGATATTTCTGAGTGATACACAATAGCGATCGCCACCGCGTTTGGTGGCGTAATGCGCCCGGGCGTAGTCGACGAGAATGCGTCGCATTAGTTGCGCCGCGGTACCAAAAAACTGGGCGCGGTTTTGCCAGCTCATCCGGTGCTGTTCGGAGAACTTCAGGAAAAGCTCGTTTACGAGAGCGGTTGGTTGTAGCGTGTGGGCGCGGCGGCGTTCGCGGCGCAGATAAGTCTCCGCGATTTGGTGAAGCTCGTTATAAACGAGTGGCATCAACTCGTCACGTGCTTTTTCCTCTCCATTGCTCCATCTTTCAAGTAATTGAGTGATGCCGTCGGACGAACGAGTCGTCATTCGCTTATCTCTTTCCGGGAGGCGGAACCAGTAACGAGAGAGAGTGTGGGCAGTTTGCAAGGCGCCCGTCGGCTGCTGATTTTAGCACCGGAAAATATTTGAGGGAATGTCGGAGGGAAATCCGCGTTTTAAGCAAACAGGAGACAGGGAGGCGCCTTGTTTGGGTCGGAGAGCCTCTTTGTAAAATACTCACCCCGCCCCCGCAGAAGGACAAGGCGACGGAGCAAGCCCGGATTCTCCCGCTCCGTCGCTTTGTGCTTTTTGTCCCTTTTGGTGACCAAAATCCGCGTAACAATTATGACTCTCCACCAACGCGCAAGATTCGCAGTTGCATTCGCCGTTATTAACTGTTTGCTCTTTGCCTTGGCTCTGAATGCGCAACAACACGACGACGAGCAAGAGCTCCGCGCAAAACTTTTCAAGCAAGTGCTCGCTGACTTCAAAGACCTGCGCGAGTGCTACGAACAGGAAGAAGGCGGGCTGCCCAAGGCCCAGGAGAATATGAACGTTGAAGAGCACGACTTGAATCGCGACGGTGTTAAAGAATATGAAGTCGAGCTGAGTGGACCGTGCTCGTGCGGGATGGTCAATTGTTCGATTTTCGTTTACCGCAAAGCCGGTGAGGGATTTGAGTCGATCCTCGACGATGCTGCGGGATTCGGAGTTGAGGTGTTGAAGACGTCGAGCAATGGCTACAGTGACTTGCGCGTTACCGCGCGTGACAACGCGGCGACGCAAGCGGAGACGACTTACAAGTTTGATGGGAAGCAGTATCGAGAAGCTAAGAACATGCTGGTCCAGGTCGAGACCGGAGAGACCAAGCCGGCGTCTCGTCGCTTGCAATTCAAGCGAGGCACATCGGAAGCGACGGTACAAGGTAAGGTGTCAATTGCCCTGCCTGACACTTACCTTGTCGGCGCGCGGGCCGGGCAGGTGATGACGGTAAAACTCACGGCCCCACGCAAAGCAGTGCGGTTTATGGTGATGAGTCCGAGTACGAGAAGTCTTGTGGCTGACAACGCGCGCGACTGGACCGGCAAGCTGGAAGAGACGGGTGATTACACCATCCTCATCGATGCTGATGAGCGCAACAGTGCATATACGATGACGGTCAGTATTAAGTGAACACAGTCCAGCAGAGGGACGTATAATGCCTGACTATGTACTGTCCCAATTGTGGAAACCAAAACGCTGAAGGGCAAAACTTCTGTCGCATGTGTGGGCTGGGGCTGGAGAAGATTGCCGTCTCGCTGTCAGAGCAGCTTCCGACGGTCGCAGTTCAGAGTTTGCAGCAGCGGAAAGAGAAGCTCGAGCGTTTGGGCGTGGCGTCGCTGAGTGTTTTTGGTTTGGGTGTATTTGGTTTCCTGCTTTACAACGTGTTCGTTAAGTTGATGCTGACGGACGGAATGTACGCCGCTGTTGTGGCTGTGCTCGCGACGATTATTTTGATCGGTTCGGGGCTTACGTCAGTGTTCCTGTTTGCTAAGGCGAAGGAGTTGAAGGAAGCCGCGGGTAGGCGACAGCTCGGTCCGGAGTCACATCAACAACCAGTTTTCAGCATCACTGATCGAACCACAAACTTACTGCCGGTCGACAAAAAACCCTCCGAGTAGTGTCGGACGGTCGGACGAACTGTAGGGGCGGCCCTCCGTGGCCGCCCGTTAGGATGAGCGCGTATTTTGAGTCCTAACTCTTCCGATCTCGCCCCTACAGTTGTTAACGAGACGTCTGATGCAGGTTATCGCATCAGGTATTTGACTGGTTGGCAGATCTTGATGGCCTGGCGAAAGGCAGTGTTGAAGTTCTCGCTTGTGTCTTTACTGTCGAACGTGAACGTCAGCGCTTCAGCTTTCCAGGTTCGCAGTTTGTCCGTCTTCCCCGGTGCAAATAATGTGAGCACGACATCATCTTGAGATCGATCGCTTTTGAATTCGGTGCGCCAGGTGCCGAGCAGTTGAGCTTTGTCCGGATCAGAAGTGTGACGAAACGGTCGTTTGCCTTTCTTGATGCCAAGCCGGTTGAGGGGAATGAATAACTCGGCACTCAGGCGCTCGCCCGGCGCCGGGTCGTGTACGAGCTTGGAATGAGAAATCAATTGCGTGTTGTCGTTTCTCAGCACCACACCGCAATTCTCGATCTTGATGAACTTGAATCCTTCGGAGTAGAAAAGGCTCAACGCTGGATAGGCATCTTGTTGCAGGACTCCAAAGTCATTTCTTTCTGGTTGTGGGCTGGTCCTGATCCCAACCCGCGCCTGGACCAGCCCGTTCTGATCGAGCCAGTTCATCACCTCAACGATGTTGGCCTGTTGCGACAGACCGCTGTCCTGAGCAAGAGCCACGGAACAGACGAGGAACACAAGTACGATTGCCGCCAGCGATTGTTTACGCATGTCTTGCCTCCAAAGTCAGAAACTTGGTCAGACATAGTCCTGCTGCACGAGTGGAACATTTCGCTTGGACACAGTCAGTACCACCTGCTACCGCAGGTGGTAAGTGACTCTGTCCAAGAAAAACGCACCGCGCTAACGCGCGAAACTTTATACTCTCTCAATGCCCGTTCAGGAAATCGATCTGGCTTTACTCCTCCGCAACCTTGACGACGACGCTTTCCTCGCCGAGGCACTGCTCTTTCCCGAAGTCTCTCGCTTTGGCGACGATCCGGAAAAGTTGAAACGGGCCGTTATCAAGAACGCTGTTCGCCTTATTGAAACTGAATCTCTGCCACGTGTCTGGACGCGATTGAAACCGGCCAATCTCGAATCGTTTGAGATCAACCTGGTTCTCGATCCACCGGAGAAGCGCCTCACTTGGCGGGCGCCCATCGATCTGCGTCTTGACGTCCTTCGTTGGAGTCAGGGTGAAGCCGCTCACGTTGCCTTGATACCTGCGCTCGGGATCGAAGTGTTGAGCACCAAATCGACGGACCTGCAGATGCTCGAACGGCACATCCGCGCGGAATTGCAGCGTCGTGGCGCACTATCAAATCTTCTAAATCTGCTCTTGCTGAACCGCACGCGTGGATTGACGGTTAGCTCAGCTTTCTGTCAGGCAGAAATTCGTACCCCGAAGCAAGTGATGGCGAGCGCGGGCAAGAAAGAAGAGAAGAAATCCACGCTCGAACAAACAGCTGTTGACTTCACGACGCAGCAACTTAGTCCGGCGTTCGAAGTCGATCAAGTGGTGGAAAACCTTGCCGAAGCCCTGGTGGGCCAGTCAGCCTCGAGCGTGCTGCTCGTCGGTAAAGCCGGCGTGGGAAAGACCGCGGTGGTCCATGAGCTTGTGCGTCGCCGGGCCCATTTTGGTTTAGGTACAACTCCTTTCTGGTCCACCAGTGGCGCGCGCCTCGTAGCGGGCATGACTGGCTACGGAATGTGGCAGGAGCGTTGTGATGCACTGTGGCAGGAAGCGGAGAAAACGAATGCCATCGTGCATTTCGGCAACCTCGTCGAATTGGTCGACACCGGCAAGAGCGAACATAACACGCAGGGGCTGGCGAGTTTCTTTCGCCAGCGTTTTGCGCGACGTCAGGCCCTCGCGATTCTCGAATGCACGCCCGAACAACTGTCAGTAGTCGAACGTGAAGATCCAGGCACTCTGAAAGTGCTGCGACAGTTGGTGATCGAGGAGCCTTCGGTTGAAGCCGGACGTAAGATCCTGAAGCGTTTCGCTGACGAGTTTCCACGTGACACTGCGGATAAGAAAAGTAGAAGCAAGCGACGGCTGGCAAATCGAACACGACGTACCTCGCCAATAACTGATCAGGCGCTGGAGTTGCTCGATCAACTGCATCGTCGCTTTGCGGGCTACTCAGCGTATCCGAGCCGGCCGCTTCGTTTTCTGCGCGGACTGCTACAGAGTCAACCTGACTCAATCCAGATTGGCAACAGCGAAATAATCACAGCCTTCGCCGCCGAAACCGGATTGCCATTGTTCCTGCTCGATGATCACGTAATCTTCGACACCGATCACACCGCAAAATGGTTTGAAGAGCGCGTCATCGGACAATCGGCCGCGGTCCATCTGATCGTGAATTTACTCGCCACCGTAAAGGCCGGACTGACCCGTCCACGCCGTCCGATTGCCTCGCTGTTGTTTGCTGGTCCAACCGGTGTCGGTAAGACCGAGATGGCGAAGTCACTCGCGCGTTTCTTCTTCGGCGATGAAAACCGGATGGCGCGTTTTGATATGAGCGAGTACGCCGACGCGCTGGCTGTCACTCATTTGGTCGGCGGCGCGACCGGAAATGAAGGCACGCTCACCGCGCGTATACGTGAGCAACCATTCAGCGTGGTCCTGTTTGATGAGTTTGAAAAAGCGCACCATTCGTTCTTCGACTTACTCTTACAAACACTCGGCGACGGGCGCATGACTGACGGTCGCGGACGCGTGGCAGACTTTACCAATTCGATCGTGGTGATGACTTCCAATCTGGGTGCCGCGAAGTTTCGACGTCCACGGGCCGGATTCGATGCCTCAGATCAAGGTTTGAGTGATTCTGATCGCGCAGTGCAGCGACACTTCACTCGAGCCGTTCGTGATTTTTTGCGTCCGGAAATCTTCAATCGCATCGACCACATCGTGCCGTTCCTTCCGCTTGATCACAAAACAGTCGAACAAATCGCGGCGCGAGAGCTGAAGCTTGTCGAACAACGCGATGGATTGCTGCGGCGCGGCGTGGTGTTACGGACTGCGCCGCAAGCGCTCGAAATCCTCGCGCGTCGCGGTTACGACGCGCATTACGGTGCGCGCCCGCTGAAACGTCTGATTGAACGTGAGCTACTGCTGCCGCTGGCAATTGAGCTCAACCGCCGGCCCGGGTTGACGGAAGGCAAGCGCACCACGCTGATCGCCGCCGTGGAAGTAAAGGCCGGGCATATCGCGGTTGCATTAAGCGCCGAGAGTAGACCGGCTCACGAGGACTCGAGCCGGGCCGCCAGAGTCGATCGTCTTGCGAAGCTGCGGCGCCGCATCGTGCGACTCGGAAGAAGTTCGTCGATTATCGAGTTACAAAACACGATCTGGCGACTGAGCGAAATGGAGCGGCGGATTAAGAAGGCGGCGCGTCGCGCGAAGTTGAAGGCGAAGACCGTGCAGGAGCGGTTTGCGGTGCTGAATCCTGGAGATGCGGCCATTCTGGCTTTATTGCCAAAGTATCGACAGAAGATGGCCACTCTGACTGAGCTCGAAACGAAAAGCGCTAATGCCGAAGACGAGGCGCTGCTCATGTTTTATAGCGGCGAGTCGCCAGTCGAACAGACTCACGTGGTCCAGGACATCGAAACGGAATTACAAACCTTACTACGGCAACTTCTGGATCTCCGTTACAAACACCCGGACCGTGTCACGATCGCAGTTTATAGCGAGAACAAAGATGCGCTCTTCGAACTTGCGCAAGCGTATTACAAGACCGCCGTTGGTATGCAGATGCAGGTGAGGGCCTCTTGCTACACGGCAGATCCGGGAGCAGTGAAAGCTGTTGATGATGTGGAGAAGATATTTGAGATGTTTGGCCGGAAGGTCGTCCGCGAGGAAGCAAACAAGCCACAGGATTTTCTCGCCGGCAAACCTGAAGCGACGACTGGGATTGTTTTTAGATTGGACGGGAAGAGTGCGTATGCGATGTGGAACGGCGAGCACGGACTTCAGATTTTTGTGGAAGGCAAAGTAAGCAATCCTGTGCTGGTCCATACGAGTGATGTCGACACGAAGGATTACCGTCCACCGTCGGGTTTGGAGCGGCGCGGGTCGATCCAGCCGGCGAATGTTGGTCCATGTCGTCGTACATACAAGCGCGCTGAGATGTTTGTGGAGGATCATCTGCTCAAATCTCAGCGCGAGTGGCGTGGGAATCTCTCGCCGTCCCTGATCGCTTTTTTCCTGGACCAGCAACTGCAACGAGCCGCTGAGAGGCTGATAGATGAATGAAGTTCCTTGAAAAAGAACAAGTCAGGAAGAGGGGCTTGCCCCCGCCGTTGCTTGGATTGGACAAGCGGGGGCAAGCCCCTCTTCCTGACTTGTTCTTTTGCCTTGCGCTTATTTTGTTTCGAGCGAAGTCATAGAAGAATGAACGTTAGAGTTCCGATTTATGTTGAAGAGCAAAAGCCGCAGGCGGCCGGGGTGCAACACGTGCGCCCAGTCACCCTGCGCCCGCTCTTCTTCGCACGGCCGCTCGAACAAGACGTCAGCCTGCAGCGCGCCACTGCACGCCTCACGAATACATTACGAGAAGAGCTAAGCCGGCTCGCACGCTTTGCGCGTCACGAGGAGTTGGCCGCCTACACTTTCTATCCGCAACTCGACGAAACGATGCTGGAATTCCCCATCGAAGTCGGCAAAAAGCGCTTCGTATTGCGTTATCTATTCTTAATTCTCCAGGCGTTCGGCCGCCGTTTCGCATGGACGCCCAGCGCGCCCGAAGTTTGGGTCGAAATTGCTCGCGGGGAGACTGTTCGCGACCGGGTTCAGGAAGCACTCACTGAATACTATCGTTCGCTTGAACGGCGCTTTGGCAAGGAATTCTTTAATCCCGATGAAAACTCAGTTCACGGCAAGGCATGGATAACGTCGATCGAGGTCTCGATAGACATCCCCATCTTGTATACGCCAACAGTAGAAACCATCTTTGCTGCTATTGGTGATGTGCAGGAGGTGCATGGCGCCGCCGAACTGGCGCGCGTTGGTCGTTCGCTCAATTCGCTCTATCCGGACGACCTGGACCACGCAATCAATCGTGAAGCTGAAGTCACTGAGCTCTCGACCTTGCTGAGCGCCGGTGATCAGCGTCCAGTGCTCCTGATTGGCAAAAGACTGGTGGGGAAAACTGCGGTCGTCCACGAGTTTGTTCGTCGCCGGATGGACCGGCGCAGGGCCTCTGAAGCAACGCTGCATGTCGCTAATATCGCCGATCTTGCCGGCGACATCTGGCTGGTCTCGCCACAGCGGCTGATATCGGGAATGGCGTTTTTGGGTCAATGGGAAGGCCGTCTGCTCGCGATCCTCAAGGAGAGTCAACGCAAACATCACACGTTGTATTTCGACGACCTGATTGGTTTGTTCTATGCGGGACGAACGAGCTCGTCGCAATTGAGTGTGGCGCACGTGCTTAAACCGTATCTGGAACGTCGCGAGGTGCGCGTGCTGGCAGAATCGACGCCCGAGGCGTTTCGCGTGCTTCAGGAACTCGATCGCAGCTTCGCAGATCTTTTCCAGATCGTGCGCATTGAAGAGCCGAACGAAGCAAAGAATTTGCACACGTTGCTGGGCGCGCGCCGTACGCTGGAACGAAAGCACGATACCGAGTTTCACGTCGATGTCTTGCCTACGGTCGTCGATCTAACACGGCGCTATGTGTCTGACGCTGCCTTTCCCGGTAAAGCCGCGCGCCTGCTCCAGTCGCTAGCCACCAAGCATAAACTCGCAGAAGTGACTCGAGCTGACGCGCTGGCAGAGTTTTCTGCAAGCAGTGGTCTGAGCGTGAGTTTTCTCGACGATCGGTCTGAGCTCGACTACGCTCGCGTGATCGAGGCGCTCAGTGTTGAAGTAGTCGGTCAGGAGGCTGCCGTGACTGCGTGCGCCGATGCCGTAACGATTGCCAAAGCGCGACTGAATGACAGCATCCGCCCGATCGCTTCGTTCCTGTTTTTAGGACCAACCGGAGTCGGCAAAACACAGTGTGCCAAAGCGCTCGCAAATTATTTGTTCGGTGATCGCGAGCGCCTCATTCGCTTCGACATGAACGAGCTTGCCAGTTACTACTCGGTCGCGCGACTCACCGGCACGCTCGATGCGCCCGAAGGTTTACTGACGAGTGCTGTGCGACGGTCGCCATTCGCCGTGCTGCTTTTCGATGAAATCGAGAAAGCGCATCCGGCTGTTTTCGATCTGTTGCTTGGCGTGATGGGCGATGGACGTCTGACAGACGCGCGTGGTCAGCTGGTGGATTTCTCGAACACCATCATTATTCTGACGTCGAATCTTGGCGCGCGGGAAGCGGCGAGCGATCTCGGATTTCGACAGACGAATAGAAGTGATGCGTCAGTCTATCGTCTCGCGGCGGAAAAGTTCTTCAAGCCTGAATTCTTCAACCGGCTGAGCCGCGTTGTGCCGTTCGAGCGTTTGAGTCGCGAGGACGTGCAGAAGATCGCGAGCCGCTTGATCGAAGATGTTTTGAATCGCGAGGGACTCGTGCGTCGTGGTGTGAAGTTAGTGGTTGGAAACGGCGCGCTGAATCTGCTGGTTGAAGCTGGTTATCATCCGCAACTCGGCGCTCGTGCGCTCAAGCGAACACTTGAACGTCAGGTTACGGCTCCGATCGCGGCGCGCCTGTCTGCGACTCCCGCTGATCAACCCTTGATTGTTTTCATAAACGACGAGCAGGGGCGGATTAAAGTTGATGCTTGCAGCTTAACGGCTATTGAAACTGTCGCGCGGGGCACGTTTTCAGATACCGCTGAGTTTCTCGATCGCATTGAGGATGTGCTGATTCGCGTCGAAGAGCTGGCAGACCGTTTGTATCCGGCTGGTGAAATTTTGCTGGGTGATGGACAGTCGTCGATGATGCAGATGCAGCGGCTTCATCTGCGGCAACAGCTGCGACGCGTATCGAGGATGCTCGATCGGGCGGACGAGAGGCACGCCAAGCAGGATTCGGGAAGAGCCCGTAATCAGCGAGCAGTTTCTAGTCGTGCGAAGCGAAATGTTGACAAGGGATACAAACGTCAACTCGCGAAGGTTGTTGCTGGACCAGTGAGTTTTGATAACAATCTCTTTGCTCACGATCTGCACGGGCTGTTGAAGGAGTTGCCGGCTTTCAGCGAGAGCTTTGGAGATAGCGTCGACGACTACCTCCTCGACTTACTTAACGAGACGTCTCTCCTGGATGCTGTGTCAACGATTGTCGATCGAAGTGAGCCGGAGCAGACATTGATACGAGTTAAGGCGCTGGATGCAACCGGACGAACGGCCTGTGTACAGTTGCGCGATCTCTACCGCACGTTGTTTGAGAAGGAGTTTAACTGCAAGGTAGTCAAGTCGGAGGACAACTCACTCCTGCTTAAAGGGCCACTGGCCGCGCTGCTCGCTCCGCTCGAGGCCGGAACGCACCTGTTTGTTTCCGACAGGCAGACTTATCAACCCGTTGTGGTGACGGTTGGTCCAGTAGATAAAGTTGAACAGTTTGAGAGTTTGCCGCCCGTACTTCGCATTTATGCAGAACCCGACGCGACCCTCGATCTACGTACGCAGTTACTATCGATCGGCAAAATCGGCAGCGCCGAGCTCCGCGCCTTCATACTCGCGGCGCTTGCCCGGCCGGAGGAGTTTAATTGAGTGAATCGCACTTGGATAGAGTCAGTACCACCTGCGGTAGCGGGTGGGTGTGATA
>JADMIO011426274.1_pt1 | contig 14270 bp, 10 predicted proteins | sample 8958161 | NCBI WGS metagenome assembly JADMIO01 (sample SAMN16585339, study PRJNA669376) | soil metagenome | isolation source: Crop rotation soil | place: USA: Cullars Rotation, Alabama | collected 2011 | reverse complement strand
CGATCAAACCGCTTACATCTGCCGCAGCAATCGAGAAAGGCAATCCACTTTGAAACGACACGATTCCGTTCACTTGCCACCCACCGATTATCGCGTCCACAGGTCTGTTCAAATTTGGAAGAAATCGCTTCCCGCGACCGACCGGAATGTCATGGACAAAACTGATAACGGCGCGATGCTTGATGTCAAAACTAGAAGGGCCGTAATCGAGTCGGAAATTCCTGGAATCCATTGGAGTTGCCCAACCGTTTATGTCATTGCTACCGGCGCCGTATGTTCCCGACCTTACATCTAGGCTTTTTGAAAATGTATACGCGGCAATGATAAGAAGCGATCGCGACTGATGCTGTACCTTTACGGTTCCAGCATTGTAGTTGGAGCTTAGCGCAAAGGCTTGTGAGAAGACATCGCCAAAATTTGGGTAGGGTCTGCGCGCAGACCCGGGCAATGGGTTCGACGGGTCATATTGGAGAGGTTGATTCAAGTTGTAGCGCGTGGGGTAATGCGAACCCGCGGATCCTTGGTAGCTAATCCCGACCGTTGTGTTCTTCAACGGGCTAGATTCGAAGGATAAGCTCCAGTTCTGCACATAGGGATTTTGCTTCTTATTGGTTGCCAGGAAAATAAACCCAAGATCAGAGGCTTGAACTGGGCGCAGAGTCGTGATCGGCGGAATTGGTGCCGAAGTACTAAGAATATTGGTGACAGGAGTTCCGTTAAATGACTGCACCCCGAGGAACGGGTAGTTGTTAGAGGCATTTAAGGCATCTCCTTCGTCACTCGCGTCGTAGAAAATGCCGTATCCAGCTCGTATCGCTATTTTGTCGCTTCTGGTGGGAAGGAACGCTAAGCCAATTCGAGGCGCAAACGAGCGTTTCGGCGATGGACTAGCAGTGGAGCCGCAATAACCAAACAGGCCATTCGGCTCAACTTGTTCAGCAGCAGCCTTGCTTGCGGTACACTCGGCGCCGCCTGGAACGTCAAAATTGAACCAATTGTATCGGTCCATGCTTTCTCGAGCGGGAAGATAAAATTCGTATCGCAAACCTAAATCCAGAGTCAACCGACGCGATACCTTCCATTGATCTTGTGCATAAGCGGCCCAAGTGTATTGCGGAAATTGAAAGACTGCTGAGGCTGCTGTTGGCGCAAGTGGTGAGGGCACATTGATCACGATCTGCGAAGGATTGCCTAGCAAGAAATCTGCGAACGGATCTCCTGAGTACCGTCCATCGAAGGTCCATCCTCCCAGGTTCGCGCCCTTACCATTCGTATGATTCCAGTTTAGTAGAGAGAAGCCGACAGCAATTGAGTGCTTCCCGCGGTTCATCGAAAGAGTGTCCGCAGCGTTCCAATAGTCAGTCGAGTCGATTTGTGGCCAGTTGTAGTTTGTTCCGAATGGCGCCAGTCCGCCGGCGGCTCCTGCGAATACTACTAGCGGAATCTCGGGATTGGGTTGCGGGTCGAATCCACCCTGAATTCCAAAAGTCCCCAACTCGGCAGCGCTGATCGTCGGTGCAACCGTGTTGAATTGACCATGAACGTACCCATACGTTGCCCGATTTATGAGATTTGGCGAAAAAATCCGTGTATAGCTAACCTGATACGCATGATTAGCAACATTGGCTGTGGTCTGGTCGGATATCCCCGTTCCATTGGGACCTCCTGTGGTGCTATCAACCGTAGATGTCGAGTAGCGGAAAAAGAAGGCATTGTTGGATCCCAGGTTCTGATCAAACTTATAGTTTTGCTGGTTGGCAGTTACGGGGGATGAAACGTTGCCAACCCAGTTTCCCTGCGTAGAAGTCGAGTTCGGGGAAAGAACAAAAGCCTGATACGCCTTGGCGAATTGCGAAATGCGATCAGATGGTACCTGATTATCAGCGAAAGGTTCCCCTGTTAACGGGTCGACTATCGGATTAGAAAACTGACCATTCCATTGGGCGCTGGTCGGAACCACGAGAAACGCTGGGCGAGTTCCCTGCGATACGCGAAGGCCCTCGTAATTAGCAAAGAAAAAAGATTTGTTTCGTCCATCGTACAACTTCGGAATGAATATCGGGCCGCCGAGAGAGTAGCCAAATTGATTCTGCGTGAGCTTTGGAATGGAAGTCTCGAGAAATCCACGGGCGTCGAAGGCATCGTTCCGGGCGAACTCATAAACTGTCCCATGCAGCAAATTTGTGCCCGACTTGAGATGGAGTTGGATCTGGTTGGCCGATCCGCCGTACTCGGCCGAGTATGTCTTGGTTTGCATCTTGAATTCCTGCAGAGCGTCGAGCGCAGGGACGAGAATTGTTGTTCCGTAGGCTATATCACGGTTATTCAACCCATCTATGAGGTATCCAGAGGAAGATTGGCGCGATCCTCCGATCCCTACCATGCCTCCGTCAGCCAATGTTTGGGAGGGACGAAATTGCCCCATGACACCGCCTCTAGTCTTATAGGCAGTGCCATCGAGCAGCTGAAGCTCTTGAAAGTTGCGCCCATTCAACGGGAGATCAGAAACCAGTCTGCCAGAAATGGTGGTCGATACTTCTGCATTTTCGGTGTTGATTTGTACGGTGGACGCCCCGACCGTTACGGTTTCACTGGTGGAACCTACTTCTAGAACGAGATCTGCACGTACCACATCCGTGATATTGAGCTTGAGACCCGCTTGCTTGGCGATTTTGAAACCTTCTTTTTCAGCGGACACATCGTAAACGCCTACTGGAAGTAGCGTCATCGTGTAACCGCCCGAGTCATTAGTCTCAACACGATACGAAATGCCGGTCTGAGTATTCACGATCCTTACTACTGCCCCGACGACAACGCTTCCGGTCGCCTCACTAACGGTGCCAGTAATAGATCCGGTTGCATTCTGCGCAAACGCAGGGGAGATTGCAAAGAGAAGAATCACGGCGAGAACGCATCGCGGCAAAGAATACTGAAGCTTTTTCATAAGCTTCTCCTCATTCGGATTGACGTTGATCTCTTGTTTCTTAGCAGACCTCAGGGCCCACAATCAGCAAAGTTCTCGTTCGCTTGCCCTTAATAGATCAACATGATTGTTTACCCCTTATTCGCTCTTCATCCAGAGCGTTTCAGGCCAAAGCCATGGCGCTGAGCCGAGCAGTATCCGCCCCCAAAATTTGACGGTCGAACGTCCAGCTCATACAGACCACGTCAATGCGAAGGCACGTTATCCCGGAGCATCGAGCATTGTCAAGAAAATAATCATACAAATTACTCACATCATTTAAACTCGGGCGCTTTTGTCGGAAATTGCCGATTCGCTAAAGATGCACTTTTCCTCGCCAATATTAGCCTAGAAGGCTGACGCATGCGCCCCAAGAGGTTGACATTGGGAACGGATTAGTTATACTTATTCCGAATGTGAGTAATACAATTTGATTTGATGAAAATTGGGTAAAGGGTGGCAACTTGAGCAGACGTGAATCAGGACTGCATCACAGAGTGCTAAGCAAACTTGGCCATGGGATCGTCAATGGTGACTACGGTGGCTCTGGAGTCCTACCGTCAGAGCTTCTATTGGGAGAAGGATTTGGCGCTAGTCGTACTGTTCTCCGAGAAGTTCTTCGGGTTCTGTCAGAGAAAGGTCTTGTCGAAGCATGCCCTAGGATTGGAACCAGGATTCTTCCCCGGGCACACTGGAACCTGCTCGACGAGCAGGTTCTTGACTGGCACTTGGGATCGGGAAACGTGAGGTTGCTCGCGCGAGATCTGGTCGAAGCCAGGTCTGCAATCGAGCCTGAAGCGGCAGCCAAGGCAGCTGAACGAAGAAGCGTACAAGAACTACGGTGGCTCAGCGACACCTTTGATGAAATGGTTCAAAAGGTGGACGAAGTAGAGCTATTCGTTCGTGCTGATATGAGGTTTCACGAAGGGATTTTGGAGGCTAGCGGGAACGAGCTATTCAAACGGATGGCTCATGCTATTCGCGCGGCTCTGGTGGCGAGTCGACAAATTACCGTCAAACGTCCCGGCTCGTCGAAAAAAGCTCTTGCTCTGCACGAAGACGTTCTAAACGCAATCTCGGCGCAACAATCTGAACGGGCGCGGTTGGCTATGCGAAAGCTCGTTGTCGCAAGCGCGGCCGACATTAATGCCGTTCTAAACGCTAGGAAGGCAAAGACGGGTCTCGCCGGATGACTACATCACCTTCTGCGACATCGGCGCGACACATTTTGCGTGTAACCGCCGAGAGAACATTGGAATTCGACTTCACAGTCTGGCAGTGGGGGGATGCTATTGCCATAGATGGCCTGTTGGAAGCCGGCACTATTTTGCGACAACATGAATACATAGACCGGGTTGCGACCTATTATCGAAATTGGTCGCAACGTGTGCTTTCTTGGCAAGACCATCTATGCCCCGGTCGTGGATTGTTGCAGATTTATGCCATCACAAAGGAACAGAACCTTTTGGATGCAGCAGTTCGTTTGGCGGCAACATTGCGAGCAGCTCCACGAGCTCTTCGCACAGGAGCTCCACTTTACCGCCCTGATCTAGGGTTGGTAAGAGCTAACGTTTGGGTTGACAGCATTTATCACGAGCCTAGCTTTTTTTGCGACTTGGCCAGGGCGACAGGAGAGCGAAAATATTACGATGACGCTCTCGATGTTTGGTTTACACACGTGGACGCCCTAACCTCGTCCCGCGGCCCCTTTCTTCATCACGCGGTTGAGACCGGGATGCATGCATACAAGGGATATGGATGGGGACGAGGTCAAGGTTGGGCCTTGTATGGCATGATCGATGCATTGGAGCGTCTGCCTTCTAGTCATCCGCGCTACAACGAAGCTTCCACCTCAGCCTGTACTTTGGCAGAGCATCTTCTCCGCAAGCAAGACCAATCCGGCTTCTGGCGGACCTTACTGGAAGATCGAGAAGCATATCTCGAGTCCAGCACAGCCAGTTTTATAGGTGGCGCTTTTTACCGAGGCGTACGTCTGAATATCCTAACATCTGTGTTTAGCACTGCAGCTGATAGAGCCTGGGCAGCAGCCATCTCCCGCATCGATATGACAACAGGCGAGATGACCGGTGTTAGCGCTTGGACATTAGCAGGCACGACCTTTGACGATCAGCCATCGATGTACAAGACTCTTCCTACGGAAGTGAATTGGTGGGGTCAAGGCGGTGCAATGCGGTTCGCGGCGGAGCGGATACACAATGGCAGCGAATGAGCTCGCTTGACGATTTCCGGGTTGAAGTAACTATACGACAAAGCTTTCTATTCCATCTCTCAACTCAGGAGATGACCGTGGAACGTCATAAAGAAGAACAATGAAACTTAATAAGACCGAAGGCGCTAGTGGGCCATTACAAGGACTACGTGTTCTGGATTTGACGCAGATGTTAGCTGGCCCTCTTTGTACGATGCGGATGGGAGACTTGGGCGCCGACGTCCTGAAGATAGAAGCTCCTGGAAGCGGAGAATGGACCCGTACGCATGGATTTGCAAACGCCGAAATCGCCGGTCATACCACAGCCTATTTGGGTGTCAATCGGAACAAGCGATCTGTCGCACTCGATCTTAAGAATTCCGCCGGTGTAGCAACCTTCCTAAAACTCGCTGAACGAGCCGACATTATTGTTCAGAACTTTCGCGTTGGCACCGTCGAGCGTCTAGGCATTGGCTATAACGTCATCTCCAAAATAAACCCCCGAATCATTTATGGATATATCTCCGGCTTTGGCGAGCAGGGACCTTATAAGGATCGACCAGGCCAAGATCTCGCGATACAGGGCTACAGCGGTTCCATGTGGTCTGTGGGGTCTGCAGGAGATCCTCCGATGCCAGGTGCCATGTGGGCGGCAGATGCCATGACTGGCTACCAGATGCTTTCTGGAATTCTTGCTGCCCTGTGGTCACGCGGACAATCCGGACTCGGTCAAAAGGTCTCCGTATCCATGCTTGGGGTTGTTATGGACTGCCAATGCCAGGAACTGGTCACTGCATTCAACCTCAACATCGTTCCAGAGAGGTCAAGTCGGCCCTTCGCTCACGCTTGGGTTACAGCCCCTTACGGGTCGTACAAGACTAGTGATGGATGGATCAATCTAAGTCAGGTTCCGCTCAACGTTCTTGGTTTGGCTCTTGGGGATAGCCGCTTACAGACGATGACGCAATGGAGCGACGGTATCGAATGTAAAGACGAGGTATATGACATTGTTTCTGGCATTCTTACACAAAAATCAACAGCTGAATGGATGAGGATATTTGAAGCTCACAAGCTCTGGTGCAGTCCGGTCTACAACTACCTTGATCTGAAGAATGACCCGCACGTAAAGGAAACCGGCATGATCGCAACGATCGACCACCCTGAGGCGGGAACTTTGCAAATGGCGCAGGTGCCAATCAAAATGAGTGAAACTCCTCCCTGCATCCGCCGGGCGCCTCCTCTTTTGGGAGAACACACGTCCGAAGCTCTGCGCGAATGGCTAGCGTATGACCGTTCCACCATCGATGCCCTGCAACAAGTAGGCGCGATTCAAGTAAGCCGCGGGCCCGCAAAGAAAAATGGAAAGTGAGGCGATAAATGTACCCACAGCTCCCCACCGAATTGAAACTAGCAATAGATGGGGCAATCGCGACAATCACGTTGAACCGGCCCCATAAGTTAAACACTTTGACCCCGGAAATGGGCCAGACGCTGTTCGTATTGGCTGATGCAATAAACCGAGACGATGCCGTTCGCGCTGTGATCCTTACGGGAGAAGGCAAGAAAGCATTTTCGGCGGGAAGTGATATCACTGTTCTCGATAGGTACGGGAACAATTGGGAACTGCGGAATCGAATCGATTACGCCTATGCGATTCGGAAGATTCGTAAGCCGGTGATCGCTATGATTCGCGGATACTGCATAGGAGGGGGACTAGAGCTTGCGCTAATGAGCGACGTCCGAATTGCCACGCCCGATGCGCAGTTCGCGGCGGGGGAGGTCAAGCTGGGACTCAACGCCGGCGCTGGCAATACGCAGTTACTACCCCGGATGCTCGGCTATGGCAATGCCAGTAAAATGCTTTTTACTGGCGACTTGGTTGATGCGACCGAGGCTCACAGAATTGGGCTCGTTCAAGAGGTCGTTTCTGATTCAGAACTTGAATCGTTCACAAGAAGTTTTGCTGCCCGTACGGCAGCCAACGCTCCGATCGCCGTGCAACTAATCAAGCATCTGGTTCGGATGGCTGATAGCACGCCTGTCGACGTGGGACTTTCCATGGAAAACGACCTCTTCGCATATTGCTTTAAAACCCAAGATAGAGCTGAAGGAATGGCTGCATTCCTCGAAAAGAGGACTCCTAAGTTCAGTGGACAGTGATGGTGCGGGGCATGTGGCGGATCAACGCTTCATTTATGCGAGGGCAGTGGTGTGGGTCTGATTGTTTACCGGGCAATCGAATCGACCTGAGAATCCCAGAGATTCATGAATAAAGTCAAAGTTGGTCTAATCGGGTGCGGTTGGTGGGCAACACTGAACCACTTGCCAATTTTGGCACGGCGGAAGGACGTCGAGATCGTGTCCGTTTGTGGTCTCGACGAACTCGTCCTCGCGAAGATACAAACCAGTTTTGGAGTGCCGCATTCGACCACCGACTATCGAACATTGCTGCAACAGGATCTCGATGCCGTCATTGTTGCGTCTCCTCATCGGTTTCATTTTGAACATGCCAAGGCATCATTTCAGGCGAGACTGCACGTAATGTGTGAAAAACCCATGACCCTGCATGCAAGAGAGGCATGGGAGCTTGTAAACCTAGCGCGCGCCAATAACCGCATACTTCTTGTTCCATATGGATGGCACTATTTGCCCTTCATTCAAGAAGCGAAGAAGTGGGCCGATGCGGGCTTACTTGGAGAGATAGAGTACGTGCTCTGCCATATGGCTTCCCCTACCAAGGAATTGTTTTCCGGTAGCGGCGTTCTCCCCTCGATGTTCACATCATCAATTGCGACGGCTGATCCCACAACTTGGCAAGTAAGGAGTTTGGGTGGGGGTTATGGTCATGGCCAGATTACGCATAGTGCGGCGTTGATGTTTTGGCTCACGGGTCTGGATGCGCGAGAGGTCACATGCCAGATGAGTAGTCTTCAGTCTGATGTCGACATGTACGATGCCGCGCTCGTGAGGTGCACAAATGATGCTCTTGTCGTTCTATCCGGTGCAGCTACCCTACCCGCCAACAATAAGTTTCAACTTGACCTTCGTATTTTTGGCAAGAAGGGGGTTTTATTGCTGGATGTGGAGAGAGAACGGCTCGAGCTCCGATTGCATGATGGCAGTAATCGGTTAGAAAAGATCGCGGCGGGCGCCGGCGCATACTCTTGCGACGCGCCTCCAAATGTCTTCGTCGATCTCGTGCTCGGCCACAATTGCAACCACTCGTCAGGAGAAATCGCGGCGAAATCAGTTGAGATCGTAGATGCGATGTACAAATCGGCAAAACTGGGTTGTCCTGTTCCAATTGTGAGGCAGTAGATAGTCGGGAAAAGCCAGATTGGCCCCGCCAAACGGCCGGGAAGGACGAACAAAACAATGAATCGTCGGGAATTTGTTGCGCTTGCTGCCTCCTTCGCAGGCTCCGCACTCTTCGCAGAACCTTATTCCATAGAATCATCCTCCACTCTGAAGCTTGAGACGAATGGTTGGCGAGCGGCGTTCGATTCTACGGGAAGACTAAAATCCTTTTCCGACGGACGTACTGAGTTGGCGAATTCGCGACTGGTCTCTCATTCTCCCCGTATTCTCTATCCCGGTAGTGGCCTCAATGTGTGTGATCAACCGTTTAGGACGCGTCGGAGGTCCAATACGCTTGCGTTCGACTATGAATTCAGTGATCCATATAAGCTGCAAGTGACCCATGAGGTAGAGCTAGTATCTCTCGCTAGCGAAACAGTCGCCCTGAAGCAAAGGTTCCTTCTTCATGCCGAGCAGAGTATTAGCGCCCGCATTGTGGTGCAGGTTCCATATTCTTTGCAGCTGCCTGAATCCGTCAGGCGCGTCTTCCTGCCGTTGAAGAGCGGTCTAGGACGCAGGAAAGAAATTCGTGGATTGGATAACGAGGACAACTATGTCTACGAATTTGCGGGTGCTTCGCCTATGGGGAGAAATCAGCTACTAGCGATCCCGATGGTTCACGAGCACTCTGACGGCACTGACGTTGGCTTGACGCATGTCAGTGACCCTCTTTTTACTTCCCTTCTGCGTCCGCCGTTCGGTGACCAAGTGGGCCAATGGCAATGGATATACCCCGAATCTCCCGGACTACCCTCTGGTACTCAGGAGAGGACTTTCTTTGCAATTCCCCATCTGGGCGGTCCGAGGCGCGCAATGGATTTGTTTTATCAAACCGCTTTGGCCGACGTAAAAGCGGGTCCAGCTTGGCTCCACGACATTGCTTTAGTCAACTACGACTATGTAAGTGAGCATGGACTAGGATGGTTTGCCGATATTCAAAGGCTCGCGGAAACCATCCCTCAGGAGGAGCGGAACAAAGTCGCACTCGTCCTCCATGGGTGGTACGACTTGGTTGGGCAATATACTTTTGATCCTGCAAGTCAACGCTTAGCCCAGAGTTGGACCGCTCTCCCCTCCGCGCGTTCGGCGCGAGTACAGGCGTTAGGTCGCGATTCCAACGACCTTGGGCTGCCTTCCCTGGCATCTTCGCCCGGCTACCGATGGAATAGGCTTTCCGTTGAAGCACTGCGACCCATTCCCTTTAGCCTAACTGAGATGCACCGGCGAATTCGATTTGCAAAAGATCGTGGTTTTCGAGTTCTTTTGTATTTCGCTGACGGAATGAATGCTTGTGATGACTCAAGACTCTACAGTCCCGATAAGGTACTCCATCGAGGTGGTTGGCAGGGGCCAGACACCACCGGCCAACCATACCAGCAAAACCCTCTGCACCCTGACGTGCGGTCGTTCTTCCGAGGGTACATGCAAGCTCTACTGGCCGAATACGGAAAAGAGGTGGATGGCTTCGTGTGGGACGAGACGTTCGGGGTTCCCCGAGATTCCCCCGGTTCCGATACCCACTCCGGCTATGCGGGGCAAGCCATGATGAGCCTAGTTAAGCAACTCTCAAGTATCGTAGCCGCCTACCCCGAACTCGTGCTGCTAACTTCCGACGACATTGGCTTCTCCAATGATACAGGAGTTGCACCATACTCTTTGATGGCACACGGCACGTTTCAGGACAGCCACTGTAGGCCCGAAGCTTGGCCTTATGCACTTTTCCCGAATTACCGCAACATTGTTTGGTCTTGCAATTGGGCGTCAGTCAGCAATTTTCAATTCATGAAGTTCGGCGTTGAAACCTTCGATGCTCCCGTTTCAATAGGAAATGGTGCATTCGGAGACGATATTGGGTTTTCTGAACTGACCGCCCAACAAGCTAGGCAAATCATGGCGTTGTTCGATCAACGCAAGCAGAGGGAAATGCGGCTTGGCTGGATTGAGGAAGAAGATATAGTCGGTAAATATGGGGATCGTACCCTTCGTAATCCCTACAATATTCTTTGATCGTTGCGCAGGAAGCTATAACTGTATGCGGGATCTGCGCTTCCATCCTGATCGGTTTGTTGAAGGTTTGATAAACAATGGAATCGCGTCCAGAACAAACACTAACGACAAAGGAGCTGCATATGTCTGAAACAGACTCGCACGCAGCGGTTTCGTCATGCCATCGTCCATCCTTACAGCGGACAATTTGCCGTTTTGCGCTACTTTTACTGATTTCATATTCGAGTGGCGTCCTCTCGGAGGAACTGGCACAGTTGCCATTGCTTAAGACTTATACGCAGGAACGGATCACTTCCAGCGATGCAACTGGGGCAAACGATGATGGTGGGGCGAAAACACCAATCCAACCAGGCGAAGCACGAACGATTGCTCGGGTGGAAGGGCCCGGAATTATTACTCATATGTGGTTCACGATCAATTCCCGTGAGCCATACCATCTCAAGAAAATTGTTTTGCGCGTTTACTGGGACGACGACGTATTGCCCGGAATTGAGAGTCCTATCGGCGATTTTTTTGGACTCGGATTAGGCGAGTATGTAGTGTACGAATCCGGTCCAATCTCGGTCGGTTCTCAAAAAGCGCTGAATTGCTTCTTCCCGATGCCATTTCGAAAGTCAGCACGGATTGAGGTTACGAATGAGGGTAGCCAGCCAATATTGGATTTCTATTTCAACATAGATTGGCAAAAGCATCAGGCCCTTCCAAGCGATATGGCATATTTTTACGCCGAGTATCGACAGGCGCAGCCCAATAGAGGCACAACGAGTGAATGGAAACGCAACGGGGATAAGAAAGTAGACGATGCTGTTAATAAGGATGGGACCGACAACTATGTAATGTTTGAAGCGGCTGGGCGTGGCCACTACGTGGGCGCTACCCAAAGTATTCTTCAAAATCAGGGAGATTGGTGGGGCGAAGGCGACGAAATGATGTTTATCGATCGCCGGGACAACCCTACAATTACCGGTACCGGTTCAGAGGACTACTTTCTGGGAGCGTGGTGTTACGGAAATTGTGGACTGTCTCCGTTTGGATCTTCCCGGCCCACATTTGCTTTTCAGCGGTACGGTAACCCGGTCAACGGTGGCGATAATCGCGGCGCAGGTTGGACCGTTTATCGTTTCCATACAGACTCTCCAGTGCCCTTTCAACAGTACTTCAAAATGACGATTGAAAGTGGACATGCCAATCATCGATCTGACAACTTCTATACTGTTGCCTACTGGTATCAGGCGGGCTCTCATAAACTGCGGAAGTTCTTGCCGAAAGTTGATGATCGTGTTCCGAGGTTGATCAATACGGATGGGCCAACCATGGGAAGGCCCTGATGATCCAGTAGAGCCATGTGCGCGATTTGTTATCGTGCCAGGAACCATTGGCACAGTGGAGAAAGCGCAAGATTGGCATAGTTGTTTTAGCCTATGATCGGTAATCCTTCACTTTCGAAAAGCAAGTTACGGGTAGAAACGTTTCACGGGCGACCACCCTGACGAATCTGAGGAGACGGTGCCTAGTGCTTCTCAAGGTCACCGCCCCCTTGACAGATATTGAACCAAGTCCTTCTCAACATTCACACTACTTTTTAGTCTCGGCTCCCTTGAGATCATAGAAGCCTAGCGGAGCCCCTAACTCACCAGTACCCTTTTACTCCGAACTGTATCGATCTCATCGGCCCGGCATTTTGTAGTGTGCCAAATGTTGGGCTGCCAAAGAAAGTGTCCGGAGCAAACAGGTAGACATGGTTAAAAGCGTTGAAAAACTCCGTTCGGAACTGGATTCGTATTCTTTCATTAATAGTGAACCACTTTTGCGCGGCTAGGTCCCAGTTGTGAATGCCCTGGCAGCGCAGATCGGGCATCGTTCGTGGCGTGTTGCCAAACGTGTACGGAGCAGGCTGTTCAAAAGCGGCCGTATTGAACCATTGCTGACGGGTCGGATTCGACAAGTGGGGATCCCCAACAAGGTTGGGACGTTGGCCTCCTCCAAAGCTATTGCTGTTGTTAAGAATTCTTCAATCGCGAGCGGAAATCCACTCTTGAAAGTAGAGATCCCGGAGACCTGCCATCCTCCGACGATCGCGTTAAGTCCTCTATTCATATTGCCGCCAAATTTCTTTCCTCGACCGAGCGGCAACTCATAGATGTAGCTCAACACCAAGCTTTTAGGAATGTCGTTGGTCGCGAGCGACTTTTCGCCCGCCAGATTGTAGTGGTTCAGGATGGTCGACCCTCCCATGGTCGCCCAAGATTCAACTCCGGAGGATTGGTCTAGGAACTTCGACACGGTAAACGAAGCCAAGATCTGAAGTCCCTTGCTCCAGCGATACGTCTCAGTCTCGCCGAAATGGCCGGAACTTGCAGTTTTCCCCTCAAAAATGAACTGGAGAATGTAGCCTCCGACCTTTAAATATCCAGCTTCCTGCGCTTTTTCTCTCGACGTGGTAGATCAAGTTCTCGCTGATAGGCGAAGCGGCTACCGGTGAAGAAGCACTTTCATCGACCCATCCAGCCGCCGTCAACGACCAGAGGGTGGCCGTGAACAAAATCGGAGGCCGGCGAGGCCAGGAAAATTACGGCGCCGATCAGATCCTCAGGAACGCCCCAACGTTGTGCGGGAACCCGGTCAAGGATTTCTTTAGAGCGGATTGGGTCTTCTTTGAGCGGCTGGGTCATATTGGTTTCAATGTACCCAGGAGCAATTGCGTTTACATTGACGTTGTGCCGCGCCCATTCATTTGCCAGTGATCTGGTGACTTGCAAGACACCCCCCTTGCTAGCGGCGTAAGCCGGTATGGTAACTCCTCCAATAAAACCTGCAATTGAGGCGATATTGATAATCTTGCCGCTTCTTTGTTTGAGCATCTCGCGCCCGACGCGCTGACACATCCGAAACAATGCGGACAGATTGAGCTCAATTACGCGTTCCCAATCAGCGCGAGCGAAATCTACCGCTGGTGTTCGAACTGTAACTCCGGCGGCGTTCACCAGGATGTCTATGTGCTTCCATGAGGCCAGAGTTTCAGCTATGACTTTCTCCACAAACTCGGAGTCGCATATGTCGCCCTGCAGGCCGAGCGCACGACGCTTCAAGGCGCGAATTGCACCGCATGTGTCCTCGGGGTTGTGTGTGTTGCCCAGCACAACCACGTCGGCACCTGCCTCGGCTAAACCGATCGCGGCAGCACGTCCGATGCCGGTGGCTGCGCCAGTTACTATCGCAACTTTTCCGTCAAGATTGAATCTGTCCATGAATTCCTCTTAGCTGACGTGTCACGGCGCTAGACAGCGCTATCGAAAGGCCTCAGGATTGACAAGATTCTGCGGCCGTTTGCCGTCCAATGTGGCAAGCACGTTATCGATTGCGAGAAAGGCCATCTTGGACCGCGTTTCCTCGGTTGCACTTCCGATATGAGGCAGAAGAACTACATTTTTCATGGCCAAGAGCTCGGGGCTTACTTTCGGCTCGAACTCAAAAACGTCCAGCCCTGCACCGGCCAACTGCCCAGCCTGCAAGGCGTGGATCAACGCCTGTTCGTTGACGAGATTTCCACGAGCGGTATTTACCAGCACAGCGGACGGTTTTAGCAACGCAAGCTGCGTCGAATCGATGGCGTGGCGCGTCTCGGGAGTCGAGGGCGCGTGAATACTAACAAAGTCAGACTCCCGCAGCAAGGTTTCGCGATCCACAAACTCCGCATTGAGTTCCCTTTCGATGCGCTCGGAAACCCTGTGGCGG
>JADMIO011409347.1_pt1 | contig 14270 bp, 13 predicted proteins | sample 8958161 | NCBI WGS metagenome assembly JADMIO01 (sample SAMN16585339, study PRJNA669376) | soil metagenome | isolation source: Crop rotation soil | place: USA: Cullars Rotation, Alabama | collected 2011 | reverse complement strand
GGAAAATCGAGCCGCCGATCGAGCGGCGAGCTCGCGCCCAGCGCACCCGTCGTTTCAGGATCGGTGCTGCCGATGCTGGCGAGCCGGTATTGCGGCGGGTCAGGGATCTGGGTGCCGACCGGCTGCGGGAAACTGAAGGTTGCGGCGTGGATCGTGCCGAACGGTGAGGCCAGCATGTGGGCGCGCGCGCGTTGCGGCACTTCGGACTGTCGCGCCATAAGCGCGACCATATCCTGGTAGCCGATCGACCTCGGCATCAGGCTCATCGCCAGAACGCTCAGGCCGAAGGGAGCGTAGTAGCGAACCCCCTTCGGCCTTTTACGCGACAGAACCATGCGGACGCTCACGCAACGGACGCTACAAGACGGGTACGCAACACAAGCGGCGGCACGGAGCCGGAGTGGCTCCAATGCAACATGTTTCTTTATGGTCGAATTAACGTTGCGAAGGCGTTAACCGCGGCGTCCGGGCGCGCATGAACTTCATGCGCGGCGACATCGCGCGACGCGATCATCGATTGGTAAATGCTTCGTATATGGCAGGGATCAGAACACGCGGACGAGCGGCACGCCCACGGCATAGGGAATCGCCAGCATCAAGGCGATCGCGGCGCCGAAGCCGATCACCCGCGACTCCATTGAGATGACGGTGCCGGCCGCGCCGCGATGGCGGGCGAACATGAGCCCTTCAAAAATCGCCATGGCGATGAGCACCCAGAAGTACGGCGCAATGGCAAACTCGCGGCTCCGCGGAAAAAACACCAGGATGGCGGCGACGGCCAGACCACATACGGCCATGAAAGCGATGAACACCCGGTCGATCGTCATCGGCGCCTCAGTTCAGCCGCAGCGCATGCGCCGCTACGAAATTACCGGCAAGGAACGTCGCAAGTCCGACCACGCATCCAAGCATCAAGGCCCGGTCAGGGATCACGTCCGGCACAGGCCGCGCCAGGATGGCGCGCAGCGCCAGCAACACCAGCCCGACGACAACGAAGAACAGCACCAGCGGGTGACCAAGGATACCCTCGCCAAACGGCTGTCTGTCGGCGAACAAGCCAAAGCCAAAGCCCCCGAGCCCCATCAACCCGTACCAAGCCACGCGCGCCCGGCCGGCCGGCGTCCGGCCGGCCGCCTGCTGCGGATGCCTGCTCACATCTTCACGTTCTTTTCGGTGAAGTATTTCACCGCGCCCGGATGCCACGGGATCGCCGAGTTCGCCTTGGTCTGCTTGGCCAGCTCGATGTTCTTGGCCTCGCCATGGACCGCGACGAGGTCATCCTTGTGCTCGATGAACGTCTTGACGATCTCGTAGGCGGTCTTGTCCGGCAGGCTAGCGTTGGACACCAGGATGTTCTGTACGGACGTGATCTTGTTGTCCTTGTCCTGGCCCGGATAGGTCTTGGCCGGGATCACGTCGGCGCTGTAGATGCCGCCGTACTTGGCGTTCATCTTGTCGAGCACCTCGCCGTGATCGATCAGCTTAATCTTGATGCCAGGCGTCGCGCCGAGATCGGTGACGCCGGCGGTCGGCAGGCCGCCGACCCAGAAGTAGGCGTCGATCTTGCCGTCCTTGATGGCGTTGGTGGACTCGGCGACGCCCAGCCGCTCACGCTTCATGTCCTTGTCCTTGTCGAGTCCGGCCGCCTCGATGACGCGGAACGCCATCACCTCGGTCGCGCTGCCCGGCGAGCCGGTGGACACCCGCTTGCCCTTCAGGTCGGACATCTTCTCGATGCCTTTGCCCTCGACCGTCACGACGTGCATGCGGTTCGGGTAGAGCACCATGAGGGTGCGGACCTCCACCGGGTTGCCCTTGAACTTGTCTTCACCCTTCAACGCATCGACGGCGGCATCCACCATCACCATCGCGACTTCGCTCTGCTTGGTGCCGATCAGCTTGAGGTTGTCGACCGAGCCGCCGGTGACGCGGGCGGTGGCCGCATAGCCCGGCACGTACTTGGTCAGCACGTTGGCCATGCCGCCGCCGAGCGGGTAGTAGACGCCGCCGGTGCCGCCGGTGGCGATGGCGATCGTGGTCTGCTGCTGCGCCAGCGCGATTCCGCCGCAGAGCGCTGCTGACGCGATCAGCGAGCCGAACATCCATCCTAAGCGTTTCATCTCAAGTCTCCCTATGAACCTTTCTTATGCGCCGGCGGCCGGCGCCGCTTGCATGCGCTGTTTTACCAGGACCGCACCGGCAATAATCAAGCCGAATGTCGCAGTGTAGCTGATGTCCCGGCCAGCAATGGCCTCCAGGATGCCTTCGATCAGGCTTGGGAACACCAGCAGAAGCCCGGCCAGGACCAAAAGCGACCGCTCGACCAGCGTGGTGCGGCGCAACGCCCAGCCTTGGGCCGCCATCGCCAGCGCGCCGAGGCCAAGCGCGGTCTTGATCGTGATCTCGACAATGTCGATCCAGGAGCCGTCTTTCGGCAGCTTGAGCAGAAGTCCCAGCCCCTGGGGGTCGAGCACGAAGACGAACGGCACCAGGAACGCCGGCAGCGTGTATTTCCAGGCCTGCATGGTGGTCTTGTAGGGGTCGCCGCCGGTGATCGCCGCCGCGGCAAATGGCGACAGCGCGGTCGGCGGCGACACCTCCGAGAGCACGGCGTAATAGAAGATGAACATGTGCGCGGCCACATCCGGCACGCCGAGCTTGATCATCGCCGGCGCCGCGATCACCGCGCAGATGATGTAGGAGGCGGTCACCGGCACGGCGAGGCCGACGATCCACACGATCAATGCGGTGTAGATTGCGGTTAGCAGCAGATTGCCGCCGGCGTAATCGATGACGATCGAGGAGAACTTCAGGCCAAGGCCAGTGAGCGTCACGACGCCAACGATGATGCCGGCCGTGGCGCAGGTGGTGGCGGCGGTGAGCACGCCGGTCGAGCCGTCAGCAAGTGTCTTGACCAGGCGTTTCGGCGTAAGCGCCGTCTCCCGGGTGAGGAAGCTCAATGCAAACGTCAGGACGGTGGACCAGAACACCGACAGCGTCGGTGAATAGCCCCACAGCATGAAGACGATGATCGAGATCAGCGACAGGAAATGGAAGCCGTAGCGGGTGGTGAGTTGCCAGAGCGAAAGGTCCTGCGAGGTGTCGACGATGCGTGCGCCGAATTTCTTGGCGTCAAGCTCCACCATGAACAGCAAGGCGAGGTAGTAGAGCAGCGTCGGGATCGCCGCCATCCAGATCACGTCGAGGTAGCTGATCTTGAGAAACTCGGCGATCAGGAACGCGGCAGCTCCGAGCACCGGCGGCGAGATGATGGCGCCAAGGCCGCCGGCCGCCAGCAGACCGCCGGCCGCGTTCTTCTCGAAGCCCGCCCGTTCCATCATCGGATAGGCCACGGCGCCGATCGTCACCGTCGTGGCGACGCCCGAACCCGACGGACCGCCGAGCAGGAATGACGACAGCACGACCGTGCGGCCGGCGCTGTTGGCCTTGTTGCCCATCAGCGCCATCGAGAAATCGATGAAGAACTTTCCCGCGCCGGAGTGCTGAAGGAACGCGCCGTAGATCGTGAACAGGATGATCAGCGATGACGAAACATCGACCGGAATTCCGAAAATACCTTCCAACGTAATAAAAAGGTGGCCGACAAGCTGGCTGATATCGAAGCCGCGGTGCGTCCAGGGCTGCGGCAGATATGGTCCGAAGTAGGAGTAGGCGATGAACGCGACCGAGATCGCCGGCACGATCAGGCCGGTGGTGCGCCTCGTTGCCTCGAGCAGCAGCACGATGAAGATGACGCCGAGCCAGGTGTCGAGCTGCGTCGGGGTGGCGGCGCGGTCGGTGAAGTCGTCGCCGCCTTCGATGGCATAGACCAGGATGGCGGCGCCGATCAGGCCCAGAACCACATCCCACCAGCGGATGCGGTTGCGAAACCGCATCGCCATCGGAAACAACATGAAGCTTAGCACCAGCACGAAGGCGACATGCGCGTAGCGCAGGGGCTGGGTCGGAATGATCGGCGCCCAGCCGAACGGCCAGGCGCCCGCGATCGCGGCATAGAGATGAAACAGCGACATCGCCACCGCGACGGTGGTCGCAATGGTGCCGGCGTGGCCGGACAGGCGATTGAATGCACCCTCGTCGGCCTCGATGAACTCCTCGGCCTTCTTCAGCGCGGCTTCGGAAATTCCCGGCGGATCGCCCGCGAGCGCCGGGATGGTCTCCTGCTTCGTCTCCTGGGCCATCGTTTCCCCTCGCCGCATGGCTTTCGGCGCCTCCCCCGAAACCACGCTAACACGCCGTCAGGCCAGCGGAATACCCGACCAACGTATTGGTGATGCGGCCACTGGAACCTCGCCGAATGTCGTCGATTGTATGGGTGCAGTGCGGTTCACGGTCCAGAGGGACACCGCGGGTCGCTGATCACGGAGGCGACCATGGCCCGATTTTTCAATCGGTCACTACTCGTTGCGGCAACAGCGCTGATGATCTCGCTGCCGATCGGCTTGGCGATGGGCGACGCATCAAGCGTCCAAGGCGCGAACACTCCCAGCTTGCCCGCTTCTGGCGGCCCGCTCCCTCCTGGCCTGGCGATTCCCTGCGGCAAGCACGCCGATGTGGTCCGGATGCTCCGGCAGAACTTCGGCGAGGGACCGATCGGTCAGGGTCTCGCACACACCGGCGCGGTCGCCGAAGTATTCATCGGCCCGAACGGGACCTGGACCATTGTCGCCACTTCGCCGGATGGAACGACCTGCATGATCGGCTCGGGCCAATCGTGGCAGCCGGTGGTCGCCCGCGACGATACGATCTGATCCAGGAACTACGCCTCGCCGGCAGCCTTCTTGCCGAGCGCTGCCTGCGCCGCCGCGAGCCGCGCGATCGGCACGCGGAACGGCGAGCACGACACATAGTCGAGCCCGACCTCGTGGCAGAACCCGACCGACGCCGGATCGCCGCCGTGCTCGCCGCAAATGCCGACCTTGAGCTTGCTGCGGACCTTGCGGCCGCGCTCCAGCCCGATCCGGATGAGCGCGCCGACGCCGTCCTGGTCAATCGAAACGAACGGATCGCCCGGCAGGATCCCGCGGGCAACGTAAACGCCGAGGAAGGACGCGGCGTCGTCGCGGCTGATGCCGAACGTGGTCTGCGTCAGATCGTTGGTCCCGAACGAGAAGAACTCGGCGCTTTCCGCAATCTCGGCGGCCATCAGCGCGGCGCGCGGCAGCTCGATCATGGTGCCGACCTGGTAGTCGAGCTTTGCGCCGCTTTCCTTCATCACCGCCTGCGCCATGGCGTCGATACGCGCCTTGACGATATCGAGCTCAGCCTTGGTAGCGATCAGCGGCACCATGACCTCCGGCACCACCGGCTTGCCGGTGCGCTTGCCGGCCTCGACCGCGGCTTCGAAGATCGCCCGCGCCTGCATCTCGGCGATCTCCGGATAGGCGATGGCGATGCGGCAGCCGCGGAAGCCGAGCATCGGATTGAACTCGGCGAGCTCCCGGGCGCGATGCTCGATCTTCTTGGCATCGACACCCATTGCCGCGGCAACCTCGGCGATGTCGTCGGCGCCATGCGGCAGGAACTCGTGCAGCGGCGGATCGAGCAGCCGGATCGTCACCGGCATGCCCTTCATGATCTCGAACAGCTCGATGAAGTCGCCGCGCTGCATCGGCAGCAGCTTGGAGAGAGCCTTGCGCCGCGTCTCGACCTGCTCGGACAGGATCATTTCTCGCACGGCCTGGATGCGCGCCTCGTCGAAGAACATATGCTCGGTGCGGCAAAGGCCGATGCCTTCGGCGCCAAAGCGGACGGCGACGCGTGCGTCGGCCGGCGTATCGGCGTTGGCGCGCACGCCGAGCTTGCGCGCCTTGTCGGCCCAGCCCATCAGCGTGCCGAACTCGCCAGACATCGCCGGCTCGGTCATCGGCACGCTGCCTGCCAGCACCTGGCCGGTGGAGCCGTCGATGGTGACGATCTCGCCGCGCTTGAGCACGACGTTCCCGGACTGCAAGGTCTGCGCGTTGTAGTCGACGCGCAGCGACCCCGCGCCGGAGACGCAAGGCTTGCCCATGCCGCGCGCCACCACGGCGGCATGCGAGGTCATGCCGCCGCGTGTCGTCAGGATGCCTTCGGCGGCATGCATGCCGTGGATATCCTCCGGCGAAGTCTCGACCCGCACCAGGATCACCTTCTTGCCGTCCGCCTTGAGCTTGGTCGCCTCGTCGGAATTGAACACGATCTCCCCGGAAGCCGCGCCCGGCGACGCCGGCAGGCCGGTGGCGATGACATTTCGCTCGGCGCTGGGGTCGATGGTGGGATGCAGGAGCTGGTCGAGCGAGTCCGGCTCGATGCGCGCCACCGCCTCGTCGCGGGTGATCAGCTTCTCGTTGGCCAGCTCGACCGCGATGCGCAGCGCCGCCTTCGCGGTGCGTTTGCCGTTCCGCGTCTGCAGCATCCAGAGCTTGCCCTGCTCGACGGTGAACTCCATGTCCTGCATGTCGCGGTAATGCTTCTCGAGCGTACCGTAGATGCGGGTCAGCTCCTTGAACGCCGCCGGCATCGCCTTTTCCATCGACGGCTTGTCGGAGCCGGCTTCCTTCCGCGCGATCTCGGTGATCTCCTGCGGCGTGCGGATTCCGGCGACGACGTCCTCGCCCTGGGCGTTGATCAGGAACTCGCCGTAGAGCCGCTTCTCGCCGGTCGAGGGGTTGCGCGTGAAGGCAACACCGGTCGCCGAGGTGTCGCCCATGTTGCCAAACACCATCGCCTGCACGTTGACCGCGGTGCCCCAGCTTTCCGGGATGTTGTGCAGCTTGCGATAGGTGATGGCGCGCGCATTCATCCACGAGCCGAACACCGCGCCGATCGCGCCCCACAATTGCGCGCGCGGATCCTGCGGAAACGGCTCGCCCTTCTCCTCCTGCACGCGCTCATGATAGCGCGCCACCACGTCGATCCAGTCATCGGCGGTCAATTCGGTGTCGAGCGTGTAGCCTGAGCGCGACTTGTGGTCCTCCAGAATGTCCTCGAAGTTGTGATGCTCGATGTCGAGCACCACGTTGGAATACATCTGGATGAAGCGGCGGTAGGAATCATACGCGAAGCGCCGGTCGCCGGACTGCTTGGCCAACGCCTCGACGGTCTCGTCGTTGAGACCGAGATTGAGAACGGTGTCCATCATGCCCGGCATCGAGGCCCGCGCCCCCGAGCGCACCGACACGAGCAGCGGGTTGTGGCGGTCGCCGAATTTGCGGCCAGTGATGCGGGCGATGTGAGCGAGGCCCGCGTCGACCTGCCTCTCCAGGTCCTTCGGATAGCTGTTCTTGTTGGCGTAGTAGTGCGTGCAGACCGCGGTCGTGATCGTGAAACCCGGCGGCACCGGCAAACCGAGGTTGGCCATCTCGGCGAGGTTGGCGCCCTTGCCGCCCAGCAGGTCCTTCATGCCGGAGCGGCCCTGCGCCGTGCCGCCACCGAACCTGTAGACCCATTGGCCGGACTTCGCGGACGCCGCAGGCGCGGCCTTGCGCTGCACTTTGGCAGGCTTCTTGGGCTTGGATTTCTTCGAGGAGGAAGGACGGCGTGCCATCAAATTTCTCGCTGTCGCAATCAGGGCTCTGTTGACCCCTTCCCCGGCGTTTCCTCAATCGGCTTTTCTTCTATCGGCCTACTTATGACAAGACCGGAACCCGGCACAAGTCGTGGTTCCAACTATCCCTGTATCTTGGAGAAGTCCGCCACCGCCCGGGTGGCCTCACGGATTTCGTTGAGCAGCTTGAGGCGGTTGACGCGCAGGTTCTTGTCATCGGCATTCACCGTGACCTTGTCGAAGAAAGCATCGACGTGCGGCCGCAGCTTCGACATCGCGGTCATCGCCGACGCAAAGTCCTCTTTCTTGACGGCCTGATCGGCCTCGGCCTTGGCGACGCCAATGGCTCGCGCCAGGTCCTTTTCCTCGGGCTGCTGAAGCAGGCCCGCGTCGGGCGCGCCGGTGTAGGCGGTCTTGTCCTTCTTCTCCTCGATGCCGAGGATATTGGCGGCGCGCTTGGTGCCGGCGAGGAGATTCTTGCCATCGTCGGTGTCGAGAAATTTGGCCAGCGCCTCGATGCGGCGAACGATCAGGACGAGATCGTCCTGGCCCGGCAAAGCGAACACGGCATCGACAAGGTCGTGGCGAGCGCCCTGCTCGCGAAGCTGGACCTTGAGACGGTCGGCGAAGAAAGAGAGAAGGTCCTTGCCGTTCGCATCCGGCCGCGCCTTCGCAAAAGCTTGGAGCAGCGGCATTCGAATCTTGTTGTCGATCACGAGCCGGATCACCCCGAGCGCCGCGCGTCTTAGCGCGAACGGGTCCTTCGAACCCGTCGGCTTCTCATCAATCGCCCAGAAGCCCGTGAGGATGTCGATCTTGTCGGCGAGCGCGACGGCAACCGACACCGGATCGGACGGCACCAGATCGTCCGGCCCCTTTGGCTTGTAGTGATCCTCGATGGCATGAGCGACCGCCGCGTCCTCGCCCTGCGCCTCGGCGTAGTAGCGGCCCATCAGCCCCTGCACCTCGGGAAACTCGCCAACCACTTCGGTCGCGAGATCGGCCTTGCAGAGCTGCGCCGCACGCTCGGCCTTCGCCACATCGGCATTGACGATGGGCGCAAGATGGCCCGCGAGCGCGACGATGCGCGCGATACGCTCCGCCTGGGTGCCGAGCTTTTCGTGGAACACGATGTGCTCGAACTTCGGCAGGCGGTCTTCCAGACGCGTCTTCAAATCCGTGTCGTAGAAGAACTTCGCATCCGACAGCCGCGCGCGGATCACGCGCTCGCAGCCAGAGACGATGGCCTTGCCGCCGTCGCTTGCCTCGATGTTGGCCGTCAGGATGAACTTGTTGGTAAGCTTCGCCGTCTTCGGGTCGCGCACGACGAAGCATTTCTGGTTGTTGCGGATCGTCGCGCGGATCACCTCCTCGGGAATCGCCAGGAATTCCTTGTCGAACGTGCCCATCAGCACCACGGGCCATTCGACCAGGCCGGCGACCTCGGCCAGCAAGCCCTCGTCCTCGACCAGTTCGTACCCTTGCGCGAACGCCAAGGTCTTCGCATCGGCCAGGATCATCTGCGCGCGCCGCGCCGGATCGACCACGACCTTGGCGGCGTCGAGCTTGGCCATGTAGTCGTCGAGCCGCTTCACCTTGATTGCGGCCGGCGAAAGGAAGCGATGGCCGTAGGTGGTGTCGCCCGCGATCACGCCGCCGACATCGAACGGCACGACCTCCGGCTCCTCGGTCTCCGGCCCGAACATCGCGACGATGGAATGCAGCGGCCGCACCCAGTTGAGCGCGCCGGGCTTGCCGGAGGCTTCGCCCCAGCGCATCGCCTTCGGCCAGGGAAACGCCTTGGCCACGTCCGGCACGATGCCGGCGATCACGTCGATGGCGGGACGGCCCGGCTTGTCGATCACCGCAACGTAGAAGTCGCCCTTCTTGTCGGCCTGCACCTTGGCCTGGTCGATCGACGTCAGCCCGGCCGCGCGGAGGAACCCGGCAATGGCCTGCTCCGGCGCGCCGACCTTGGGGCCCTTGCGCTCGTCCTTGATGTCGGGCTGGCGCGCCGGAACGCCCTGCACCGTCAATGCCAATCGCCGCGGCGTCGCGAACGCCTTGGCGCCGTCGTAGGCGAGGCCGGCCGCGACGAGCTTATCGGTGACGAGCTTCTTCAAATCCTCCGCCGCCCGCGCCTGCATCCGCGCGGGAATTTCCTCGGAGAAGAATTCGAGCAGGAGATCGGGCATTTCGCTCAGGCCTCGGCGGCGCGATTTCCCCTCCCCCCGCGAAGCGGTGGGGAGGGGTCAGGGCTGGGGGGCGACGGCGACGATAGCGCATCCGCAATCGTCTGAAGGATGCCGTCCAAATTTCGCATCACATCATTGTTCCAAAAGCGCAAGACCTGATAGCCGTTGTTCTGCATGTAGGCATCGCGTTCGGCATCGGCTGCGGCGTGCAGTTTCTGACCGTGCTGGCCGCCGTCAAGTTCGATCACCAGTCGTTTTTCATGACAGGCAAAGTCGGCGAAGTAAGGACCGATCGGTGACTGTCTGCGAAAGTGCGAGTTCTCCATTGGCAATCGGCGCAGTCCTTGCCAAAGCTTTCGCTCCGCATCGGTTACGTCGCGGCGCAAACGTCGGGCGCGCGGTATACGTTCATCCACCTTACGCAACGAACTCATCATCTGTTGTTCCCCCACCCCCGACCCCTCCCCACGCTTCGCGGGGGAGGGGCAAGGAGAGGTCGTGCCTCAAGTCAACTTCTTATGACTACCGTCGCACAGCGGCGGCGTTGTGGTGCGCTTGCAGGTGCAGAACCAGACCTCCTCGGTCTTTTCCGGCTTCCACTCGCGCGGCGAGAACGGCGTGCCCTTGTGCGAACCGTCGCAGAACGGCTGCGACTTGGAGCGGCCGCAGGCGCACCACCAGTAGCTCTTACCAGCCTCGACGTTGATGCCAAGCGGACGGCGTCCGCCGATCTCCGGTGTCTCGCTCATTCAGGCTCCTCCCCCTTCGGTCTTCAGCCAGGCCTCGCCGCAGGCTTTCGCAAGCTCGCGGACCCGCAGGATGTAGCTCTGCCGCTCGGTCACCGAGATGACGCCGCGCGCGTCCAAAAGATTGAACACGTGGCTCGCCTTGATGCATTGGTCATAGGCCGGCAGCACCATCAGATGCTTGCTGCGATCGCTCGACCATCCCGCGTCGAGATATTTCTTGCAGGCGGCTTCCGCCATCTTGAACTGCTCGAACAGCATCGCGGTATCGGAGTGCTCGAAATTGTGCCGCGAATATTCCTGCTCGGCCTGCAGGAACACGTCGCCATAGGTCACCTTGTCGGCGCCCTCGCGGCCGTTGAAATTCAGATCGTAGACGCGGTCGACGCCCTGCACATACATGGCGAGGCGCTCGAGCCCGTAGGTCAATTCGCCCGCGACCGGCGCGCATTCGAAGCCCGCGACCTGCTGGAAGTAGGTGAACTGCGAGACCTCCATGCCGTCGCACCAGCACTCCCAGCCGAGCCCCCAGGCGCCGAGCGTCGGGCTCTCCCAGTCGTCCTCGACGAAGCGGATGTCGTGGAGCTTGCTGTCGACGCCGATCGCACGAAGCGACTTCAGATAGAGCTCCTGGATGTCGGGCGGCGACGGCTTCAGGATCACCTGGAACTGGTAGTAGTGCTGCAGCCGGTTCGGATTCTCGCCGTAGCGGCCGTCCTTCGGCCGACGCGAGGGCTGCACATAGGCGGCGTTCCAGCGCTTGGGCCCGAGTGCGCGCAAGGTTGTGGCGGGATGGAAGGTGCCGGCGCCAACCTCCATGTCGTAGGGCTGCAGGATGACGCAGCCCTGGTCGGCCCAGAAGCGCTGCAGCGCCAGGATCAAGCCCTGAAACGAGCGCTCCGGGCGCATATGAGCGGGAAGATCGTCAGCCATGAGGGAATCCAGGCGCGGCGCGCGGGTGAGACGTAACGGCGCACCGGCGGGGGGTCAAGGCAAGCGGCGGGCCCTCCCCACACCGGACGAGGCACGCTAGGCTTGCCCCAAACACTGCGCAAAACACCGGGAGGAATCACGTGCCGTCACGCCTTGCCAAATTCGCCGCCGCCCTGCTGCTGGCGGTATCGGCCGCCCCCGCCCTGGCGCAGGACCTGCCCGACCGTCCGGTCCGCGTGGTGATCGCCTTCCCGGCCGGCGGGCCGACCGATTTCGTCGGCCGTCTGATCATCGACAAGGCCAAGGATATTCTCGGCCGGTCGATCATCATCGAGAACAAGCCCGGCGCCAACGGCGCAATCGGCGCCGACTTCGTGGCGAAGTCGCCGCCCGACGGCACCACGCTGTTCCTCACCACGGCCGGCGCGGTTGTCATCACGCCCAACATGCGAACTGACCTGCCCTACGACACGCTGCGCGATTTCACGCCGGTGACCATGGTGGTGACCAACACCACGCTGCTGGTCGTCCGCGCCGACAGCCCGATCAAATCGATGAAGGAATTCGTGGCAGAAGCGAAGGCCAAGAACGGCGGCATGGCGCTGGCCTCGACCGGCGTCGGCTCCACCACACACCTTGCGTTCGAGCTGCTGGCAGCTTCAGCGGGCTTCAAATATGTGCATGTTCCCTACCGGGGCGCAGCGCCCGCACTCACCGACCTGCTCGGCGGACAGGTCGTGGGCTTCTACGCTGACGCGCCCGTGCTGATGCCGCATATCAAGTCCGGCAAGATCAGGGCGCTAGCCGCGGCGGCCGATCAGCGCAATCCGCAACTGCCGGACGTGCAGACGCTGACCGAGCTCGGCTATCCGAACACCACGTCCAGCAACTGGTACGGCCTGCTGGCGCCGGCCAAGACGCCGCCAGCGATCGTGGCCAAGCTCAACGACGCCTTCACCAAGGCGATCAACGATCCGACGATCAAACAGAAGCTGATCGACTCCGGAGCAGTGCCGGTGGCGGACAAGCCGGAGCAGTTCGGTAAGACGCTCAAGGATGAACTGGCCAAGTGGGGCAAGGTCGTCCGCGATAACAACATCAAGGACCCGGGCTGACAGCCGGGCTTGCGATCTGAGCCGACGCTCAGCTGCGCGGCCGATACTCGCCGGTCACCGGGTCCCGGCGCAGCGTCGGCAGGCCGGCGCGCTCCGGGTCGGACACCCGCACCGGATTGGCGCGGTCGAGTTCGTCGTTCACCCGCTGCCATTCCCGGTTCATCAGCTTGATCAGCACGACCGCGCCGATCGCACCAAGGGCCCAGGCGAACACAGGCATCGCCATCTCCTACAATCCGTAACGCGACCACAGGGCGCGCGCCTCAAGTGTCGCAACCATATCGTCGGCGAGGCTCGCCTCGTTCCACAACCGATCGAGACTGCGGCTCACGCCCGGCACCCGCCGGCCGAACATCCCGCGATCCGCGACGAGCGGTGTGCGCACCTTTTCGCCGAAACGCTCGCGCAAAAAGCTTCGCAAGTCCCCGACCGCGTCCACGAGACCAAGCTCGCGACCCCGTTGACCGGTCCAATATTCTCCGGAGAACAAGGCGGATTCGCGGCTATCGAGCTTGGCGCCGCGGCGCGCCTTGACCAGCGCGATGAAGCTTTCGTGAATTTCGCGCTGCAGCGCCTTGAGCTTCTCCACGTCCCCGGGCTTCTCCGGCAGGAACGGGTCAAGCATCGCCTTGTTTTCCCCGGAGGTGTAGAGCCGCCGTTCGACGCCGATCTTCTCGATCAGCTTGTTGAAGCCGAACGAACCGCCGACCACTCCGATCGAGCCGACGATGGACGAAGCATCGGCCACGATCTCGTCCGCCGCGCACGCGATCATGTAGCCGCCGGACGCCGCGACATCCTCGACGAAGGCGATCACGGGAACCTTCTTCTCGTCGGCCAGCGCACGAATGCGCCGATGAATAAGGTGCGATTGCGCCGCGGCGCCGCCCGGCGAATTGATCGAAAGCGCAACCGCGCGGATATTTTTCGTTGAAAATGCCCGGTCCAGCGAGCGCGCCACATTGGCAAGCGTCAGCCCTGGCTTGAGCGGGCTCGATATGCCGATGGCGCCGGAAAGCCGTACCACCGGGACGACCGGAATATCGCTGCGGAAGCGCGATGGCAAAAGCGCGCGCAAGGCTGAGGGAACCCGGTCGAAAGCGGAAGAATCAGCCATGGCGATCACATAAGTGTGAGTGCATACATCCTCAAGTCACCTGTTGTTAACACAAGGCGGGCAACTTGCCGGGAACGATTGAAATCCGCAGCGCGTTATGGCTGCACAACAATACCGGCAATGGACATGAAAAGTCTCTTCATCTGCGTCCTGATGATGTCGATCATGATGGCGTCGTTCTATCGCCCGTCGGGACCAGGCTTGCGAAGGCTGTTGCCTAACCGCTAGCAAACGGCAGCGCTTGCGCCTCGCGCAGCACAGCCTCGGCTTCCGCGGTCGGCTTCCCCGTTTCATCGTTCAACATCAGCCCCGGCAGCAGCGTCAGCGGCGCACGGCTGCCCTTTCGCGCGCGCACCAGCACGCGGATCGCGGGCTGCCCGGCGCGGCCATGCACCGGCAGCACGGCGATGTCGCCGAAGCGGCCATGCAGAGTGGCGAGAACCTCCGCCAGCCCGTCGGCACGCCAAATCAACGTCAGCATTCCGGCGGAGTGCAGAACCCACGCCGCCGCTGCCACCCATCCGGCGAGCACGTCACTGCTTGATGCATGCGCCGTGCGCCGCTCCGGATCGGGCGAGACATTCTGTCGCGCCGGATCGTTGAACGGCGGGTTCA
>JADMIO011683340.1_pt1 | contig 14272 bp, 15 predicted proteins | sample 8958161 | NCBI WGS metagenome assembly JADMIO01 (sample SAMN16585339, study PRJNA669376) | soil metagenome | isolation source: Crop rotation soil | place: USA: Cullars Rotation, Alabama | collected 2011 | reverse complement strand
CGGGCCTTAAAGATTTGAGATTTCAAATTTGAAATCTCAAATCTTTAAGGCCCGTTTCTCGTCGCTTGCGCTCACGCGCCGGATGTGTGATATTCAGTTATTGAAAATAATAACCTCGCAGTATCTTTATCAGCTATGATCTTTTGAGGAGAACAAGAGAGTGAAAGCGGAATTAGAGCAGTTGATCGCTTTGCAGAAAACGGACACAAGCTTACGCAAACTACAAGCAGACATCGAAGCTATCCCGCAAAGGCGCGCCGAGATCGAAAGAGAGTTCGATCAGCGCGCCTTTGAAATTCGTGAGCTGGAAAAACAGCGCGACGACGCACGCACCGAACGCACACGCCTCGAAGCCGAGATCGTCGAGCAGCGCACACGCCTCGAACGCGCCGAACGCAACCTGATGGCTTCACAGAACGAGCACGAGTACACCTCCGCCATCCGCGAGGCCGACTCCGCACGCAAACAGATCTCGCAGCTCGAAACCCAAATTCTGGAAAAGATGGAATCGCTCGAAGGGGCCGAATCCACGCTCAAGGAGCGCGAGCCCGAAGTGGCGCGCCTCAGCGCCGAGCTGGAAGAGCGCGTCCGCGAGTTTGAAGAGCAGACGCGCAGGCAAACGCAGGAGCTGGCCGATGCCCGCGCGGAGCGTGAACGCCTCCTCGCGGTGCTCCCCAAACAGATGAGCTCGATGTATAACCGCATCTCGACGCGCATCCGCGACGGCATCGCGGTCGCAGAGGCGCGCAACGGCTCCTGCACGGCCTGCTTCATGCCCGTGCGCCCGCAGATGATGGCCGAAGTCCGGCGCGGCAACGAGATCATCACCTGCGAGAACTGCAATCGCATTCTCTACTACGAGCCTGCGGAAAAAGCGCAGGAGCCCAACAACGCGCGCCCCAACGCCACCACAGAGGCCGCCGCTCCCTAACTAATCGAAACCCGTTCTTACAGCGCGCGGCGCACTGCGCGTCTGACCGCCTCGGCCGTGAGGCCGTAGACGAGATGCGAGGCGAGCGAGTAGGCGTGGGTTGAGAGCGGGTATTCGGCCGGGGATTTCGAGAGGCCGAGCGCGGGCACTGCGCCTTCGTCTCCGGTGGCCCAGATGAAGAGTCCGAAGGGCATGCCGACGCCCGCCGTCACGACCGGAGCCAGTTCTGCCGCCATGCCATACACGGCTCCGCTCGTCGTGCCGAAGAGATAGTGGACGACCGTTCCGGCGGTCTCCTTTTCGGGCTTGGTCAATTCCTTGCCGAAGATGTTCTCCGAGATCGCGCTCGCCAAACGCTCCGTCGCATCATCGCTCTCGTCTTCGTTGTCCGGATTGATCGGACGGCTGCTCTCTTCCGGCTGTCCCTGTTGGAGGCTCTGCGCGCCGTGCGACCTGTCTTTGCCTTCCAGCAGTTTGCCGCACAGCGCCTGAAACTGGTTCATCACGAAGGAGGCGACCAGCCCGCCGACAAAACCGGCCGCCAATCCCTTCAAGACATCTTCGCCCTGCATGCTCGCGCTCTGTCTCTTGCTCGTCATCCTCTTTTGACCTCCCGGTTTTGGTTCATGCTATGATGCCAGAAAATCACTGCGGCGGAAAAGGATAAAAGCGGGATGCGAATTCTGGTCACGGGTGGCGCGGGCTACATCGGCAGCGTGGTCACGGAGGAGCTGGTCAAGGACGGTCACGAAGTGGTCGTTTACGACAGCCTCTACAAAGGTCACCGCGAAGCCGTCGTGCCGGAAGCGAAATTCGTGCAGGCCGATTTGATGGACACCAGTGTCCTGCGCCGCACGCTCGCGGATGATGAGATCGAAGCTGTGATTCACATGGCGGCGGACTCGCTCGTCGGCGAGTCGGTCGAGCAGCCCGCGAAGTATTACCGCAACAACGTCATCGCAGGGCTCTCTCTGCTCGACGCGATGCGCGAGACTGAAGTGCGGCGGCTCGTCTTCTCTTCGACCGCCGCGACTTACGGCGAGCCTGCCAAGCAGCCCATCGAAGAGACAGACCCGACCGCTCCGACCAATCCTTACGGCGAAACCAAATTGACCTTCGAGCGTGCCCTGCGCTGGTACGAAAACGCACACGGCATGCGCTATGCTTCGCTGCGCTACTTCAACGCGGCGGGCGCGACGGAATTGTGCGGCGAAGCGCACGATCCCGAAACGCATCTCATTCCGATCGTCCTTCAGGCTGCGGCCGGAACGCGCACGCACGTCACCGTCTACGGCGACGATTACCCGACGCGCGACGGCACCTGCGTGCGCGATTACATACACGTCATAGACCTTGCGCGCGCGCACATTCTGGCCCTCGACATCCTCGATGAAAGAAGCGCTATTTATAATCTGGGCTGCGGCGGCGAGGGCTACAGCGTGCGCGAGGTCATCGAAACGGCTCAGGCGGTCACGGGACGAGACATTCCAGTCCAAACGGGCCCGCGCCGTCCGGGCGACCCGGCCGTCCTCATCGCCAGTTCCGACCGAATCAAAAGCGAACTCGGCTGGCAACCCACCCGGCAGGACTTAAACGTTATCATCGAATCCGCATGGAAGTGGATGAATAAATAGGGCTCAGGTCTTCAGGCACGCCGTTTGAGTATCTTCCTCTGAACAATATAAGGACGAGGCGTTTTCGGACAGTCTGAGGTCTTTGGGTGATTTTTGTGTCCGCAAAACGCCTAGCTATACAAGAAGGAGAGCAGAGCAATGGCAGAGTCAATGCGTTTAGCAGGGGAAGAGGCGGGTTTGATTGATACCGCAGGGGAAACAGAGGGTGGCCTGACGACGGAGCAGAGCGGCGGCGGCGGCCATCCCGTCAACGTCAGTGAGATGGAGCGCTGGGCGTCATCCATCGGCGGCGGCGCGCTGGCCGTGTACGGCATCTCGCGTCTGCTGACGCAGAGGTCTGTCGGCGGCGCGGTGCTCGCGCTCGTCGGCGGCGCGCTCGTTTATCGCGGCGCGAGCGGGCATTGCGAGATGTACCACAAGCTCGGCATCAACACGGCCGAAGGCTCGGACAATCCGAACGTCTCTGTGCGCGGCGGCCACGGTTTTAAGGTCGAGAAGAGCGTCACCATCAACAAGCAGCCAGCAGAGCTTTATCGCTTCTGGCGCAACTTCGAGAACCTGCCGCGCTTCATGAACCATCTCGAAGCGGTGCAGACGCTGGGCGACAATCGCTCGCACTGGGTCGCCAAAGCTCCGGCGGGGCGCACGGTCGAGTGGGACGCGGAGATCTATAACGAGAAGGAGAACGAGCTGATCGCGTGGCGTTCGCTCGAAGGCGCGGACGTGGACAACGCGGGGAGCGTGCGTTTTGAGAGTGACCCCGGCGGGCGCGGCACTATCGTGCGCGTGGCGCTCAAGTACGATCCGCCGGGCGGAACTCTCGGCAAGCTCGTCGCCAAGCTCTTCGGCGAGGCTCCAGACCAACAGGTCGAAGAGGACTTGCGCCGCTTCAAACAATTGATGGAAGCGGGCGAGACGCCGACCACCGAAGGCCAACCGTCCGGGCGCAGCGCGACGGCCGGAAGATAACCACAGAACACGGAAGTCTGGAGTCAGCGGCCGGAAGAAAAGCGTTCGTAGTCTTTACATTCCGGCTGCTGGCTCCCGGCTCCTGACTGCACAAGGGGGATTTTATGAAAGCACTATGTTGGAACGGTAAGAATGATGTGCGGGTTGAGGACGTGCCGGAGCCGAAGATACTCAATCCGCGCGATGCCATCGTGAAGATCACGACGACGGCCATCTGCGGGTCAGACCTGCATCTGTATGACGGCTACATTCCGACGATGGAGAAGGGCGACATCCTCGGCCACGAGCCGATGGGCGAGGTCGTAGAGGTCGGCAGCGAAGTCACCAACCTCAAACAGGGCGACCGCGTCGTCGTCCCCTTCACCATCTCGTGCGGCAACTGCTTCTTCTGTCAGAAGGAGCTGTGGTCGCTCTGCGATAACTCGAACCCGAAAGCCGCGATTGCGGAGAAGCTGTACGGCTACTCGCCCGCAGGGCTCTTCGGCTACTCGCACATGACGGGCGGCTACGCGGGCGGTCAGGCCGAGTACCTGCGCGTGCCGTTCGCGGATGTCGGCCCGCTCAAGATTCCCGAAGAGTTGCCGGACGAAAAGGTCTTGTTCCTGTCGGACATTTTTCCGACGGGCTACATGGCTGCGGAGAACTGCGACATCGAGGGCGGCGACACGGTCGCGATCTGGGGCTGCGGGCCGGTCGGGCAGTTCGCCATCAAGAGCGCGTGGATGCTCGGCGCGGGGCGCGTGATTGCGATTGACGACGTGCCGGAGCGTCTTCAGATGGCGCGCGAAGAGGGGAAAGCCGAAACGCTCGACTTCGATGACGAAGACATTTTCGACAAGCTCAAAGAGATGACTGGCGGGCGCGGGCCTGACCGCTGCATTGATGCCGTCGGCCTCGAAGCGCACGGCGCGACGATCGATGCGCTGTATGACAGAGCGAAGACGGCGCTCTTCATGGGGACGGATCGCCCGCACGCTCTGCGTCAGGCGATTCATGCGTGTCGCAAGGGCGGCACCGTCTCCGTGCCGGGAGTCTACGGCGGCTTCCTCGATAAATTCCCGTTCGGCGCGGCCTTCAACAAAGGGCTCACGCTCAAGATGGGGCAGACGCACATGCGCCGCTACATGAAACCGCTGCTGGAAAAAATACAGAACGGCGAGATCGATCCGAGCTTCGTCATCACGCACCGGATGTCGCTCGCGGACGCGCCCATCGGCTACGAGAATTTTAAGCACAAGAAGGACAACTGCATCAAGATCGTGCTTAAACCTTAGAAGGAGAACAAGAGGATGGAAGAGCCCAAAGAGAGCGACGCACATCCGCACAATCAGGAGAGCGAGTCTTCGACCCGCAGCCAGTCGCAGACGGGCGATCCGGGCCGCACGCCCGGCACGGCCGAAGGCGACCGACAGACGGTCGAAGAGGATGTCAACGATAAGCTCGGCAACAGCGATGCGGAGAGCGACCGGACTTAGAAAACGTCTGCGTCAGTACCGCCCGCGACCGCAGGCGGTACTGACCCGTATCGCATTATTAAACTGTCATGGATAATCCTAAAAACGGAACGCCACTGCCCGGCCAGCCCGTCTCGCTGTGGATCGCGACGACGCCGGAGACAAACTATGCGGCTCTGCAAGCAGGCGTGACGGTTGATGTCGCGGTCATCGGCGGCGGCATCGCGGGGCTGACTGCGGCGCTGCTGCTCAAACGTGACGGAGCGCGCGTCGCAGTCATCGAAGCCGGGCGCATCGTCAAGAGCGTGACCGGCAATACGACCGCCAAGATCACTTCCCTGCACAATCTGATTTACGATCACCTGATCAGCGAGTTCGGCCTTGAAGGCGCGCAGGCATATGCCAGCGCACAGCAGGCCGCGATTGAAAAGATCGCCGCGCTCGTCGCGGACTACGGGATTGAATGCGACTTCACGCGGACGGACGCATACACCTACACGGAGACGGAAGAAGAGCTGGAGCGCATCACGCGCGAGGTCGAAGCAGCCGCGCGGCTCAACCTGCCTGTCTCTTACGTCGAGAGCACGCCGCTGCCTTTTCCCATCAAGGGAGCCGTGAGATTTACCAATCAGGCGCGCTTTCACCCGCGCAAGTACCTGCTCCATCTGGCCGCGCAGATAGAGGGCGACGGCAGCTACATTTTTGAAGAGACGCGCGCGCTCGATCTCGAAGAGGATGACAAAGAGTGCCGCGTGACGACCGCGCGCGGCGTCCTGACTGCGCGTGAGGTGATTCTGGCGACGCACTTTCCCTTCTACGATCACGGGATGTATTTTTCGCGGATGTGGCCCAAACGCTCTTACGTCATCGGCTGTCGGCTGAACACTCCCGCGCCCGAAGGAATGTTCATCACTTCGTCCGAGCCGTTTCGCTCCTTCCGCTCGAACCGCGCGGAGGACGGCGGCGAAATCTGGATGGTCGGAGGCGAGAATCACAAGACCGGGCAGGGCGGCGACACGGCGTCGCGTTACCTCAATCTGGAGCGTTACGCGCGCGAGCGTTTCGATGTCAAGACGATTGAGTATCGCTGGTCAACGCAGGACAATAACACCGTGGACAAAGTCCCATACATCGGCCCATCGACTCCGGCGTCAAAGCGCGTCTATGTCGCGACCGGCTTTGGCGGCTGGGGAATGACGAACGGCACGGTCGCGGGGATGATTCTCTCGGACACCATCGCCGGACGCGATAATCCGTGGAGCAAAGTCTTCGACCCGAACCGCTTCAAGCCCGTCACGTCCGCTGCGGATTTCGTCAAAGAGAATCTCAACGTCGCAAAGCATTTCGTCGCAGACCGCCTCGGCGTGCCGGACACAGAGAAGCTGCCTGAGCTGCTTGAAGGAGAAGGCCGCATCGTCGAAGCGAACGGCGAGAAGGTCGCTGTCTGCAAAGTCGCCGGAGCGACGCACGAAGTCTCTGCCATCTGCACGCACATGGGCTGCGTGGTGGACTGGAACAACGCCGAGCAGAGCTGGGACTGCCCCTGTCACGGCTCGCGTTTCAACTATGACGGCAAAGTCATACAGGGCCCCGCGAACACAGACCTGAAGCCGAAGCAGGAAGAGACGAAAGCAGGTTGACTTTCCAGCATCATGACAAGCGACCTCACCAACGTACCCGTGAAACCCGTTAAAAGCGCGACGGAGATGGTCGAGCGCGGCGCGCGTGCGCGCTGGTGGCGCAGGTGCGGCTCGAAGCGGAGCGGCTTCCGGTATGAGGACGCGGCCGGGAAAAAGGTCACGGGCGAGGAACATCTGGAACGCATACGGGCTCTGGTCATCCCTCCCGCGTGGACGCACGTCCGCATCTCGCCTTCGCCGCGCAGCCGCCTACAGGCCATCGGCATCGACACGAGCGGGCGCGTGCAGTACCTCTATCACGCGCAGTACGCAGCGCGGCAGCAGCGCAAGAAGTTCGAGAAGATCGAGCGTTTCGGCGACTACCTGCCCGCGCTCCGGCGTCGCACCAACGAGGACATCGCGCGCGATGATTTCTCGCGCGAGAGAGTGCTGGCCGTCATCATTCGCCTCATCAACGAGCTCTATTTCCGCGTCGGCTCGGAAGAGAGCGTCAAGCGTTATCGCACCTACGGCGTGACGACGCTGCGCAATCGCCACGTGGAGATCAAGCCCAACGGCCAACTGATCTTCAGCTTCAAGGGCAAGCATCACATACAGCATCGCCGCATCATCGTGGACAAGGAACTGGCGATGCTGCTGCGCGACATCAAGACCATCGGCGGCGCAAAGCTCTTTGAGTATTACGATGCGGAGGGACGCGTCCGCGCCATCACGCCGCGCGATGTCAACGAGTACATCAAGTCTGCTACCGCGCCGGAGTTTTCCGCCAAAGACTTTAGGACGTGGGGCGGGACGCTGCTCGCGGCCGTCAGGCTGGCCGAGATCGGGCACGCGGCGGATGAAAGGGAAGCTAAAAAGAATATCGTCCGCGCGGTCAAGCGCGTCGCGGAGCACCTCGGCAACACACCGACCGTCTGTCGCGGCTGCTACATACACCCGCGCGTGATAGAGCTTTATCAACAGGGGACGACGCTCGCGGAGTTTCGCCGCCGCGTCGAGCGCTACATCCAACGCATCGAGCCCGAATACGAGCCCGAAGAGAAAGCCCTTCTCAACATGCTCCGCACGCAACAGAACGGTCAGGGCAAAAATTAACCACAGAGGACACAGAGGATTTTTAAATTTATATTTTGTCTTCTCTGTGTTCCTCTGTGCCCTCTGTGGTGAAATGTTTTATGATGCCTGCCCGGAAGATGAGTGTGAGGACTGTCATTGCGACCAGATATGTGACTCCGCTGCGTGAGGGCGGGTCGCTGCCCGCTATCGTGGAGGCGGATGACGACGGCCTGTACGTGCTCAAGTTCAGGGGCGCTGGGCAGGGCGTGAAGGCTCTCATCGCGGAGCTGTTGGCGGGCGAGCTGGGACGCGCGCTTGGACTGCCCGTGCCGGAGATCGTCTTCGTCGAGCTTGATCCGGTGATGGGAAACACGGAGCCGGACCCGGAGATTCAGGATTTGATTAAGGCCAGCGCGGGCCTCAATCTCGCGCTCGATTACCTGCCGGGCTCCATCACGTTCGACCCGCTCATCCAGCGGCCCGAAGCGACGCTCGCGTCCGAAGTCGTCTGGTTCGACGCCTACCTGACGAACGTGGATCGCACGCCGCGCAACACCAACATCCTCGTCTGGCACCGCAAGCTGTGGCTGATAGATCACGGGGCCGCGCTCTACTTTCATCACGCGTGGGACGCCGATTACATGAAGCGCAGCCGCAGCCCCTTCGCGCAGGTCAAGGAGCACGTCCTGCTGCCCTTCGCGGACGAGTTGGCGGAGGCAGACGCGCGCCTCACGCCGCTCCTGACGCCGGACTTGATTCGCAGCGTCGTCGAGCTGATTCCGGACGAGTGGCTGGGCAATGAGAAGCAGTTCACGGATGCGGCGCAGCAGCGCGCGGCCTATGTCGAGTACCTGCTGGGGCGGCTGGAAGCTCCGCGCAGCTTTGTCCTGGAGGCGAGCCGTGCCAGAGCTCTCTAGCTTCGATTACGCAGTCATTCGCGTCGTCCCGCGCGTCGAGCGCGAGGAGTTTATCAACGCGGGCGTCATCGTCTCGTGCCCCTCGAAAAATTTCCTCAAAGCCCTGATCGAGCTGAACCCCGCGCGACTGGCCGCGCTCGATGCGACTCTCAGCCCGGAGGCCGTGCAGAGCTATCTGGACACGATTCCGGTCATCTGCGCGGGCGGCGAGGAAGCAGGGCTCATCGCACGCCTGCCGCAGCGCGCACGCTTTCACTGGCTGGTCGCGCCGCGCAGCACCATCATCCAGACATCTCCCGCACACACAGGACTCTGCGCAGACCCGTTGGAGGAGCTGCACAAGCTGCTCGAAAAAATGGTGCGCTAGGAAAGACGGCGCATTAGCGCGTCGCTGCCATCTTCAACTATAATTCTTTCTGCACAGAGTCTGACCAGCTCGCAAGGAGAGCCATTTGATGAAACATTTTTTCGCCATCGTCCTTTTAATCGTCGCAGCAGCAGCAGTCTCCGCTCAAACCAGTGAAGCGGCTGATAAATCTCCGTGCGCGCTGAGCGTGGCGCAGGCTCCGGCCATTGACGGGCTGAAGCTGGGGATGACGGTCGAGCAGGTCCTGGCGCGTTTTCCGGGCAGCAGCGAAGACAAGAGCATCGCGGCAGACCGCGCGCGCGCCGCCGAAAAAATGGGCGCGGGCACGTTTACGATTCTTCCGGAAAAATATCCGGCGACGGCGGCGGAGTTTCCGGGCATCGGCCAGCTCATCTTCAAATACATAGACGGGCGCATCTACGGCCTGCGCGTCGGCTACAACGGCATGAGCTGGAAGAACGTGGACGAGTTCATCGCCAAGTTTTCGGCCGACTCGAAGCTGCCCGTGGACGCCGCGTGGGAAGCCTCTCCGGGGATGGAGACGCAGCAGAAGGTGCTCAAGTGCAGCGACCTTGAAGTCACGATCTTTGCGAGCAGCAATGCCAATCACGTCGAGCTGCGCGACACTGCTTCGGAGCGGCTCTTGAAGGAGCGGCGGGCCAAAGCCAGAGAGTTGCAGGAGGAAGAGCAGAAGAAGAAAGCTCAGCCGTGAAGACTTCTGCGAGGTGCAGCGTATGTATTGTCCATCGTGCGGCGCGGAACAGGCGCAGGGTTTGAAGTATTGCAATCGCTGCGGGGCCAATCTGACGCAGGCGAATGAAGCTTCATCCTCCAGACTGGCGAGCATGGTGTGGGCCATCTCCGTCGCCATCACGCTGATCACCATCGGCGGCTTCGTGATGGCCTTCATCTTCGGGATGGAGTTCATGAGCCGCCACGAGAACATCACGGCCACGTTCCTCTTTCTGGTCGTCTTCCTGCTCGTCATCCTCGGCATCGCGGCGCTGCTCGTGCGACAACTGGCCCGTCTGGTCAGCGCTTATCTGGAGAAGGGCGGGACGAAAGCCGGGCCGCTCGCGTTGCCTGAGGCGCGCACAGTCCGCCTCGCAGCGCCGCAGGAGCCCGTGTCCGGCATCGCCGAGCAGACGACGCGCCGGTTCGAGCCCGCGCCGAAAGAGTAAAGGATTGAGATCGAAGTGAGCGTTCATGTCCGACTGGCGACCGTCGCGGACGCGCCCCTGCTGGCGAAGTTCCGTTATGCCTTTCGCACGCGCAACCTGCCGGGGCAGGAGGACGAGGAAGCATTTCTCGCACGATGCACGCGTTGGATGGCGGAGCGCCTCGTGTCGGGCGGCGCTTGGCGCTGCTGGATCGCGGAGCGCGAGGGCACGCCGCTCGGTCACGTCTGGGTGCAGCTGCTCGAAAAAATTCCGAACCCTTCGGAGGAGTCGGAGTCTCATGCGTACCTGACGAACTTCTACGTGCTCGAAGAGGCGCGCGGGCAGGGCACCGGCTCCGGTTTGCTCGCGGCGGCGCTCGACTGGTGCCGCGCGAGCGCAGTCCATGCCGTCATTCTGTGGCCGACCGAGCGTAGTCGCACGCTCTATTTACGGCACGGCTTCGCCGTCCGCGAAGACCTGCTGGAGCTGATTATCGAAGCGCCGCCGAAAGGATAGGCATCACTCTCAGAAGTTAATTCGCAACGGTTTTCAAACGCGTCAACACTTTAAGCTTTTGCCCTGCGGCGCGTGCTGCTAAGCTCCGGCGGCTGGCGCAAAAGATAACGGCGGCGTTTTTATGTCTGAGCAGAGAGCAAGACGTTCGCTGAAACTCTTCGCGCCCGCTCCTCGTGCAAGTAACCCGTAACTCATGAACCCGATTCAAAAATTGAAAGAGGTAAAGAGATGAAAAAGCAAACTTCGATGGCCTCCAGAGGTCTCGCGCTCACGCTGCTGCTGGCGCTGACCGTGCTCAGCCCGGCGGCGCTCTCCAAGCAGAACGGGCGCGGCGTTGACCTCGCTTATATGGATACATCTATCAAGCCCTGTCAGGATTTTTACCTGTACGCCAACGGCAACTGGCTGGCGAACAATCCGATTCCGGCGGATCGCTCTTCGTGGGGCGCGGGCAGCGAGCTCTACGAGAAGAACCAGACCGTCCTCCACGAGATACTCGAAGAGGCCGCCAGGAACACCTCCGCGCCGAAGGGCAGCGCGGCGCGCAAGGTCGCGGACTTCTATCGCACCGGGATGGATGAAGCGAAGATCGAGGCCGCCGGAGCCAAGCCGCTGGCCGACGAGTTCGCACGCATCGCGGCGGTGAAGGACGCGACGACGCTGCAAGCCGAGCTGGCGCACCTGCACCGGATGAACATCAATCCGGCCTTCTCGCCCGGCGCGTATCAGGATTTCAAAGACAGCACGCGCATCATCGTCTGGCTCTATCAGGACGGGCTGGGATTGCCGGACCGCGACTACTACTTCAAGGACGACGACAAGTCGAAGGAGCTGCGCCAGTCTTACGTCACGTACATCGGCAAGATGTTCGAGCAGTTGGGCGACAAGCCCGAACGTGCTGCGGCGGAAGCCAAGACCGTGATGAACATGGAGACGCGGCTCGCCAAAGCTCAGATGGGCGCGGTCGAGCAACGCGACCCGCAGGCCATCTATCATCTGATGGACACGGCCGCGCTCGACAAGCTCGCGCCGAACGTCTCGTGGAGCCGTTACTTCGCGTCCATCGGCCTCAACAATCCGGGCGACATCAACGTCGGCCAGCCGGAGCTGCTCAAAGAAGTCAGCGCGATGATCAAGGATGTGCCGTTGGCCGACTGGCAGACATACCTGCGCTGGGCTGTAGTCAATTCCGCCGCGCCGTATCTCAGCTCGGCCTTCGTCAACGAGAACTTTAACTTCTACGGCAAGGCCCTGTCGGGGCAGAAGGAGCTGAAGCCGCGCTGGAAGCGCGTCGAGGCGACGACCGACAACATGCTCGGCGAAGCGCTCGGCGAGCTGTACGTCGCACGCGCCTTCACACCGGAGACGAAAGCGCGCGCGCAGGCGATGGTGATGAACATCAAGAGCGCCCTCCGCGACCGCATCGGCACGCTCGACTGGATCGGCGAGGACACGCGCAAGCAGGCCCTGCGCAAAGTGGACGCGATCAAGATCAAGGTCGGCTATCCGGACAAGTGGCGCGATTACTCCGCGCTCATGATCGATCAGAGCTCTTACGTGCAGAACGTCCTACGCGCGCGCGAGTTCGAGTTTCAACGCAACCTCAACAAGCTCGGCAAGCCGATTGATCGCAACGAGTGGGGCATGACGCCGCCGACCGTTGACGCTTACTACAACCCGAACTTCAACGAGATAGTCTTTCCGGCGGGCATCCTGCAACCGCCCTTCTTCGACCCGAACGCGGATGACGCGACCAACTACGGCGGCATCGGCTCCGTCATCGGCCACGAGCTGACCCACGGCTTCGACGATCAGGGACACCAGTTCGACGCCGACGGCAATCTCAAGAGCTGGTGGACGGATTCGGACGAGAAGAACTACGCCTCGCGCGGCGCGCTGGTCGAATCGCAGTACAACGATTACGTCGGCGTCGAGACGCTGCACATCAACGGCAAGCTCACCCTCGGCGAAAACATAGCGGACATCGGCGGCCTCAAGATCGCGTACTACGCTTTCCAGAAATCCCTCGAAGGCAAACCGCGACCGAAGGACATCGACGGCTTCACGCCGGAGCAGCGTTTCTTCCTCGCCTTCGCGCAGAACTGGCGGCGCAACACGCAGCCGGAAGCACTGCGCCTGCTGATTCAGACCGACCCGCACTCGCCGCCGCGCTATCGCGTGCTCGGCTCCGTCGCCAACCTGCCGGAGTTCGCCAAAGCCTTCGGCTGCCAGTCCGGCGACCCGCTCGTCCGGCCCGAAAAGGATCAGGCGCGCATCTGGTAGGGAGTGAACAAAGAGGTCTCCCGCAAAGGCGCAGGTGGCGCAAAGAAAACCGTGAAGCTTTTCTTTGCGCCTTTGCGCCTTTGCGGGAGACCTGTATTTCTGCTACTCTCTATCCCTCATCGACAACAGCAAGTTGTTGCTAGATGCCCCCGGTTCGCTAAAACTACAACTTACCCGACAACGGTCAAGCGGCTTAGAGCGTCTGCTTGAGTCCGCCTTGGCTGCGCGAGAGCATAACGTGGGAGTGATGGTCGTGCGCCTGTTTGGGGCGGGCGACCTTCAAAGAAAGACAGGGCAGGCGCGGCGTAACGATTCCGCCGCGTGACAACAACGATAAGGCAATCCTCAATCGGTCAGCCGCGAGGTGTCCTTTCACTGACACCTTCACCTCTGCGGAAAAAAACCGGGCGACCTTTGCCTTACCTCAACCACCCATAGCTAACGGAGGAGAATTGAATGCGTAAGAGATTGCTCATAGTCTTATTGGGCCTTGCCTTGGCAGGTGCCTCAGTGTTTCCCTTCGGCAAGTCGAAAGCGGCGCGCGTGACTCAGGAGAGAGGCGCGTCAACAGCTACAGTCGAGAGCCAGACCAAGACCCTACCCAACTACGACATCCGCCTCGTCGATAAGGGCGAGTTTATGGATGTCGCGCTGAACACATCCGCCGATACGCAGAGGGCCGCGCAGAGTGGGAACGCGGCGCTTCAGGCGCGTGCGGCGGCCATCGAGAATTTCCGCGCCGGGCTGAGCCCCGAAGCCGCGCGCAACCTGCACGCGGACGTGAACGAAGCGGGCGTGATGAAGAACTTCTTTATTGACGGCGCGGCGCTTTCGGAACCCAAAGCGGACACCGCCGACAACGTTGCGCGCGGATTTCTGCATGAGCAGGCCGCGCTCTTCTCGCTCTCGGACGCGGCCATCAACGGCCTCAAGCTGACGAGAGAAGACCTCGATCGCGGCACGACCTTTCTGAACTATGTGCAGACGGTCGGCGGCTACAAAGTCTTTGAGGGCGGCGTGCAGGTCGTCGTCAACGGCAAAGGCGAAGTCCTCAACGTGCGCGAAGGCTTTCTCGTGAGCGGGCAGAGCGTCCGGCTCAAGCCCGCGCTGACGGAAGCGCAGGGCATCGCCAAAGCTTTCGAGCACGCAGGACATACCGTTGCGCCCTCTTTCGTCGAGACGCAGCGTCGCGCCAACCGGAGCGAAGCACTGAGAGATCCCCTCATAATTTCCCCAAAACGTAACCATGTGTGAATAGATTTTGAGTAAGCAGGGTTGCAGCCACGAGTGAGTCTTCCCTTGTTATTGTGTAGCCAGAATGCCGCAAAACTTCCATGCCTAAGCG
>JADMIO010976207.1_pt1 | contig 14273 bp, 15 predicted proteins | sample 8958161 | NCBI WGS metagenome assembly JADMIO01 (sample SAMN16585339, study PRJNA669376) | soil metagenome | isolation source: Crop rotation soil | place: USA: Cullars Rotation, Alabama | collected 2011 | reverse complement strand
CGCGACTTCAAGTCACGTGAATTCCAAGCTTCGGATCCCACTGTGCTGGAAAGCGACCAGCTCGAGCTGCTGCGCGTCCTGGGCGAGAGCCCCGAACGCGACTGGGCGACCGAGGAACTAGCCTGCGCCTGTCAGGTCCAGGCCGGGCGGCTCGGGGCCGAGCTGGCGGCCCTGGAAGGCCGCGGCCTCGTGCGCACCACGACGACCGACGCGAAGCTGCAGGCCAGGCTCGGCCCGAAGGACCCGGCGACGGCGGAGGCGCTGGGCCGGCTCTTGCAGTTCTACCGCGAGCGGCCGGTGACCCTGATCAAGGCGATGTATGCCCGCGCGAACAACCGGCTCCGGGCGTTCGCCGACGCGTTCCGGCTGCGCCGGCAGGAGTGAGGAGTGGAATCGACCTCGTACGTCCTGTGTGCGGCCACCGCCCTCGCGTGCAGCGTGCTGCTGCTGCGCCGCTGGCGCCAGGGCCGCGTCCCGCTGCTGCTGTGGTGCGGGCTCGCCTTCCTGGGGCTGGCGGGCGAGAACGCGATCCTGTTCGTGGACCGGATCCTGCTGCCGCCCGAGATCGACCTGGCGCCGTTGCGCAACGCGGTCGGCCTGGCCGGCATCACACTGCTGCTGGTCGGCCTGATCCTGGAGTCGCGGTAGAGAAGCGCGGATGAACCAGATCCTGACCGGCGCGATCGCGATGGGCTTCGCCGTGGCCGCCCTTTTCTTCGCCCGCTTCTGGCGCGACACGCACGACCGCCTGTTCGGCTGGTTCGCCCTCAGCTTCCTCGTCCTGGCCGTCAACCGGGTCGCCCTCGGCCTGGTCGAGGGGAGCGGGCACGGCGACTACTTCTACTGGATCCGGCTCGTGGCGTTCGGCCTCATCCTGGCGGCCATCCTGGACAAGAATCGCACCCGGCCGGGTTAAAGTGAACCGCCCGGGGGTGGCGCCAGTGGAGGCGTCGCCCGCCGGGCGGATGAAGCGCGGCAGCGTTCGCGGCGCTTACGGGTTGGTCACGACCGGGACGCCGACGACCGTGCGGGCGTACGGCTGATTCTCCCGCACCTCGTAGTTGATGCGGACCGGCGTGCCGGGCCGCAGGTCGGTCAGGGTGACCGCCCGTTCCTGGATGCGGTAGGTCGTCTGCGGGTTGACGTTGACGATGACCTCCGAGCCGTTCGCGGTGCGGACCACCACCTGGTTGGTGCCGACGCGGATGACCTGGCCCTGGTAGACGTTCGCGTCGTCCTGGGCATAGAAGTTCGTGGCGCTGGTCCCCGTCCGCTGGACCGGGAGGACCTCCTGCACCCGCGTCGCCGGGACGGCAGGCACGGCCGGGACCACCGGGACGGCGGGCACCGAGGGCACGATCGCTCCCGGCGCGGCGGCCGCCGGGACGACCGGCAACACGTTCACGCGGCTGACGAAATAACGGTCCGCGTCGGTCGTGTAGACGGCGGAGACGTTCGTGCCGACCGCCAGCGACGTGGCGGGCACGGCGACCTCGTTCTGCAAGTAGACGGTCTTCGGGCTCGTGTAGAACGTGTACTCCTTGGCGCTGGAGTCCACGACGACGAACTGGTCCGGGCCGGTCCGAAGGACGCGACCCTGCACGACCGTGGTGGCCGCGGGGGCGGCGGGCACGGTGACCTGCACCTGCGTGGTCGCTGCAGCTGGCGCCGGGCCGACGACCTTCGGCGGCACCGTGATCTGTTGCGCCGGCGCGGTCTGCGCCGCGGCGGAGCTGGCCAGGAACGCGGCCAGCATGGGGCTATACAAAAGGATCCGTGTCATCGGTCTCTCCTTCCGGGACGTGGGCGGGTGCCGGGCAGACGTGCGCACCCAGGTCTCGAAAGAGAGCATTCGCCGTGCCAAACGAAGCCGCGACCGCACTCGCGGTCGCGGCTCGCGCACCTTAGTTCGACTTGGCCTTCGACGCCGGCGCCTTTGGAGCGGGCGGCGCCGCGAGGGCGCCCGGCGGGATCATCATGGGGAGGGGACCAAACCCGGTCACCGGCAGGACGGTTGGCGCGGACGCCGGGAGGGGAGGCGGCATCCCACAGCCCGCCGGCATCAGCGCCGAGGGCAGAGTCTGTCCCTGGTCCGCGTTCCAGCTCTGCACTCCGATCCCTGCCAGCGAGGACATGCCGCTGCCCTTGAACAGCTCGACGATGTTGGCGTCGATCAGACCGTCACCCTGGTAGCGGAGGGTGAAGTTCTTGAGCTGGATGCCCTCGGCCGACTCGGGCCGAACGACCAGGCCATCCACCATGATCTCGAACAGGTGGTGCGGCTTCGTCGCGGCCTTCTTCGATTCCGCGGCCACCGGCAGCGGGGCGGGCGTCTCGTGGTGGGCCCGGACCACGCCGGTCGGAGCGGGGGTCCCGGTCGCCGGTCTCGATTGGCGGACGTTCTTGATGAAGGCCTCGATCTCGGCGTGGACGTCGGGCGTGTGCGTGACGACCAGGAGGCGTGCCGGGGGATAGTACTCCACGGCGGCGAAGGGCCCGTTCCAGGTCTCGCGGCGGACGACGCGCGGGATGGTGACGGCGACCCACTCGGCGAGCGTGTTGTCGCCCAGGTCGGCGAGCGAGATCACCTTGCACTGCGGGGACGCGGCCGCCTTCTCCGGCGTGCACGCCTTGCACGCAGGGCATTCGCTGAACTGCGGCCCCTCGGCCGCGGCGGCGGCGCATGTGAGGGCCAGCGCCAGAACGGTCGGACCTACCTTCGGGAGTCCGGGCATGGGAGCACTCCTTCCGTGGAGGCGGGGATGGGAAGGCGACATTATTCGGCGGCCCGTCAGACGCGGTCAAGGTCAACCGAATGGCCTGGCCGGGGAACGTGGTTTGCTCCCGATCGGTGCGAGGGAGGGCCGCTCACCACCTAACGGGAGGTTCGCCGTGAAACTCTGTGCACCCCTGATCCTGGCGTTGTTCGCCGGCCTCGCTGTCGCGGGCGGCGACGACACGAAGAAGCTGCAGGGCAAGTGGGTCGCGACCTCGATGCGCTGGGAAGGCAAGGACCTCTCGCCCGAGCAGGTCAAGAAGGGCAACATCAGCCTCGTCATCCAGGGCGACCGCTTCGTGTTCATCACGCCGAAAGAGACGCAGCGCGGCACCATCAAGATCGACGGCGCGAAGAGTCCGAAGACCTTCGACCTGGACGTGACCCGCGGCGACGGCTCGAAGAAGACCATCCGCGGCATCTACCAGTGGGAGGGCGACCTGCTGCGCATGGCCGGCCAGCCCGACGAGCGACCGCCCAACTTCGACTCCACGGCCAGCGAGGCCATGGTCGTGAAGCTGAAGCGGACCGGCGACGACTAGAGCGCCGCGAGGACGGCGTCGCCCATCTGCGTCGTGGTGGCGCTGCCACCCAGGTCGGGCGTCCGCACCTTGCCTTCCCTGAGCACCTTCACGACCGCCGACCAGACCGCGGCGGCGGCCTTCGCCTGATTCAGGTGCTCGAGAAGCAGCTTGACCGACAGCACCGCGGCCAGTGGGTTGGCAATCCCCTTGCCTGCGATGTCCGGCGCCGAGCCGTGCACCGGCTCGAACATGCTCGGAAAAACCTTTTCCGGGTTGATGTTGGCGCTCGACGCCAGGCCGACGCTGCCGGTCACCATCGCGGACAGGTCGGTCAGGATGTCGCCGAACAGATTGCTGGCGACGACGACGTCGAAGACCTCCGGCTTGCGGACGAAGTCCATGGCCGCGGCGTCCACAAGTAGCATGCGCGACTCGACGTCGGGGTACTCCTTGCGGACGTCGCCGAACGCCTCGTCCCACAGGCCGAGCGTGTGCGTCAGGGCGTTGGCCTTGCTGATCGAGACGAGCTTCTTGCGGCGCTTGCGGGCGGCCTCGAAGCCGGCGCGCAGGATGCGCTCGCAGCCGCGGCGTGTGAAGACGGCGGTCGCCGTCGCGACCTCGTGCGGCGTGCCCGGGTAGAGCCGGCCACCAATCGGGGCGTACTCGCCCTCGGTGTTCTCGCGGTAGACGAACATGTCGATGCTGCCCGGCGCCTTGTCGCGCAGCGGCGACTGGACCCCCTCGAACAGGTAGGCCGGGCGGAGGTTGACGTATTGATCGAACTTGCGGCGCATCGGCAGGAGCAGGCCGTGCACCGTCACCACCTCGGGCACGTCGGGCGAGCCGACGGCCCCGAACAGGATGGCGTCGTGCTTGGCGAGCGTGTCCCAACCATCCTCAGGCAGGATGTTGCCGTGCTTCTTGTAGAACTCCGAGCCCCAGGGCAGGCGGTTCCACGTCACGGACGCCTTCTCGCGGCCCAGGGCGGCGTCGGCCACGCGGATGGCCTGTTCGATGACCTCCGGGCCGATGCCGTCGCCGCCGATGACCGCGATCCGGGGACCTGCCATGCTTGCGCTCCTCGCCATTTTTCGCTCAAGTTCCGGGCCGGCCGGACCGATTCCTTTTTATTGAAGAACCTTCGCCCATGAAGGCCGGTTTCACGGCACCTATGCACACCCCCCTTGACGGCAGGCGACGGTGGCGGGCCGGGGCCCTCGCCCTGTGGAGCGGCGCGCTGGCCTGCGCGCTGGCCGGCTGTTCGTGGACGCAGAAGGTCGCCGGCCCCGAGAAGAAGCCGCAGCCCGACCCCATCCTCGGCGAGGTCCACCCGCAGAACACGCCCGCCTTCGGCCCGGCGCCGCCGGCCGACAAGGGCAAGTCTGCGGCACCGACCTCCTCGTCGTCCGCGGCCCCGGCGACCGATACCTTCCTCACGTCCAGCCCGACCAGCACCGCTTACCTGGCCAGCATCACCCCCCCCTTGCAGGGCAGCCGGCCGCTGGCCATCAACGAGCCGGGTCCGTTCCGCCTGGCCAGCAGTGACGCCCCGCTGGTCCGCCCGGTGCCGCGCGACCCGGCGTTCATCAACAACACCTGGGCCACACCGTCCTCCGGCAGTTTCGTGGCGCCGCCCAGCAGCTTCGTCGATCCGCAGACCGCCCTCCTGCAGTCGCGCGGCGTCACGCAACACCGCGTCGATCCGTTGCCGGACGGCGGTATCCGCCTGAGCGCCGTGGTGCCGTTACGCGGCGACGCGAGCCGGCAGCGCACCTACGAGGCGACCGCCCGCGACTTCCCCGCCGCCGTCACCGCGGTCGTCACGCAGATCGACCAGGGGCGATAGCCTCCGGTGACGTGGCGCATAGGAGCCCTCTCCCCTTGGGGGAGAGAGTGGCCGAAGGCCGGGTGAGGGGGAAATGCCGCGCCCCGATGAAGATGGCTCGTGCGGTGTCCTGCCTTCGGAGCCCGCGAGGGATTCGATCTACTTCCCTGGGGCCGGCCCCCTCACCCGGCCTTCGGCCACCCTCTCCCCCAAGGGGAGAGGGCTCCTATGCGCCACGCCGCCGCATGCTTCCCGTAGAATGACGGCATGCGCGACCTGCTCTCCGCCCTGACCCACGCCCTCGACGCCGGCCAGCCGTGCGTCTACTGCAGCCTCGTCGAGACGCGCGGCTCCACGCCGCAGAAGGCCGGCGCCAGCATGCTCGTCTTCCCCGACGGCAGCCAGGCCGGCACCCTCGGCGGCGGCTGCGTCGAGGCCGAGGTCAAACGCAAGGCTCTCGCCACCCTGGCGGACGGCGGCGACCAGCCCGAGCTGCACACCTTCCACCTCGACGACAACTACGGCTGGGACGACGGCCTCATCTGCGGCGGCCGCATGAGCATCCTCGCCGACCCGCTCACCGAGCGCGACCGCGTCGCCTACTTCCGCCGTTTGGCCCGCCTCGTCGAGGAGGGCCACGGCTGCACCGAGGCCGTCCCCGCCCAGCCGAAGCCGGGCCTGCCGACGGGGTGCCGCTATCTGTTCGACGCGAGCGATACCCTCGTCGCCTCCCTGGGCCCGCCGCCGCCCGAGTCGCTGGTCCGCAACCTGCAGCCGCTGGCACGCCGGCCGCGGCCGTATCACCAGGACGGCGTCGCCTACCTGCCGGTGCTGTCGCGGATCACGCTCCTGATCGTCGGCGGCGGCCACGTCGGCCAGGCGGTCGCCCGGCTGGCGGCCGACGTCGATTTCGACATCTGGGTGCTTGACGACCGCGAGTTCTACGCCAGCCCCGACCGCTTCCCGATGGCGAGCCGGCGCTTCATCGGCGACATCGGCCAGACGCTCGCCCAGCTCGCCCGCGCCGGCCTGGGGCCGGACGTCTACGCCCTCATCGTCACCCGCGGCCACTCGCACGACGAGGAGGCGCTGTCGCACCTGGCGACGACGGACTGCGGCTACGTCGGCCTGATCGGCAGCAAGCGCAAGATCCGCCTGATCTACGAGGACCTGCTCGCCCAGGGGACGCCGCAGGAGGCTCTCACCCGCGTTCATGCGCCGCTCGGCCTGAACATCGGCTCGCAGACGGTCCCCGAGATCGCCGTCAGCATCGTCGCCGAGCTGATCGCGGTCCGCAATCTCGGCCAGACCATCCCCGCGGCCCGCATCCACGTCCCCGTTAGCGGCCCGCCGGCAGGCGGGCGCTGACGGGACGACCTGCGGCGGCATAGGATGCCTCCAGCGCCCGCCTGCCGGCGGGCCGCTAACGGGGGCGATGCCATGCCGCTCGCGTATCACGTTGTCATCTCGGCGTACGGCTTCTGGCTGCCGAACGACCCGCGCGGCTCGGGCTCCGACTTCATTCGAAAACATGCCCTGCATGACTTCGGGCCGGCGACGAAGGTGCACACGTCCGACTCTGTCGCCCGCCGGCCCCACGATCGAACGGCACGTGAGCTGGCGAAGGAGGCGCTGCGCTATCCGCCCGTGCGGTTCTCGGGCGAGCAGGCGCGGGCGATCGGATGCGCGTTCGGCGACTACTGCGGACGTTCCGGCACGACGGTCTGGGCCTGTGCCATCCTGCCGGACCATGCTCATCTGGTGGTCGCTCATTCGGAGAGGTTGATTCGTTGGGTCGTCAACCAGTTGAAGGGGGCGGCAAGCCGCCGGCTCATGCAAGATAGGCTCCATCCATTGGCGAGGTTTCGTGGCGACGGGGCATTGCCTTCCTGCTGGGCTCATCGACCATGGATCGTATACCTCGACTCCGAGGCGGACGTGCACGGTCGGATCCGCTACGCCGAGGCCAATCCCTGTAAGGAGGGCAAGCCGCGCCAGCGCTGGTCGTTCGTGCTGCCGTATCCACAATTACGTGGCGCTGTTAGCGGCCCGCCGGCAGGCGGGCGCTGACGGGGCGACGTGCGATCGTGTGAGTTTCCTCCAGCGCCCGCCTGCCGGCGGGCCGCTAACCCCGAGCGCCCCATGAATCCCGCCTACCGCGAGCTCATCGACCGCTACCGCGAGAAGTGCCTGCTCGACTCCGCCGCCGGCGTGCTCGGCTGGGACGAGCGCACCTACCTGCCGCCCAAGGGCTCAGCGTTCCGCGCCGACCAGATGGCCCTGCTCGCGAAGCTCTCCCACGAGAAGCTCACGCACCAGCGGCTGGGCGAATTGCTCGGGCAGCTCGAGGGCTCCAGGCTCGACGACGACGCGGCGGTCAACGTCCGTGAGATCCGCCGGGTCTACGACCGCGCGGTCAAGATGCCGGCCCGCCTCGTCGAGGAGCTGGCCCGGACCACGACGCGCGCCCAGAACGTCTGGCAGGAGGCCCGCAAGAACAACGACTTCCCCGCGTTCGCGCCGTGGCTGGATAAGCTCGTCAGCCTCAAGCGCGAGGAGGCCCAGGCGGTCGGCTACCGCGAGTCGCCGTACGACGCACTGCTCGACGAGTACGAGCCCGGCGCCACCGCCCGCGCCATCACCCAGGTCTTCGCCGAACTCCGCGCCGAGCTGGTGCCCCTGGTCAGTGCGATCACCAGCGCCACACGCCAGCCGCGGAAGGACGTGCTCAATCGCGAGTTCCCGGTGGACCGCCAGCAGCTGTTCGGCCAGTCGGCGGCCGCGGCGATCGGCTTCGATTTCGCCGCCGGCCGGCTCGACGTCACCGCCCATCCGTTCTGCAGCGGCATCGGCCCGGGCGATTGCCGGCTCACGACGCGCTACGCGCCGCGCGAGTTCAACATGGCACTGTTCGGCACCCTGCACGAGGCCGGCCACGGTATCTACGAGCAGGGGCTCTCCGCCGACCACTTTGGCACTCCGCTGGGTCAGGCCGTCTCGCTGGGCATCCACGAGTCGCAGTCGCGGCTGTGGGAGAACCAGGTCGGCCGCAGCCGGCCGTTCTGGGAGCACTTCTATCCGCGACTGCGCCAGGCCTTCCCCGGCACGCTCGACGAGGTGCCGCTGGACGACTGGCTCTTCGCGCTGAACGCCGTGGCGCGGTCGTTCATCCGGGTCGAGGCGGACGAGGCGACCTACAACCTGCACATCATTCTGCGCTTCGAGCTGGAGCAGGCGCTGATGACGGGCGACCTCAAGCCCGCGGACGCGGCCGGCGCCTGGAAGGAGAAGTTCAAGTCCTTCTTCGATCTGACGCCACCCGACGACGCGCGCGGCGTGCTGCAGGACATCCACTGGAGCATGGGCGGCCTGGGCTACTTCCCGACCTACACGCTCGGCAACCTCTACGCCGCCCAGTTCATGCAGACTGCCCGCCGCGATCTGCCGGCCCTCGAAGATGACTTTCGTCATGGCGACTTCACGCGTCTGAAGACTTGGCTGAACGAGCACATCCACCGCCACGGACAGCGCTACCGGCCCGCGGAGCTCTGCCGCCAGATCACCGGACAGGACCTCAGCCACCGGCCCCTATTGGAATATCTTCGCGCTAAGTACGGCTCGCTCTACGGGATCTGACACGCCGGCGGACTGGCATCGCGATCGATTCTTGAAGAAGCCGGAGACGGTTTTGGGGAGATTACGCTTGACGCCGTTACTGAACTAATGTATATTAAGGCTCGTTGAGCATGTTTTGGGGGCCTTTCCCAGCGTCGATGAATCCCGCAGTCCTGTGCCCGGGCGAGGGATCACTTTAGCCGCCTCTTTGCACCGGACTCGCGTCGCGAATTACAGGGAATGTCGTACGTGTTTCCTATGCGAGGGGTGTGCCATGCTGTGCCGTCACTGCGACCGTTTCCCGGTGCGTCGTCCGCGGGGGCTGTGCTGGAGTTGTTACTACAAACCCGGCGTACGCGAGCGTTACCCGCCTGCCGCCCCCACGGGCCGTCGGGGCCTGGGCTTCGGCGACACCCGGCTACCCGCCGAGCCGACCGCGGCGGCGCCCGGGTCGGTGGAGAAGATCCGCGTGCTCATGGAGCGGGTGGCCAACGGGCAAGAGCTCTTCCACCCCGATGACGCCGTCCTGACCACGCCCGTCCTGGTGCCGGCCCTGGCCAGCTGAGTGGAATGACCGGAACGCGGGCCGCAGCTGTCGAGCTGCGGCCCGCGTCGTTTTCACGACTTGTCTTTCTTCTTCTTGGCGCCGCCGCCCTTGGCGCCGGTAGGGCTGATCTTCAGCTGGTCGGCCACGTCGGTCCCGGCCCGCAGCTTCACGTCCACGCTGAAGCCGATGCGCGGCGCATAGTCGTCCTTGTTAAGGATGCCGCTGTACTCGAACTTCGTCTGGTCATCGACGCGGACCTTGCGCTCGCTGATCTCGTTGGCGCGGACCTCGACGGTGAGCGACTCGACCTTCTTGTTCGCGTCGAGGCCGACGCCGATGATTCTTCCGGTGAAGCCGCCCGCCTTCTTGCCCTGGCCGTGGGCCGGGTCGGAGCCGAGGACGGCGAGGCCGACGAGGAGGGCGCCGCAGACGAACAGGTGACGGGGCATGGTCTCTCCTTGCGCGGGGCTTAACCGATCCAGCCCTGATCGACGGGGGCGTAATCGACCAGCTCCTCCGGGCGGAACCAGAGGGCGATCTCGGCCTGGGCGTTCTCCGGGCTGTCGCTGCCGTGGATGAGGTTGTTCTGCACGCTGATGCCGAGGTCGCCGCGGATGGTGCCCGGCGGCGCCTTGGCGCCGTCGGTCGCGCCGATGAGGTTGCGGGCGACCGTCACGGCCTCGCGGCCCTCCCAGACCAGGGCCACCGTCGGCCCGCTGGTCAGGAACGCGAGCAGCGAGTCGTAGAACGGCTTGCCCTTGTGGACGGCGTAGTGCTGCTCGGCCAGGGGGCGCGGCGCCTTCACGAGCTTGAGGCCGACGAGCCGCAGGCCCTTGCGCTCGAAGCGCGCGAGTACCTCGCCGACGAGCCGGCGGTGGACGCAGTCGGGCTTGAACAGGATGAGCGTACGCTGCATGACGTCTCTCGCAAGGTTTCGTGGGCTCCCGCGGGGCCGGGCGCCTCGCGGAGATTATAAGACCTCGGGCCGCCCTAGACCTTGCGGTGCTCGGTCGTCGGCTCGAAGGTGCCGTCGTCCAGCGGCACGAGCTTGTAGTCGCCGAACAGGTTGGGCGACTCCTGCTGCAGCACGCGCAGGACCGCGACGGCGAGCTTGCGAATCTCGGTCTCGGCGTGCCGGCTGCCGCGGAGCTCGATGAAGTGGCGCAGCGCCCGGGCGTTGGCGGTGACGAAGATCTTCGTCTCGGTCGCGTTCGGCAGGACGCTACGGGCCGCCTGCCGGGCGAGCTTGCGGCGCAGGGTCTTGTCGGGTTCGTTCGCGAACGCCTTCTGCAGGCCCTCGGTGAGCCGCACGTACGCCTGGTGCGTCGTGGCGATCGCGTCGAGCCAGAGCCTGTGCAGCTCCGGGTCGGCGGCGATGACGTCGGGTTCGACGTACTCGGCGACCGACTCGTCCACGTAACGTTGGCTGAGCTGGGAGTATCCGAAGCCGGCGCGATGTCGGATGAGCTCGTGGGTTAGCGACCGCGAGACGCCGGTGAAGAGGAAGTTGTAGACGGCGTGCTCCAGGACGGAGCCGTGGCCGACGTCGAGGATGTGGTGCAGGTAGGCCTGGTTGCCGCCGGGCCGCGGGCGGGCGAACGACATGTAGCAGACGCGGCCGGCCACCTCGGACAGCTTCTCGCCGGCGACGCCGGTGTCGGTCTGCCAGGCGGCGACGCCGTGGTCGGCGAGGAACCGGTCGATCTCGGCCTCGCTGGTCGTCTGCCTGCCGACGAGGTAGACGGTCGGCTCGCGAAGGACGCGGATGTCTTTGCTTGCGTCGAAGGTCATGAGGTGTCGTCTCGAGGGGTTCGTGTTCCGTTCCTGACCGTTTAGCGGGGAGCCGGCAGGCGGCCATGCCTGAGGAAAACGTCGGCCGTCCGCATGGCATTCTCGGACTCGGGCGCCCGTCGGCTCCCCGCTAAACGGAGCTCACCCGGTGGGCTCTTCCGACCGCAAGAGTTTCTCGCAAACTCCGAGTTACACCTTTGCGAGCGCGATGGCCAGCGGCTTACCGTCGAGCTTGACCTCGACCTGGAACATTCCACCGTCGGCCGCGTCGGTCCGTTGGACGGTGAGCGTCTCGCTGGCGATGTAGTACCAGTGGGCCTCGACCGCGGCGGCCAGGTCGGCGTCGGGCGTGTGCAGGAACAGGGCGATCCGATCCTCCGGTTCCAGGTCCGCCTTCTTGCGGGTGTCCTGCACGTTCCGGATCACCTCGCGCGCCATGCCCTCGCGGGCCAGCTCCGGCGTGATCCGCGTGTCGAGCAACAGTTGCGTGCCGCGGTCGGCGAGGCCGGCGACGTCCTTGCCCGTCTTCGGCAAAAGCCACACGTCGCCGGGCTCGATCGTGACCGCGCCGTCCGCGAGTTGCAACGTCGCCGCCTTGCCCGTCTGGAGGTCGGCAAGGAGCTCGCCGGCCTTCTTCGCGAGGGCGGCCTGAACCTGGCCCATCTTCGGGCCGAGCTTCGGGCCCGCGACCTTCGGGTTCAACTTGACCTCGAAGGAAAGCAGCGGACCCTGCGCCGGATCATGAAGGCGAACGTCCTTGACGTTCAGCTCCTCCAGGATCTGGTCGCTGAAACGCTCGACGGCCCGGCGGTCGGCCTCGGTGGCCGGCTGGATCGTCAGGGCGGCGAGCGGCTGGCGCCGGCCGATCTTCGCCGCGCTGCGCACGGCCCCGCCGAGCGACACGAGGCGAAGCAAGGCCTCCATGTCCGCCGACAGGCCCTCGTCGATCAGGCTCTCGTCGGCCGCGGGGTAGTCTTCCAGGTGGACGCTGACCCCCTTCGCGTCGGTCAGGTTCTGATACATCACCTCGCTCAGGAACGGTGTGACCGGGGCGAGTAGCTTCGTGAGCGTCAGGAGCACGGTGTAGAGGGTCTGATACGCGGCGAGCTTGTCCTCGCCCTGCTCGCTCTTCCAGAAGCGTTTGCGGTTGCGGCGGATGTACCAGTTGCTCAGCTTCTCGTCCACGAACCGCTCCGCCTCCAGGCAGAACGCCATCACGTCATAGGCCTCGAGCTCACGGCGGGCCGTCTGCACGAGCCGCTGCAGGTCGCTGAGGATCCAGCGGTCGATGTCGGGCCGCTCGGCGACCGGCACCGGCGCCGCGGCCGGGTCGAAGCCGTCGAGGCGGGCATAGTTGCAGAAGAAGGCGTAGCTGTTCCACAGCTTGATGTGGAACTTCGAGCGGACTTCGTCCGCGGTGCCGTAGCCGAAGAGGATGTTCGCCGCCGGGTTGTTGCGGCAGTACAGCCAGCGCATGACGTCGGCGCCCATGCGGTCGGCGGCCTCGTTGAACTCGATGGCGTTGCCCTTGGACTTGCTCATCGTCTCGCCGCGCTCGTCGAGCACCAGGGCGTGGCCGAGCAGGACCTTGAAGGGCGGCCGGTCCTCCATCATCGTGCTCATCGCCAGGATGGCGTAGAACCAGTTGCGGAACTGGCCCGGAAAGCTCTCGGTGATGAAGTCGGCCGGGAACCACTTCCGCCACGTCTCGCGGCTGTGGTTGTAGCCCATGGTCGAGTAGGGCACGATGCCGGCGTCCAGCCAGGGGTTGCCGACGTCGGGGACGCGCGACATGAGGTTGCCGGTCTTCGGGTTCCGGATCTTGACCTTGTCGATCCAGGGCCGGTGCGGCGTGTGCCCCTCGAACTCCTCCCAGCCATCGACCGCGCGCGCCTTCAGCTCGTCGCGCGAGCCGACGACCTCGAAGTCGCCGGTGACCTCGTCGACCCAGATCGGCAGCGCCAGGCCCCAGAAGCGCTTCTTCGAGATCATCCAGTCGCCCATCTGCTCAAGCCATTTGAGCTCGCGGGCCCGGCCGTTGATCGACTCGGGCAGAAACTGGACCTGCTTCGTGACCTCCATGATCGCCGCCCGGTAGCCGTTCGCGGGCCGGCCGTCGTGCGGGCGGTCGCCCATCTTGATGAACCACTCGTCCACCAGGCGGAAGAGGAGCTCGGTCTTGCAGCGCCAGCAGTGCGGGTAGCTGTGCGGGTACTGCTCGACGGCGAACAGCCGGTCCTTCTTCTTCAGCTCCTCCAGCACGAAATCGGCCGTCGCCGGCTCGACGGCGGAGCGTCCTTCGAGCGGGCCGAAGCCGGGCAAAAAACAGCCGGCGTCGTCGAGCGGCGCGACCGGCGGCAGGCCCTGCTCCTTGCCGAGCTGAAAATCCTCCTTGCCGCAACCCGGGGCGATGTGCACGATGCCGGTGCCCGTGGTGGCGCCGACTTCCTTCCAGGCGACGACGCGGTGCGCCTCGCGGGCGGCGACGTCGGGGGCCCAGCGCTGCCGGCGGACGACCTCGGCCAGGTCCGCCGGGTAACCCGCGGGATTCGCCTGGGCCGGCAGCTCGTCGAACGGGCCGTCGTATGGCAGCCCGACCAGGTCCGCGCCCGAGACCTCGCCGACGACCTCGAACCCTTCCTTGCCGCGCTCCTTGAAGAGCTGCTCGATCGTCTTGAGCCGGGGCATGCCCTTCTTGCCCGGCTCGCGCTCGACGTCCACCTCGTCGTCGGCGGCCTCCTCGGAGCGGGCGGCGCTGAAGGCCGTCTTGCCGACGTAGTACGTCTCGCCCTTCTGCCGGACCTTGAGGTAGGTCAGCTCGGGGTTGACGGCCGCCCCGACGTTGCTGGACAGCGTCCAGGGCGTGGTCGTCCAGACGAGCAGGTTCTCGCCGGGCCGGCCGCGGAGGGGGAACTTGACGAACACCGACTTGTGCGTGACGAGCTTGTAACCCTCCTTGACCTCCATCTCGGACAGGCCGACGCCGCAGCGCGGGCACCACGGCATTGCGTCGAAGCCGCGGTAGACGAGGCCCTTCGTGAAGCACTTCTTGAGGAACGCCCAGATGGTGTAGTTGTTCTCCTCGGACATGGTGAAGTACGACTTCCGCTCGTCGGGCGACTTCGCCCAGTCGGCGTCGGCTTTCCAGCACATTGGGATCCTAAGCTTAGAATTCCACGTGGACAAGTTGTCGCG
>JADMIO010842085.1_pt1 | contig 14273 bp, 17 predicted proteins | sample 8958161 | NCBI WGS metagenome assembly JADMIO01 (sample SAMN16585339, study PRJNA669376) | soil metagenome | isolation source: Crop rotation soil | place: USA: Cullars Rotation, Alabama | collected 2011 | reverse complement strand
CTTTCCCCTCTGTTTTTGTCCGTGGAATGAACAATGGAAGTCCGAGCTCATCGCTAATAACTTCGTATAGCATACATTATACGAAGTTATATTCGATGCGGCCGATCTAGCAGAAAGTCAAAAGCCTCCGACCGGAGGCTTTTAACTTCTGTCACCTAGGTTACGCCCCGCCCTGCCACTCATCGCAGTACTGTTGTAATTCATTAAGCATTCTGCCGACATGGAAGCCATCACAAACGGCATGATGAACCTGAATCGCCAGCGGCATCAGCACCTTGTCGCCTTGCGTATAATATTTGCCCATGGTGAAAACGGGGGCGAAGAAGTTGTCCATATTGGCCACGTTTAAATCAAAACTGGTGAAACTCACCCAGGGATTGGCTGAGACGAAAAACATATTCTCAATAAACCCTTTAGGGAAATAGGCCAGGTTTTCACCGTAACACGCCACATCTTGCGAATATATGTGTAGAAACTGCCGGAAATCGTCGTGGTATTCACTCCAGAGCGATGAAAACGTTTCAGTTTGCTCATGGAAAACGGTGTAACAAGGGTGAACACTATCCCATATCACCAGCTCACCGTCTTTCATTGCCATACGAAATTCCGGATGAGCATTCATCAGGCGGGCAAGAATGTGAATAAAGGCCGGATAAAACTTGTGCTTATTTTTCTTTACGGTCTTTAAAAAGGCCGTAATATCCAGCTGAACGGTCTGGTTATAGGTACATTGAGCAACTGACTGAAATGCCTCAAAATGTTCTTTACGATGCCATTGGGATATATCAACGGTGGTATATCCAGTGATTTTTTTCTCCATTTTAGCTTCCTTAGCTCCTGAAAATCTCGATAACTCAAAAAATACGCCCGGTAGTGATCTTATTTCATTATGGTGAAAGTTGGAACCTCTTACGTGCCGATCAGATTAAAACGAAAGGCCCAGTCTTTCGACTGAGCCTTTCGTTTTATTTGACCATGTTGGTATGATTTAAATTAATACGACTCACTATAGGGTCAGTGCGGCCGCGACTTCAAGTCACGTGAATTCCAAGCTTCGGATCCCACTGTGCTGGAAAGGCCGCGGTGCCGATGATGACACGGTCCACGCCCTTGCCGAGCCAGGCCTCGACCGTCGCCATGTCGCGGATGCCGCCGCCAAGCTGCACGCAGAGACCGACAGTTTCCAGGATGCGCTCGACCGCGCCGCCGTTCATCGGCTTGCCGGCAAACGCCCCGTCGAGATCGACAACGTGGAGATGCCGGAAGCCCTGGGTCTCGAAGGCATGCGCCTGCGCCGCGGGATCGCGATTGAACACCGTGGCGCGCGCCATGTCGCCCTGTTCGAGCCGCACGGCGAGCCCGTCCTTGAGGTCGATGGCAGGAAACAGGATCACGCGACACCCGCGACGGTAAAGCGCGGCGCCTGGGTTTGTGCCCTCTCCCCTAGCGGGTGAGCGCAGCGCCGGCGCTGCAAAGCGCTCATATGGGTGAGGGGTCTCGACCTATCGAGAGACTGCGACCCCTCACCCATTCTTCGGTGCTGCGACGGCTGCGGCCGCCCTCTCCCGCAAGCGGAGAGGGCACGAGACGCAAGCGCCGCGTTCTCTGCGATTTCTGGAACGGCAACCGCCTGCATCACGGCTTCCATTTCAGGAAATTCGCGATCAGCGCCAGCCCCAGCTTTTGGCTCTTCTCCGGGTGGAATTGCGTGCCGGCCATGGTGTCGCGGCCGACGATGGCGGTGATCGGGCCGCCATAGTCGGCCTCTGCCACCAGGTCGGCGCTTTGCTCCGGCCGGAGCTGATAGGAATGCACGAAGTACGCGTGCAGGCCTTCCGGCCCGAGCGGAATGCCCTCGAGCAGCGCATGAGCGCCACGGGCAGCCAGCGTGTTCCAGCCCATGTGCGGGATTTTCAGCGCCGGATCGGCCGGCGCGATCTTGTCGACCTCGCCCTTGATCCAGCCGAGCCCATCGGTGACGACATATTCGCGGCCGCGCTCGGCCATCAATTGCATGCCGACGCAGATGCCGAGGAACGGCCGGCCGTTCTGGCGCACCGCCTCCTCCAGCGCATCCACCATGCCCGGCACCGCGTCGAGGCCGCGCCGGCAGTCGGCGAAGGCGCCGACACCCGGCAGCACCACGCGGTCGGCGCGGCGCACCGCGTCCGGGTCGCGGGTCACCACGATCGGCTGATCGTGACCGCTCTCGCGGGCCGCGCGCTCGAACGCCTTGGCGGCCGAGTGCAGGTTGCCGGAACCGTAGTCGACAATGGCGACGCTCATGGACGGAGCGCTCAGGGGCGCGTCTGCGGCTCGGGAAACAGCCCGATGACACCCGGGTCGGACGGCGGCACCGGCATGTCCGCCGGCTGCGGCACGGCGGCCGCCGGGGCGGCGTGTCCGGCGACCCATGAATCGAAGAACCGGCGCTCCGCCGCTTCGACATTGCGACCGACCACCAGCCCAACGTTGCGCCAGCGCCGCCTGCCCAGCGTCCAGCGCCGCAGCGAAGCCGCCTCGAAGCCGACCAGCAGCGCGATCAGCACGCCGGCCGCAAACTTCACCACCGGCGAAACCGCGAGCGCCCAGAGAGCGGCCTGCACCACAGCGGTCAGGGCGATGTAGAGCGTCAGCACCAGCCACAGCCGATGCCACAGCATCCACAACGGCCCAAGCAGGAACGCCCAGACATAGAAGCCGTCGCGCACGAATACGAAGCGCTCGGGCGCCGCCGCGGTCTCGTCGCGGCGCGGGCGGGGCTGATGCACGGTGAATGCGGTCATGGTCAACTCGGTTTGGTCGAACTCGGTTTCGGCAGGCCCGGTCAGCCGCCCAATGTGCCCTTGGTCGAGGGCACCTCGCCGGCCGCCCGCGGATCGATGGCGAACGCCGCGCGCAGCGCCCGCGCCAATCCCTTGAAGCAAGCCTCCGCAATATGGTGATCGTTTGACCCGTACAGCACCTCGACGTGCAGGGTGATGCCGGCGTTCATCGCGAACGCCTGGAACCACTCCTGCACTAGCTCGGTGTCGAACGCGCCGACCTTGTCGCGGCCGAACTTGGCCTTGAACACCAGGAACGGCCGGCCCGACACGTCGATCGCCACCCGTGTCAGCGCCTCGTCCATCGGCACGTGGACGCTGGCGTAGCGGGTGATGCCTTTGAGGTCGCCGGCGGCCTTCTTCACTGCCTGGCCGAGCGCGATGCCGACATCCTCGGTGGTGTGGTGATGGTCGATGTGCAGGTCGCCCTTGGCCTTCACCGCGATGTCGATGCGCGAGTGCCGCGCCAGCAGATCGAGCATGTGATCGAAGAAGCCGATGCCGGTGGCGATCCTGGAAATACCCTTGCCATCGAGATCGACCGCCACCTCGATGTCGGTCTCCTTGGTGGCGCGCTTGATCGTGGCGGCGCGGCCCGCCCTTTTCGGAGGCGACCGGCCGGCGCTCTTGGCAATGCCTTTTCTGGCGCGCGCCATTGAACAGCCTCGGGGAGCGATTTGGCGCCTTTTTATCAGGGGTTTTCGGGATTCGCCACCGCCGCTGAGCCACGTTTGCATTGACCCAAACGACGCCTTACATCCCTGCGCGGCGGGGGTATGGCGTATGCAGCAAGCACAATCCGAACTTTGGCACGGCACCACCATCCTGACCGTCCGCAAGGACGGCGTGGTAGCGATCGGCGGCGACGGCCAGGTCTCGCTCGGCCAGACCATCGTCAAGGCCAACGCCAGGAAGGTGCGGCGCCTTGGGAAGGGCGAGGTGATCGGCGGCTTCGCCGGCGCCACCGCCGACGCCTTCACGCTGTTCGAGCGGCTGGAGGCCAAGCTCGAGCAATACCCCGGGCAGCTCACCCGGGCCGCGGTCGAGATGGCGAAGGACTGGCGCACCGACCGCTATCTGCGCCGCCTCGAAGCCATGATGATCGTGGCCGACAAGGACGTCTCGCTGGTGCTGACCGGCACCGGCGATGTGCTCGAACCCGAGGCCGGCGTCATGGGCATCGGCTCCGGCGGCAACTATGCGCTGGCCGCCGCCAAGGCGCTGATCGACCAGCCGCTCGACGCCGAGGCCATCGTGCGCAAGTCGCTCGAGATCGCAGCGCAGATTTGCGTCTACACCAACCGCAACGTCACGATCGAAAAGCTGTGACGCCGTCCAAGCGAACCGCTGCCGTCACGATCATCGGCCTGTTCGCGATTCAGGCCGCCGTGCTGCTCGCCATGGGCCGCGTTCCCATCTGCCAGTGCGGCGCCGTGAAGCTCTGGCACGGAACGGTCATGAGCTCGGAGAATTCGCAGCACCTGCTCGACTGGTACTCGTTCTCCCACATCATCCATGGCCTTCTGCTCTATCTCGCCGCTTATCTGCTGTTTCCGAAGACTGCCGTTTTCACCCGGCTGCTGATGGCGCTGTCTCTCGAAGTGCTGTGGGAGATTTTCGAGAACACGCCATTCGTCATCGAGAGATACCGCGCCGCCACCATTGCGCTTGATTACTATGGTGACAGCGTCATCAACTCACTATCTGACACGCTGATGACGCTGATCGGCTTTGTGCTGGCGTATCGGCTGCCGGTGCTGATCACGGTGGCGTTTGCGCTCGCCATGGAGCTTGTCGTCGGTTTCTGGATTCGCGACAACCTCACACTGAATGTCCTTATGCTGATCCATCCATTCGACGCCGTCCGGCAATGGCAAGACGCTGCGCCCCATCGATAAATGTCCGTGATGATGTACGAGTTTCGCCACATGACCGCCGACCACCTGCCGCTGATCCAGCGCTGGCTTGAGACGCCGCACGTCGCGCAATGGTGGCATGATCCCGTGAAGCAATTCGAGCTGGTCAGCGGCGATCTCGATCATCCCGAGGTGGCGCAGTTCATCATCGCCTTCGATGAGAGGCCATTCGCTTATCTGCAATGCTGGCGGCTGACCGACTGGGTCAACTGCCTGGGTCCGCAGCCGGACGGCACGCGTGGGCTCGATCAGTTCATCGGCGATCCAGACATGATCGATCGCGGCCACGGTTCGGCCTTCGTCCGCGAATTCGCCGCGCGCCTGCTGTCGGACGGTACGCCGCGCATCGTGGTGGATCCCGATCCCGCCAACGCGCGCGCGATCCGGGCTTACGAGAAGGCCGGCTTCCAGCGCGACCGTATCATTGATACGCCCGACGGCACGGCGCTGCTGATGGTGCGCGACGCATGACCGATTTCTCTCCCCGCGAGATTGTCTCCGAGCTCGACCGCTTCATCATCGGCCAGGCCGATGCCAAGCGCGCCGTGGCGATCGCGCTGCGCAACCGCTGGCGCCGCCAGCAGCTCGACGACAAGCTGCGCGAGGAGGTGCTGCCCAAGAACATCCTGATGATCGGTCCGACCGGCGTCGGCAAGACGGAAATTTCACGGCGCCTGGCGCGACTTGCCGGCGCGCCCTTCATCAAGGTCGAGGCCACCAAGTTCACCGAGGTCGGCTATGTCGGCCGCGACGTCGAGCAGATCGTGCGCGACCTGGTGGAGGTCGCGATCGCGCTAACCCGTGAGAGGAAGCGCAAGGACGTCAAGGTGCGCGCCGAGAAGGCCGCCGAGGACCGCGTGGTTGACGCGCTGGTCGGCGTCAACGCCAGCCTCGCCACCAAGGATGCGTTCCGCAAGAAGCTCCGCGCCGGTGAGCTCAACGACAAGGAGATCGAGATCGAGGTGACCGCGAGCGGCGGCGGCATGCCGATGTTCGAGATTCCCGGCATGCCGGGCGCCCAGGTCGGCGCCATCAACATCGGCGACATCTTCGGCAAACTCGGCGGCCGGTCCAAGTCGCGCCGGGTCACCGTCGAGGAATCCCACGAGGTCCTGGTGGCCGAGGAATCCGACAAGCTGCTCGACCAGGACGCGCTGGTGCAGGAGGCGATCAAGGCGGTCGAGCAGAACGGCATCGTGTTCCTCGACGAGATCGACAAGATCGCCGGCCGCGAGGGCCGCCACGGCGCCGACGTGTCGCGCGAGGGCGTGCAGCGCGACCTGCTGCCGCTGATCGAGGGCACCACGGTCTCGACCAAGCACGGCACGGTGAAGACCGACCACATCCTGTTCATCGCCTCGGGCGCGTTCCACCTTTCGAAGCCGTCGGACCTGCTGCCCGAGCTGCAAGGCCGGCTGCCGATCCGGGTCGAGCTCAGCGCGCTGACCCGTGACGACATGCGGCGCATCCTCACCGACACCGAGGCCGCGCTGATCAAGCAGTATGTGGCGCTGATGGCGACCGAAGGCGTCACCCTGGAATTCACCGAAGATTCCATCGACGCCATCGCCGATGTGGCGGTCGCAGTGAACTCCAGCGTCGAGAACATCGGCGCGCGGCGATTGCAGACCGTGATGGAGCGCGTGCTCGACGAGATTTCGTTCTCGGCCACCGACCGATCCGGCGAGACGGTGAAGATCGACGCCGCCTATGTGCAGCAGCACATCGGCGACCTCGCCAGGAATACCGACCTGAGCCGGTTCATCCTGTAGCCGACGATCCGTAGCCTCCAGCAGGCCGGGCGCGACCTTTCGCCGGGTATGGCGGGGGTCGGCAGGGGGCGTACAATGCCGGCATCGGACTGCCGGAGGGTCGCCATGCTCACCCGTCGCCGTTTGATCGCACTGTCCGCAGCTCAAGCCGCCGCGCCCGCCCTTGGCCATGTTGCCCGCGCCGAGAGCGATTTCCCCAACAAGCCCGTGCATCTGATCGTACCGGTCGCGGCCGGCGGACCGACCGACATCGTCGCGCGGCTGCTCGGGGAGAAGCTGTCGAAGATGTGGGGCCAGCAGGTCGTGGTCGAGAACAAGTCCGGCGCCGGCACCAACATCGGCAACGAATACGTCGTACGGTCCGATCCCGACGGCTACACCATCCTGTTCGCCACCGCCTCGCTCGCCGTCAACGTCAGCCTCTACGGCCAGCTCAGCTACGACCCGATCGCGGACCTCGCGCCGATCTCGCTCGCCACCGAGCTCGCCTATTACCTGTTCGTGCCGAACTCATTGCCGGCGCATTCCATCAAGGACTTCATCGCGCTGGCCAAGGCGCAGCCCGGCAAGCTCACGGTCGGCTCGCCGGGCACCGGCAGCGCGCCGTATCTCGCCGCGATGCTGTTCATGCAGATGGCCGGCATCAAGCTGACCCACGTGCCCTATCGCGGCGCGTCGCCCGCGTTCACCGATCTGATCCCGGGCCGCATCGACAGCTACGTCGGCAGCGGCACGCTGCTGTCCTATTCGCGCACCGGCCAGGTCCGCGTGCTCGGCATGACCGGAGAAAAGCGCGACCCAGCCGAGCCGGAGCTGCCGACCATCGCCGAGCAGGGCGTACCGGGCTACAGCGTGACGGCGTGGCAGGCGCTGTTCGCGCCGGCCAAGACGCCTGAGGCAATCATCCGAAAGATCAGCGCCGACACCACCACGGCGCTGGCCGACCCGGCGATCCAGGACAAGCTCGCCAAGAGCGGCTACCAGGGCGGCGGCTCCTCGCCCGAGGACCTCGCCAAGCTGCTCAAGTCGGAGATCGAGCGCTGGAGCGTCGTGGTCAAGTCGGCCGGCATCCAGATCAAGTGAGGAGACGCACTCTTCCTTCGCGTTGGACGTGATCCTATCCTTGGTCATTCCGGGACGCGCCGAAGGCGCGGACCCGGAATCCAGATGCAACCACCGGGTCTGCTCTGGATTCCGGGTTCGCCGCTTCGCGGCGCCCCGGAATGACACGGAGCAAGGCCGTAATGCCCGCGAGAACATCGAAATCCGGCAAGCCGCTTGGCCCGATCGGCACCAAGGTGCTGTTCGAGAACGAGCACATCCGGGTGTGGAGCGTCGAGCTGCCGCCCAAGGGGCTGCAGCCGCTGCACGAGCACGAGCATCCCTACCTGGTGGTGCCGATCAGCGACGGCCGATCGGTGATGCGCTGGGAGGACGGTCGCGAGCGGCAGCTCACCGACGTGCCCGGCAACATCGTCTACCGCGAAGCGAGCGGCGGCCCCCACGAGCTGCACAATCTCGAAGACGCCAAGACCATGCACACCGTGCTGGTCGAGATCAAAGCCCTGGGAATGACAGGTTAGGAGAGAGCTGCGTCGGTCGACGAGGTCACCCTGTGCCAACGCGAGGAAACGTCATGCGGCTCGGAATGTTCATGATGCCGGTGCATCCGCCGGATCGGCCGATGTGGAGTACGCTCGCCGAGGACACCGAGAAGTCGGTCCTGGCCGACCAGCTCGGCTTCGAGGAGCTGTGGATGGGCGAGCACTTCACCGCCACCACCGAGCCGTTCCCGTCGCCGCTGATGTTCCTCGCCGGCCTGGTTCATCAGACCAAGCAGCTCAAGTTCGGCACCGCCGTCATCAACGTACCGCTGCATCATCCGGCGATCATCGCGGCGGAAGCGGCGCAGTTCGACCACATGAGCAAGGGCCGCTTCATGCTCGGCATCGGGCCCGGCGGTCTCGTCTCCGACTTCGAGCTGTTCAAGGCCACCGATCACGCCGCGCGCAACCGCATGGTGGTCGAAGCCGCCGGCATGATCGAGAAGATCTGGTCGCAGAATCCGCCCTACGACCTCAAGGGCGAGTTCTGGAACATCTCGATCAAGGACGCGATCATGCCGGAGCTGGGCGTCGGCTTCATGCCGAGGCCGTATCAGCAGCCGCGGCCGCCGATCTCGATTTCGCTGGCAAGCCCAAGCTCGGCCTCGGCGCGCACCGCGGCGGAGCACGGCTGGGGCATCATCTCGGCCAACATCATCCCGGTGTATTCGGTGGCAAGCCATTGGCAGGTCTACAGCCAGGCCTGCGCCGCGCGCGGCACAATCGCCGACGGCGACAGCTGGCGGGTCGCCCGCAATATCATGGTCGCATCCTCCGACCAGGAGGCGCACGACCGGGTGTTCGGCGACAAGGGTTCGAACCGCTATTTCTTCACCTACATCCGCGACGTGCTCAACCGCGTCGGCATCCTGCCAATCCTGAAGCCGCGCCCGGAGATGTCCGACGCGGAAGCGACACCCGAGGCGATCCTGACCGAATGCGTGATCCACGGCTCACCCTCGACCGTGCTGGACAAGCTTGTGGCGTTTCGCGAGCGGGTCGGCCCATTCGGCACGCTGCTGATGACCGGCATCGACTGGGGCGGCCCGAACAAGAACTGGGAGTGCGAGGCGATGCGGCTTCTCGCGCAGGAGGTCATGCCCAAGTTCCGGCAGCACGCCGCCGCGCAGCGGGCGGCGGAGTAATCGGGGCGCAGCCCAGCATTGCAGCGCCGCTGATTGTCCGCAGCGAGTTCACACTTCATCATCGTTCGCCATTCATCTGAAAACCATCAGCCACGGCAGGGACGGAGCCATGATCATCGACACCCACACCCACGTTTGGAGCTTCCCGTCGTATCGCGACCTGAGCCAGCACATCAAAACCACCGAGGACCTGATCGCGTTTCGGACACGCTATCCGGATCTCTACAAATGCAGCTTGACCGAGCCGTCGATCGACAATTCTGACGACCTGATCGGCGACATGGACAAGAACGGCGTGGCGCTGACGCTGGTGCAGGCTCGGCCCGGATACACGACCAACGACCAGGTCGCGCAATCGGTGGCGCGGCACCCTGACCGGCTGGCCGGGCTGATGCGTGTCGGTCATGACCAGGAGGCGGCTGGCTATCACGACGATCCCGGCCCGACGCGCGAAGCTGCGCCCGGCGAGGTCGAGCGTTGCCTGACCACGCTGAGGATGAAAGGCGTCGGCGAGATTTTCATTCGTTCGCTGACGGATGAAATTCATCCTGAGAGAATCGCCAGGGACCTCGACGGGATGATGAAGGTCGTGTCCAAGCACGGCGTGCCGATTCAATTCCCGACCGCCTGGTCGCAATTCCCCGGCGGGCTGTTCTACGGCGATCCGCTCTGGGTCGATGAGGTCGCGATGCGGCACCCGAATACACCGATCATCCTGACCAAGATGGGCCGCAGCATTGGCCGCTACTTCGACAGCGCGTTGACCGTCGCCATGCGCAACGTCAACGTCTATTTCGACGTGGTCGGCACCAATCCGCAGCACCTGCGCTTCGCCATCGACAAGATCGGCGCGCACCGCATCATGTTTGGCACCGACTGGTCAGCGACATGGCGCTGGATCAGCGTACCGACCACGCTGCACAAACTCCGGCTCAAGGTTCTGGATGATGCCAAGCTGACGGACGAAGAACGCCGCTTGATCCTGTGGGACAACGCCGTCGAGGTCTTCAAACTCGACAAGGAAGCGGCGCGGGCACGAGCCGTGTTCGCCAAAGCCGCCGAGTGATCGTTGGGACCACCGAGATGAACATGATGATGACGCTTTGGCGCAGGCAAATCGTGGCCGCGGCCGCTGGCGCTTGCTTGATCGGGATCACGTTGTGCGCGGCCTCTGCGGCGTGGGCGCAGGCAGAATATCCGACGCGGCAAATTCAGGTGGTCGTGCCGTTCCCGGCTGGCGGCTCCGCGGACTACTTCGCCAGGAGCATCTTCAACCGGCTCGCACCGGTGGTCGGACACCCCATCGTCATGGAGAACAAGGCCGGCGCGGGCGGGATCATCGGCGCCAAGGCCGTCATCGCCGCACCGCCGGACGGCTACACGCTGCTGGTGTCCGCGGTGGCCTCGGTGCTGGTCCCGCCGCATCTCAGCACGCCGCCGGCGTTCGATGCGATCAAGGAACTGACTCCAGTCACTGGCATCGGCACGGTTCCGGCGGTGCTGGTGGTCCGGCCTTCGCTCGGCCTCAAGACCTTTGCCGAATTTCTTGCCTACGCGCGGGCCCACCCTGGCAAGCTTAACCTCGCGACCTCAGGCGCCGGTACGATTTCGCATCTCACAGGCGAGCTTCTGATGCGGGAGACCGGCATCAAGATCGTGCCGGTACACTACCGTGGCGCGCCTCCTGCGGTGACCGATCTGCTCGGCTCCCATGCAGATTTCATGTTCTCGGATGCACCGTTCTTCCTGGAGCACATCAAGGCCGGCAAGCTCACTCCCCTGGCAGTCGGTACGGCCGAACGCTCGCCGTCCCTGCCGGGCGTGCCGACCACGACCGAACTCGGCTTCCCGGCCATCATCGCGTCCAATACCTACAGCCTGTTCGGCCCGCCCGGGATGCCAGCCGGCGTCGTAGGCAAACTCAACGCGCTGGCGCTCAAAGAACTGGGCGACCCCGAGGTCCGTGCCGCGTTCGCAACCCAGGCGGCGACGCCGGCGGGCACAACACCGGCGGCGTTTGCGGCCCAGATTCAATCAGAGGCGGATCGCTGGTTGCCCATCGTCAAGGAAGCGGGAATCAAAGCCAATTGACGGAGTGAGCGCGCTACTCGGCGCGGACCCGCCGCCACAGGATCCGCCGCACCTGGCCTTCGGCATCGGGCAGCGCCGACAGCGTCAGGTTCGGGCCATCGATGTGCACGCGGCGGATCATGGTCTGCCCCACCATGTTGGGATTGAGCGCCATCTCGACGTGATGGTGCACCTGATCGCCCTTGAGCTCGTAGTGTCCGGCGTAGCAGGTGACGCTGCGGGTCAGATCGACCAGCTCCTCCGGCGTCGCGCCAGCGAGATCGGTGCGGCCGGCGGCGCCCGGCGGCTTCTTGCGACCGCCCGGCGTCGACACCACGCCGATGTAGCCGTCCGGGCTGTACATGATCTGCGAGGTGCGGTTGCTGTCGGAATGGATCAGCTTGCCGTTCCGGTCCACCACCTCTTCGCCGATCTGGCGGTACACGCCGACCATGTCTTCGCGCTTGAGCATGTTTTCCTCACGAAACGACGTCTGATCCTTCACGCATCACCAAGCAAGACGTGGATGGCTGGGTCAATAGGGCGTTCACGCCCGTCTTCACGGGCTATGCCCGACCATGACGCGGCTGGCCTGCACCCACGGCCACGCAAATCCGGTAGAATGCGCGATAGCAAGGGAAACACCGCGCATGCGCCTTGGACTGTTCATGATGCCGGTGCATCCGCCGGGCCGCTCGCTCAGCGAGACGTTGCGCGAGGACACCACGAAATCGGTGCTGGCGGACCAGCTCGGCTACGACGAGCTGTGGATGGGCGAGCACTTCTCTGCCGGCACCGAGCCGTTCCCCTCGCCGCTGATGTTCCTCGCCGCGCTGGTGCCGCAGACCAAGAACCTCACCTTCGGCACCGCCGTCATCAACCTGCCGCTCCACCATCCGGCGATCGTCGCCGGCGAGGTCGCGCAGTTCGATCACATGTGCGGCGGCCGCTTCATGTTCGGCATCGGCTCCGGCGGGCTGGCCTCCGATTTCGAGCTGTTCAAGATCGATCCGCCGACGCGCCAGGCCGCGTTCATGGAATCGATCGACACCATCCTGCGCATCTGGGCGCAGGACCCGCCCTACGACATCGTCGGCGAGACGTGGAGCGTGCAGATCAAGAAGGCGATCCTGCCCGAGCTTGGCGTCGGTACCATGCCGAAGCCGCTGCAGACGCCGCACCCGCCGATCCATATCTCGATCGCCAGCCCGGACAGCGCATCGGCCAGGCTCGCCGGCAGCAAGGGCTGGGGCGTGATCTCCGGCCCGGTGGCGCCGCTCTACGCCGTCGCCAATCACTGGGAGGCCTACAGCGAGGCGCGCCGCGCCTCGGGCAAGCCTGCGCGCAGCGAGGACTGGCGGGTGTCGCGGCTCATCATCGTCGCGCCGTCGGACACGGAGGCGCGCGAGCGCGTGTACGGCGAACAGGCCTCGAATCGCTACTACTGCTCCTACATGCGCAAGGCGATCGCCGCAGCAGGCCGGCTGTCCATGATCAAGCCGCGGCCGGAGATGACCGATGCGCAATGCACGCCCGAGTCGATCATCGAGGAATGCGTGATCCACGGCGCGCCGCGCACCGTGCTCGACAAGCTGGTGGCGTTGCGCGACCGCGTCGGCCCGTTTGGCGGGCTTCTCCAGATCGGGCTCGACTGGAGCGGCCCCAATGAGACCTGGGAGCGCGAGGGCATGCGCCTCTTGGCGCAAGACGTGATGCCGCGCTTCCGCCAGCATGTCGGCGCGCAGCAGGCGGCGGAGTAGCCGGCAACCGCCGTAGGACAGCCGGCTATTTCCGCCCGGCCTTGAGAAACGCCGCGGAACCCGCGCCCAGCAGCCGCGGCAAATGGGTGTAGATGTAACGCACGCCGGCGCCGACGAGCGCCGCGACATTGTCGGCGGTCGCCGGCATGCCGGGGGTTTTTCCCGCGGCGACGATCTTGGCCCGCGTCTCCGCGATTGCCTTGGCGACCGACGGCTCGGCCGGGTTGCCGGGATGGCCCATCGATTGCGACAGGTCGGACGGGCCGATGAAGAACACGTCGACGCCGTCGACCTTGAGGATGTCATCGACATTGCGGATCGCCGCCGCGTGCTCAAGCTGCACGCAGACCAGCGACTGCGCGTTCGCAGCCTCCGTGAAGTCCGGCATCCTGGCGCCGAGTCCCCAGTCGTCGGGCCGGGTGCCGGCAGCGAGTCCGCGGCCGGCGCCGGGGCCGAACTTGACCGCCGCCACCGCGCGACGCGCGTCCTCGGCGCTGTTGACGTGCGGCACCTGCACGCCCATCACGCCGCGATCCATCACACTCTGGATGTCGGCCGTGGCATTGGTACGGGGCCGCGCGATCGCGGTGATGCCGACGGCGTCGGCGGCGATCGCCATGATCTCGACGTCGGCTGGCGAAAGCGAGCCGTGCTCGCAATCGAGCAGCACCCAGTCGAAGCCGGCATGGCCCAGCATCTCGACCAGTTGCGGCGACGGGAACATCAGCGAGCAGCCGAACACTGGTTCGCCGCCGTCGAGCTTGGCTTTCATCCGATTGGACTTCATCGCATCGCTCTCAGGATCGCAGCCGGCGCAGGCTGACGTAGAGAGCGCCCTCGCCGCCGTGGCCGATCGCGGCGACCTCGAAGCCGGCGGCGTGGGCGCGGAATTCCGGCGTGCGCAGCCAGCGCGGCACCTGGCGGCGCAGCACGCCGCGCTCGCCCAGCGGGTCGGCACCGGGCGTGCCCTTGCCGGTGATCACCAGCACCAGCCGAGCGCCGCGCGACTGCGTGCTGCGCAGAAACCCCAGCAGGGCGTGATGCGCCTGCGCCTGCGTCAAGCCATGCAGGTCGAGCCGCGCCTCGATCGAGCGCTTGCCGCGCGCCACCTCCTGCTTGAACCGCCGGCCGAGCGCCGCGACCGTTGGCGGTGACGGCGGCGGCGGCGGGGCCAGGGAAAG
>JADMIO011057189.1_pt1 | contig 14274 bp, 8 predicted proteins | sample 8958161 | NCBI WGS metagenome assembly JADMIO01 (sample SAMN16585339, study PRJNA669376) | soil metagenome | isolation source: Crop rotation soil | place: USA: Cullars Rotation, Alabama | collected 2011 | reverse complement strand
CCATGACCTGCCGGTGCTTTCGCAGACAGGGAATCAGGAGTCAGGATTGAAGAGAATCAAGACCTTACCTGCTATTCGTATATGGGATTAGTTCCCTTTAGCACACATAGGTCGTGGCTCCCTTAAATCCTGATTCCTGGTTCATTTTTCCAAACTATTTTCGTACATTTATTAGTTGTACCAGGCTGTCCTTGTTCTGCTTAATTCATTCATAAATTGAACAAGTTTGTAGTATACGTTTTCACCCTGTGCTGTGTTTTTTATGGCAGGGATTTCTTTGGGCAGAACGCAGTCAGCAATTCAGGTAGTAGTTTTGTTTCAAGCGGTGACATTTTTGGTACCCGCGTCTTTATTGAAAACAAAGGACAATTTCAAAACCCCAAAAAGCGGAGTGAGCGTGTTTTATTTGTCTATGATCATGGGACCGAGAAAATTTACTTTACCGAGGCCGGTCTTATCTATGAATTTAAAGAAGCAGTAAGCAAAAACGAAGAACGCGGGCGAAAAGAGAAAAATGAAGAAGAAGAGAATTCGGTAATAAAAAAACACTTTGTCAGGATGGACTGGATTGGTGCCAACAAGAATGTCCGATGCGAAGCTTTCGATAAACAAAATCACTATTTCACATTCGGTGGTCCCGAGCACAATTCATGGGGATACAAGAAAATTATTTTCAGGAACGTATACAACGGAGTTGATATTGAATACCAGATACCCGAAGAGAAAGAATCCGGAGTGAAGTACAATGTTATTCTTCATCCGGGTGCTGATCCTGCGAGTTTCAGAGCCCACTATTCCGGTTGCCGCGCAAAACCAATATTACCTGGCGATGGGAACGTTGTTGTAGAAACGGACTATGACGACATTGTTGAGCACGCGCCCCGAAGTTTCAAATCGAATGGAGAACCTATCCCTTCTGCATTTGTTTTAAATGCCGGCACCATTGGATTTAAACTTCAAAATGAAAATCTTATAAATGAGAAAATTACGATTGATCCCTGGGTAAACGCAGTTACAACATTTTCGGGCAACAACATGGCATATGATGTTGACTACGATTTTGCGGGCAATTTATTTATTTACGGAGGAATAAACCCACTCAGAGTTGCGAAATATAACGGCGCCGGTGTCTTACAGTGGACATTTGGAGGCATTTTGACAAATCCCACCTGGTCCGCTACACCTTACAACAACATCGGGAATTTTGCAGTTGTGAAGCCGAATGGGAAGTGTCATATAGGACAGGGCTGGAACAATTCCGGAACGAAAATAATTCGACTCGACCAGAATGGCAATTATGACAACTTAATTTCCGGCCAGAGTGGTCACACCTTTGAAGAAGCTTGGGATTTAGGTTACAACTGTAGTAATCAACAATTGTATGTTTTTGGAGGCACAACTTCGGGTACTGTCTCAGTTTCCCTGATTAATCAGGTCACAGGTTCAATATCACCGGTAGGCTTTTTCAATCCACCCAACTCAGCATGTGATCTGGCGTGTCATGCATTTGATAATACTGGTGACGTTTTCATCGTGTATGCGGGACAGTTTCCGCTCTTAAACAAAATTGCGCGGGTTAATGCAGCCCTTACCACGTCTGTTTGGCTGGCGCCAACCAGCTTTTTCGACCTTAATGAAGCCGCAAATAAGGTTGCTTATGTTGGACTGCCTTATAAGCAATCCAATGGTTACAACTGCCTTGCTGCAAATTCAAATTACCTGTTTTTTTACAATGGAACGAATCTTGGAGTTTACAATAAAACCACTGGCGCCCGCACTGCATCTCTGGCTGTTCCTAACTCAACTGTGATGCGTCAGGGAGGTATTGCCGTAGACGAATGTAATAATCTCTATCTCGGATCCGACAATACACTACTTTGCTACAATTACAATGGTGTTGGATTTTCAACACTTACCCCTGTGCCGCTTGGAGTTATCACATCGAGCGCTGATGTTTACGATATTAAATATAATGACCTATCGAAAACTTTATTTGTGTCCGGTCGTGGATTTGCGGGCACCTACTCGGCAGTTAATTCGTTGACTTGCGCAAATTTAGGTGTGTGCGCGTGCAATGTAACCCCTACGATATCAGTTAGCAGTAATTCAATTAGCTGCGCAAGCCTGGGATCTGCGACTATTTCGGCTGCAGGACTGGTTGGAATTACAGGCTATTCCTGGATCCCTGTTGTTCAGAATGGCTCAGTAGCTGTTGGCATTTATCCCGGTACTCATACAGTACTTATTTCAAACCAGGGCTGCAACAATACATTGAGCACCACGGTAACATTTACATCACCAGTAGCATATAGCGGAACGGTAGCAAATACTGCGGCACTTTCCTGCAATGGAGTAAATAATGGGACTGCATCCATTCTCATTAGCGGTGGGACTGGCAACACGAATTATTTATGGACCAGCGGAATAAATACCCAAACAATCCCGATCGCTGCCGGTCTTGCTGCGGGTAACTATACTATAAATATTTCAGATGCCCTGACGAATTGTTCAACAAGCCGAACTTTCACGGTTACTCAACCCACTTCTCTCACTTTAAATGTGGGCGCATCCTCTTCCACAGCCTGTGCCGGAAAAAGTATAACTCTTAGCGGGACGACTTCGGGTGGAGTAGGTGGCTATACGTATACGTGGACGGCCGGACCACAAACTGCAACCTACAGTGCAAGTCAGGCGACCGGGGGAACATATGTTTACACTCTCAGCTCACGCGATGCTAATCTTTGCCCAATTACAAAAACAATTTCAGTCGGGTTTGTAAATAATCCAGTTATTAATTTATCCAGCACTACCATTTGCCCAACTTACTTTGGAACGCTTACCGTTAATGGAGCAAATTCATATACCTGGAGTCCCGGTGCAGTGAATGGTAATTCTTATACAGCTAGTCCGCCAGCGACGTCAATTTATTCAGTGGTTGGCAGCGCACTAAGTTGCACTAGTATTGCAACTGCGTCTATTGTTGTTAAACCGGTTCCAACATTGTCCTTCACTACCTACTCAATAACCTGCGCAAGTCTTGGCATCGCAACCGTTTATCCAGCCGGGGGTATTGGTCCTTTCAACTACACCTGGCTACCGACTGCTCAAACAAATTCAGTGGCCTCAAGCTTGCCTCCGGGAACGTACACTTTGTACACTTTCGATGGAGGCACCGGTTGCACGTCGACCGCGACAACAGTATTTAATTCACTGATTCCACTTTCCGGAAATTTGCTCAATAGTCCAAGTGTAACATGTAATGGTGCATTTACAGGAAGTGCGACGGTCACAAATCTCGCCGGTGGTTCTCCCAGCCAAAATTATTTATGGAGCAACGGCATCAGTACACACACATCTCAACTTGTAAATACTATCAGCGCTGGTAACTGGTCGGTTACCGTGACGGACGCATTGACCGGTTGTATTATTTATTCTGTTTTTACTGTTACCCAACCTCCTGCACTTACTCTGAACATTGCATCAAATACACCTACCCAATGTGCGACATACAATATCGCGCTGACGTCAACGGCTTCAGGTGGAACGCCAGGCTACAATTTTTCATGGGCAGGCGGACCAACACAAAGTTCACATACGGTTAGTGAAACTTTTGGCGGAAATTATATTTACACTCTCAACGCACAGGATTCATATAGTTGCTCAGTTACAAATACAATTTCCGTGAGCTTTGTAAATAATCCCGTACTTATTTCCACCCCTGTACACATTTGTCCTTTGGCGGTTGGAATCGTTACTGTCAGCGGTGCAACAACTTACACATGGTTTAATAACACCACCGGAAACATGTTTGCCGATAGTCCAACGGTCTCAACCGGGTACAGTGTCGTCGGTTCTGCGCTGGGGTGTACATCTTCTATTAACGCCTGGATTATTTTGAAGACTCCGCCAACACCGGTATTTGGTTATAACGGTCCGGTCTGCGAAGGACGACCGCTACTATTAAGTGTAAGTAATGCTTCACTGTATAGTTGGGACGGGCCCAATGGTTTTTCTTCAATTGTAAAAAATCCAACAATAAATCTAACCACTTTAGCAGAAGCCGGTCTGTACAACGTTACTGTCACTGCCATAAACGGATGCACTGGAACGACATCAGGAAATGTAATTGTAAAGCCCCTGCCTACTCTCACAATTACGCCGTCTACTTCGAGTATTTGTTTAAACACAAATTCTGTGGCTCTACTTGCAAATGGAACTGCGACATTATTTAATTGGTCGCCTAACACAGGTCTTTCCGGCACAACCGGCAGCACGGTTTCAGCTTTTCCACAAACTACAAAAGCATACACCGTCGTTGGCTCCCTAAATTCGTGTACTGCAGCCAGTGGTGTAACTGTAGCTGTTGTGCCGCCTCCTCCACTCTTCTTCTCTTTAACAAGCGGCAGTTTTTGTGCGCAGGCTTTTAATGGTTCTGCGAATTCAGTAACCCTCACGCCCGGAGGCGCTTTGAGTTATACCTTAAACACACCTCAACATGTGCAGACCCAAAATCCGAATGGACCGTTGATGCCTATCAATATGTTGCCGCCATATCAACCCACAGGGCACACTACTGCGACCCTGCTTGGTACCAATGGTGTGTGCACCGTTGCAAAAACGGTCACCTTCATAATTATTCCAAATCCATCTATCACAGTTTCTTCGCCTACTCCATTTATTTGCGCGGGTGAGAGTTTTACCTATACAAACTCGGGTGCAACAAGTTATGTATGGAATGCAAACACTCCAGGATTAAACACATATACCGGCTCGCTGGTGGTTGCCAATCCAACTGTCACCAGCGTGTTTTCGGTTTATGGAAGCAGCCTGGGTTGTCAGAGCACCACGCAGAGCAATACCCTAACGGTTTACCCATTGCCGCAATTGAAAATAGTCCCCGACAGTCAGTCGGTTTGTATTGGCAGGCAAGTGGCGGTTTCAGTGAGTGGTGCAAGTACCTATGTCTGGACCGGTCCGGGGTTTTTAGCGGGAGGGCAGCAGGTCTCCATTGGCAGTCAGCAATCGCCAGGGGTGGCAGTGTATACTGTTGTTGGTAAATCCGTAAATAACTGTACTGCCGTTACAAATGCGACGGTGGTAACGTTAGAGTTGCCAGTACCAAAGATTGAGATCTTTCCGTCACAAAAAATCTGCCTCAACGCTCCTTTTGAGTTATCAGGCTCAGGGGGAAAATATTATGACAGGACTTTGCCGAACAACTACAAATATTCAATTCCATCAGTGAGTCTTGTTGCCAACAACCTGGATTATTCCGGAATTTATTATTTGAAAGTTACGTCGGTCAATGGCTGTACAGCGGCTGCTAATACTACAGTTGATATTAAGCCCCTTCCAATTGCCAATCTCTCCGGACCAAAACAAGGCTGCGCACCGTCTTGTCAGATTTTTGGAATTGAAACAAATTCCAGTGTCACTTCACGCTGGTATCTTAACGATTCGAAGTCAGCGCTGGGAGTTAATGGCGGGGGATCAGGCACCATGTTCAAGGTTTGCTTTACCGATGTTGGCGAAAATCGACTAAGAACAAAACTTCTCGACAGCATTACCGGTTGCAGCAGCGAAATTGTCTTTTTTGTCACTACCTACGAAAAACCGGAAGCTGATTTTACCTGGTTACCGGAGCATCCCGTTGAAGCGCTGGATGAAGTTGTATTTATGAGCAACGAGGGGAATGATCCCGATAACAATCCGATCAGAAAATGGAATTGGTTCTTCGTGAACAACGAGTTACAGTCCCAGAACCAGAACACATCTTACCGTTTCACCGAATCCGGAAATTACCCTGTAGCCCTGGTCGTAAAAAACAAATGGGGATGCCTGGATACAATAGTAAAAATGGTTGTTGTGGAACCTGATTTCCATGTTTACGTACCAAATGTATTTACCCCAAATGGAGATGGCATAAACGATATTTTTCTGCCAATAACCAGCGGTATAAAAAAATACAACCTTACAATTTTCAATCGCTGGGGACAGGAAGTGTTTCAGTCGTTTGATGCAGCGAAGGGATGGGACGGCGAATATCATGGAGAAATTGCAACGCCGGATAGTTATGTTTACCGACTTTCAGTAAGTTCCCTAAGTGGAGTCGAGAAAAAGATTGAAGGGAAGGTTTTGCTGATCAGGTAGTTGTTTTTATGCGACCCCTTTGTGAGATTTACAATTTACGATTTACGATTTAGGGCTACCCCTTTTCAGATTGATGATTATTTACAATTCTCGAATGGGTAACCCCCAATCGTAAATCGTAAATGGGTGAAACTGGCGCAAATATATCATTTTCAGATTATTGAGAGGAGGTAAAAATGTCCGAAGTAACCAATAGGTAACAAAAATGGCATTAGTGTTACTTAGGTTCCTTTAGGTGGTTGTTACTCACTTGAAGTGCCAGTATTTCAAAGGTTCGTACTACTAAGATAAGGTATTTTTTTGAACTGGCAAAATTGGGATTTTCATTAGCAGAAAAGCCATTGAGGGCTTGTAGAAAAGTTGTAGGGGGAATTTCAAATGATAAAGGGGTTCATACAATCGCAATCGTCCTTCCTAAATCAAAACAGGGCCTGGTGATTTGGACAAATTCAGACAACGGCACCAATGTTTATATTCGAAGATTCAATAGTCCCCACCCCTATTCTTTGCAATAAATACTAATCTCGCCGTGGTTTTACGCGGAAATTGATAAAAGTTTTAGTTCCGTTTGCGGCCCGGTACGTCACCTTCAAAAACTGCCGGAAACACCATTTCTCCTGCGGATTTCAATTATTTATGCGCGTCACCTTACAATAATTTTGACCTTGCCGAGAACTAAATAAAAAAACAAATTTATTACCATAATTTTACTCCATGACAAGCGTAAGCCAAAAAATAAAATTCAAAAAAAAATCAACGAATTTTTATTCGGATTTGTCAGGGTTAACAAATACGATCTTAACGCCCGAGGTGATAAAGAGAGCCGACACCATCGGCAAATTAAAATTCGCAATTTACTCCGGCCTTTTCCTTACGGCTTATTTTCTTCTTTTCTTTATTAAGGGTAACGGGATGATCCTCTGCGTCAATTATACAGCCATTGGCTTCATTGGCATCTTGCTGGCCTTTAACGGCGGCCATGACTCGGTACACAATACGTTTAGCAAAAATAAAAAGCTCGATGCTCTTATTTTTTATTTGGTCTTTAATCTCCAGGGTGTAAATGCGAGGTTGTGGAGAAAAAGGCATATTGCATCGCACCATATTTTTCCAAACGTTGATGGCTGCGATGCCGATATTGACGATAACCCTTTTCTCAGACTTTCAAAAGCGCATAAACTGAAACGCGTCCATAAATACCAGCACTTATACGCCCCGGTAATATATTGCCTGTACACTTTGCATTGGATCTTTATAAAAGACTTTGCCTATTTGAACAAAAAACAACTGGCAAATCTAAAGAACTTCAATTTTTCAAAACTATTCGTACTCGAACTTGTTTTTTTAAAGGTTGGGTACATTACTTACATGGTGATCATTCCCCTTGCCTTCACCAATTTCGCTATATCGGATATTTTGCTGGCATTTCTGGTCATGCATTTTACAATTTCCATTTTCCTCGTCCTTACACTTGTGATTTCGCATCTTTGCCAGGAAACTGTTTTTCCAACAGTTGATAGCAATGGAATTCTCCCTTATGATTATTACGAACACCAACTGGCGGTTTCACTCGATTTTCATCCCACCAGCACCTTTGCGAACTGGATCTTCGGAGGATTTAATTCGCATTCGGCGCACCACCTTTTTCCAAAATTGCCCCCTACACTATACACAAAAATTACCCCCGCAATAAAGGCAATGGCCCTTGCCCATAATTTACCCTACAACGAAACGGGAATTCCACAGGCAATTTATTCACATTTAAGGTACCTGAAAGCACTTGGTAACCCTGAGCAATTAAAACCTTCCAACTTATGAACGAAAGTCAAATTCACACAAGTGCCGACGAAGATCTTGTCAAATCCATTTATCGGCAAGTAGAAGACAGGCTCATTGTAAACGACAAAGCACTCAGCCGGTTTATCTGGTTCAATTTTGTTATGTGTTTTTTGGCAACTGTTGCGTGTTATTACGCCTTATTCAGAATAAACAACCCGGTTGCATTTGTAATTTGTTTCGTTGCATTTGGATTTATTTCGTTGCTTTTTGCTTTCAATTTAGCGCACGAGTTCTCGCACGATACTGTTTTTAAGAACAAAGCAATAAATAATTTCTGCTTTACTGCCATTTTTTCGCTTATTGGTGCCCATGCCGAATCATGGAAGAACAAGCATATTAATATCCACCATCTTGCACCTAACGTGGAGGGATTAGACCCTGATATAAAATTAACAAAGCTGATTCGGGTACTGCCAAACAGCAAGTTCTACTGGTTCAATAAGTATCAACATTATTACACACCTTTTATTTATACGATCTATTCTCTCATTTGGGTTTTCTTTAAAGATCCTGTAATTCTTTTCTTAAATGAAAGGCATATCGAACGCAAGGGTTTCTGGTATCATTTGTCATTCTGGCTGCAAAAAGCGTTTTACTGTACAATCCTTGTTGTACTGCCGCTACTGTTCTCCAAACAATTCTCGCAAACTGTTTTAACGGGATTTATTATTATGCACCTCTGTCAATCTTCGCTCCTCATATTTGTAATAGTTATGTCACATCACGTTGATAAAGCCGAATACCCCGAAAGGGATAGCAACGGTATTATCGCGACATCCTGGCACATGAACCAGATAAAAAGCTCAAACGACTTTTACCCCTTCAGCAAAACAGCCAATTTCATTTTTGGTGGATTCAATAATCACATCACACATCACCTTTTCCCTCACGTTCATCATTATTACTATCCCCAGATAAACATAATTCTGTATCCTATACTTCAACACCATAACATCATCCCAAATCAAACTACATTTTTCGGTGGAATCGTAAGCCATTTAAAACTCTTGAAACGTATGAGTCATCCTTAGGCATAGTCCTGAAGCGAAAGCGGCTAACATCGCAAAAGCAATCCTCGGTGTAATATAAACCGGATGACAATACTGTGATAAAAACCGCAAAACACACGAAGGCTCGAACTTCACCCAGCAGTTCGGGCCTTATTGCTTATCCGGGGGACTAACATACTCTGTCCAATATATATGACTGTCTTTTACTTTAAATACAGTTTCTCTCAACTCGTCCTCAACTCTAAATAAATTTGTGTGAGCGTCATAAGTGGCTACGTAGTTCACCCCCTTTACGGAGATCAAAACTACTTTTCCGTCATCCGGCAATTCGTCCATTTGGGCATTTTTCCATTTCATAAACCTAATACCTTTAGGTCTATTTTCTCAGGGTGCAAATATACCACTTAATATTTACCAGACTTTTTCGAACGAATCCAAAATCTTGCACGAAAAAATAATGGTATGCACAAAAATCCTTTGCTTGAAGTGAACATGAAAAATTAACAGATTCACAAGTAAAAAGAACAAATAGCGATAATACTGGCAAAAAGTCCAATTCCAATTTTGGCAAGAACTATATTTGAATCAATTATTCTATTGTGTATAATTTCCACGCTGACGTAGTTCTGTTTTTCCTGAATTTGAATAGTGACCAGCCTTAATTTAATTGGTCGGAGCAGCGTGTTTAAGAGCATTTTCATTTTTTAGAGACCTTTAGGACGAATTAGTTTACAAATTGGGAAGTTGAATATTTACACCGGTTCCAAGACAAATAGTTACGGCAGTTCTGGGATGATCTAAGGCGTTATAATAATTGAAATGATAATAAGCCGCTGTACCTATGTATGTTTTCCAGGCAACAGTACCCGTGATGTTCACATTCAATTGTAAACCAAAAGTCGTTTCAATCGTGGAAAGCCTCATTGCATTCCAGTTGGGTTGGGGTTCGCGCACACGACACACAGTTTCTTCTTCCTGCACGGTACAGTATGAAAGTGGGAGTTTGTCGTTATATTGAATATTTGCGAAGATGTTCAGTTGGAGTGGGCTATAATTGCGGCGTAGAAGTATATCGGCAGCGCTTCCCGTAAGGTTTCTTGATAGTGAAATCCTTGCTCCGTTTGCGGTCATTGACCGCTTTTGAATAAGAACTGCCGCAGAAAATGTGTTCCTCCCTTTGGTTAAGCTCAACGAAGGTGCGAAGTACCCGCCGTGACCATTGCCACTTGAAGAAAAGTCCATTCCAATGCCATAAATAGAGTGGCTTGGATATTGTGCTTGCAATTTAGTGCCGATCAGGATGAAATAGAGCAGAATCTGTGTTGTAGTTTTTAATGATTTCATTTTGTTCCTAATTTTTCCTCAAAGATACATCGGGAAAAAGGCCGGGCCTGACCATTTAAACGGTATTCCTTACGTATGTAAGTATTTGAGGTAATTTGTGTGAAAAACGAGTGTCCGTATTCTCCTAGGCGGCAGGGAAGAATACTCTCTTACTGATTTTTTGAGGCTTAAAGTGGAAATTCCAAAGATGTTAATTGAACTTAATTTAAAGAGCTGGTTAAATGGCCCTGGAGCGCTTCAGATTTACCCCTAGTTCAATACTTTTTTTATCTTCAACCCACGTTCTAAAGGCAAACATTCCAGGGTCTTAGTTTATACCTTCACACACATTTGTTTGCGCTACACCTGGACCGAGGCATTTAAGACCTTGAATGCCTCGTTCAGGTTTTTGATTGATTCTTACTATTTTCGCACACCAATTATTTTCATGTCTTCCTCACACTACCCCCGCGAAAAAATTATCGCACACCTGCTTTCCAATGGCTACAAATTAAGCGTCCTCCAACCCGCTACCACTTATGAGGTTTATACGAGACAGGATTCACTCCCGGTGCGTTTATATCGTCACGTTATAAGTTATGACAGGAGCGAGTTGAAAGAAATATTACCACAGGACGTGGAACTTTCCGTCTTAACCTCTGTTAATTAGCGTATCTCGCTTACTAAAATTAACTTATGGACAACATAAAACCGCAAAGGAAACTACTCATTAACGTCTTCCTGATAAATTTTGTACTGTTTCTTTTGGAAATTGTAACCGGTTTCCTTTCAGATTCTTTGGGTCTTGTGGCCGACAGTCTCGACATGTTGGCCGATGCATTCGTTTATGCACTTGGCCTGTATGCTGTTGGCAAAGCAATGGAGAGAAAAAAGAGCATTGCAATACTTAGCGGGTATTTTCAATTGGTACTGGCAGTTTTAGGAATATTCGAAGTTATGAGAAGGTTTTTTGGATTTGAGGATATTCCCGAATTTGAGACTATGATTGTGGTTTCCTCCATAGCTTTACTCGGAAATGTTGTCTGCATGGTTCTGTTTCAGGAGTCAAAAAATAACGATGTTCATTTTGAGGCGAGCAGGATTTTTACGAATAACGACCTCTTGGCTAACATTGGAGTTATTGTTGCCGGCGCGTTAGTGCATCTCACTGATTCTATTTACCCAGATCTAATAATTGGAACACTTGTATTTTTACTTGTTGCAAGGGGGGCCGTTCGTATTCTTCAAATTTCGAAATAGAAGTCAAACCTGTGCGGTTGACAGCGTGAAAGGCTTAGGAATTTTTAGTTGGGTTCGGCTTAATTTCGTTGGAATTCTTATGGAGTGGAAATATCGAGAAAAATTCCTAACTTTAAATTACCAAAATGGCCTTCCAGACGTTTAGTGTCAGAATCCCAGATGGTAGTACCATGGGATTAACTAGTGAGATATCGCGGCTTTTGACGGAGCGGGAGTACCACTATTGCGAATTTGCGCGAAAAGGCAACGATCTATTGGTTACGGTGTCTGGCAAAAAACCGATGTACTTTTTAATGAGCCGTTTCCCGGGTTCTGAATTCTTGATGACAAACAAGCAGCAGGTTGACCTTTTCTGGGACCGTCTCGTTTCAGAGAAGGAAAAATACAAAGGAAAGTCGGTTTATTTATATGATCGTGAGCGACTTATTTTCAGAAAAGTTCGAGAAGTTTTCTTTTTCCCTCAGTCAGAGCCATTCAGGTCAGAATTCCTCAGCTTTTATCGGCAAACATATTCTATGTATCGGGCCATGCGCCACATCGAAATGCAAACAAAAGCAGATAGTCCATTTTTCAATTTGACTTTTGGTTACCTGGTCGATTCTCTATCTGAGCAGCCAGTTACTCAACCGCAATTTGAATTTCTTGAAGAAAAAGACGTGTCTGGCATGCACATTCATGATACTAGCTTGTTTACCGCGAGCGAAGGACCTCTTGTTCTTCAAAAAAAAAGATCCTGCGGAATTGAAAACCTCAATTCTCCTTTCGAAACAGCAGTAGTTTAATGACCGCAAGTCTGAAGAAAATGTAGAATTGTATTCTGAGACGAATTTGACGCACGGATGGATTGGATGGGGTGTACTGTCTTTCCCTTTAAGGACCCTGATCCTTAATTCCGCGCTTTAAAAAAATGTTGTTTCGCGTAGCTCATTTGAGATTGGAGAACATCAATCCCTCGCTCAATTTCCGTATTTTTGAATAGACTCCCGGAGCGAATGCGCCTTTCTCACCTAATATTTTTTGTTTTAATTTCCTGTTTCAGGTACTCTGGATTTTACTCCCAAACTCAACAAAAATTGATGCACATTTCTCCCGTAGTAGCCAAAGGAAAGAAAAAATTGATGCGAAAGTACCTGTAACCGAATAGAGTGTCGGGCGTCTTCCCATGTATATCATGCGGTTTCTGGCCGGTCGTTGTAGTATTCGTCTATGATAATGACGTGTTGGAATCTTGGATTGGCAAAAAGAAAAGCACATAGCTGTGTAAACTATGTGCTTTTTCCATTAAAAAACTAAGTGTAACAAATTTATTGAATGATTCCCTGAAAAGCAAGTATAGTTTGCGTGAATTAGGAAAAAGGGATAAGCTCGAATCTTACAAAATCCAACGGGTTGTTTCAAGGCATGAGTCAAGTAATGGTTATCGTTTTTCCTGGAATGTTTGGCAATAACTCTTGCCGGCCCGAAACAGTTAAATCCGCAAATAAAAAGTAACTAATTTACAACGAATTTTTTGGTTTCTCGCAACCCATCCCCAAACACTTCGATGAAGTAAATACCTGGACTCAATTCGTGGATAGGTATTGAAATCGAATTTTCCCCAGTCACAATATCGAAATTAATGTTGGATATTTTTCGGGCAGTCTTGTCCCTTATAATTACGTTCAGATTCACAGTAGTTGTGGAACTCATCGTAAGTATCAATTCATCACCAGCCGGTACTGGGTAAATTCCTAATTTAGAAGTTAAGGAAGAACCAGACAAACCTGTTGGACTATTTTTCCAAACATAGTCTATTGATTTAGAAGTCGCGCTATTGCCGCAGTGTACTAGTCCGTACATTTCTTCCAGGGTTCTCAAAACATTATAGTGATCAATTTTAGTTGAATACTCACCACCCTTCACCATTGGGCCATAAAAAAAGGTAAGTATATGATTGTTTTGCGTCAAATCGTCTTCGTCAAAAGTGAATATTAGTAAACTATTGTTGGATTTCGCCCAATTTAGGTAAGATTTGAATTCGTCTTCAAACCACTTGTCTCCGGCTTGAGTGCTGCCATTGTGCATATCGTGATCTACATTTCCAACTACAAATGAAACGTCAGGAAGTAAATTGTAATCTGAAGGGTAATCGGAGAACGGCCGATTTATTTCCGGCGGCGTATTGTTTTGACCGGTTCCTTGCCAATAAGAGACGGGATTATGCCGTTTTAAATACTTACCGAAAAGATTCCCTGTATAACCAACTGAAGGCAGGTTTTCGCAATAACTTTTTATACTAAAGCCTTTAGCTAACAGATTGGCCCCTAAATTACAGGTTGTAAAGGGGAGACCATCAGGAACTGTATCTGTTGTAACTCCCTGATTGGACCCTGAATAGAGCATAAGGTAATTAGCCTGACTTGGGTTCCATAAAGCGTAGGATTGAGTAAATAAGGCAACATTCGTATCACTCAAAAGCGAATTGATAAAAGGAGCCTTAACAAGGTTACCCTTTAGATATTCATAGGCCCTGTTCTCAAAAACCGTAATAACAACGTGATTTGGGCGGGGAACCTGTCCGATAAGGGTTCCATAAAAAAGGAGAGTTATATAAATTAAAGGTATTTTCATTGAACAGGTGAATCATTCGGAAAATTGAGTCAAAACTGATGCCAGATAGGTACCTTAATATTAGGATACAGCAAACGGTTCA
>JADMIO012752995.1_pt1 | contig 14275 bp, 12 predicted proteins | sample 8958161 | NCBI WGS metagenome assembly JADMIO01 (sample SAMN16585339, study PRJNA669376) | soil metagenome | isolation source: Crop rotation soil | place: USA: Cullars Rotation, Alabama | collected 2011 | reverse complement strand
GCCGCGACTTCAAGTCACGTGAATTCCAAGCTTCGGATCCCACTGTGCTGGAAAGGCTGACCTCCTCAATGAGGACCGTCGAACTGGCAAATCTGGCCGGGAGCACCAGGCGGGCTTTCTTATCTGTGAATCGGGGGATTGTGGGCGGCATTGCCGACATCTCCTTCATTTCTGTGTGGGACCGTCCCACTCATGAATTCTAAGCCATCATCCAAGTGGGATCAAGTCACGGCGGATCAAATCCGCTTCCGCCCCACGGATTGCACCGGCATACTCGCCAGACGCCCTTGCATCCGCCGCGGATCGGCCCGTGTTTGTGCACCGCCTGGATGAAATACTCGCTGCAGCTCGGCTCGTACCGGCACACCTTCGGCAACATCGGCCCGATTGCGATCTGATAGAAGCGCACCGGCAGAACCAGGATGCTGCCAAAGAACCGGCCGATTATTCTTTGCATGCTCGCCCTCGGGCGCGTTTCGCCGCCTGCATGAGCAGCGACGCCAGCGATTGCTTGACCTGCTCGAGCGTCGGCTCGTTCGGCGATCGCGGCGACATCACGAGGTCCAGGCCCGCCGGCAACTCGTGACGCGTGAGTCGGAATGCTTCGCGGTAGAGACGCCGAAGTCGATTGCGGCGAACCGCGATGCCGTAGCGTTTCGACACCGACAGCCCCAGCCGCGAATCGGCGAGCGCGTTCGGCTTCACCGAGACGGCGAGCCACGCATCGCTGGCGCCGCAGCGGAAGTCGTAGACGGCGCGGAAGTCTTCCGGGCGGCGAAGGTGCAGATGTTTCGGGAATCGCAAATCCAAACGGTGCTCCTGAAGTTCGAGTTCCGCCTTGAGGCGGCTTTCCGCCGTGCGCTAGCGAGGCGTTACCGAACGGTTTTAGACATTGTCGCGACAGCGTGCCTTTACGCCTCGCTAACGCTCGTCGGAAAACCGCCTCAAGGCGGAACTCCAACTCCTACTCCCATGGCCGTCCGCTACGCGGATGTTGCGGGTTCTTCTTTTCAAACTCTTCGATAAGTTCGCGGCTGCGGTCGTCGCTCGGCGCCGGCACGACCACCTTCACGTCGATGTACTGGTCGCCGCCCGCGATGCCTTTGCCGCGCAGGCGAAGCCGGCGCGGACCGCTCGACGTCCCCGGCGGAATCTTGACGGTCGCCTTGGAGCCGTCGAGCGTCGGCACGTCGACCTTGCTGCCGAGCACCGCCTCGGCGAGCGAGAGCGGCACTTCCAAAAAGATATCGTTGCCCTCGCGGCGGAAGTACGACGGCACGTCAATGCGGATCTTGAGATGCAGGTCGCCGCCGCCCGGGCCCTGGCCCTTGACGCGCAGCACCTTGCCGTCCTCGATGCCCGCGGGGATCTTCACGTCGACGTCGTGGTCCTCGATGCGAAGGGACAGGGTGCCTCCGTGGGCCGCGGTGTCGGCGGGGACGCCGATCTCGTGGGTCTGGACGCCGGGCTTTCGGCCGCGGCCTTTTTTGCGGGCGCCGAAGAGATCGCCGAGACCGCCGCCGAACATTTGCTCGAACATTTCGGGATCGATGTTGCCGCCGCCGAATCCGCCGGGAAAGCCGCCCGGGAACCCGCCGCGGAAACCGCCGCCGTCGCCGCCGGGCGGCGGACCGGCGAAGCCGAAGCGGTCGTACTGCTCCTTCTTGGTCTTGTCGGAGAGGACGTCGTAGGCGTCCTGGATCTCCTTGAACTTGGCCTCGGCCTGTTTGTCGCCCGGGTTGCGGTCGGGGTGATACTGGCGAGCGAGGGCGCGGTAAGCTTTCTTGATCTCGTCGTCGGACGCCGACTTGGCGACGCCGAGGACTTCGTAAAGGTCGCGTGGCATTATTCGTTTCCTGGACTACTGGGCGGCTCGGCCGTCCCCCGGAGTACCGGGGGACGGCCGAGCCGCGAGCGACACTTTTCGCCGCTCGGCATGCTCGCGATATTATAACAATCGATCGATCCCGCCGCTCGCTCCCTGGCAGAGCATGAAACGAACAGGCCGCGCTGACGGCACAAGAGCCAACAGACTGGATGATTTTCAGCACGTTCCGGAGAACTTTCGCGACCTGTCCCGACCACCAGGATAAAAATCCAACAGGCCGGAACGGCGTCCCAGGGACAGGTCGCGAAAGTTCTTTGAAGGTGGCCTGGCAGAGGAAGCTCGTGAAGGTTCGGCTGTGCGTAATGATGCTCTTGGAGTACGCGATCATCGGATCGTGGGCTCCGGTCTTCGGCGTCTACATGAATTTCCTGGGCATCGGCTACAGCCACAAGTCGCTAATCTGGGCGACCGCGGCGCTCGGCTCGGTGCTCGCCCCGCAGATCTGGGGCCAGATCGCTGACCGCTGGCTGCCGGCCGAACGCTGCATCAGCGTGTGCGCATCCGCCTGCGGCCTGACGCTGTGGACCGCCGCGTACGTCACCGAGCCGATCCCGCTCTTCTGGCTGTTCCTCGTCTTCTGGCTCTTCATGATGCCGACGCTCAGCCTCGGCGCCGCCCTTACGTTTCGGCATCTCGAACATCCCGAACGCGAGTTCGGACCGATCCGCATGTGGGGCACCGTCGGCTGGATGGCGGCGGGCTGGGGCTTCACCGGTTGGCTCCATTGTTTTGAATCGTTCGACCACACTCTGGTCGATTCCTTTCGATGGGGCGCGATCAGTGCGTGGACCCTCGCCATCTACGCGTTCACGCTGCCGCCGACTCCGCCGCTCAAGCCGCGCGTCGATTCGCCGGCGGCCCAGCATCGCTGGTTCGACGCGACCTACCGGGCCTTGAAACTGTTTCGCGTGCCGGCGTTCGCGGTCTATTGTGTGTGCCTGTTCACCGTCTACGTGAGCTGGCCGTTCAACATGCAGCTCACGCAGCTTCTGATGAAGGAACTGCTCAGACATTCGGACTATCTTCCGTTCCTGCCGTTGGTGATGACGATCGCCCAGCTCAGCGAGGTGCTCGCGCTCTTTATGTTGCCGCGGATTCTCGAGCGGCTCGGGCAGAAGCGGACGATGATTGTGGGCATCGTGAGCTGGGTGATTGCCTTGACGGTCCTGGCAAGCGGGCTGCCGCTGTGGGTGGTGGCGTCGTCGCTTCTCTTGCACGGGCTCTTCATCTGTTGCTTTCTGGTCGCCGGGCAGGTGTTCATCAACAAGATCGCCCATCACGACTTTCGCGCGAGCGCCCAGGGGCTGATCGTCCTGATCACCGGGCTCGGGCAGATCGTCGGCAACTTCGCGGTCAGCGAGCTGCAGCGGCGCTGGTCCGGCGACAACTACCCGCGCACGTTCGTGCCGGCGGCCGTCGGCATCAGCCTGCTCGCGGTGTTCTTCATCGCCGCGTTTCGCCCGCCGCGCTCGTAGCTGAAGTCGTAAGACTTCAGCTTCGACGATATGCTTCCGCCAAAGCTGAAGTCTTACGACTTCAGCTACGGGATATCATTAAACACTTCGACGACGCGTTCCGGCGCCAGCGTGTGACCCATTCCGGGCACGACGGCCACCGTCACGTTCGTGTAACCGCGGGCCTCGAGCTGCTGGACCGCGGCTCGCGTCTGCGGATCGATCAGCTCGTTGTTTCTCGACTTGATGAGCACGGTCGCACCCACGCCCGAGACGGCCACGACAATCGCGATCCAAACCCGAACACTTCCCGCGCGTTTCATGCGCCGCAGGACGAGATACGCCGCGCCCAGCACGGCCGCCGCGAGCGCCGGCAACAGCCATGGCGATCGCGGTGTCCGCTCGGGAGACCGCCCGCCGCCGAGCCTGCGATCGAACTCGCCGACAACGATCCGTACGGGCAGGGCCTTCTCACGCGCCGAGAGCGGCGTCGGGTCGGTCGGACCGGTGTCGCCGAAATAGTTCGCACAGACGGGGACGGCCACCCGAAGCTGGTCGGGATGCGCGAGGAGCATCCGATAGGTCAGGAGCCCGCCGCCGGAGAAACCGGTGATGACGACGCGATCGTCGGCGCCGAAATCGCGGCGCAGATCCGTGAGGATGGCGAGCAGCCCGGACTCGTCCCATGCGAGTCGGTTGCGCTCGGCGTCTCGCAGGACTTTTTCGGAGTAGAGCCCGCGATAGAACTCCCGGTGCGAGCCCTCGATCGCGTTGGTGCTCGACACCGTGCACGGCGCGACGACGAGAAACGGGACCCGTCCGCGGACGCTGGCGTAGCGATCGAGGTGCACCTGAAAATCGCTGTCGGCGCCGGCCAGGCAGACGAGCACCGGCCATTTGCGCGATTGGGCGTCGTAGCCCGGAGGCAGCGAGAGGTGGAAGCGAATCGGATGCGTTGTCGCCCGGAGCAGGAAGTCTTCGCCGCGGGTGGGCGATTGGGCGGAGGCGGGCGCCGCAAAAATCGTGAGGACGACAGCGCAAAGGAAGTTCAGTCGGGGATGCATCGGATCATTCTAATTCCGTGGGCGGCAGGCCTTTGTCTGCTTCGGAAGGACAATCTTCGGCGTCAGCGGAGTGATCAAGACTCATGCGTCTGAGCGCCGGTGCCGGATCGGCCGGTACTGCGAGTCCGCGGTCTTGAACAGGTAGCGCACGCCCTGTTGCAGGTTCGCGCGTGCGGAACTAGTGAGGTGTCGAGCCCAAGCAGGTTTCTCTTCGCCGCGGAACCATGCCAGGTGCGCCAGGGCCCAGCCGAACATCGGCGGCGACCGGTATTCCGGCTTGATGAGGTCGGTCTTCGGCCAGCGGGTGTCCCGCTCCGCCAATTCCGAGGCGCGTTCGCCAGAAAGATGCCGAGGCCGAAGTGGACAACGGTGAGGTCGGTGAGAATTTCGTTGTCGAAGATTTTGTTCGTGATGCGTCCTTCGCCCAGCAGACGCTGGTGGGCCAGTTCATGGGCAATGGTGCCGACAAGGCTCATCGGATCGTGCAGTCCGGACTTGTCGATGCGAATGTGCGGGCCGAGGCCGCCCGCTTCGTAGGTGCCGGCGGCCTCGGCAATTTCATGGCCGTGCTCATTGACGAGGCCGATTCCCTTCGCCGCCGCGACGATCTCCAGCGACACAATATCGGGATCGACGTCCATGTAGCCGCAGACGCGATCGAGCAGGGTGCGTACGGTGGCGTTCGTGCCGTCGTAGGAATCGGGAAAAAAGGCGGGAGTCGGCAGGACGAGCCGGCGGCCGGAGAACGCGCTATCGTCGAACTCTTCCGCCAGCCACTCGAGGCGTTCCTCTATCCACGCCTTGGCGGCGGGATCGCATGGACAGGTGGGCGCCATGAGCCAATCGAGCATGGGACGTCTCGTGATACGCTTGCTAAATGGGAAACCCTTGGTTCTCCGACCGCATTATTTCGAAAAAGTGCTCTTCGTCAAGAACGCGATGGTCCTCCGAAGGCTGGACGGAGTCAGAGGTGTGGAGTTCCTGGCACCCGGCATTGATCGATCGTCGGACCAACTCCATCGCAATAGCCCGATCCTAGCCCGTCGTCCGCATGCCCGCCGCGATTCCTTGCACCGTCAATCGCAAGAGGTCGCGAAGCGATTCCTGGCCCTCGGCATCCGCGGCCAACGCCCGGCGGCGTTTGAGAAACTCGATCTGCATCAGGTTCAAGGGATCGATATAGGGATTTCGATTATCCAGCGATTGCTTCAGCCACGCGCCGCCGAAGAGGTCGTGGGGACCGGCGATGTCCGCCAAAGCCTGTCGCGAGCGATCGTACTCCGTCGCGATGAGTCGCCAGATGGTTTCGCGGTGTTCGTCGGCGGTGCACAGCTCGGAATATCGCTGGGCGATCGACATGTCCGCCTTCACCAGGGCGAGGGCGGCGTTTTCGATGGTCGCCTGGAAGAACGGCCAGAGTCGGACCATCTCGCAGATGAGTTGCCAGCCGGCGCGGTCGCGGTACTTGACGTCGGAGAGGGCCGTGCCGAGGCCGTACCAGGCGGGGATCATGCAGCGGTTTTGCGTCCAGGAGAAGACCCAGGGAATGGCACGTAAATCGGCGAGCGTCCGCTGGCCGGTGCGGCGCGAGGGACGCGAGGCGATCGGCAGGTTTTCGATTTCCTCGATCGGCGAGGCCTCTTCGAAGAAGCGGATGAAGCCGGGCTGGTCGACGAGATCGCGGTAGACCTTTAGCGAGCGCTCGGCGAGCGACTCCATCATCGCGAGCCATTCGGGGCGGACCGGGGCGGCGGGGATGTTGCTGGCGACGAGCGTCGCCCACGTCACTTGATCCAGGTGGCGGGCGGCGATCTGGACGTCGTCGTAGCGCTCGGCCAGCACTTCGCCCTGTTCGGTGAGACGCAGCGAGCTGCCGAGGGCGTCGGGCGGCAAGGAGAGGATGCCGCGAGCCGCGGGGCCGCCGCCGCGGCCGAGGGAGCCGCCGCGGCCGTGGAAGAAGGTCAGCTTCACGCCGCGCTGGGCGGCGACTTTCTGCAACTCGTCCTGGGCCTTGTAGAGGCCCCATGAGGCGGCGAGGTAGCCGCCGTCTTTCGTACTGTCGGAATAGCCGACCATGACGGTCTGCCGCTTCAGGTCTTTCCCGTATTCGGCGAGATCGAGGATGGAGGCGAGCGTCGTCGGGCCTTCTTGCAGGTCGCCGATTTTTTCGAAAAGCGGGATGATCCGCAGCGTGCGAGAAAACCCCGCCGCACGGCCTCGCTCGCGGCAGGCTCGCTTGAATAGCCAGAGGACGGTGAGGACGTCGCTGGGGTAACGCGTCATGCTGATGACGTGGCCGCCGATGCTTTCGGGGCCGAAGCGGTCGAGGGCGTCCGATAGGAGACGGAACAGGCGGAGCGTGTCCTGGCCGAGCGGGCTCAGGGCGTCTTCCTGGATCGGGCCGCCCGATTCCATCGACTTCAGCAACACCGCCTGCCGGTCGGGTTCGGGAAGTTTCCCGAAGTCGGCGGTTCCCATCTGGGCGAAGATCTCGGTCATCACTTCACGGTAGCGGCGTGCGTCCTGGCGGACGTCGAGGGCCATCAGGTTCAGGCCGAAGACGCGGCTCAGATCGATCCAGTGTTGCACGATCGAGTGCGGCAGAATGTCGCCGTGCTTCTTGACGAGGTGCGCGTAGAGAAGATCGAGATCGGCGATGAGATCCTCGCTGCCCTTGTACGCGCCCGGCGGGAGCGGCTCGGCGAGCGTACGGCAGCGCGAGTTGGTCAGCCGCCACTCGATGGTCTTGACCCACCGGCGATCGATCTCGCCCGGCGCCACGCGCGCGAGGGCGGCGTCCAGCTCAGGCCATTGCTTGACCGCCTTTGCCAGCGCCTTCGAGAGCGGATCGTGGGGACCGAGGTCGCGGCCCGACACCGTGCAGAAGTCGAACACCTGCCTCGCGAGATCGAGCTGGCGGTTGATCGCGGTGTCGCGCAGGGCGAGCAGCGATTTTTCGGTAACGTCGGCGGTGACGTCGGGATGACCGTCGCGGTCGCCGCCGACCCAGTTGCCGAAGCGGAGAAACGTGCGCGGCGGCAATTCTTCACCCGGGTACGCCGCCGCGAACGCTCGCCGCATCGACTGAAACACGCCGGGGACCACTTCGAACAACCGCGGCATGATCGACAGGCCGCGCTCGAGTTCCTCCATGACGGTCGGCCGCATCGGGCGGAGGAACTCGGTGCCCCAGAGGATGGTTAGCTCGGCGCGGAGCTGCGTTTCAAGATCGTCCTTCTCGCGAGGCAGGAGGTTCGGGTTGTCCAGCTCGTGCAGGATGGGCCGCATGCGGCGAATCTTGGCACGGATCGACCGGCGTTTCGCCTCGCTGGGGTGGGCGGTGAAGACCAGCTCGATGTCGAGGCGGCCGAGCGCCTCGCGTGTTTGCTGCGCGGTGAAGCCCGCGGCCTTGAGCTGCTCGATGGCGGCGCCGATCGATTCTCCGATCGGTTGCGGGGCCTTTTCCAGCTCGCGCTGACGCAAGACGCGGATGCGGTGGCGGTCCTCGGCAAGATTCGTCAGGTCGAAGTAGATGCTGAACGCACGGGCGACATAGCGGGCGGACGCGTCATCCAGCGACGCGATTTCGTTGCCGAGCGAGGCCTCGGCGCCGGGCACGTTATTGCGGCGATCGCGCGAGAGGCGGCGGATTGTCTCGACCTTGTCGAGCGTCGCTTGCCCGGCATGTTGGCAGATGACTTCGCCGAGAAGATCGGCGAGCTTGCGCACGTCGCGGCGCAGAAGTTCGTTGTTGACCATGGAGATCTCCGCGAACCGGCGCGGAGAGAACGCGGCTCGATTGGTGAAGGATCAATGACCAAGCTTCAAATCCAAAGAAGCACCAAGGACCAATGATCATGGGTATCTGACGGGGTCCTCGCATCCCCATTGAACATTGGTGCTTGGTCCTTCTTTGGGATTTGAAGCTTGGTCACTGGGTTTTATTGCTCGGGCAGCCGGTCCAGCGCCTCGCGGAACTCCGCGGGGTTCTGGAACCGCTTCCTCGCTTCGCGTTCGACCGCCTTGTTCAGAAAGCCGACGGTGACCTTGTCGAGGTCCTTGCGGATTTCGGTCGGGTCGCGGCCCGGGCTGTTCATCTTGCTGAGCAGGAGCTGCAGGCTCGCCGCCTTTTCCCACGGCGTGGTGCCGGTGAAGATTTCGTACGCGGTCACGCCAAGCGCGAACATGTCGACGCGGTGGTCGGTCGCCTGGCGCTTGATGAGTTCAGGGGCGAGGTAATTGGTTGTGCCGGTGCGGTTGCCGGGGGCGCAGAACTCGGGCTTGTACGGGATCGCGAGGCCGAGGTCGATGATTTTCACGACCTCGTCGTTGGTCACCATCACGTTGCGTGGGCAGATGTCGCGGTGCAGGTAGCCGGCCTTGTGCAGGGCCTCTAAACCTGTGGCGAGCTGCTTGAGATAGTCGACGCGGTGGCCGTCGAGCTTGTCGCTTTTCGTCTCGATCAGGAAGTTCATGCCGACGCCGTCGACGAACTCCATGATCAGGTACGGTTCGCGGGTGGTGGTGACGCCGTATTCGAAGGTGGTGACGATGTTCGCGTGCCGCATGCTCATGCAGATCTCGCCCTCGCTCGGCTTTTTGAGGCCGACGAAACGAGCTTCGAACTTTTCGGTCTTTTCCTTGTCGAGGATTTTGAGGCAGACGAGCTTTCCGGAATTGCGGTCGCGGGCCTTCCAGACTTTGGACATGCTGCCCTGGCCGGTGCGTCCCAGGAGTTCGAAGCGCCGTTCGACATTGATGACCGGCAACGACTTGCCGCCGCCGAACAAACCCTTGAGCGAATCGAACAGACCCACGTGTGAACCCCTGGTAGAGCGGGGAGCCGGCGGCGTCTGTCGACGAGTCGCTTTGCGACGGTCGACGGACGCCGCCGGCTCCCCGCTCAACAACATCTTACCAAATCAGCGGGTAATCACCATGGGGCCGTCTTCGTCGAACTCGATGCGGACGAAGCGGCGCGGGCCGTAGACGAAGAGGATGTGATTGTCGCCGGTGGAGACGCGTTGTGGCTCGCCCGGGAGCGAGAAGCGGACTGTTTCGGCCTGGCGATTGACGGGGTTGGTCATCGTCACTTCGTAGTGGCCGGCCTTCGGCTTGAAGGTCTTCGCGAACTCGGTGAGCGTCGGGGCGTTCGGGACGCGGTTAGGCGCCGGCGGGGCGAACTTGGGATCGACCGGCGGTTCGGTCGGGTCGTTCGGCTCGCCCGGCGGCAGCGGTTGCGGGGCGAGACGCGGCGTCACCATGATCGGCGGATTGACCATCACCGGCGGCGGACCGTACAGCGGCGGACCAAACACCACCGGCGGCGGAGCGTTCGGCACAAACAGATTCACGAACGGCGCCCGCACGTATGTCCCCGGACCGCCGGTTTCGACGCGGACGAATGGAGCGCGCACGACGACCTGGGCGTGGGCGGCGGAAACGGCAAAAAGCGCGGCGAGGGAAAGAAAGATGCGTCCTGACATGTGAGTTCCTCCGATTAGGGAAACATCCGTGTCGGAGCAATCGCATTCCATGGCGTGCTGGCATCAAGTGGGTTCGAGAGATTATCGAAACTTGATGGGCGATTGACAACCCCCTGTCACCGAGTGTACTCCTCACGCTCCGAAGCTGTATTTTTTCGCGAACCGGCGAACCAGGAGCGTAAGCGACTGGAGGAACCCTCAATAATCGCGTGCTTCCTCCAGTCGCTTACGCTCCTGGCTCGCCAGTTGCCGAAAAAATCACAACCTCGGAGCGTGAGGAGTGCATTACCGTGTTCCCCCTTCGTCCAGCAAATGCCCCAAACGGTCCTTCTTCGTCTTCAGATAATTCGCATTGTTTGGGTTCGTCTCCCCCTGGATCGGCACTCGTTCGACGATCCGCAGTCCGTATCCGTCCAGCCCGACGATCTTGCGCGGGTTGTTCGTCAGCAGACGGATGTCGCGGATGCCGAGGTCGAACAGGATTTGGGCGCCAATGCCGTACTGCCGCAAATCAGGGGCGTAACCGAGCCGTTGGTTCGCCTCGACGGTGTCGACACCTTCTTCCTGTTGCAACTTGTATGCCTTCAGCTTCGGCAAAAGGCCGATGCCGCGGCCCTCTTGCCGCATGTAGAGGACGCAGCCCTTGCCCGCCTTCGAAACCTGCGTCATCGCCTGGTGAAGCTGCGAGCCGCAGTCGCACAGGAGGCTGCCGAGCACGTCGCCGGTCAGGCACTGGCTGTGGATGCGGACGAGCACCGGGTCTGACTGGATCGGCACCGTCCCATTCACTTCGATGCCGAGGCCGCCCATGCACAGCGCCAGGTGCGGCTCCGGGTCGACGATCGACGTGTAGGGAATCACATCGAACGTGCCGAGGGCGGTCGGCAGCTTCACCGTGAGTTCGCGGCGAATGAGCCGTTCGTTGCGGCGGCGATATTTGATAAGTTCTTCGATCGTGCACATCTTGAGCCCGTGCGCCTTGCAGAAGTCGCGCAGCTCGGCGAGGTGGGCCATGTGTCCGTCGGGCCGGACGATCTCGCAGATGACCGCGGCCTCCTTGAAGCCGGCGAGACGTGAGAGGTCGCAGCTTCCCTCGGTATGGCCGGCGCGGACGAGGACGCCGCCGTCGCGGGCGCGCAACCCGAAGACATGGCCCTTGCCGCGCACGATGTCGCCTGGCCCGGAGTGATCGTCGATGCAGACGGCGACGGTGCGGGCCCGATCGAACGCGGAGGTGCCGGTGGTGATGCCGGTGCGGGCGTCGATCGACTGCGTGAACGGCGTCGATTGCGAATCGACGCTGCCCGCGCCCTGCGGCTCCAGCCCGAGCCGGCTGCAAATCTGCGCTGACATGGCGAGACAGACGATGCCGCAACCGTTGCGCATCATGAAGTTGATGGTCTCGGGGGTCGCCATCTGGGCGGGGATGATGAGATCACCCTCGTTCTCGCGCTGCTCGTCGTCGACGAGCACGATCATTCGGCCGGCTTTGAGTTCGGCGATGGCTTCTTCGATGGTGCAGAAATCGGTGGACATGAACGTTCCTCTTAGCTCGCCTGCCGGATCCGGAGGTCCTTGCACGCGGCCGAGTGGCTTGCTTCCAGATCGAGGCGAACCGCGAATTCGCCGAAGAGCCAGAGCGGCACGGTCGGAAGCGGGCGTCCGATCTCGAGTGGGCTGGGCCAGGCGAGCAGCTTGCCGTCGTCTTCGCGGCCAATCGCTCGATACGCGACGGCAGAAAGCGGCGCGACACCAGCGTCTTCCATTCCGAGCAATTCGAGCAACTCGCTGTGAAGGTTCGCCCGGCGCGTCGTGACAACATCCACGACAACCAGGCCGCAGCCGCGCTGAAGATAGCCGACGCACTTGGAGGCGAACGCCGTCCGGGCGGTGGAGCGATCCTTGTTTCGCGGACTCACCAGTTCGATCGCTGCCGCGAGCCGTGGATCGCCCTCGGCGCTGAAAATCTCGACTCGGACATCGTCGATTGTGGACCATTCGACGGCGACTTGCACTTCCGGTTCTGCCGGCGACCACGCCTCGCCGATCGGAATCTCCGGTTCGGCGGCATCTCGAAGGGTTGCAACATCGACCTCGACGGGACCGTCGCGATCGAGAAACGGAACCGCATAGAAGCCCGCGGGTAAGACGCCGCCATTCAGAAGACGGGCGATTGCGGCGGCCCAGGCGCCGTGAAAGCCTCTCCACGGATGGGTTTGACTCAGCGGCGGATGAAAATGATCGAGCAGCGGCATGCGGGACTCCATCCTTGCATTCTATCTGCTGCCGCCTCAAAAAACGGCGCGGCAGTTGCTCTGAGGGAGTGTCGTCCTTGGCTCGGCGAAAGAACACGCTCTTTCGCAGAGCGAAGGACGCACTCGGGTCGCTTCTGGCGAAACGTCTTCCACGCGTGCCGATTTTTTGCTCGCATTGCCGCTGGGAACGCGGTCATTCTCTTTGTGAAACTTGACCCCAACGGCCCCGATTGTGACAATGACCCGACGCCGGTTGCAATTCCCCTCGCGATCATTGCCGCCGTCGCCCGCCGAATACGGACACTCAGCGCCGCTCCACCAAAGGTTTCCAACTTCTCTGCGCCGAAAGAATTGATCGTCACCATGAGTCAACGTCGCGTCGGATTGTGGCTGATCGGGGCCTGGGGAGGCGTCGCCAGCACGGCCGCCCTCGGGGTCGCCGCCCTCTCGAAGAAGCTGATCGACACCACCGCCCTGGTTTCGGCGAATCCCGCGTTCGCCGGGCTCGATCTCGACTCCTTCGACAACTTCATCTTCGGCGGACACGACATCCGCGCGTCGAGCTATCGCGAGTCGATCCGCGAGTTGCATCTGCGTGCGAACATCTTCGACCAGACGGTCATCGACTCCTGCCAGACGACGCTGGAGCAATGGAACCAGAACGTCCGGCCGGGCGTTGTCCTGGGCGCGGGGCCGACGATCGGCAAGCTGGTCGACCTGCCGGGAGTGGTCGCCGCCGGCACGCCGCGGCAAGCGATCGCGCGGATCCAGAAAGATCTGCGCGAGTTTCAAGAGAAGCACAAGCTCGACCAGATCATCGTCATCAACGCGTCGTCGACCGAACCGCCGTTCGCCGCGGATGATCGCCACAGCACGATCGCGAAGTTCACCGCCGCCCTCGACCAGGCCGACCTGATTCCCGCGTCGTCGATGTACGCCTGGGCGGCGATCGACATGGGCGTGCCATACGTGAACTTCACGCCGTCGTTGGGGGCGTCGTTCCCCGCCGCGCTGGAACTCTGCCAGCAGAAGAAGACGTGCACCACCGGCAAGGACGGCAAGACCGGCGAGACGCTGATGAAGACCGTCCTCGCCCCGATGTTCAAGCACCGCAATCTCGAGATCCTGAGCTGGGTCGGCCACAACATCTTCGGCAACCGCGACGGCATCGTGCTCGACGACCCCGTCAACAAGGCGTCGAAGGTGCAGACGAAAGATCAAGTGATCTCCGGCATCGTCGGCTACAAGCCGAACACGCTGGTGACGATCGAGTACATCCCGTCGCTCGACGACTGGAAGACCGCGTGGAACCACATCCACTACCGCGGCTTCCTGAACACGAAAATGATCGTGCAGTTCATCTGGCAGGGCTGCGATTCGATTCTCGCCGCCCCGCTCTTGCTCGACGCGACTCGCTTCACGCTGCTCGCCCAGCGCCGCGGCGAGACAGGAATGCTTCCGCAGCTGGCGTGCTTCTTCAAGAGCCCGATGGGCAACGACGAGCACGATTTTTTTGTGCAATACGCCCAGCTCGAAGCGTACGCGGCGAAGTGCACGGCCGGCGGATGAGACGCACGGGGTGAGCAAATCCCGGAAAATCCGTGCAAATCCGCACACTTTCGCCGGCGACGGGGCGTGCCCGCAAGGTCGCATATGAAGTTTTTCTGATTGAAACATTTTCACGGTTTTCATGAAGCATTTTGTTGACACAAGAGTATAATGGCCGTTCACCGTCTGAGAACACAGCCCAGAGGGGGTCGTGAGTTTCGCAGACTGGGTCACTCGGAGTCCCTTTCATGGGCAAGAAGTTATACGTTGGCAACCTCTCCTACAGCATCAGCGACAGTTCGCTGGAGCAGCTCTTCGCGGCGCACGGCAGCGTGCAGTCCGCCCAGGTGATCATGGATCGTGACACTGGTCGTTCGAAGGGATTCGGCTTCGTCGAAATGGGGAGCGACGAAGAAGCGCAGGCCGCGATTGCGGCAATGAACGGTAAAGAAATCGAAGGCCGGGCCTTGACCGTCAATGAAGCCCGTCCGAAGGAATCCGGCGGCGGCCGTGGGGGCGGCGGCGGCGGTTACGGCGGCGGCCGTGGCGGCGGCGGCGGCGGTTACGGCGGTGGCCGTGG
>JADMIO010647598.1_pt1 | contig 14275 bp, 14 predicted proteins | sample 8958161 | NCBI WGS metagenome assembly JADMIO01 (sample SAMN16585339, study PRJNA669376) | soil metagenome | isolation source: Crop rotation soil | place: USA: Cullars Rotation, Alabama | collected 2011 | reverse complement strand
GAGGCTGTTTGAAAATAGTATCGCGGTCCAATAAAATAGTTCTTTGGGAATATCTGTTACAGGATAGACGTTGAGATTATGGTATTTCCAATACCAAAGCAATAATGTGGCCAGTAAACAACTCGCCAACGCCACACTGCCAATGGCGTAGCCAAGATGCCAGGTGCGGTCAAGAAAATCTGATATTTCGGTACCCAGCGTTGTAGTGCCGATGATGACGAGCCAAAATACAGCAGGTAAATACTTCGGTAAACGAAGTTGTATGCCGAGTACTATGGCGAAGAATGTAAAAGTGATCCCGATACCAGCTATGTACCCCATATTTAATGTCATAGATATGAAATCGCCTAGCGTTTCGCCAAGTGTTGTCGCGATAACTTTCATTAGCCAGAATAAAACCGTTATACGCGCAACTTTATTAATCCGGCTCGCTTCGTTTACCATACATTACGCTCATTAAGTCAATAATTACCAGTAAAAATATGCCACAATATGGATAGTATGCCGGAACAAAACTGTAAAGACATCACTCCTACCGCTGACTTTAGCCATCAACAACTAAACTACCGGTATTTGCAAACCTGATTTTTAGAAAATGGGTAAAGGAGGACAGCGTTTTCAGTAAGCGTAGCCGGTTTTTAAGCAAACGTGATCGGATATGGCAAGCACGTAATCGGAGCTGACAGTGGTGGCCGAAAATGCATTAAATCGCACAGGTAAAGCCCTTCATTGTCGCAATTACCTTTTGAAATATTCGCAATCGCCACCTTTCCTTCTTAAAAAAAAGCCCAATCTTTGCGGTGAACTAAAAACACGATCAAAATGGCAAAAGTTTCAATTTACCTCAACTTTCAGGGCAATACTGCTGAAGCCTTTAATTATTACAAATCTGTTTTCAACACAGAGTTTGCTTCGCCAATCATGTATATGAAGGATATGCCCCCACAGGAAGGTGCACCCAAAATACCTGAAAACGAGATGAATGCCGTAATGCACGTTGCATTGCCCATTCTCGCCGGCACATTGCTCATGGGAACCGACATGCTCGAAAGCATGGGACATAAGCTCGTTGTAGGAAACAATATGACCATCAGCCTGGAGCCGGATAGCAAAGAAGATACAGACAGGCTGTTCAAAGCGCTTTCGCAAGGTGGCTCTGACATTGCCCCCATGAGGCAAGAGTTTTGGGGCTATTGGGGTTGCTGCCTTGATCGTTTCGGCGTTCGTTGGATGTTCAACTTCCCCAACACACGGCAATAATAACATATAACGCAGGGGCGAAAGGCACAGAACGAAATCCGGGATGATTTTGCGATATGGCTTTCGCCCCTTTCCTAATCAAATCATGCCGCTTTTCAACGATTATTTTTCAGCCGGCAATGGTATCTGTTTTATTTCGCTTTCTTTTTTGGAGCCGCAGTTTTCACAGGCACCGGCTTCTTTTTCGGCGTTGCAGGTTTAGGAAGCTCCCATTGCTTTATTTTCCCGGATATATAAAGCAGTATCCCGCTATTACTCATGTATAGCAGCATTATTGGAAATGCTTTGAACATTCCCCGCTTGGTAGTGTTTTGCAGGTCAGCCAGTGGCAGCAGGTAGCCGATAAAGGCAAGACCAACGTAAATAACGAGGACTCCATACAATGCATAGAGTGATGTACGGTTAAACTTACGTGGCCAAAGAACGTCAACTACTACAATAAAGCAAAACAGGTATACATACCAACCATAATACCCTATTCCAAAATTTGAAAACAACAATTTGTTCCACATATCGCTCAGCCGTTGGAAGAAAGGAGATATATCAGCGAGATGCTGATTAACCGAGTCTTTCAAAACAAACGGAATCGGAACAAATTTTGCAACAAAAATATGAATGCAGACATACCAAAATAACGCAGGTACTATACCAAAAATTGCCACGCGCAATGCCGCTGTCACAATTGGCTGCTTATTCCCGTAAAAATGAAAAAGCAGTAATGGCGTAAGCATCGTTATGAGTATCAGGGACTCTGTGCGGATGTAAGTAGCTATTCCAAATAAAAAAACCGAGAAGGCAAAATTGGTTACCCGGTTATCCTCCAGGTAGGCCGTGAGAAAATAAAAACCGGAAAAGAAAAATATCATATTGCTGTAGTCGTACAGGATGATAAAGGTATAAGCCCACATTTCAGGTATTGTGATAAAGAATAAAAGAACCACGCACGCCACAAAGGGATGCAGGCGTTCCCGCACCAACATAACTATCCACGTGGTAAATGACAGAAACAATACAGTCAGCCATAGCTGACCGAATGACGATACCAGCAACTTATAAATAATCTGCAGGCAGGTGATATAAGGTGATTTGAAATAGTTATTGCTGGTAGACAAGTCTACTGTGAATACAGAACTGATCATTGTCTTCTCCCGAACGGCAAATTCTGCTAATAATTCGGGACCAGCAAGCATATCGCGCGAGAACGGCGGCATATAGAAACAGCGCCACACGCTGAGCAAAATAAAATAGAGGAACACCAGTAAAAATGGCCATTCATACAATTTCGGCCATGAAATCTTCTCAAAACGCGGTCTCTTGAACTTTATTATAAGCGGAATACAGAACACAACAGCGAATACCAGCACCGAAATACTTACCGACCTGGTAGTCAATTGAATATTAAGTAACTGTAAAATACAGGGAGCGAATGACAGCAATGGTACGCCAACTATCATGGAAAAACAGAAATCAGCTATGGGCTCCAGCCGCACACCGAGCAAGCGCAACGTCCCCTTACCAATAACGAAATGAGCAAATAATAAAAAAACTAATCCTGCGAAGTTCATAAATATTATTGTTGATATCGTTTGAAAACAGCCAATAAGCCATCTAATTGTTGCCTCGAAGCTATCTTTTGAAGCGAAAGGCGACCATCCTGGGCTACAAAAGCCCAGTTAGCGCTCCAGACGTTCGGACTGGTTACAGTCACGGAGTTCACACCGGTGAAATAATAAAACTCCGCAGGTTCCACCATTCTAAAATCTTTGACGTGCATGGCTTGCAAATAAGGGTCCGGCGGCAATAAAATTATGGCATTTTTTTCTCCGGCAAGTTTTAGAGCGATATCGTGCAACACAACGTAGGAATAGCCAAATCTGGCAGCTTTCCGTTCATCGGGGTCAAGATGATGTGCCTGCTCCCCAATATCACTGATCGTAAAAATCTTTTTCTGGATCCAGTCGTTATAGGAGGGTATGCCATAAAACGTAAGAATGACAGCAATGGCTAAAAGAAATAATACAAAGCTTTTGTAGTTCATAGCACGCAAAAAGAAAGTACAAAATAGAACAAAAACTATTCACAAAAACATCCGGCTGCAAAAAAAAACTACTTATTATTAACCGCCCTGGTTTTGCTGCCACCATGCTCCCACTTTGAAATTACTGCAGAGAATCGCTGTAAAATACCGCTGCCGGCGGTATACCACAGCATGAGCGGCAAAATTTTAAATAATCCCCGCTTGGTGGTATTTTGAAGATCAGCCAGCGGCAGCAAATAACCTATAAAGGCCAATCCGAAATAGACCACTATGACACCGTACAACGCAATGACGGAATCCCGGGTAAAACTCCTTGGCCACACCAGGTTCGCGATGAATACGCCGCAAAACAAAAAGATCTCGTATCCGAATAAACCCATTCCGTGACCCGAAAAGATAAGGATCGTATTCATTCCCTGTAAACGATCAAAAAAATAAGAAATGTTACCCAGGTCAGTGCTCAGAGACTGCCCCAATTCAAATGGGATAGGAACAAACAGGCGTACAAAAATGTGGATACATAAAAACCAAAAGGCAATCGGAACACCCAGAAACAAAGCGATCCGGAGCGCAATTATTTTTAACTGAAAGTTATTCCTGTATAAATAAAACAATACCAACGGTACTATCATCACTACCAGGATCAGTGTCTCTGTACGGATATAGGTCGCAAGACCGAACAGGAAAGCTGAAAAGGAAAGGCTCCTCAGGTGAAAATCTTCCAGGTATCTCGCAAGAAAATAAAAGCCAAGAAAGAAAAAAACCATATTACTGTAATCATACAAAATAAGAAAGGTATACGCGAATAGCTCCGGAGCAGCCAGGAAAATTAACAGTAACAGGCAGGCAAGCATCGGGTGAAGCAGTGTGATAAGAAGGTTGTATAGCCATACCGTAAAGCTTATGAACAGCACACTCAGCCACAGCTGACCAAACGGGCAAACAAACAACTTGTAGATTATCTGGAGTCCTGTTATGTACGGTGATTTGAAGTAATTGTTGCTGGTGGTAAGGTCAACTGAAAATACCGAGCTGATCATAGTGTGTTCGCGAACGGCATACTCGGCCAGCAGTTCCGGCCCGGTTAGCATATCGCGGGAGTAAGGAGGATAATAAAAACATCGCCACACACTGTAAATCACCAGCAGTAAACAAGCAATGAGAAATGGCCACTCATATATCTTCGGCAGGATAAGTTTTTGTAACTGTGGACGTTTAAAATTCAGCAACGACGGAATATTAACCGCTGCTGTAAGCACCACAATGGCAATAAATACCGGTATTCCGGCAATTGGCAAATGCAACAACTGAACCAGGCAGGGCGCAAACGATAACAAAGCTACCCCTGTCATCATGCTAAGGCAGAAAAAAGGCATCTGGGGTAACTGTACCTTGAATAATTTCAACAGACCTCGCCCGGCAAAAAAATGAGCAAACAATAGGAAGACAAGCCCGGCCAAATTCATCGTTTCAATTGTTATAAGGGTTATACAATGTCAGTAAACTATCCAGTTGTCCACCGGACTTGACCCTGTTCATCCAGACTTTCCCATGGGCAGCTACCAAAGCCCAGTTAGCATCCCTGACGTTCGGACTTGACTTGCTTACGGCATTTATACCTGTAAAATAATAAAACTCCGCTGGCTCCGGTATAAGCAGGTTAGCGAAATCCATAGCATGCACGTAGTCGTTGGGGGGTAACAATATTGTTACATTCTGAATATTGTTTTCATTAAACTGGATGGCGAGATCGCGATAAAAGCCATAGGAAGGACCAAACCGCAACTCCCTTCTTTCCTCTATCCCTAAATGATGCACCTGGTAAAAAATATCTCCGTCATGGGCCGTAGCCGATATCAACATAGATACCCAATATTTAAAAAACGGCACATTATACAGCGATACTACGACTGCGAGCGATATAAAAAATAGAGTGGTCCTCCTGGATAGCATAATAGTGAAGCCACAAAATAAGCGAAAAAATAGATCTATAAACTCCGTGGAGTTAAAATTTCTGCGATGCGCGAAACAAATTTGAAATACGAAGCACCAAACCGCTATTGGACAAATACAACAACATTATCGGGAGCGCTTTAAACATGCCCCGTTTTGTTGTATTTTCCAGGTCAGCAAGCGGAAGCAGGTAACCAATTAATCCTAACCCGACATAAATGACGAAAATCCCGTATAATGCAATTAGCGACTCGCGGTTAAAACGTCGTATCCAGAGCATATCTGCGAGAAACACGCAACAGAATAATAGAAAATACCAGCCATAAACATAGAGTCCCATCCGGGAAAAGATAAGTTTGGTACTTATTTCCTGCAACCGGTACAGCAACCCTGAAACGTCACCAAGGTGAGGATTTATTGATTGGGTAACATCGAAAGGAATGGGTATGAAAAAACGAATAAATACTTTCAGACATAAAAACCAAAAAGCAGCCGGAACAATGAAGAAGCTGCAAATGTTTGCGAACGTTTGCTTAAATGACAATTTCTTTTCGCGGCAATAATACGCTACCAATGGCAGCATAAGTACAACAAGAATTAAGGTCTCTGCACGTATATAAGTGGCAATTCCGAATAGAAAAATGGAAAATGGAAAATAATTGGCCCGGCCGCTTTCAAAATAACGCGCGAGAAAATAATAGCCGCAAAAGAAAAATACCATGTTACTGTAGTCATAAAGTGCCATGTATGTGTATGCATATAACTCAGGTATGGTGACAAAAAGCAACAGTAGCAAGCCAGCAAAGAAAGGATGAACCCGCTCCCGTAACACCGTATATATCCATGTTGTAAACGCAACGAAAAGTATACTTAACCATAACTGCCCGAATGGGTGCACCAGCAATTTATAGATTATCTGCAGCGACGTCACATAAGGCGATTTGAAGTAATTATTGCTGGTAGATAAATCAACATTAAATACGGAACTGATCATTGTATGCTCACGCACAGCGTATTCCGCTAATAGCTCAGGACCAGATAGCATATCGCGGGAATATGGAGGCAAATAAAAGCACCGCCAGATACTGATCACAGCAAGTAATAAACACACTATAAGAAACGGCCATTCATAAAATTCAAGGAAAACTATTTTTTTAAACGATGGTATGCTAAACTGAGCCAGTAAAGGAATGCAGAACATCCCGGTTATGAAATCCACAGAACAAAATACAGATATACCGGTAATCGGTATATGCAAAAGTTGCAGCAGGCATGGGGCAAAGGATAAAAGAGGAATGCCAAGCAGCAGCGACATGCAAACCGTTGCAAGTGGTTTCAACTGTATTTTAAATAATTTCAGCAGGCCGTTACCAGATAAAAAATGAACTATCAGTAAGTAGACAAGCCCGGCAACGTTCATAGATTAGTTTTTATATTTTTTGTAAATTTCCAGCAAGCTGTCAAGCTGAGGTTTTGTGTTTATTTTTTTTAGCCAGATATTGCCATATCCCTTTGTAATCAGCGCCCATCCTGCCGCTCCTGCATTAGGACTGTAAGCTGTTACGGAGTTGACACCCGTGTAGTAGTAAAATAAGGCGGGTTCCACCATTTCAAGTCCGGCGATTCCCATCTCCCGCAAATACTCATTTGGAGGTAAAAGAATAACCGTATTTTTTATACCTGTGAGGTCTCTCACAATATCTTTGTAAACAATGTAGGAATGCCCATAACGGGCTTCCTTTCTCTCTTCCAGGCCCAGGTGTTTCAGTTGCTGGTCAAAGCTAAAACGGGGTGTCAGAATCCGCTCATGAAACCAGGCATTGTAAACAGGCACCTGGTAAAGCAAAACAATGATGGCAATTTCGGCAAGAAAAAAACCTGTCTTTTTAAACATTATAAACGGCAGTGGCTGGCAAAGTAAATGAAAAAAACCGGTTGCATGATTGCCCCGCAAAACAAAAAAACTATTAGCACGACAATTACAGGCAAAAGCCGGGTCAAAAAAAAAGCAACCGTGAAACTGAAGTTTTTCAGCCCCGCGGTTGCGTTTTGTAGTTCAGAGTTTGTTACTTATAAGACATAGCTTCCTTGCCTGCCATCTTGCGGAGCAGTGAGAGCTGGCCTATATGATAAGCCTCGTGCGAGATAAGGAAGGCCATAAGCCCGCGAACAGTATCGTCTGCTATGGGTACCTGCGCGCCTGATTTGGAAGATAATACTTCTTCAGGAATATGGCTGAACCCATTGCTGATGCCGCCGGCGGCATCGTTCCATTTAGTCATAATTTCATCTATCGAAGGATACGAAGCTCCGGCAACGAGAGCATTGCCCCGACCGAACTGCGCTGTATACGCATCGTCAGGCTGTCCGCCGGTCACTTTAGTGAGACTTGATAGTCTTGTATTGAGCAGGTGGCCCGCTATCCATTTCATGTGATTAACATGCTCGTTTTTGCGATCATTGGCTTCGCTGTCAGTAATACCCTCCAGTGCATTATTGAACAAGCGGGTGTGCAAATCAAACTGCGCTTGCAGCGCTGCTGATGAAGTTGTCATATTGTTTTTGTTTAAATGGTCAGAAATATGGTCAATAGAATGATGGCGACGCTTTTCCGGCCGCCATCACGCTGAAGAATTATTTGGATGAATGCAATGCCACTCCATTGCCTTCCGTATCAACGAAGAAAGCCATATAGCCTATGTCGTCGCCGATTTTTGTTTTAGGCATAGTGATCTTTCCACCGGCTGCTTCTATTTTACCCAGCGCAACTGACAGATCGGGATTGCCGTTGAAATAAATTTTAGCACCATCCATACTTGGCTTGTGCATTGGCCCCTGCACCAGGGCGCCGGATACCTTACCATTCATACTATCTGACCCCGGAAAAAATGCCATTTGCATGCCCATCATTTCCATTTGATTCATTTCGATAGAAAATACTGTCTCATAAAATTTTTTAGCCCTGGCAATATCGGTTACGGATATTTCGAACCAGTTGAGGATGTTTACTGAAGCGTCCATAAATGTTGATTTTGAAGTTTAGAAAGATATTTGGGTGATTTAATAGAAAAACTGTTCAAATACTATTTTGCCGTCCTTTACCTCGTAGACAGCTATTTCTTCAAGCATGGTTCTGCCCATACCCTTAAGAGTGGCATCCAGCACCATGGCCACACTAAAATGCCGGCCACATACCAGCGGATCGGAAAATGACCCTCCGTGGCGCTCTTCAATCATTGCCGCAAACATTTTGCCTTTTTCGAGTACTGCTTGCTTGCCCTTAGTTATTTTGGCGGGCGCATGCTCCGGCTCGATGCACGTAATATCATCTCCGTACAGCTCTTCCTGGGCCTCGTGAATCTGCCCCGTGCGGCAAAGTGCCACCAAACGATCTGCTACTTGTTGTGTTGTCATATTATTTGATTTTTGGTGATGAAAAGTAGTTCAAAATGTAATTGACGTAGATTAACTTTCTATCAAATCACTATTTCCGGAATGTCCCTTTTGTCTGTTACTTCCAGTTACGATGCAAACTTAGTGTCATAAGATGAAACCGAGCGCGTGTAAATCCGACAATCCGACGGGTTGATTGCGACATTTTTTTACGGTAGCTTTGCAACTACATAGTTATAGAGAAACTCACTTAAAAACGTTTTCCGATTATGAAACACGTATCAATATTAGTACCGGAGGGGGAATGCATTTTAAGCAGCATAGTTGGGCCTTTCAAGGCTTTTAATATGGCTAACAGGTATCTCGAAAACACAGGCAGAAAGCCCATGTTCGACATTCACCTTGTCGGCCTCAACAGAGAGATAAAATTTTACGAAGGTTTTTTTTCCGTTCACCCGGATTTGTTGATTAAAGATCTCCGAAAAACCGACCTGGTGATCATACCCGCCGCGCAGCCACAATCGCTTAGCCTGAACCAGGAATTCATTCCGTGGATAACCGAACAATATAAGTATGGCGGGGAAATAGCCAGTTTATGCGTTGGCGCCTTTATGCTGGCGTCTACGGGTTTGATAAAAGGAAAAAAGTGCGCTACCCACTGGATCGCCACCGATGCTTTCCGGCGAATGTTTCCCGATGTGGAGGTAGTGCCGGAAAAGATAATAACCGACGAGCAGGGCATTTATTCCAGCGGTGGCGCTTATTCGTTCCTGAACCTCATCCTGCACCTTGTGGAAAAGTATTGCGGCAGGGATGTTGCCGTTTATCTTTCCAAAGTGTTGGAAGTAGAAATAGAGCGGGAGAGCCAGTCGAAATTTGCCATCTTTATGGGGCAGAAAGATCATGAAGACGAGCCGATAAAAAAAGCGCAGCAATACATAGAAAGTAATGTGGGGCAAAAAATATCGGTCGACCAGCTTGCCGGACTATTTTTGATAGGCAGAAGAAACTTCGAACGCCGCTTTAAAAAAGCAACAGCAAACACACCTGTGGAGTACCTGCAAAGAGTAAAGATAGAGGCAGCCAAAAAGAGCCTGGAATCGGGCAGGGAGAATATCAACGAAGTAATGTATGCGGTAGGTTACTCTGACAGTAAGGCATTCAGGACCGTATTTAAGAAAATAACCGGCTTATCTCCTTTGGATTACCGGAAGAAATACAACAGGGAGATGGCAGTGGGCCTGGAGGCGTAAGCTAACTGCTCGTTTTATCAAAAGATGGATTGCTGCATCCTCGTTAGACTAAACTCACTAAATTGCGCAGGATTTAAGATGTCATTTACAAAGAGGCATGCTTTTTGTCATCCACTCTATGCGCTATGGAACAGGTAATATTGGTTGATGAGCATGATTGCCAGACCGGGATAATGGAAAAGCTGCAGGCTCACCTTGAGGGCAGACTTCATCGGGCTATTTCCGTTTTCATCTGTAATTCAAAGGGCGATCTATTATTGCAGCAAAGAGCTCCCGGAAAATACCATTCACCAGGATTGTGGACAAATACATGCTGCAGTCATCCAAGGCCGGCAGAAAATGTGAAGGATGCGGCGGAGCGCCGGCTTTATGAGGAGATGGGGCTCAAATGTGAATTAAAGGAGATGTTCAGCTTCGTCTATGAAGCACCGCTTCAAAATAATATTACTGAACACGAGTATGATCATGTGTTCACCGGCATCACAGATGACATTCCGTTGCCTGACGGCTCAGAAGTAGCCGGGTGGAAGTATGTGAATATAGACAAACTGGTCGCAAGTATTAAGGTCAATCCGGGAGATTATACCGAATGGTTTAAGATCATAATGAGAGATTACGGGAAAGACTTATTTAATCCTGCCACTGTGGTATAATTAAACCTTTAAACCCTGCAAGCATCTAATGAGGTTATAACCATGATTATACGACTCACTTTAGCGCTCTCTATTCTCTTCCTGTCATACGGAACTTTTGGTCAAACATTTAAAATCACAGGCAAGGTAACAGATGCAGCTGATACGTCGCCGTTGATAGGGGTAACAGCTATTGTATCAGGTGTAAGTGATACCGCAGATAAAAATGGCGCAATAACAGATGACGGGGGAAATTTCGAAATTACAAATCTGCATTCCGGGAATTATAATTTGCGACTGGAATATACCGGTTACAAATCCGTGAAGCAAACAATATCTGTTACGTATAAGGACATATTCGTGGGTATCATTACCATGAAAGCATCTGTAAATGAATTGAAAGGAGTGACGATAGCCGCTAAACAGATAAGAGCCGAACAAAATGGCGATACCTCCCAGTTTCATGCCGACGCCTATAAGACCAATCCCGATGCTACCGCTGAAGACCTTGTAACAAAAATGCCCGGCGTTTCGTCTGACAATACAGGAGTAAAAGTAAATGGCGAGGCTGTACAGCAGGTGTATGTGGATGGCAAACCTTTCTTCGGGACGGATCCAAGCCTCGCGCTGAAGAACATGCCTGCCGAGATCATTGATAAGATACAGGTATTTGATAAACTCAGCGACCAGTCAACATTTACAGGATTCGATGATGGCAATGCTCAGAAAACCATGAACATCATTACAAAGAAAGGCAAGAATGATGGTGTTTTTGGCAAGGTCTATGCAGGCTACGGCACCGATGACACCTATATCGCTGGCGGCAACCTCAATTTTTTTAATGGAGACCGTCGCATATCGCTCATAGGACTGTCAAACAATATTAACCAGCAAAACTTTAGTTCCCAGGATATACTTGGCATCTCAGGAAGCGGCAGCGGACAAAACAGGGGCGGTGGCGGCCGTGGGGGCAATGGAGGCGGAAACGGCGCCAATAATTTCCTGGTAGGCCAGCAAAACGGTATTACCTCCACAAACTCATTTGGCTTTAACTATAGCGACAATTGGGGAAAGAAAATAAAAGTTACCGGCAGCTACTTCTTTAATAATACCGACAATAAAAATGCAACCGAATTAACCAGGAATTATTTTACAACTTCCGACACTGCGAATATTTATCACGAGAATGATAATTCCGAGACAAAAAATTATAACCATAGGATCAATCTCCGGCTTGAATACACCCCGGATTCTTTTAATTCTATCGTTTTCACGCCGGCTATCAGCTTCCAGCAAAACAACTCCGGCAGCCAGACTTTTGCCAGCGACAGCCTTGGGAACACCTTATCAAGTATTACCAACAACAACAACAATGCATTCAGCAACGGTTATAGCTCATCAAATAACAACCTCCTGTTGCAGCATAAATTCAAAAAACGGAGAAGAACGATATCGCTGAACCTGGGGTCCTCAATCAATGAAAAAACAGGTGATGGCTCTTATTATTCTTTAAATGACTTCTACGCATCCAATACCACTACCCTGCGGGACCAACACTATAATTTATACAACAACGGCTATAACGTATCATCCAATTTAACTTACACTGAACCTGTTGGGAAAAAAGGACAGATAATGGCCAACTACAACCCATCCTACGCCAAAAGCAGCTCTGATAAAGAAACATATGACCGGGATTCGTTATCAGACTATTCCATTCCCGACACCTTGTTCTCCAACAAATACAATACTACTTATGTAACCCAAAAAGGAGGACTCAATTACCGTATTGGCGACAGAAAGCTAACTTTCTCGTTTGGAGCGAATGTACAGTACGCTACACTCGATGGCTCGGAAATTTTCCCGCATGTATTCAGCATCCGGAGGAACTTTACAGACGTATTGCCAAGCGCATTTTTCAACTACCGCTACGCAGACGGTAGAAACCTGCGAATCATGTACAGGACCAATACCACAGCTCCGTCTGTAACACAGCTCCAGGATCTCGTGGACATCAGCAATCCGCTTCTTTTGAAAACCGGCAATTCAGAACTAAAACAAGATTACGAGCAGACGTTTATAGTAAGATACGGACTAACCAAATCGAAGACAGCGCGTAATTTCTTTCTCAATTTGTACGTCAACTATATCAATAACTATATAGGCAATGCCACCTACATTCCTGGTGTTAATTCCATATTTACCGATCCCGTAACTTTTGATACGATACAGGTAAACAAGGGCAGCCAGTTGACACGCCCGGTAAACCTCGATGGCTTTTGGAATATGCGGTCTTTTCTTACCTACGGTATGCCTGTTGATCTCATCAAATGCAATCTGAACTTGAGCGGAGGATTTAACTTTACCCGGACGCCCGGCCAGATAAATACTACTACCGTCATCGCAAATAGCGTCGCCAACTTTTCCAATAACTATATTCCGTCTTTTGGTATTGTACTCAGCAGTAACATAAGCCAGGCGCTGGATTTTACCCTTGCCTACAACGGCAACTACAACATTGTTACCAATACAACACAGGCCCTGGCTAATAATAATTATTACAACCATATAGCATCCTTCCGTATCAATTATCTGCTGCTGAAGAAAATAGTGTTTAATACGAACCTCTCGCATAACTATTACACCGCCTTCAGCAGCACCGGTGATCAGAGCTACTTCCTATGGAATGCATACATAGGTTATAAAATGCTGAAGAATAACGCTCTTGAAGCGCGTATAACTGCCTATGATATCCTTAACCAGAACAAGAGCATTAACCGCACCGTTACCGAAACATACATTGAAAATAGCGTCACCCAGGTGTTGAAACAATACTTCCTCTTCCAGCTGACTTATACCTTGAGAGAGTTTAAAGGCACCCAGGAAGTACGAGCCGGTGGAGAAAATGACTACCGGCCCTGGCGGGAACATATCCATGGCAATCAATAGTCTGCCGGACGAATTCTATAAAAGATAAGAGGCCCATTTAGAGCCTCTTACTTCAAAAAATATGACTGAATTTGCTTAAGCTATTGTAACAGACGAGTCAAGATAAACGTCCTGGATGGTGTTCAACAGTTCTACGCCTTGTGTCATTGGCTTCTGGAACGCCTTACGACCTGAAATTAAACCCATACCGCCGGCGCGCTTGTTCACCACCGCAGTCATTACTGCTTCCGCCATGTCGGTTGCGCCTTTTGATTCACCGCCTGAATTGATAAGTCCAACGCGACCCATGTAACAGTTAGCTACCTGGTAGCGACACAGATCAATCGGGTGGTCGGTAGTCAGTTTTTCATAAACCAGCTTGCTTGTCTTACCAAAGTTTATTGCGTTGTAACCGCCATTGTTGGATGGTAATTTCTGCTTGATGATGTCTGCCTGGATGGTTACGCCAAGATGGTTTGCCTGGCCTGTAAGGTCTGCCGCAGTATGGTAGTCAACACCGTCTTTCTTGAACCCGCTGTTGCGCAGGTAGCACCAAAGTACCGTAGCCATTCCCAATTCATGAGCATATTCAAATGCCTTTGCCACTTCCACTATCTGGCGGGCGCTCTCATCAGACCCAAAATAAATGGTAGCTCCCACTGCTACCGCACCCATGTTCCATGCATCTTTGATAGTGCCGAACATGATCTGGTCAAATTTATTGGGATAAGAGATGAACTCATTGTGATTCACTTTTACGATAAACTTTCCAGCACATTGGGATCCTAAGCTTAGAATTCCACGTGGACAAGTTGTCG
>JADMIO010814634.1_pt1 | contig 14276 bp, 13 predicted proteins | sample 8958161 | NCBI WGS metagenome assembly JADMIO01 (sample SAMN16585339, study PRJNA669376) | soil metagenome | isolation source: Crop rotation soil | place: USA: Cullars Rotation, Alabama | collected 2011 | reverse complement strand
CTTTCCCTGTATTCAAGTTCTACATTTGCCTGAAGCGTTTGCATATCACTGCTATAACTTTGGTCAATTGTTAAGTAATAATCAAGCCTGCCACCTACAGCAACCTGATCAACATAATGTGTTCCATATGTATCGAAAAACTGAAAAAAAGCCTGTACATTTTCCTGGTTAGTGGGATCAAAACTGCTAGGCATGTTCACATATAACTGGCTTCCTGTAATGTTTGAATTAATACCAGCGGAACCGGTTGATCCAAGACCAATATTCCAGCTATTCCAGGATTCACTATACAAACCATAATAAGAAGAATTTTGTTCGTTGCTAATGCTGTTGTAGGCTTCACTAGCCTGCCCCGAAAATGCCCCATAGGTAACCGCAATTTGAGCTTCCTCACTAAGGCTTTCCTGGAACGATGAAATATCCTGGAATACCTGCGCAGAGCCAATACCCTTGGAAGTATTATAAAAATTTATGTTATCCGGAACACTATAAATAATACCAGAATTGGGATCGGTATAGGTCGTTGAGTTATTAAAAGTCTGTACAAAAATATTTGTTGTCAATGACCCTATACTGTAGGTTTGAAGCGCATTAAAACCCATACCCACTGCACTGGCACCAGGTATCACATTGTTAGTTGTTGTACTCATTTTTTTATTTTTTAGAATTATGTGCCTACTCTTTAGATGGTGTTTCGGCTTATACCAGTTCATCAATTACTTGTTGCAACAATCGTTTTTTGAACAGATCAAAAATGCTGAGAAAAAAGCCGGAGTACAAGCGCATAAATACCCGAAATAAAAAACAGGCATAAATGCCTGCTTTCAATTGACAATGGACAGTTGAAAATTGACAATGGATCATTCACAATGAAAATATTGTTCAGCAATTGTCCATTGTCAACTGTCCATTATCAATTACCCATTAAATATCGAGAGAATAGAGATTGTGTTTTATTGCAAACACAACAAGACCAGCAGTGTTTTTGCAACCTGCTTTTTGCAGAAGATTATTGCGGTGCCCGTTTACCGTACGTTCGCTGATGAAAAGTTCAGCAGCCATTTCTGCAGCAGTATATTCTTTGCAGATCAAATGAAGTATTTCTTTTTCCCTGGTCGTGATAGCATCTGTAACATCAAGGCTGATCTTTGGTTTATCATACTTAAAACCATTACGCATAGCCTCGATGGTTCTATCGTTAAAATAAAAATCTTTTTCGATAACGGTCTGGATCGCTTTTTCCAGTTCTTCGGGTTCTGTATTTTTTGGAAGATAAGCGTTTGCCCCGGCGTCGATCAGTTTTACAATGTATTTTTCTTCTTCATGAACTGTAAGCATGATACATTTTATGAAAGGATAAGTATGTTTTATTTTTGAAAGTGTTTCGAGCCCGTTCAATACGGGCATATTGATATCAAGTAAAACCACATCGGTGATATCTTCTGATGCAGCAATTTTTTTTAGAAGGTCTTCGCCGTTTTCCGCATCGATGATCACTTTAAAATCCTTTATTGAATTCAGCAGGCCGATCATTCCTTTCCTGAATAATAACTGGTCATCTGCAATAGCAATCTGTATCATTTTAATTTTTTGGGTAAGGGGATCCGGATAACACAACTGAATCCATTACCGGGTGATGTAATTATATTCATTGCTGCGTTCATGGCAATGATCCTGCTTTCAATATTTTTAGATCCCAGTCCTTCTTTTTTTAATGCACTGCCATGGTCATACCCATTACCATTATCGTTATAGTTAACAACAACTTCTTCGTTTATTTTATCAAGTAAAATGGATATGGCAGAAGCAACTGCATGTTTCAATGTGTTGGAAACAAGTTCCTGTATGATCCTGTATAAAGCAATTTCTTCATTGGAGCTGAGCGAACCTTTTTCCAATGTATTGTTGTAGTTGATCGTAAAAGATGTTTTAAGCGGGTGCAGGTAATTTTCCAGTGCGATGTTCAATCCAAACAATTCAAGTTCATCAGGAATGATGGAATGAGCGATCCTTCTTACACTTTTAATACCCGTATTGATCAGTTCTTTACCGGTATTGATGATCCCGGCATTTTGCGGATCAGTTGTTTTCAACTGGTTAATTGTAATGAATAACGTGGAGAATATGGCACCCAGTTCATCATGAATATCTTTTGCGATCCTCCTTCTTTCTTCTTCCACCGATTGTATATTGCTTATTAAAAGTTCTTCTTTATGCTGAAGATCATTTTTATGCAGCTCTGCCTGTTTCTGCAGCAGCCTTTTCTGGTAACGTATGGCAATGATAATAGCACCCACTGCAATGATCACAAATGCGATCATGCCGGTAATAACACCAAAAGAAAGCGTTAGTGTTTTCGATATTTCCATAAGCCTAAAGTAATAAGCACATATAAACTAACTGCAAGCAATGTATGCAGTGTCCATATGCTGAGATTGAATGCTGCAATTCTCCCGGAAATTGAGTTTGCAAATGAAAACAAAGTGATAGAGCCGGAAAAATAAATGAACAGTGCGCTATTAATAAATTTAACAGGTACCAGTAATGCAGGCTCTTTTGGATCTTCAGATACCAACTTTACATACCAACTCATCGCCAGGAATATAAATATCAATGCTTCAATTGAACGGGAATAACTGTTATATAAATATATACTTTCCAGGAAGAAAGAATCAATGACAAAAAAAACAGGAACCATTGTTGCCAGTAAAACAAAAACCGCTTTAGGCAAAAAACTGTGGAGAATACTGTAATAAAACCTTAATAAAACAAGGTATTCAACCAATGTATAAATATGCAACAGCGGATAATTATTTTTACTCTGTTTCCATAAAATATATGACAGCACCTGTGTAAAAACAGAGGCTGTCATATAATAAGTGATACTCTTTAAAGTTCCGGGATATAATTTATAATTCCAGACAGATAACAGGAAGGGAATAAAAATAACAAAGGGTCCATATTCAAAGAATAACTGCTGCAGCATAAGGCTTGCGGGTTAAAATGGTCATTTTGATTTTACTCCTGGTGCAGCCGATGTTCCTGATTCTGCATATTTGAGTATTGAGTTGTCGTATACAGGGCAGGTTGCCGGGCAGGGATAAGTAAAATCATAGCACAGGTTGTATGTTGTATCATTCCCGTCCACAGGTATCGTTGCAACCGGAATATCGGTTCCCGGATCTGAAGGAAAGCTTATCAACAGCTTTTGTTCGCTTCCGTTAATATCCACCATTTCGATTTCCGGCCCTGTGTATCCCTGTACAGGAACCATTACCAATGAATTTATAAGTATTTGAGAATATACCGTGGCAGATCCCAGTTGGGACCATTGCTTTTTTTGGCCGAGGTAAAACCTGACAGAATCAATTCTTGTTTGCCCTGATTCTTCAAGCCCCGCATTAATAGCTACCAGTGTGTTCACTGCATTTTGTAATTCCTGCAATTCCATTGTAAAGGCTTTGGGTGCATTGAGTTCAAAATAGGGCTGGTATTCTTCTACACTCTGGTATCGTAAAACATCAGTTCCTGCTGCTTCCGGTGATAGGGTATCGATCGTTTCAATTGGCTCCATGATTTTTTGTTTTTTGGTTTTAAAATAATAATTAGGTAAAAGTAATATAGTAAAATATTTTAATCATAAGCAATTATGCCTGTTTTAAAATACAGGTATTTATGCCTATATCGCAGGCCTCGGCATTTACAGCCATTATATGATACTTATGCTCTTAATTTAATTGAAATCTAATGAATGCGTTTTGCTTCGTTTGCCTGAAACAACAACTACGTGAAATATCACATAAAAAATCGTTCCTTTATCATACTAATCAACCAGGCAGAAAAAATGCAATTGCTTGATCTCATTATGCGGCTATCCTGGCAACACACAAACATGAAACAATTACTACTCCTGGTCGGATTTTTTTGTTCTACTTTTTCATTTGCTCAGACCAGCAATTGCGATAGCATATCCTGGACAAAGGATAGAAAATTATCCTGGGCTGATTTTAAAGCAGCGCCAGATACGAGTATAAAAGACACTGCGCAATCCTATATACGGCTTCATAAAAAATGGTCACTTAGGGGGGATACGCTTACTATAACGATCGCAAATTATTTTAAGCCTTGCCTTGCCTGGACCAAATCGAAAAATGCTGATACATTGTTGATGCATGAACAGGGACATTTTGATATTTCAGAATATTTCAGGAGGTTAATGGTAAAAAGACTTTCTGAACAGAATTTTAAGCGGGAATCTTTTAAGAATGAAATGGCTGCGATCAACCAGGATATTGAAGCGCAACAAAAAGCATTTATTGCTTTGTATGAACTACTAACAGATCATAGTAAGAATAGGGAAATGCAAATTGAGTGGTCGAATAAAATACAATCCTTAATTGAATCACTTAAAGAATTTGACCAGGCCAGGCTAATAAAATTTCTACAGGGATAATTAATCTTTAAAAGTCAGTTCAAACGTTTCAGCAATTGCTTTGTCAATTACCTGCATCCATGTTGGCTTATCCAATTGCCCAAATTCATCTATATTTAAATAGCAAATAAATCCTCTAAACTGATTTTATGAAAAATAAAAACCTCTTATTGCCATATTCGGTAACAATGCTCCTTATTTTGTTAATAGCCTCATGCAAAAACAGCTATGACACGGCCCCAGTTGTAGACACAGCAACCATTACTTCGATGGATTGTTCACATGCCCACTACTCCCCCGTGGCCCAGGCAAATATTACATACGTGGGTACTATCGAGATCGCTTATACTGGTGGCAACGGTGGTGATTACAGTGCAGGCACGCCCATCGCTTCAACGGGCGTTACAGGATTGACTGCTACTTTGTATTCAGGAACAGTGAGTAATGGTAACGGCGTACTTACTTATGCTGTTTCAGGTACACCTGACTCCGATGGTTATGCGCATTTTGCCATCTCATTCAAAGGACAAAACTGTACAATAGATCTTCCTGTAGTTGGCAGCGGATCTGTTCCCCAGGTTACTTCATTGAACTGTGCCGATGCAATCATAAACACGCACCCAACTGTGAATGTCCCGTATAATGGGGTAGGTATATTACCATACTTTGGTGGAAACAGTTTATCCTACCCGCTCGGCACTACCGTTTTATCAACCGGTGTAACAGGATTAAATGCCACAGTACAGGCTGGCACACTTAGTTATGGTGAAGGCAATTTACAGCTTGTGATCATGGGAACAGCTGCATCGTCGGGAACTGCGGTGTTTCCGATTAGTTTTGGAGGGAAGAGTTGTGATTTGACATTAACTGTCAATTGACAATGGACAATTGACAATTGACAATTAAGAACCCTATAATAGAAAGAGCTCATCCAAAAAAAGATGAGCTCTTTTAATAAATATTCTCCGCAGTTTTCAATTGTCCATTGTCAACTGTCCATTGTCAATTATTTATTCTTTTCTAACAGCAACTTCGCCCCGGTAAAATCTGCTGCAGCATCCATTACCGCTAAAAGCTTGGGCCAGTTAGCATGTGGCTCAAAGTTGTTATTGTAACTACGGTTTACCGTTATGTTAATGGTATTGCCGTTCAATTTTGCAGTAGCTTCATAAGAAGCAATATCATTTCCTACTTTCTTATTCAATTCATCCAAACCTTTTACTGAATAGCCGTCAGGTACAGTGATCGCAAATTCATATGTAAGTGTGCGGGCGCACGACATGTATATATCCAATGTGCGAACACGTTCCTTATCTTCCGTTTTTTTGTAAACCCCCATCAGTTTACCCGCATCGAAAATATAATTGTTACCGGCTTTTTTTACAAGGTCCTCCATGGTAAAAGTTTCGGTATATTCAAATGCAGGCTTATTAACATCTAAACCAGTATTGGTTATTTTGTAACTGACCAGTTCCTTTGCTTCCTGGCCGTACTGGTCTTTGATCTCATCTTTAAAATAATCTTTTTGCTTGGCCCTTTCTTTATCCAATGCTGCCATAATTTCGGCTGTCTCTCCTTTCATTCCTCTTGCATGTGCCAGCATTTCAACAGCCGGATCCTTGCTGATCAATGATGCAAAAGTGGACTGAACGTCTTCTGCCAACATTAATTTCTTCTGATCGCTTTCTTTCATGGCGCCTGTCTGCGTACAGGATCTTTCGATCGTAACCAATTGCATATTGTCTTTATTGAAGCCGATCTTCAGTTTTTCTGCCAACACATTGTCCTTGCTTTTCATAACAGGTAATTTGATCGGCGTTTCATCATCTGAATAACCATGCCTCCTGCCCCTGCCCTCTCTCGTTAGTGTGAATGCATCTTCACCCTGGTAAGCAGCGGCGAGTTGTCCAGTATTCTGGAAAAAGTTATTAAAAGAGAGCCATGTGTATTTGCCACCGGCAGTAACACGTACCAATGTTTCAAAATCGCCGATACCAAAGATCTCGTTTAGCCTGCCTGAATAGCGGTTGCAAACGATCACGATGTCGTTCTCGATATTGTACAGCCTTTTTAAATGTTCACTGAATGTAACAGCAAGATAGAAGTATGACATGCTATTGTAATTCCGCTCATTGGAAACATTCCTTGTTGAAAACGAGCCGTATTCGTACCAATGGAAAAAATTGTAGAGATAATTAACAATGCTATCGGGCGGCAGGTTCTTAACGTTCCTTCTCCCGTAATATTCATCCAGGCTCTTCTGCGGGGTACCATCAACAATGCGTGCCTGCATATAAGCAGCTTTTAAAATATCTTTATAAATATCTGTAAAAGGTCCGCTTTTAACTTCACCCTTTTTTGCAACAATATCCGTTCCCGGGAACCCATAACGAACAACATAGTAAGGTATTTGCCTTGCCTGCGAGGTCCAGATCGTATTGGTGATCTTTGGAAGATCCCGCTCTGTAAATTGCAAAACAATATCCCTGTCATCGTTGATATCCTGTGTCATGGGCTTTGCCCCGTTCATATTCATGATATCAGCACCACATCTTTTATCCAATGTATATTTCACATTGTAATAGAGGATCGGGTACTCATCACCGAGAAAAAATAAATTGGGGCCCCTTACTCTTGTTTCATCTTCTATCACTTCTTCAATGCGGATATAATAATCGAGTATATCTCCCACCTGCAGGTCAGGGATTGCGATCTTACCTTGTTTGGCTTTGTCTTCATTTTTTGTAAGTACTTCTTCTTCGTCTGGATTGATCGTACTTATTTTTCCATCGGGCTTTATTACTTTGGCACCGATATAGGTTTTGTATGTATTCACTAATTTATAAAACCGGATGTTTGCGGTATTATCAACTACTTTGGTATAGTTCAATGTTGAAAAATCATCCAATGCAGCTTTATCTTTGATGATCACACGCTGGCGCAACGTTGTGAAATACCTGTATTGTTTTACAGAACCACCCCATATATGTATCATCTTAAATTTCTTCTGTGAAGAATTAGACACATCAAATGATTTGGCAATGATCACAGCACTCTCGTTGCTATATTTCTCTGGTATTTCTTTTACATCAAATGCCTTATCGCCATTGTCCCACACTTCATGTTGTACTTCCACGGCTCTTTCTTTATAATCCTTATCATCTTTGGATTGTGCAACAACGGCAACACTCAGTAACAGAAAACAAATAGTTTTCAAAAAATACTTAATCATATCCGGGAAGTTTTATTGTTTTGTGAGAACGACCTGTTCGTTATAAAAAGCTTTTAGTTTTTCAATATCCTTGTTCCATTGCCCAAATTTTGATTTCGATAAACGAGGGTTCTTAATGAGAATGGTTTTATTATATGTGAGCTTACCGGGCTGCTTCGTGATCTTTGCAGTGAATTCATAATCATCATTCTTAATAGAAAGATCCGGCGGTGTTGCTGTTACTGCATAGCCAGCAGGCAAACTAAGATCCACTTCCAACTGGGTATTGGTTTTATAACTAAACCAGTAATCGTGGGTACGTTCACTTACATCAAAAGTAAAGTCGTTCAGGTCTTTTCTAAAATCAACATCCACGTACAGGTCATTGCCAAAGGAAGATACGGCATTGGTATGTTTCATTTTATATTTTGCGCTGAGTGGTTTGTCGTAATCAGTCATGTCAGATGTTACAAAATCCGTGATCGCATAATTTTTATTGTTCTCACTCAGGTATTTAATAAAAGCATCATTGCTTTTTTCTTTTTTGATCGAATTCAATTCAGAAAAAAGATATTCTTTTTCTTCTCCTTTCCATTCACGTGATACAGTTCCTTGCAGATCGGTACCGTTGATTGCCAGCGTAACTTTTTCTTCATTCAGGTTTTGCTTGTAATCAGTAACAGGCACTTTTGTATAAATGTATTTATCTCCATCTTCGATCAACACCTGCCTGCCTTGAATACGTTCAGCATATTCATTGAAGCCAATATAATTTTCAGTTGCATCAAGGAAATATGTTTTACCCTGGTAAAGCAAGGCGCATATCATGTGGTTATCTACCGCAATGGATGGTGTTGAATAATCATATGCAATGTGATTGGTACCGATCCAGCAAAGCCTTGCATCAAAGCCAAGTGATTTTAAAAATTCCTTTGTAAGATGTGCCATGCCTTTGCAATCGCCGTATTTTTTTCTGAGTACTTCTTCTGATTTTTCAGGCCTGAAACCTGCGATACCATCTTCAAATGCGATATAGCGGATATTATCATGCATCCAGTAAAATATCTTTTTTATTTTATCGATGTCTGTGGCAGCACCTTTTGTAATTTCCAATGCTTTTGTTTTTACAGCATCCGTGCTTGTAGCAAGGTCTTTTGTAATTGAATGATACCAGGCATACTGATCATCCAGTGTATTGAAGTAAGTTATTTTTCCACCTGGCTCATCAGCATATTTACAAAGTACCAGTAAATGTGGTTCGGTATAAGAAGGACCGGGGCTATGGGTTTCATGCTCCCTTGCTGTAAGGTTTTTAATTGTGTATGTAATGATATCTGCATCCTGTTTGCTATCGTACTCTGTTGTTTTCTTAATATCATTCCCCGCAAAATTCAATTCTTTCAACTCCACTTTTATTCCTCTTGGGATCGTAACGGATACCGTTTTATTTTGAACTGGGTAACCATCGCTAAAATAAACCGTAGTAAAATAACGGGGATCTAGTACACTCTTTTCAAAATATACTTCACTGGTACTTCCTTTTTTTTGAAGCGGCAGGCCGAAATAACAAATATGTGCATCGGAATAAAATATATTATCAACGGAATAATAATCATATTTAGGCACTATGTATCTTGCTTTACTGCCATCAACATAAGTCTTTACATCATCGATCGTTGTTTTGTCGTCGTAAAATTCAACGATATCTATGTTTGTACGAAAGTTCAGGCATTGATACGTGGTGGTTAATTCCTGTTTTACTTTTACAGTATTGTCTTTTTTATCATAAGCAAAACTGTAAATTTCTTTTGCGTTGGAAATAACAACATTGCTGTCTTTGTCAGCAGCATGAACAGAAGTGAATAAGCATAAGCTTATAATAAGGGCAAACAGATCTTTTCTCATGTTAAAATATTCCGGTTGTTAGACTAGTTGCAGTTGGTTGGTATATTGTAAAAATAAGAAAATCAGCGTAAAATCTACTATAGGAATCTTAATACTTCTAATACTTCCTTATTCGATATTCCGTGTTCCTTGTTCATTATTCTATTCGGCTGTCATTCACCAAATAGAATATTGAATTCTGAATTAATACTTCCTTGTTCGATATTCCTTGTTCATTATTCTTTGGGGCTATCGCCTGCAAAATAGAATATCGAACAAGGAACACGGAATATTGAATGTCGAATTGAAACTCTATCTTTATTTAAAGAACATTCATGCAATCGAACGATCCCCTTCATGGCAAAACACTTGAAATGATACTTACCGAGCTGGTACATCATTTTGGCTGGGAAGACCTGGGCAGCATGATAAAGATCAATTGCTTTCTCAATAACTGCAGCATCAACTCCTCTTTAAAATTTTTGCGCAAAACGCCCTGGGCTAGAAAAAAAGTAGAAGAACTTTATATCAAATCACTTACTTAAAATCATATGCCTGTACCTGCTGCAGCAATCATCATTGAACAAACAAAAAACTGGATCAACCAGGTAGTAATTGGATGTGGCTTTTGTCCCTTTGCAGCAAAAGAAATGAAGCGGGGATCTGTTCATTACGAGGTATTGCAACAATCGGACAAAGCATCTGCTTTAAACGCCATGATCTTAATGCTTCATCAAATGGATGCTGATAATAAAATAGAAACAGCTTTATTGATCCTGCCTGAAGGTTTTAAATCCTTTGATATATATCTTCAGTTGACTGATATGGCCGATATACTTCTTGCAAAAGAAAAATATGAAGGCATTTATCAAATTGCAAGCTTCCACCCGCATTATATATTTGCAGGAAGCGACGATCGTGATCCTGCTAATTTTACCAATCGTTCTCCTTACCCGATGCTTCATTTTTTAAGAGAAGAAAGTGTAAGCAAGGCTGTGGATAATTTTCCTGGTATTGATGAAGTGCCGGCCAGGAATATTAAGTTTACAAATGAGAAGGGTTTGGAATATATGAAGAAGTTGTTGGCGATGAGTTTAGGTACTTGATACGAAATACAGGATACGGGATACGGGATGCAAGATTCAGGATAATTAATTACTGGTAATCATCCGGTATCTGGTATCCCGTATCTCGTATCCTGCATCTTTTCAAATAAACACTTTTCTGAAATCTCATTTTTTATTATTTTTGCATTGTAACCATGTCACTATATCCATCATACAATCCCGCTCTGCAACCTGATGAAGACCAGGAAACCCTCACGATAGAGCAACATCCTTATAGCCTTGTTGTATGGAATGATGAAGTAAATACTTTTGAATGGGTAATTGAAACACTTATCGAGATCTGCAAGCATTCGCAGGAACAAGCCGAGCAATGCGCTTTCCTTATTCACAACAAAGGAAAATATGCAGTTAAGAACGGATCGTACGAAACGCTAAAGCCTCAATGCGATGCGATCACGGACCGGGCTATCGGAGCTACTTTGGAAGTGATGGCTTAAATTTTTTCTTAGTAAATTTTTTGGATGAAATTGAACATTGGGTATTCTTATGTGCATACGGGAATAAGAAATAAGGAATGAAAAATAAGGAATAAGAAAGTTGTGATTTTCAAAAACGAGAAACATCCCATTCTAAGTATGATTACTTTCTTATTCCTTATTAATTATTTCTTATTCCTTATTTCTACTTCCCAAATTTCCCTTTCAAAGCAGCCAGTGCATCATGCATACTAACTTCTTGTTTCGGAGCTGCTGTTTTGATCTGCGGCCTTTGGTTTCGTGTTGGTAACGTTTCCGTTTGTTTTATCGATAACGCAATGCGCTTTCTAGGTATATCCACTTCAGTCACTTTCACTTTCACATGTTGGTTAAGTTTCAATACTTCGCCCGGGTCCTGTATGTATTTATGTGCGATCTCGGAAACATGCACAAGTCCGTCCTGTTTTACTCCTATGTCGACAAAAGCGCCAAACCTTGTTAAGTTGGTAACGATGCCCGGTACTTCCATTCCTGCTCTTACATCTTCAATGGAATATATTTGAGCAAATTCAAACAACTGTGCTTCACTGCGTGGATCGAGTCCGGGCTTTTTTAGTTCTTTTAAAATATCATTGATCGTATGTTCACCAAATGATTCTGTTACATATTTTTTTGCAACGATGTTCTTTAATATTGTTTCATTACCGATGAGTTCATTCACAGGCATGTTCAGATCATTCGCCATTGATTGTACCAATGGATATGCTTCGGGATGAACTGCACTTGCATCCAGCTGATCATCACCGTTAGTAATGCGAAGAAACCCTGCGCATTGTTCATAGGCCTTCTCTCCCAGCCTGCTCACCTTTAATAATTCTTTACGGTTGTTGAACCTGCCGGCCTGGCTGCGGTAATTGACAATATTATCTGCCAATACAGAACTGATCCCGCTGACATACTTCAACAATTGTTTGCTTGCGGTATTTACATTAACACCAACATTGTTCACGCAGCTCATAACGGTCTGGTCCAGCCTATCCCGTAAACGGGATTGATTTACATCGTGCTGGTACTGGCCTACACCAATACTTTTGGGATCGATCTTTACCAATTCTGCCAGGGGATCCATCAGTCTTCTTCCAATACTTACCGCACCACGAACCGTAATATCATGATCAGGAAATTCCTGCCTTGCTATTTCAGATGCTGAATAAATACTGGCGCCATCTTCATTAACCAGGTAAACAGGTAAACCAAGGTTCAACCCTTTTATAAATTGTTCTGTTTCTCTTCCTGCAGTACCATCACCAATGGCAAATGCTTCTATATTGTATTGCACAACCAATGATCTTATTTTATTTGCAGCTTCATCAAGCCTGTTCTTTTCATGTACATAGATCAGCGTATTTATTTTCAATTCTGCTTTCTCATCAAGACATACCACTTTGCATCCTGTACGATAGCCCGGGTCTATTGCAAGAATTCTTTTGCTGCCCAATGGTGCACTCAACAATAACTGGCGAAGGTTTTCAGAAAATACATTGATCGCTTCTTCATCGGCTGCTGTTTTTAATGCAGTACGAAATTCTGTTTCAAGACTTGGCTGCAACAAGCGCCTGTAACTATCCTTAATTGCTTTGCGGATATGATCATTGCACGGGCTCATCCCTTTTATATAAACAGCTTCGATCATTTCCAATGAAACTTCTTCCTGTGGTTCTATAGCAATACGCAAAAAGCCTTCAAGAAAACCACGCAATATCGCAAGTGTGCGATGCGATGGAATGCCTGCAATGCGTTCAGAAAAATTAAAATAATCTTTATACTTCGCAGCCTCTGCTTCTTTGTCTTCTATTAAAACAGCTTTAATTACTGCTTCCTGTTGAAATAATTTTCTAAGCTTTTCCCTTATGATAATATCCTCATTCACTTTTTCAGCAATGATATCACGGGCACCCTGCAATGCAAGTTCTGTTGTTGTAATTTTTTCGTTTAAAAATTTTGCTGCTTCCTTTTCAATATCAGGTTGTCCCTGTTCAAGCAGTAAATCTGCCAATGGTGCCAATCCATTTCCCCTTGCAGTATCGGCTTTTGTTTTGCGCTTTTGTTTATAAGGAAGATAAATATCTTCAAGCTGGCTTATCGTAGTTGCATTATTTATTTTTTCCTGCAATGCATCTGTCATTTTACCTTGTTCGGTAATTGTTTTTTCAATAAAACTTTTTCTTTCAGCAAATTCCTGCATGGCTTTGTCTTCATCCTGGATATGTTGAATTTGTACTTCATCCAACGCACCTGTCATGTCTTTACGATAACGTGCGATGAAAGGAATGGTAGCGCCTTCTTTCAATAATTGAAGTACGGTTTCTACCTGTTGTATTTTAATATTTAATTTTTGTGCGATAGGTTGAGCAAACATCTGTTGTTGTTTTTTGGGAGAGCGAAATTAGGAGGAAATGTATGATGTTAGATGTATGATGTATGATTTTTTCCACAAATGCTACACATCATACATCTAACATCATATATCATACATTAAAAGCAACTTTTTTATGTGGATTTGCCTCAGCGAAGCTGTAGAGGCTGTTTCTTATAAAATCATTATCAGCGTATGGTTCTAATTTTTCTTTTAGTTCGTATACATTCTTTACTTTTTGCGAAGCAGGTAAATAACCCATTCCCCAAAAACTTCCACGTTCTATTAAGAGGTATAGTTTTTCTTCTTTTTTTAAGCCTTGATCTACAATGGCAAAAGTTGGCAATTGATTTTCGAGTGCAGCAAGCGCTTTTTTAACCTTGCCATTGTAATACATGGGAGATTCTAAAAATTCCATGTCTTTTTCTGCAAGGGCTGTTTTATCGAGGTAGCAAAGTTTGTGATTAAGTTCAAATTCATCTACTATTTTCTTCAGCATGACCAAACCTTCATGCAATAAATTAAAATTATAAAGTGCGGGCAGGTTCTTTTTCTTTTTGTCGATAGCCAGGCGCATGTAACCACGATTGTCCTCAAAACAATACAATGCATATTTCTGTGCAGGTTGTTTCTGGCTGTAATTGTATTTCGGCCAAAGTCTTTTGATCTCGGCACTTTCCAGTACGAGTGCCTGCAGTTCATTGGCACAGCTCGTATAAGTGATCTTACAAACATCTTTCCAGCACAGTGGGATCCGAAGCTTGGAATTCACGTGACTTGAAGTCGCGGC
>JADMIO011070364.1_pt1 | contig 14278 bp, 12 predicted proteins | sample 8958161 | NCBI WGS metagenome assembly JADMIO01 (sample SAMN16585339, study PRJNA669376) | soil metagenome | isolation source: Crop rotation soil | place: USA: Cullars Rotation, Alabama | collected 2011 | reverse complement strand
GGCAGGGCCTGCCGGCCCGCCGCATCGACACGCGCGCGCGCGTCCGGCGCCAGCGCGTGCGCCGCCGTGACCAGCTCGCCCAGTGTCACCGGGTTCCTCCGTTGGGCTTGCCGGCCGTGCGATGCAATTGCAGCGTCCCACGTCCCGACTCCGGCAGGAATTCGCCCGGCTGCGGCGTCTGCGCCGTCACGAAGCCATCGCCCTCGCTCGTCATGGCCAGACCGAGCTGCGACGCCACGCGGTTGGCATCGCGCAGCGACATGCCGCGCAGATCGGGCATCACCGGCCGGCCGCCGACGTTCGCGATCACCGGCATCTGGAACGGCGCCGGCGATTGCACCAAGGGACGATCGCCCGCGACGATGACCGGCGCGGTGGGATTGATCGTGGGCGCGACGCCGGCGTACTGCAGCGCCGCTTCGGCGATCTTGTGGAAGATCGGCGCGGACACTTCGCCGCCGTACGCCGGTCCGATCGACGGCCGATCGACAACGACGAGAATGGCGTAGACCGGCTTGCGTGACGGGACGAAACCGACGAACGAGACGTTGTAGTCGCTCTTCGAATAGTGGCCGTTCTCCAGCTTGGCCGCCGTACCCGTCTTGCCGGCCACCTGGTAGCGCGCCATCCGCGCCGCGTTGCCCGTGCCGTGGGGCGATTCGACGACGCCTTCCATGATCGCCGTCAATTCGAGGGCGGTTTGCTCGGTAATCGCGCGGCGGACGACCTTCGGCGCCACTTCCACGCGGCGGCCGTCGCTGATGAACGCGCGCACCACGTGCGGTTCCATCAGCACGCCGCCGTTGGCCACGGCCGCGGCGGCCGTCACCATCTGGATCGGCGTGACGCCGACCTCGTAGCCCATCGACAACGACGCCAGCGTGCTGTCCGAGATGTTCGAGGACTTCGGCACCAGGCCGGCCGCTTCGCCGCCGAAGTCCGGCGCGATGCGCTGCCCGAAGCCCAGGCGCCGCAGGTACTGCATCATGCGCTCGGCGCCGACCTGCAGACCGATCTTGCTCGCGCCGACGTTGCTCGACTTCACGATGACGTCCTCGAACGAGAGCAGGTGATAGTTGTGGCCCTTGGCTTCGTGGATGACTCGTCCGCCGGGAAACTTCAGAATGCCGGGCTCCGTGTCAATCAGCGTCGAGGGCTTGAACACGCCTTCTTCCAGCGCCGCGGACGCCGTGACGATCTTGAACGTCGAGCCCGGCTCGTAGATGTCGACGATTGCGCGATTACGCCACTGGTTTTCGGTGACGCCGTCGCTGGGCGCGTTGGGATTGAACGTCGGATAGCTGGCGAGCGCGAAGATCTCGCCCGTTGCCGGATCCATCATGATGGCGGATCCACCGAGCGCACCCGTCTTGATCACCCCGGCGCGCAGCTCGCGCTCCACGATCTGCTGCAGCCGCGTATCAATCGTCAATTCCAGGGACGCGCCCGGAACCGGCGCCCGTTCGACGCGCGTCAGCAGCTCGTTCGTCCGGCCGTCCACCTGCCGCAGCACACGGCCCTTGGTGCCGCTGAGTTTCGCGTCGAACCGTGACTCGACGCCCGCGGCGCCCGTCCCGTCATCCTTCAGAAAGCCGATCAGATGCGCCGCGACGTCCATCTTCGGGTAGTAGCGGACGCTGTGGCGCTCGAGCCAGATCGAGTTGACGGCCGGCAGGTTCTCGAGCACGGCGCCCTTTTTCCTGGTGGCCTTGATTCGGTCGGTGAGCATGTCGCGCACGCGCGCAACCATCTCCGGCGACACCGTGATCGCGTGGCGGACGATGACGTCTCTGATCTTTTTCTTGTTGAAGGTCGCGATGAGCTGCGCGCGGTCGGCCGTGGAGCAGTCGCCCAGCGCCGCGCAGAGCTCGCCGGCCTCGGCCGCCGCGTCCTTCACCAGGAAGGGATTGGCCTTGATGTCGAACGACTCGACCGAATACGCCAGGATCTGGCCGTTGCGATCGCGGACATCCCCGCGGCGGGCATCGGAAGGCACCAGATCGTACTGCTGGCTCTCGGCCTGCTTGACGTAGGCTTCGTGTTCGACGGCCTGGAGCCAGACCAATCGCGCCTCGAGGCCGACGCCCCAGAGAATCATGCCGCCGAGCACGATCACGAGCCGCGTGCGCACGACCGTGCGCCACTCGAGCTCGAATTGCGGATCGGATCGATCGGCTTCCTGCAGCGGATCGGAGACGGCCGTGCGGCCGACCACGAAGCGGGCCCACCAGTGTTTGGTCATGACGCCTCCGTAACTGACTCAGCGATTCGAGGCGACGATCGCCCGGCTCGCGGGCGTGCCGGCCGGCACGCGTTCGATGACGACGATGTCTTTCTCGGTCGGCTCGACCATCTGCAGCTCGCGCGTCGCGCGCTGCTGCACGTCCTGCGGCCGCAGCGCGAACTCGAGCTGGAGCTGCAGCTGGCGCTGCAGCTCCGTTTCGCGCACGACTTCGTCGCGCAGATCCTCGAGGTTGTAGCCGCCCGACAGCAGCCTCGTGCGCGGCCACAGCGCGAACATCACCATGAGCACCACGAGGCCGGCCCACCCGAGCAGCCGGACGAACTCGCGCTTCTGCGCGAGGTCCACTTCGCGGACGACCGGGTTGTTCCTGACGTCCTGTTTGATGGCGTATTCGAGATCGATGCTCATGCCACCCCTCAACTTTCGCGGGCCTCTGCGGACCGCTGCAGCGCGCGAAGCTTCGCGCTTCGCGATCTGGGATTCGCCGCGATCTCGGCTTCACCGGGAACCGTCGGCCGCCTCGTCACCAGGCTGACGGCGCCTGTCGTGGCCAGCCGCCGCATGGTGTGTTTCACAATCCGATCCTCGAGCGAGTGAAACGCGATGATCGCGAGCCGCCCGCCCGGTTCGAGCACGCCCGCCGCGTGCTCCACAAACGCCTCGAGCCCCTCGAGCTCGCCGTTGACCCAGATCCGCAGCGCCTGAAACGTCCGCGTCGCCGGGTCGATCCGCTGCCAGCCGCCGCCGACGCCCTTCCGGATCGCCGCGGCCAGCGCCAGCGTCGAGTCCAGCTCGCCGCGATCGCGCGCCGCCAGAATCGACCGCGCCACCCGCCGCGAATGGCGCTCTTCGCCGAACCTCCAGATCACGTCGGCCAGCGTCCGGTCATCCACCGCCGCGAGCCGATCGGCCAGCGTCGGCCCGGCCGATCGATCCATCCGCATGTCCAGCGGCCCGCTCGCCCGAAAACTGAACCCGCGCGACGCATCGTCGAATTGCAGCGACGACACGCCGAGATCCGCCAGCACGCCCGCGACGCCGCTCACCCGCCGTTCCTGCAACACCGACGCCAGCCGGCGATAATCGGCGTGCACCAGATCGATCCGGGCGCGGTCGCCTTCGAGACGCGCGCGCGTGTAATTCAGCGCGTCGGCGTCCCGATCGATCCCGATGACCCGTCCGGCGCCCGCGGCGAGCAACGCCGCCATGTGTCCGCCGAGACCAGCCGTGCAATCGACGTACACCCCGTCCGTCCGCGGCGCGAGGACGCTGACGACCTCGTCCACGAGCACCGGAACATGGCGCGCGTCAGATTCCGTGCTCCGCGAGTGCTCGGGCGTCGTCATCCGTAAACGGCTCCCGCTGGAGTTTGGTGAGGAACCGGTCGTGGTTCCAGACCTCGAGGTACTCCGCCTGCCCGAGGACGTCCACCTCACCCGTCATGCCGGCGGCCTCACGCAGGCGCGTCGGGATGAGCACACGGCCCTGGGCGTCGAACTCACCCACCTGGCCGAAGTAATTGACGCGGTCGAGGAACTTGGCGCGTGCCGGGTGGGTGCTGGGCATCTTGGACAGCCGCTGTTCGACGGCCAGCCAGACGGGCATCGGATAGATGCGAACGGAATCGCCGCTCAGACTCGTGAGGTACAGGCCTGCGGCGCCATGCTGATCCTCGACGAGCGCCTTGAAGGCGTTCGGGATTTTCAACCGTCCTTTGTCGTCGATCCGGGCCGAATAGCTCCCCCGAAGCACGCGTTTACTCCACTTTGCTCCAATTATTTCCACGCGATAGTAGAGGTACCGTTGGGGGCTGTCAACCGCAAATTACAGAAGATACGAGGCTTACGCTGAACTTTCGCCCCTGAAAATTCGATCAAAAGGGTCGCGTGGTACCATGCGGAGTTCTCCATGTTGCGCGCCGGTCTGATAGGCCTCCCCAGTTCAGGAAAGACGACCCTGTTCGAGCTGCTGACGAGCGTCCACGAGGCGCCGCGAACGCAGGGAAGAGCGGAAGCGAACGTCGGCGTGTCGCGCGTCCCCGACGATCGGCTCGATCAGCTGACCGCGATGTTTCAGCCGAAGAAGCGCGTGCCCGCGACGGTCGAGTTCGCGGACATGGCCGCGGGCCGCGGCGACGCCAAATCACTCGTTGACGTCGTCGCGTACCGCAACGCGGACGCGCTGCTGCACGTCGTGCGCGCGTTTCGCGACGCGGCCGTCCCGCATCCGCAGTCGAGCATCGATCCGGCGCGCGACGTGCGGCTCGTCGAAGACGAACTGATCCTCGCGGATCTCGGATCGATCGAGCGCCGGCTCGAACGTCTCGAAAAAGATCTCAGGAAAAATCCGTCGCCCGATCTCAAAGCCGAGCAGGAATTGCTGGTGCGCGGGCGCGCGACGCTCGAAGCGGGCCGCGCGCTGCGCACGCTCGGCCTCTCACCCGCCGACACGCGGCGGCTGCGTGGATTCCAGTTTCTCTCGGCCAAGCCGCTGCTTTTGGTCGTGAATCTCGACGAAGCAGATCTCGCGCACGCGGCGAACGCGGCCGCGCACACCGGTCTCGATGCGCTGCTCGCCGACACTGGAGCGGCAGCCGTCGGCGTGTGCGCGAAGATCGAGCTCGAGATCGCGCAGCTCGATGCGGCCGATGCCGCGTCGTTCATGGCGGATCTGGGCCTGCAGCAGTCCGGGCTCGACCGCGTCATTCGCGCGGCGTACGATCTGCTCGGCTACATGTCGTTCTTCACCGTCGGCGAAGACGAATGCCGCGCGTGGTCGATTCCGCGCCAGACGCGCGCGCAGGACGCGGCCGGCGCGATTCATTCCGACATCCAGCGCGGCTTCATCCGCGCCGAAGTCGTGCCGTGGGACACGCTGATCAGCCGCGGCTCGCTCGCCGCCTGCCGCGACCACGGCGAGCTCCGTCTCGAGGGCAAGGACTACATCGTGCTCGACGGAGATACCATCAATTTCCGGCACGCAACGTAGCACAGACCAGGTGCGAACGAGTGGAGCGAGCGGCGAAGCGCGAGCGTAGCGACGTAAGCCAGGCGGGCTGCAGGGGCCCCGCCGATAAATGAAACGAATTGTCGTCTGCGAGGCCCAGGTTCCCTTCATTCGCGGCGGCGCCGAGGCGCTGTCGCGGGAGCTGGTCCGCCAGTGCCGCGATCGCGGCTTCGAAACCGAGCTCATCAGCATTCCGTTCAAGTGGTATCCGCCCGAAGAAGTCCTCGCGCACGCCGCGATGTGGCGGCTCGCGGACTTGAGTGAAAGCACGGGCCGCCCGATCGATCTCCTCGTCGCGACAAAATTTCCAAGCTACTTCGCGCGCCATCCGCGCAAGGTCACCTGGCTCGTCCATCAGCACCGCGCCGCCTACGAGCTCGTCGATACGCCGTACAGCGAATTCGGCCATCAGGAATTCGACGTCGCGCTGCGCGACCAGATTCTCAAGCTCGACAACCAGATGCTCGGCGAGTGCACGGGGCTGTACTCCATCTCCGCCAACATCTCGAAGCGGCTGAAACGCTTCAACGGACTCGACGCGATCCCGCTCTATCATCCGCCGCGGCTCGCGGCGCGGCTCAAAGGCGGCAACGCCGGCGCGTATGTGCTTTCCGTCGGCCGGCTCGAAAACGTGAAGCGTGTCGATCTCGCGATTCGCGCCATGCTGCACGTGCCGCCGCCGCTGGAGCTGTACATTGCCGGCACCGGCACACACGAAGCACCGCTCAAGACGCTGGCGGAGTCGCTGGGCCTGGGCGCGCGCGTCAAGTTTCTCGGCGAGGTCTCGAACGAAGACGTCATCGAGCTCTACGCCGGCTGCCTCGCGGTGGTCTTTCCGCCGTTCGACGAGGATTACGGCTACGTGACGCTCGAAGCGTTTCTATCGCACAAGCCGGTCGTCACGACCACCGACGCCGGCGGGCCAAACGAGTTCGTCACCGACGGGCGCAACGGCTGGGTCACCGCGCCCGATCCCAAGGCGCTCGGTGAAGCCGTCCGCGCGCTCGATGCCGACCGCCGCAAGAGCGCACGCATGGGCGATGAGGGATACGATGTGGCCCGCGGCATCACATGGTCCGGGGTGATCGATCGGCTCACGAGCGCATGACGGCATGACGAAGCTCATCATCCAGATTCCCTGTCTGAATGAAGCCGCCACGCTGCCGGCCACGCTCGCGGACCTGCCACGCGCGCTGCCCGGCATCGACACGATTGAATATCTGGTCATCGACGACGGGTCCACCGACGGCACGTCCGACGTGGCGCGCGCGCACGGCGTGCATCACATCGTGCGGTTCAACCGGCAGCGCGGCCTCGCCGCCGCCTTCGCCGCCGGCATCGACGCCGCGCTCCGCCAGGGTGCGGACTACATCGTCAACACCGACGCCGATAATCAGTACCCGGGCGCCGAGATTCCGCGGCTGCTCGCGCCGCTTCTGACCGGGCAGTACGACATCGTGATCGGCGACCGCAACATCCGCGAAATCCCGCACATGTCCTGGTACAAGAAGCTGCTGCAGCGCGCGGGCAGCTGGGCGGTGCGGCGCGTCTCGAACACGGGAGTGCCGGACACGACGAGCGGGTTCCGTGGTTACACACGCGAAGCCGCGTTGCGCATGACGATTGTCTCGGAGTTCTCGTACACGCTCGAAACGATCATCCAGGCCGGCAAGCGCCGCATGGCCATCGCGCACGTCGAGATTCCGACGAACGCGCGCACGCGGCCGTCGCGGCTCTTCGACAGCCTCTATGGCTACATCAAGCGATCGTCGGCGACGATCGTGCGCATCTACACGATGTACGAGCCGCTGAAAGTCTTCACGTACATCGGCGGCACGTTCGTTCTGATCGGCCTGATTCTCGGCTTGCGCGTCGTCTACTACTACTTCCAGAACGAAGCGTTCCGGCACATTGCCGCGGCCGTCGCCTCGGCGACGCTGATCATTGTCGGTTTCCTGATCGTGCTGATCGGCCTCGTGGCCGACGCGATCTCGGGCAGCCGCAAGCTCACCGAAGACGTGCTGTACCGCCTTCGGCGGATGGAGCTCGACCACAACCGCGACGCGCGGCGCCGAGACTCCGGCGATAGCGGCGAGGGACACCGATAGTGGCGGCCCCCGAATCCGTTTCCATCGTCATTCCCTGCTGCAACGAAGCCGGCGCGATTGGCGCGGTCGTGAGCGAGCTCGCCGCCGCCGCGCGGTGGCGCGAGATCATCGTCGTGGACGACGGCTCAACGGATGGCACGGGCGACGAAGCGACCCGCGCGGGCGCGCGCGTGGTGCGGCATCCCTACAACAAGGGCAACGGCGCCGCGGTCAAATCCGGCATCCGCAACGCGTCGGGTGAGTTCATCCTGATCATCGACGGCGACGGCCAGCACAAGCCGTCGGATGCGCTCGCGCTGGTGGGGCTGCTGGGCGAGTACGACCTCGTGGTCGGCGCGCGCTCGGCCAGCACGCAGGCGGGCTCGACGCGCCGGTTCGGCAACGCGCTGCTCAACCGTTTCGCCGGGTTTCTGACCGAACGCGAGATTCCGGATTTGACCTCGGGCTTCCGCGCGGCCCGCCGCGAGTATCTCGTCGAATTCCTGCACCTGCTGCCGAACGGCTTTTCGACGCCCACGACGACGACGCTGGCGTTCCTGCGCGCGGGATATAACGTCACGTTTCTGCCGATCGAGGCGCGGGCGCGAATCGGCCATTCGAAGATCAAGCTCGGACGCGACGGCCCGAAATTTTTTCTGATCATCCTGCGCGTGATGACGATCTTCAGTCCGCTGCGCGTGTTCCTGCCCGTGGCGGCCCTGGCCTTCCTGTACGGCATCGGCTACGGCGCGTGGACGGTGGCCACGCAGCAGCACATCGCGAATTCCGCGGTGCTCATGATCATGCTCGGCGTCGTCGTGCTGCTGATCGGGCTCGTGTCGGAGCAGATTTCGGCGCTGCGCTTCGATGGCCGCCGGTAATTTCCCGCGATCGTTCATCCTCGCCGCCGCCGCGATCGGCCTTGCGGCGCGGCTTGCCTTCGGCCTCGGCTACTGGGTGCACGAAGGATTGAATCGCGATGAAGTCGAGTACCTCTCGCTCGCGCGGAGTCTCGCCGCGGGCCACGGCTACCAATATGACGAACACGTGAAGAAGGGCCCGGTCGAGCCGTTCGGCCGCGCGCCCGGATATCCCGCCTTTCTGGCGGTCGCGGGCGCGTCCGCTGGCCCGGTGGACGCCGTGCCGAGGCCTGTAAAAGTCGCGCAGGCCATTGTTGGCGCCATTGGCGTGCTTCTGATCGGTCTGGCCGCGTTCCGGCTGGGCGGCGCGCGGCCCGCGATGGCGGCCGCGGCCATCGCCGCGATATTTCCTCCGCTCGTCTGGGTATCCGGCTACGCGTACAGCGAATCCGTGTTCTGGCCGCTGGGCCTTGCGCTCGCGATGGTCGTGAGCCGTGCCTTCGAGGCGCCACGTCCCGAGTCGTGGAAGTGGGCGATCGGCGCCGGGCTCGTCGGCGGCGTCGCGATTCTGGTGCGCGCGGCCACACTGATCTACGTGCCGATTGCGGCGCTCTGGCTTGCCTACAAGCGTCAGTGGATCGCCATCCCCGCGTTCGTGCTCGGTCTCGCAATAGTGTTGACGCCGTGGACCGTGCGCAACGTCCATCACTATGGCAAGTTCGTCCTCGTCGCCTCGGACGGCGGTGTGACGTTCTGGACCGGCAACAACGCACTCGCAACCGGTGAAGGCGACATGGCCGCGAACCCGCCGCTGAAGTTCGCGAATCTGGCCTTGAAAGATCAGCATCCGGACCTGAACGAAGAGCAGATGGAGCCCGTGTACTACCGCGAAGCATTCGACTGGATCCGCGCGCATCCACTCGACTGGGTCTGGCTGACGTGCAGGAAATTGTTCTACCTCGTCGTGCCGATCGGACCGTCGTACGTGCAGGCCCACGGCGTCCGGTACTACGCCACTACGGTCGTGTCGCTCGGCGTGCTCGTGCCGCTGGCCGTCGCCGGCGCGTGGCGTCTGCGCGGACGGCGCGCGCGCCTCGCCGGCATGTGGCTGCTCGCGCTCTCCGTCGTCGCCACCTGCCTCATCTTTTTTCCGCAAGAACGATTCAGGATTCCGGTGATCGATCCCGCGCTGATCCTGCTCGCGAGCGGCGTGTGGCTGCCGGGCCGCTGGGCGGCTGAGGGCGAATCGGCCGGACGGGCGGCTGCGTAACGATGGCGCACGTCGTCGTGATGGTCACGTCGTCCTATCCCCGATTTCCCGGGGACGGCATCGGCAGCTTTGTGGAGCCTATTGCCAAGAGCGTGGCGGCGCGGGGGCACGAAGTCCATCTCGTCGCGCCGTGGGATCCGGCGATCAATCGCCCGGCCGAAGAAGATGGCGTGCGGTTTCATTTCTTCAAATACGCGCCGACGCGCGGATTGAATGTGTTCGGGTACTCGGGCGGCTTGCGAGCGGACACGGCGGTGCGCGGCGCGGCGTGGATCGCGGCGCCGTTCGCGCTCGCGCGTGGCTGGCATGCGGCGCGCCAGGTCGCGCGCCGGTATCGCGCAACCGTGATGCACGGGCACTGGGTCATCCCCAGCGGATTCCTCGCCGCCTACGCGCAGCCATCGCTGCCGCTGGTCGTCAGCCTGCACGGATCCGACGTGTTCGTGGCCGAACGCAGTGCGATCGTCCGCCGCGCCGCCCGGATGGCGTTCCGGCGCGCGGGCTGGGTGACCGCGTGCAGTGACGATTTGCGGACGCGCGCCATTGCGATTGGCGCGCGGGCCAATCGGATTGAAACCGTCCCGTACGGCGTCGATGCGGAACGTTTCCGGCCCGATGCCGGCGCCCGCGCGGCGCTGCGGCAGGAACTGGGCATCGGCGGCGGCCCACTGGTCGTGACGGCCGGCCGGCTGGTCAGCAAGAAGGGATTCGAGTATCTGATCGATGCTGCCGGCAGGCCGCCCCTTCGCGATTTGCCGGAGCTGACCATCGTGATTGCCGGCGACGGCGATCTGCGGGACCAGCTCACCGCACGGGCCGCGGCAGCCGGTGGGCGCGTGCGCCTCATCGGTAATCGCTCGCAGGACGACATCGCCCGGCTTTGTGCGGCCGCTGACGTCATCGCGGTACCGTCGATTCGAGACGACGCCGGCAATGTGGACGGGCTGCCGAACTTCGCGCTGGAAGCGCTCGCGTCCGGCACGCCGGTCGTCGCCGCGCGCGCGGGCGGGTTGCCGCAGGCCATCGAGGACGGGCGCACGGGCCGGCTCGTGCCGGAACGTGATGCGGACGCGCTCGCCGTGGCGATTCGCGCGCTGCTCGATCATCCGGACGACGCGCGGCGCCTCGGCGCCGCCGCGCGCGCGGACGTCATCGATCGATTCGGCTGGGGACAAGCGGCCGCGCGGTTCGAGGCGGCGTACGCACGCGCGCACCGGTGAACGCATGTGGGCGCGCGTCCGTTCTATGATTTCAACGTCTGATGGCCGAGTCGTCTAACGCCTATCTGGAGTCGTACCGAAACCGGCGCGTCCTGGTGACCGGCGGGCTGGGCTTCATCGGATCCAACCTCGCGCGCCGGCTCGTCGAGATCGGCGCCGACACGCTCATCGTCGATTCGCTGATCCCGGAGTACGGCGGCAGCCTCTTCAACATTGACGGCATCGAATCGCAGGTCACGCTCAACACGTCGGACGTGCGCGACGCCGCCGCGATGAACGAGCTCGTCCAGGATCGCGACGTCATCTTCAATCTGGCCGGCCAGGTGAGCCACATCGACAGCATGCGGGATCCGCACACGGATCTCGACATCAACTGCCGCGCGCAGCTCACGCTCCTGGAAGCCTGCCGGCTCTACAATCCCGACGCAAAAGTGGTGTACGCCGGCACGCGGCAGGTGTACGGACGGCCGGATCGCCTGCCGGTTGACGAGTCGCACCTCGTGCGGCCCACGGACATCAACGGCATCAACAAGGCCGCCGGCGAGAACTACCACCTCGTCTACAACAACGCGTTCGGCGTGCGTGCCTGCTCGCTCCGGCTCACGAACGTGTACGGTCCGCGGCAGCTGATCAAGCATGGCCGCCAGGGATTCATCGGCTGGTTCATCCGGCTCGCGATTGAAGGCCGCGAGATCCAGATTTATGGTGATGGATCGCAGATTCGCGACTTTGTCTTCGTCGACGATGTCGCGGACGCGTTTTTGCGGGCCGGCGCCGCTGACGCCTGCAACGGCGCGGTCTTCAACGTCGGCGGCCGCGAGCCGATCAGCCATCGCGACCTCGTCGCCATGCTGATTGAGGTGTCGGGCGCGGGATCGGTGCGGTACGTCGAGTGGCCGGACGACAAGCGGCGCATCGACATCGGCTCGTTCTATTCCGATTCCACGCGATTCACGACGTCCACAGGGTGGCAGCCGAGAGTCGACCTGCGCGATGGCCTGACCCGCACGCTCGCGTTTTACCGTGATCACTGGGCGCATTACGTGACGCCGTCCGCCGGCGGAGCCGGCGCGTGAGCGTGCGCGTGCCGTTCGTCGAGCTCAAACCGGGCCCGGATGCCGCCGCCATTCGCGAGGCCGTGGCGCGCGTCATCGATCGCGGCTGGTTCATCCTTGGACCGGAAGTGGAGGGCTTCGAAACGGAATTCGCGGCCGCGTCCGGCGCCGCGCATGCGGTCGGTGTCGGAAGCGGCACGGACGCAATCGCGCTGGCGTTGCGCGCAATGGGCATTGGCCCCGGCGACGAAGTGATTACCTCGCCGCTGTCCGCCGCATTTTCAGGGCTCGCGATTCTGATGGCCGGCGCCACGCCGGTGTTCGCCGACATCGATCCCGATCGGCTGACTCTGGATCCCCGCGCGGCAGAGGCGGCGATTACACCGCGCACCGCCGCGATCATGCCGGTGCATCTGTACGGCCAGCCCGCCGACATGACAGCCCTGAGTACGATCGCACAGCGACACAACCTCGCCATTCTCGAGGATGCCTGTCAGGCGCACTTCGCCACCTGCGCCGGCCGGCCCGTCGGATCGTTTGGCGCCGCGGCGGCGTTCAGCTTCTATCCGACGAAGAATCTCGGCGCCCTGGGAGATGGCGGCGCCGTCACGACGAACGATGGGGAACTGGCTTCGAAAGTCGCGCGCCTGCGCAATGGCGGGCAGCGGGGCAAGTACGATCACAGCGAGTTCGGCGTGAACAGCCGCCTCGATGAGCTGCAGGCCGCGATCATGCGGGCGCGGCTGCCGTTCCTCCCCGATTGGACCGCGCGGCGCCGGGACCTTGGCGCCGCGTACCGACGCGCCTTGAGCGGCGCTGCCGTGCATGTGCCGCCGGAGTGCGATCCCGGCCATGTCTATCACCTGTTTCCGGTGCTGACCGGCCAGCGCGATCGCATGCAGGCCCATCTCGCCGCGCGCGGGATCGGCACGCTCGTGCACTATCCGACGCCACTGCCGCGACAGGGCGCGTTCGCGTCGCTGCCGAGCGGTGCGCATGCCGATTGTCCGGTGGCCGATCGGGTCGCGCGCCAGGTGTGCTCGTTGCCGCTGCATCCGCAACTCTCCGACGCCGACCTTTCCCGTACCGCCGAGGCGGTACACGCGTTCAGGCCGGCGTAACCAGGACCAGAGGACGAGCCCCGCAATCCCATGTCCCTCCTGATCGGTCTTGCCGGCGCCGTTGTCATCGGTTATCTGCCCGGCGCGCTCGTGTACCGGCTGCCAGTGCTCTCGCGCCAGCGACGCGCTGCGCTCGCCGGCGAGGAGCGCGCATTCTGGCACGTCATCATCAGCCTCGCCTGGTCGCTGGCGTTCGTACTCGGTACCGCGGCCGCGGGTGTGTATCGCTACGACTATCTGATCGTCGGGAACCTCGTGATCTCCGCGGCCGCCCTGGCGGCCGGACGCGATCGTCTCGTCTATCGCGGCAGCGCGGCGAAGGTCACGATCGCCGCGCTCGTTCCGCTCGTGATCCTGTCGCTCGGCATCTGGCGCTTCTATCCCGGCTCGGAATACATCGTCGGCGGCAAGGATCCGGGCGTCTACATCAACGAAGGGATTGCGATCGATCGCACCGGCGCGCTGTTCCGGCACGATGCGGTCGTTGCCGCCGTACCCGCCGCGGATCGTGACCTGTTTTTTCCGTCGCACGGTGTCGACGAGTACTACGGCACGCGCTTCATGGGCGTGTATCTGAACGATCCGGCGACCGGCGCGGTGGTCGCGCAGTTTCCACATCTGCTGTCGGCTTCCGTCGCCATTGCGTATCACCTCGCCGGCACGATGGGCGCGGTGCGGATCTCCGGGCTCTGGGGGGTGCTGGGTCTTCTTGCCGTGTATTTTTTCGGCGCGCGGCTCATCGGCCGGCTCGCGTCGTTCTTCGCGGTCGTGCTGCTCGCACTCAACGTCGTCGAAGTCTGGTACGGACGGTATCCGAACGCGGAAGTCCTGATGCAGACGCTGCTGTTCGGCGGACTGCTCGCCCTTGCCAGAACGCAGCAGGACGATGACCCGTTTTTCGGCTGGGTGGCGGGTCTCTTGATGGGCCTGCTGATTTTTCTGCGCTTCGACGCGTTCCTGGCGATCGCGGCGAGCGCGGCCGGTCTCGCCCTGGCATGGATCGTCGGCCGCCGCCTGCCGCGCAGGGCTTTCATCGTGCTCGTGGCCGGCGCGACAGTGCTCGGGCTGGCGTACTACATCGGCCCGATGCGCGCCTATTTCGCGCTGTACAAGTGGAACTTGCCGTCGCTGCCGGTCGGCCTCGGCGCGGCGGCACTCGGGCTGCTCATCGTTTTCATGCTGGGCCGCGTGCGCGCGGGCGTCGGCGACCTCATCGTGCGGATACTGCCGCTGGCGCTTGGCATCGTGCTCGTCCTTCTGGCGGTCTATGCCCTGTTCCTCCGCGAGCCGGCCGGCAAGCTCACCGAATGGGATGCGTACTCGCTGCGGACCTATCGTGAGGCCTACGTCTACTGGCCTGCGCTCGTGACGGCCATCGCGGGCTGCATCATGGTGACGCGGCGGGAATTCTGGC
>JADMIO010789835.1_pt1 | contig 14278 bp, 10 predicted proteins | sample 8958161 | NCBI WGS metagenome assembly JADMIO01 (sample SAMN16585339, study PRJNA669376) | soil metagenome | isolation source: Crop rotation soil | place: USA: Cullars Rotation, Alabama | collected 2011 | reverse complement strand
CTTTCCCGCCGCCGCCCGGCGCGACGCTCGGCGAGGGCGCCAGCGGCCCCCTGCCGGCGGCGCCGCCGGGGTGGCGCGTCGATTACAGCGTGCGCCCCTGGGGCGGCGCGGTGCTCTGGCTCTACGGCCCCGACTCCGACGACACCGTCTACGTCCGCCGCAGCGATTCGGTCGACCGGGGCATCACGTTCGACGTGAACGGCACGCCGTTCAAGGTGGACCTCTCGCTCCTTTCGCCCGACGTGACATGGGGCCTGTCGGCCGGCGGCGGCAACGACCGGGTGGAGGTGTATTTCACCGCAGCCGACGCACGGGCCGGCAGCGCGTTCTCCTACTTCCAGATCCTCGGCGGGTCGGGCAACGACGAATTGATGAACGGCGACACGCCCGCCGTGCTCTACGGCGGCGACGGCGACGACGTCCTGGTCGGGGGCGAAGCCGACGACAACCTGCGCGGTGAATCGGGCGTCGACCGGCTTTACGGGCAGGGCGGCGACGATGTGCTCTACACGGGCTTCCTCCACTCGACGGTGCTGAAGGTCGAGGACGGCGAGGTTTACGGCGGCGGCGCCGGAGACGACATCCTCTTCACCGACCGGGCCCGGCCGCTTCCGGACGTGGATCCCGAGCCGCAGCCGCCGATCCAGAAAACCCTCTCGCCCGAAGACGTCGGGGGTAGCGCGCCTGAGCCCGACCCGGCGGCGATGACCGCGCGCTTCACGGGCCGGCAGATGGTCCGCGCCGGACGGGCGTACACGTTTACCGTGACGTACACCGCCCCGGCCGGCGGCAAAGTCGACCGCGCCGCGGCGGACCGCCTGGTCGTCACCGGCCCGGGCGGCTTCGCCGAGCGGGCCCGGCTGGTCGGCGCCAAGCCGGTCCGAAAAGGCGCCGCCCTGGTCGCCCGTTACCGCGTCGACGCCCCCGGCGGCGCCTTCGACCCGGCGGACAACGGGATCTACGTCGTCCGAACCCGCGCCGGGGCGACCCGCGCGCGCTCCCTCTCCACCGCGGCAATCACCTTGGGGCAATCGACGGCTGACGACCTCGGCACCTTCACGGTCGAAGCGAAGGAGCGCCGCACCCGCCGAGGCCACTGACGATCATCCCGGGCCCGGCTTGTCGGGGCGGGAGCGTCGCGCGGCCCTAAGGTGCCGGATCCCCACGGCGACGTAATCCAGCGCCGACGCCACGCACACGCCCGCGACGATCCACCACAGCGATCGCAGCACCGCCCGGGCCGAGCCCGGCTGAAGTGCGTCGAGGTCCGGGGCGACGAGGGTCAGGATGATCAGGACCAACTGGAAAAACGTTCCCGCCTTGCCGAGCCAGCGCGGGGCGACCGTGACCCGGCCGACCAGCGCCAGCAGCGCGATCGTTCCGAACGCGACGACGAGGTCCTTTCCGTACACCGCCGCCACGACCGGCAGCGGGATCCGGTACGCCTCCCCCGCCGCCCAGCCGAAGCTCAGGAGGACGACGGAGCTCGCGATCAGCAGCTTGTCGGCGATCGGGTCGAGGACGGTGCCGAGCTTGCTCGTCTGGTTGAGCCGGCGGGCGAGGTAGCCGTCGAGCTTATCGGTCAGCGCCATCACCGCGAAGATGCCGACGGCCCACCAGCGGTAACGGTTGGGCCGGGGCGGCGCGTGCCCCGCGTCCAGCAGCAGCACCCAAAGGAACACCGGCAACAGCAGCAGCCGCAGGAACGTCAGCCCCATCGGCCAGGTTGGGGGCCAGAGAGCCGGGTCGGAGTGGACCTCGATCTGGATCTGGCGCGGCGACGGCGACGAAGTTGGGGACCTCTCGGCCACCCGGGCATGTTAGGCCCTGTCTCACGATTCGGAAGTCAAGGAGCACAACCCCCTCTCCCGGTAATCCGCTGAGTACCCGAGACTTTTACGAGGACGGGGGCGTGCCTGGTCGGGGGCCGCTGCCGTGGCACGGGTTTCCAACCCGTGCGGGCGATTCGGCAGGCCAGCGGCTCGGGATTCCCCGCGTCGCAAGCACGGGTTGAAAACCCGTGCCACGGCTGCCGGGCCCGCCGCCCGGGGCACGGCCCGCCCCGCCGCGCGGCGGAAAGTCTCGGGTGCTCAGCGGTGCTCCGGGACAGGGGGGAAGAGCATTCGCGTGACAGAGCCGAACCCAGACGCGTCCGCGGCCGCTCATTGCTGCCAGATGCGCACGTAATCCACGTCCATCGTCGCGGGGAAAACCGTGCTCGCATCCGGCGGGCCTCCCCAGTCGCCGCCGATGGCGAGGTTTAGGATCGGGTACATGGCCTCGGGGCAGATCAGCGAACGGTCGGTCATCCGCGCCCGCTCCACCCCGTCGACGTACCACGCCACGTGGTCCGGCTGCCAGTCGACGCCGAACGTGTGGAAGCCCTGCGAGAAGTCCGGGCCGACCCAGTCGTCCGTGTCGCCGGCGCCGTGGCGGTGGAGGCTGAAGTTCGCCTCCCGCGGGTCCTTCCCGACCACCTCCAGCACGTCCATCTCCCCGTTATCGTCGTCGTAGCTCGCCGGCATCATCCAGATGGCCGGCCACATCCCCTGGCCCGGCGGGAGCTTGGCGCGCACCTCCATGTAGCCGTAGAGGAAGTTGAAGCGCGGCTCGTTGGCGTCCGAGTCGTTGCCGCCGGTCATGACCATGCCGCTGACGTAGGGGACTCCGTAGCGAGGGTCCTCCCGCGCCGTCAGGTGCAGCATCCCGTCGCCCGCCGAGACGCCCGACGGGGCGTACGCCTGGAGCTCGCCGCCGCCGACGACCGTGACGGTGCGGTCCCACCACTGGGCGGTGTGCCAGACGGGGGCGAGCGTGTCGTCTTCGAATTCGTCGCGGAAGATCGAATGCCATGCGCCGGGAATTGGCGGCGGGGGCACGTCCGGGGCCGAGGGAACGTCTGCCGCGAAGGGCAAGCGGCTGTACAGCGTTGCGCCGGTGTTGCTGCGCGTGATCCACATGTCCGAGCGCCCGACGCGCCCGTCGCGGTCCAGGTCGTGATTCGCGGCCAGGCCCGACGGCATCCCGAGAGAACGCCGCACGGTGACGGCGTCTACCGCCCCGACGGTGGCGTCCGCGGTCGCGCCGGCATCCCCTTCGCCCGTGTCGCCCATCAGGTTGCCGAAGTAAAACACGTCCGGCGAGGCCAGTCCCGTGTTCGCATCGGCCCGCACGTCGACGCGGAGCCAGGTGTTGCTTATCGCGCGGCTCGTCCACGTGATCGTGACGCGGGACACTTCTTCGCCGCCGGGAGCCGCGCGAACGGCAACCGACGACGGCTCTGGCGCCGCGTCCCACCCAGCGGGGTCGGCGTCGTTGCCGACGCGGAATTCGAAATCCTCGGCGGAAATCCCCGAGCCCGCCGGCAGGCCGGCGACGTCCACCATGATCCCGTTCAGGCCCCGGCCGTAGCCGGTGTAATTCGCCGCGGTGATGGGCTGGCCCGGCAGCAGAGCCGCCTTGTCGGGCGCGACGGCCGCGTCGTCGCCTTCGTCCGCCGTCGCGCGCTGGCCGTCGTAGACGCTGTTGTTGTAGAAGACGTGCCGGTCCACCACCGCCGCAGTGGCGCTGAGCAGAGACCGGCCTTCCAGTGGTTCTACGGAGGCGGTCGACGTCGCCCACGAGCGCACCGGGACCGGGCGCGGCCTGTTACGACCAGGTTTGTCAAAACGCACGGGAGCTGCTCCGCAAAGCAGCAGCGACGAACCCCCCCAGCACCCACCCGGCGGGACGAAGCAACCCTCCCCCCGCCGGTGTCGCGGACTCACTGCCTGGTGTCCAACTCGGTTACTACGCCACGTCTTACCCTGTGGGATCGCGCGGGCGGCGAGAATTCCGTCCGGAAAAGCAGTTAATTTTTGTGTGAGAGATCGATGAGAATCAGACGCGCGGCAATTCGTAGGGGCGGCTTCAGCCGCCGGTGCCGAGAGCGCTCGCGCAAAAGAGCCGGCGGCTGAAGCCGCCCCTACGATTGCCGGTCCGCCGCGCAGGAGGCCCACGCCATGTCCGCTGCCACTCGCCTCACGCTTGTCGGCTTGTTCCTCGGGTCGTGCGCGCTGTCGTCCGCCGGCGCCGACGCGCCGCCCGCCGCGACCGACCCGAAGGCGGCGCTCGACCCAAAGGCAACGGCCGTCGCGTTCGTCAAGGCGACGCTGGCCGGCGACGCGAAGACGGCCGACGGACTTTACGAAGGCTGGCAGGACTTCGGCCCGGCAATAAAGATCATCGCCGAGGGCAACGCCGCGTCCGACCGGTTGCGCGACGCCCTGGGCAAGCGGTTCAAAGACCAGGTCGACCTGAGCGACTTCGACCGCCCGGCCCGCTCCCGGATCCTGGAATTCATCGACCGCGGCCAGGTCGTCACCGCGGGCGACGACGCGCGGATCAAGCTGCCGCAGGTGGAGGATGAGGTCCTGCTGCGGCGCTTCGCCGGCCGGTGGAAGGTGACCCGCATCCCGCAGTTCGTGGACGTCGTCACTACCAGCTTCCTCCGCGCCGCCACGGGCTTCCTGAACGACATGGCCGCCGCCGTCGAGCGGGGCGATTACCCGTCCGTGGACGAGTTCCGCGCCGCGATGAAGAAGAAGTTCGAGGAGACCGACTGGTACCCCGGGCTGCGCCCGAAGCCCGAGCCCGTGCCGGCCGGCGCCGAGCTGCCCGCGGAGCCAAAGCCGGCCGCCAAACCCGACCCGCAGCTCGCCCAGGAGATCAAGAAGGCCGCGACCGACTACTTCGAGGCGATCGGCGCGGGCGACGCGAAGGCGGCGGAGTCGATGATGCTCGACGACACGAAAGAGCGGGACGCGGTGCGCGCGTTCGCCCGCGCCTGCGCGAGCTGGAACAAGCTGGCCGCCGCCGCGGCCGAGCGTTTCGGCGACGCCGCGTCCCCGATGAAGGAGGTCGGCCCCCACTCTGCGTTCGTCACCGAAGTGGCCCTCTCGACCGTGAGCGTGGAAGGCGACACGGCCACGTTGAAGGTGGACGAGAAACAGCTCCACCCGCTGCGGATGAAAAACGTGGACGGGCGGTGGAAGGTCGAGTCGGCGTGGCAGACCGCCGGCGACGGCGACGATGCGGGAAAAGGCCAAGACGAGCTGATGAAGGTGGTGCGCTTCGCCGACGAGGCCGCCGCCGAGCTGAAGGCGGGCAAATACCACAGCCCCGCGGAGCTGCGCAAGGCCCTGCACGCCAAGCTCGAGGCTGCGGAAGCGGCCGAGGCGGCGGGGAAGCCCAATCCGAAGTGACCGAGCCTGCACCGCCGGGTGGGTTACGCGGAAAGCGCCGGCACCGCCGGCGCAGCCCGGTCGGCGGTTTCGTAGACCATGTGCAGCGCGGGGCGGCCGGGGCCGTAGTAGTCGGCGAGGGTGCCATTGACCTTGAACCCGAGGCGCTCGTAGAGGCGGGTCGCGCCGGCGTTGCTCGTTTCCACTTCGAGGTAAATGCGGCGCACGCCCCGCGCGACCAGCGCGTCAACCAGCGACCGGATGAGCGCCTCGCCGACGCCGCGGCCGCGGCAGGCGGGGTGGACCGCGAGGCTGTAGATCCGGCCGGAGGCGCGGCTCCGGTGCTGGCGGACGAGGGCCACGCCCTCGCCCACCACGGCGCCCGCCTGGTCGGCCACCTTGAACACGGCCGTCGGTCGACGGTGGAGGTACTGGAGCTGGCGCTTGGTCAGGCTGAAGCCGCCGTCGCCGAAGCACGTCCGTTCCAGCGCCACCGCCGCCTCCAGGTCGCCCCGGAGCGCGTCGCGGACGGCGAATGACTCGGCCGCGCCGGTTTCGAAGGCGGTGGGCGAGGGGTGTGCGAATTCGAACATGGCTTGGGCCCCCGGGACGGGCGCGAAGGGCACGGGCCCCGGCACGCGGACGGAGGTGACGGCTGCCGTGCGGCGCAGCACGTACTTCTGGAGCAGCTTGACCGGCCGGTAGCTCATCTTCGTCCACGCCAGCGTCTCGATGCCCCAGTCGTCGCCGACGTTGACGAACGGCCGGTCGCACCACTCGCGGCGGCAGAACTCGCTGAAGATGAACTGGGCCAGCCCTTTTACGCCGAGGTCCGTCTTCTCAATCGTGATGCTGGACTGGTCGCGGCCGAGGGTCTCCCCGAAGGTGAAACCTTGCACCGCCCAGCCGTCGTCTCCCCGGACGTAAACGACCATCCCGCGCAGGCCCAGTCGAGAGGCCGTCTGGAGACAGAGGTCGGTGGCGAGGGACTCCTTGTGCCGCTTGAGCGCGCCGGTGTCGGCGTCGGGGGAGAGGGCGTGCTGACCGTCCTGGTGGTTGCGCCAGCGCTCGAGGAGGGCGCGGCAGTCGTCCAGGTGGGCGGCCGCGTGATATGGCTCCACCCGGTGGACGTAATTGCGCAGGAACCGGCCCTTCGCCTGCCGCTTGCTGGCCAGGTCGCCGCCGGGCAGGTCGATCATTCGGCGGACGTCGTAGACGTAGTCGGCGCCCATGCGGCAGACGTCGGCGCCGGTGCGGTCGAAGCGGGCGAGCAGCTCGTCGCTGACGTACTCGACGCGCGAGCGGTCGGGGACGCCGTGGACGGCGTTGTAGTCGTTCATCAGGTCGAACGCCGCGGCCATGGCGCGGTCACCCCCGGTGTCGCCGATCGGGGGCATGAGGAGGGTGAGGTCGCCGGTGCCGTTGGCGAAGACGCAGAGGTGGCCGTGCAGCTCGCGCCAGAGGATGCGGAGGCTGTTGCGCCAGGTGAAGAGCTGGGAGAAGGTGTAATCGGATAGCGGTTCGGCGAGGGAAGTGAAGTAGCTTTCGAGTCGGGCGCGGTCGGCCAGTTCGACGGGCCGCAGGCCCCATGCCGAGAACGGGTCATCGTCCATAGAAGTGACGGTTTCCTCCGAAACACACGTCGGCCGGCGAAATGCGGACCCGCTCCTTCACGGTCGCTTCCGGCCCCTGCCGGGCGGCAGTGCCCCTGCCGTCGCCCGGATTGCGCCCATCCCTGCGCCACCCCGCGTCCCTGCGGTCAGACTTTTACGTCGGGTGTTCTCAGCGTAATACGCAACGGCCATACCGCAACGGCCCCCCGCGGCAAATCCCGAGGAAAAAGCAGTTTGTCTGCCGCGCGCCGCCGAGAACACCACCCGTATATCGGCCCCGCGCAAGGGTTTGGTTGGGTCAAAAATCGAGGCCCGCCACGCGGGGCGCGGCCGACGGCGGCGGCGCGGGAAGTGCGTTCCGCCGGGCAAACAAGACGGCCGGGCCGGCCCGGGCCTGCTCGGACCAGAGGGGCGAGTGCGACACCCGCTCCAGGAGCCGGGCGTGGTACGTGGCATCGAGCAAGAGGTAGTCGACGGCGTAATCGTCGAGCACCCGGTCCCACCCCTCCCCCGCCGCGCTGACGGTCAGGTAGTGCCGCCAGACGTCGTCGGGGTACAGCTCCACCCGCCCCTCCACGAACACCGCAGCGCGCCCCGGAGCCGACCACTCGAGGTAGTTGGCCCATTCCATCCGGGTGAAGACGCGGGAGGGAGCGGTTTGATCGGGCAAAGTGTCCGCGATTCCCCGCAGGTCGGACTCGGTGCGGTGTGCGGCGCGCAGCCAGCCCATGGCGGGGTGATATCGTTCCAACCAGGGCAGGCTAAAGACCGCGGCGATGGCAAGGGTCGCGAGGGTGGCTGCCGCGAAGGGCGAAGCCCGGTCCGGCGACCCTTTGGCGGTCGGGGACTCGGTTTTTGACGATCGATCGAAGACGCGGATCCCCGTTGCCAGGCGCGCCAGCACCGGTGCGGCGGCCAGGAACCACCACACGGTCATGCGGGTGGAGAAGAACGACGGCGCGGCGAAGCAGACCAGGAGGCAGACCTCGCGGGGCGTTGGCCGGTGCCTGGAACGGACCAGAACGAATGCCGACAGTGTGAGCGACGCCGCCCAGACGACGCCGTTTAGGAAATGCAGCGTTGGGGGGAGCCATTCTTCGATGCCCCGGGCGACCCCGATCGCCGACAGCCGGCCCGCGTAGCGGTAGACGTTCCAGCCGTAGGGGTTGGCCAGCGTGGCAAGGGCGCAAGCGACCAGACATGCGAGGAGGGGCAACAGTTGGTGCGGGGGATCGGAATCCGGGGCGGCGCTGCGCTTGCCCCGGCGTAATCGGATACCGGTGTCAACCGCTTCGCCGAGGGTGAAGGCAAAGACCAGCGCAAGCCCGATCGCGAAGCCTCCGTGGACGTTCGACCAGAGCACCATGATCACAGGCGCCAGCGCGAATAAGCGGGGGCGGCGCCGCGCCGCCTCGATCACCGTGTACAGGGCCACGAACAGGAGCATCGAGAATGTCTGCGGGCGGATGAGAAACGTTTGCCAGAGTCCAAGGAAGGCCCCCACGCCCGCGGCCGCGGCAAGTCCCGTCGACCCCGACGTCCGGCGGCACAGGGCGACGAGGAGGGCGAACGTCCCGGCCAGCGCCAGCGAATTCAGGAGTTGAACTCCTTCCAGCCCGGCGACCTGGTAGACGCCGTAGTAGAGGAGCTGCGACAGCCAGTTGTTATCGAAAAACGGTCGGCCGGGGACGGTAAACGTGGACCGGTCGACGCTGACAAGGGCGTGTTCCCGCGCGATGAGCCGCCCGCGGGCCAGGTGCTGCCAGAAGTCGGTCTGATAACCGCGGTCCAGCGACGTGGCGATGAACACCAGTGCCGGCGCGAGGACGAGGCGGACGGTGTTTCGTGTCGGCAGGGGGATGGGGAGGCGCCCAGGCACATGAGCGCTTATCGGTCACACCGGGCAGGTCACTTGTCACTCGTCACTCGCCCCCGGTTTCAAGCTTGAAGGGCCTGGCGAGTGACCCGTGACAAGTGACCAATGACCTGGCTACAGCGCCAACCGATACCGGCACTTCTCCCGGTCGCCCCGCGCGTACAGCGGGTCCCCCTCCGGGATCGGCACCACCCCCACCATTTCCATTCCCAGCCGCTCGCAGGTGCGGCGGGAGGCGAGGTTGTCGGGGTTGCACGTGATCCACAGCGTCCGCACGCCGTGCCTGCGGCACAGCGGCAGGAGCAGCCGACAGGCCCGCTCGGCGTAATGGTTGCCCCGGGCCGGCGGGTAGACGTGGTAGCCGATGTGGCCGTAGTACAGGGCGATGGAGTCGGTTGTCCCGGCGCGCAGGCCCACGCCCCCGGCGATGCGCACGGGCGCCGGCCGGCCGGGCCGGTCGTGCAGGCGCATCCAGAAGTTGTACTGGGGGACCCACCCCTTGGCCGGGTCGGCCGGCTGGCGGCCGAGGGGCGAGCCGGCGAGGAAGTCGAGCAGCTTCTGGCGGGTGACCTTCTGCTCGGCGGGGGCGAACTGGCGGGTGAGCGGGTGGTTGCAGGCGGCCAGAACGTCGTCCACCCACCGCTCGTGGGGGGCCACCAGTTCCAGCTCGCCATCGGTCAGCGGGCCCGGGTCGATAAAGCGGAAGGTGTCGACGGCGGGGGCGAACACGGAAGGGTTCGGGGTTCGAGCTTTCAGGGTTCAGCAATCAGAGCAGGAGGAACAAGGTCTGCCCGCCTGGTCGTAGAACCTGAACCCTGAACCCCGAACTCTGAACCCTGCTTAAAAGATCCCGGTCGGCGGGAAGACTTCGCGGGCCTTCATGAACATCACGATAAAGGCGATCACTTCCAGCAGGAAGGCCACGACCGCCAGCACCGTGTACACGTTGTTGGTCGGCCTTACGACGATCGCGTCACCGGACATGCGGCTCATGACATCAACTCCGAAGACAACTGGTCAATCACTCGGTCCGAATTCCTGCACCACCGGGCGGGCCTGTGACGTCGATCAGCCCTGGCCGCCGAGCTGGTTGGTGACGCGGTCGTTGGGGCTGGCCTGGTTGATCTTGGGCCCGCTGAGGACGCCGATCGAGTCTTCCTCGTTGACCCGGGTGACGGTGACGTAGCCGAGCCACTCGCCGTTCTTGCTGACGACGTTCAGCCGCATGTTTCGGGCGATGGCGTCGTTGGCGCCCAGCGAGATGGTCGCGTAGTTCTGGCCGGCGATCATCCGCTTTTCCTTGATCACGCCTTCAACGTGGGCCCGGAGGGACGCACCGGCAGGGACGGCTTCCCCCGGCGCCGCGGCCCGGCCGGCGGGCGTGCTCTCCAGCCGCGTGTTGGCCTCGGTGAGCTGCTCGGCCAGTTGCCGGCGGGCGCGCTCGGTCTGCTGGAGCCGGTTGGTCAGGTCGTTGATGCTGAAGTTCGCCTCGGCGAACTGCTGGGTGAGCTTGTCCTGGGCGGTGCGGAGCTCGGCCAGCTGGCCCTGGAGCGTGCCCTGGTTGGCCTGGGCGACCTTCAGCGCCTCGTTGGCCGAGACGAGGGCGGCCTTGTCCTTGGCGGAGTCGGACCGCATCGCGGCGAGGTCGCTCTCGGCCTTGAGGTTTGCCTGAGTCGCCTTGGCAAGCTCGGCTCGCAGCGCCTCAACCTGGTTCTGCGCCTGCTGCTGCATCGCGGTCTGGGCGGCGCGGATCGTGGTGGCCTCGGCCTGCAAGACGTTCTTCTCGTCCTCGAGCCGGGCGATGCGGGCGTTAGACGCCTTGGTCGCCTGGGCCGAGACGTCGAGCCGGTTGACGAAGACGATCAGGCCGGCCGCGAGGAGCATCGACATCACGACGTGCAGGAGGATGAAAGTCTTGGTGAGGGCACTCACGGGTGGGACTCCTTAGCTAGTACGAAAGCTGCAAGGCGGGCTCTTGACTCGGGCGAGGTCGAGGCAAGCAAAGGCGCGGGTCCGAGCCGCCGACTCGAACCGCCTTTTCGGTCGCAAATATGGTAATCCGCGTACGCCGGGAGTTCAAGTATAACTCCGCGCCGCCACAGGGGGTAACGTCGCGCCGGCCGATAAGGTGGGAAGGCGAATCGCCCTGCCCGTTCTAACCGCCCTCGGCCGGCGGCGCGGCCACCGCCGCCCCCTTCGGGGGGAGCCTACCGATCACCCCCCCGCCGCCTGTCCCGCCCGCGCGCCCGCCAGCCGGGCGACGGCCTCGGGGGTGAGCTGGAGGACCGCCGCCGCGGCCGCCACCCGGACCTTGGGGTCCTTGTCCTTGACCAGGTCGCGGAGCAGCGGCTGGGCGTCGGTCCGCCCGATCGCCCCGAACGCCAGCGCGGCGAGGAAACGCTGGGCGGCTTCACCGCTTTTGGCGCCTTTGAGGGCCACGCCGTAGCCCGCGTCCGACCCCAGCATCCCCATCGCCCGGGCGGCCACCAGCGCCACCTCGCGGTAGTCGCTGGTCAGCCCCGACGAAATGAACTTGGCCACGTCAGCCCTGCGCGGCCCGGCCAGGGCCAGGTACCCCACCATCTGGTCGTCGGCGTAGCCGCTGACGGTGAGGGCCAGCAGGTCCTCGCGCGCCGCGGCGTCGCCCAGCCGCCACATCGCCTCCGACGCCTGCTGCCGGACGGCGGCGTGGGGGTCGGTCCGCAGAACTTTGAGGATCTTCAGCGCGCTCTTCTCCCCCAGCAGCCCCAGCGCCAAGGCGGTGTTGCCGCGCACGCCCGGGTCGTCGTCGCGGGCGAACTTCTCCAAATCGTGGCTGTAATCGGTGATGCCCAGCTTGTGGAGGGCGAAGCGGACGGCGACCTGCACGTGGGGGTTGGGGTCGTCGACCATCCCCAGGAGCGGCTGCTTCGCGTCGGCCAGCCGCAGCTCGCCCGCCGCCATCGCACCTGAGAAGCGCACGATCGGCTTCTCGTCCTCCAGCGCCTTGAGGATCGCCTGTCGCGAGACGTCGTCGGGGACCTCACGCATCGCCTCCAGCGCGTTGGAGCGCAGGGTGGCGTCGGGGGACTTGGCGGCGGCGGCGAGCTGTTCGCGGGCCGCTTCAACCAGCGCGGGGTCGAGCGGCACGTCTTTCCGCGGCGGCACTTTCGGCGGCTCCTTGGGCGGCCGCGGGACGCGCGCCGCCAGCTCGTTGCGCGAGGGGCCGCGCGCCTGCCCGTTGCGGTTGCCGCAGCCGAAGAGGGACGCGACGAGGGCGGCGACGAGGAGGGGTTGAAGCAATCTCATGGTTGTCACCGTGATCAGACCGTTCGTTCGGATACTTGCGCGGCGCGGCGCGACCGCCGCCACCTGACCAATGACGCCGCGGCGGACGCGAGCGTCGCGGCCACGCAGGCGTAGGCGAAGACGTCGCCCAGCCGGGTGTATAGCGTCACCCGCGCGTCCAGGGGCAATGATTGCACGCTCGTCCCCTCCACCCCGGCCGGCACCAGGCCGTGGGTCCGGCCGACCGAATCGACGAAGCCGCTGATGCCCGTGTTCACGCTCCGGGCGGTCGGGACGCGGTTTTCGATGCTCCGGAACTGCGCCGCCTGGAGGTGCTGCGGCATCTCGTTGTACTTGAACCAGCCGTCGTTGGTGATGTTCACCAGCAGGTCCGCGCGCTTGCGCCCCGACGTCCCGCGGAGCATTTTTCCCACCAGCATCGGGTCGATGTCCTCGAAGCAGATGGGCGTCATGAACCGGACCTCGCGCGACGCAGGACCGGGTTCCGAAGTCCGGGGCGCGAGGCGGAAGACCGTCATCGCGCTTTCCTGCCCGGGCGTGAGGAAGTAATCCTCGTCGTAGGGACTCAGCGCCAGGAACAGCCGGTGGAGGATCGGCAAAGTGTGCTTGAACGGCAGGTATTCGCCGAACGGCACGATGTGCACCTTGTCGTAGCGGTCGGCGGGGTCGTCGGACATGTGGCCGGTGCGGTCGTAGAAGTAGGCGACGTTGCGCTGGTCGCGCCGGACGCGCACGCCGTTCTTCGCGGCGGGGTCCGGCTCGCTCGTGGCGTCGAAGTACAACGCGCCCACCAGCAGGCCGACCTGGTTGCCCGCCGCCACGCCCTTCAACCGCTCGGAGACGGCGTCGAGGAATTGCCCGTAGTCCTGGTGGCCGCGCGCCTCCAGGCCGCGGTAGATGTCGCGGGCCCGGCGGTTCAGCTCGGGCATCATCGTCTCGGACCAGACGACCAGGTCCACGCCGGGCGTTTTGCGGAGGGCCTCCTCGGTCCGGGAGACGTGAAAATCGACGAGCTGCTCGTACGTCGCGCCTTTCTCGCCGCTGTTGCTCTGCGGATAGTTGGACTGAACCACCATGACGGTCGGGCCGGGAGAAAGGCAGTCTTTCTGCCCCATCCGCCAAAGCCCGTACCCGAGCGTCACGACGACCAAGGCCGCCACCACGATGAGAGCGGGCGCCGCGCGCCGCACGTCGAACCGACCCGTGCACAGCAGCAGGACGAGCGCGTTAACGGCGACGACCCAGAAGGAGACGCCATAGACCCCCGTCACGTCGGCGACCTGGCACATCGCCAGGATCGGCGTCTGCGGGTGGCCGAGGAACAGCCAGGGCAGCCCGTTCAGCGGCCAGTTGCCCCGGAACCATTCGAGCGAGACCCAGATGGCGGGGAGGAGGATGACGGCGCGGATGGAGGATGGAGGATGGAGGATGGAGGATAGACGCGAAGGGTCGTAGCACTCCGCCCGATCCTCGATCCTCGATTCTCCATCCTCCTCCCAACGGAGCAGCCCCACGCCCCGAATGACCACCGCCGCCACCGCCCAGTACAGGCCCAGGAGCAGCATCAGCGCGACCAGGCCCGGCCCCGTGACGTACGCCAGCCACCACATGTTGGCCGTGAAGAACAGCACCCCGGTCAGCCAGCTCCAGAGGAATGAGGCTCGCTGGCTGCGGGTGCGGCGCAGGACCAGAAGCCAGGGGACCAGTCCCACCCACGCCAAATAGAACTGCCCGAAGGGCGCGAATGAAAAGGTCAGCAGCGCCACGCTGAGAAGGAGCAGGGCGACCTTCGCGTACCACCGGTCGGCCAGCGGCGGGGAAGGCGCCGGCGGGACGACTCCGGCGCGGCGGTATTCGATTTCGGGCCGGTTCGGCATCAGCGTGGGCATACTCAAGGGGGCCCCCGCCGCCGTCAAGGGAGCACGGGCCGCGACCGTTCGCGCGCCGGCCTGAACGTCCGATAACTGCCGCCACGCAAGCAGCCGCCTCCCCAGACCCGATAACCTCGGAATGGACGCCCCCTCGCCCGCCATCCCGGACCGTTCGCGCCGGTTGCGACTCGCCGCCTTCGGCGTGGCCGTCTTCGTCGCGACCTCCGCCCTTTGCCTCGTCTTCATTACCCCCGGCTACGAAGCCTGCCGCCGCGCCTTCGGGCACGACTTTCTCCCGTTCTACGTTGCCGGGTCGCTGGCGCGCGAGGGACGGTACGCGGACCTCTATGACCTCTTTCCAGCACATTGGGATCCTAAGCTTAGAATTCCACGTGGACAAGTTGTCGC
>JADMIO011435057.1_pt1 | contig 14279 bp, 9 predicted proteins | sample 8958161 | NCBI WGS metagenome assembly JADMIO01 (sample SAMN16585339, study PRJNA669376) | soil metagenome | isolation source: Crop rotation soil | place: USA: Cullars Rotation, Alabama | collected 2011 | reverse complement strand
TACTCACCGACAGGTTCTGCAGAAGATTGACGATCGGCGTGTCGTAGGTGTAAATGCCCGACTGGACCGCGCTCTGGAGCACCTCGGGAAACCCGCCGGCTCCGTCGGTGTTCACGAGCAGCACCGCCTTCGTTCCTCCTCCACGATGGAACGCCAGCGCGAGAAGAAAATCGCCAAGTTGCATCTCTTTCTCCAGCCGAAGCCGCGCCGCGTCCTGACCCCGTCGGTCGCCCGAGATCTGTCGGCCTGCGGATCTGTTGTCGATCGTGTGCCGCCGCGATTCTTACCCACAACCAGGGCGCAATCAACGTCGTTCCTTGTTGAACAGGAATCCTTCACCGGCGCCTACCGACGACCGCTGGCGGCCTGACGGGAGTCCCCACGACGCTTCTGTCGCACCGCGTTCGTCGTAACCAGCCATCACATGAACAACAACGTCCAGAAGACGACAATATCGCTTGATGGCGATGTCCGGATTGCGAATCCGGGGACAATTCGAGCGGTACTCGCCGGGGCAACCGTGAACGACGCTGAATGCTGCGGTGCCAATTACGGTCCGACCGATCGCGGCGGTCGTGTATGGTTGCGCGAATCAGTCCCTCGGTCACTCCTGCCATCCCCCAGCCGACCTGAAATTGAAGGCTCTTCGGTACGTGGCGCCCTCCTGGGTGCTGAAGTCGTCAATCGTGATCTAAACCTAGGACAGTCGTTGCCTCGGCTTGAAGCTCAAGAGATCCGTAACCAACCGGATACCGAACAGCACGCGATCCTCGGTGTCATACAGCACCCCATTTCGCGTCTGCTGAGAAATGCGCACAAGGCCTCCGGTTTCCAAACCATAGCCTGACACCGCTCCTTTGAACGCAGCCTCCACGGGTTGACGACCTCGTGGTCTTCGTTGGCGCCGCTCCGAGGAAAATCGCGAGAAGAAAAGGGTCGCGATACTTACCCTTCGTGGTTACCCTGGCGAGTGCGGCTCGTGAGTTGGGCGTCACCGGAGCACGGGCGCGGCGCCACCGCCCGCGGACGGAATCAATTTTCAAGATGCTCCTTCAGCGTTCACACATCTGTCCCGTCAACCCTCCGGAACTGCCTGATTAGTTCAAGTTTGCGCGGCTGGGTCAGCGTCCACTTCTGCGAGAACCGTCGCAGCAGCGACCGGATCCTTTCGCCACCTCGACTTCCTCACGCGGAAGCCTCGTTCACAGGAGAACCGTTACGGTCTGCTTGCTGAAGGGCTAGCTGGCGTCCTGGACGGCCGGAAGGCGCAAGCGGCGTATCAATTGCTGATAGCGTCGTTCGTTCGCGAGTGCCGCGAACACCGGATCACCAATCCCAATCATCATTGGTGCGCGGGCACGATACGCATCTTCGAGCGTCGTGAGGGCATTGTTGCGATCATCGAGTCCGGCCGCGACGATCGCCACATGAAAAGCGACGGCACCACTCGGTCGCGCGCCGTTCAGTTCGTCGAGAACGGCCTCAGCCTGTGACCGTCGCCCCGCTTGGGCGTACGCGGCGCCCAGATAGGCCTTCATCAGGGGTAGCGGTCCGGCGAGGCGAGTGGCCGTCTTCAGTGCGCGTAGCGCGGGACGATGCTTACCGGCGGCAGCATAGGCGCGGCCGAGGAGGAAGTGCGTCAGCGGCGCGGTCGCGTCGAGCGCGAGCGCGGCCTGGGCGGCGTCGATCGCGCGGGCGTACTCGCGAGCTTGGAGCCAGATGTACGAAATGAAGGCGTTGATCGGAATCGATACCGGATCGCAGCGCCGAGCGGCTTCGATTTCGGCGAGCGCCTCATCATGGCGGCCGAGGATCGCCAGCAGCTGCGAGAACCACTGATGGGCCACGGCATAAGTCGGATCGACCGCGATCGCCTCGCGATAGGCGGCTTCGGCCGCGCTCCAGTCCCAGTCGTAGAACTTGTGGACGTCCGCGAGCGCCGTGTATGACGCCGCCGCGGATGGATCCAGCGCGCGAGCTCGCTCGGCCGCACTGCGCGCCGTCGGAAACGCGTCGTCGGGCGGCGTGACGCCGAACAGCCCGTTCAGCACGTAGGTTTCGGCAAGACCCGCCCATGCGTCCGCCGATTCGGGCTGCTGTTCGATGGCGTGCCGAAAGTGGTCGACGCTGCGCTGAAGATCGACCGCCGTGCGCTTGTTGGCGAAGTGTCTTGCCTTGAGGAGTGCTTCTCGCGTTTCTGAGCTAGTCGTCTGGCGTGCCAGGAGCCGGCGGACCGGCGGCAGGAAACGATATCCGCACTTCGGTACGGTCTCAATGAAGCGCGGGCGGTCGATGTCGTCGCCGAGGATCTGCCGCAGGCGGTTGATCGCCTTGTTGATCCCACGATCGAAGTCGACATGCTCGCGGCGCGGCCAAAGGGCACGGCGGAGTTCTTCGCGGGTGGCGACGTCACCTGCCGCGGTCAACAGCATCGTGAGCGCCAGAAACGGCTGATGCGGCACGCGAATCCGCACGCCGCGCTTTCTGATCTCGTGCGACCGGCAATCGACCTCACAGTCGCCGAAGGTAAACACACAGGCGCTGGGCATCTCCCCCCCGAACCGAGCGCATCCTAGCACGCGACCAAGGCCGGCCGGCTGTCTCCTGTCGACTCAACAAGTTGCGCGGGAATGTTTTGGGAACATCATCGGAAGGTGAGCGCCATCGACTCGTTCGTTGTCGTCGCGGTCTAATGCGGACTGGAGGCACGATGAAACGATTCGTTCGACAGACGGTCGGAGTGGTCGGTCTGCTCTCGTTCTGTCCCAGTGCGACCACCTTCGCAGTCGGCCAATTGCCGGCGCATGTGTCCGCGCAGGTGTCGGGCGCCTGTGAGACGCCCGTCGGCCAGCGGACCAGCGACGCCGGCTGCTATCTGATCGCGACCGAGGACCTCGGCGCGTTGCCGTCAGTGGCCCAATTCTGGCATCTGGACGAGTACGGCAGTCGCGATGAGGCACAGGCGCACCGCGGTCGAACGAGCACGGTTGTCGTGTCGTTCGGTCGAACGTGGCTGTTTACGATTGCGTCGTCCTCGTTCCGTTCGCCAGGCGGCAAGCGGACAGCGAGCGTCGGTCCCTTGCCGACGCGTGCGGGCATTCGCTACCTCGCCCGGTACATGGAAGCGGTCTTTCCGCCTGGTGTCGATTCGCGGAACCTGGTGCATCGACATCCAGGCCCCGAGGCGTGGTTCGTGTTGTCTGGAACGCAATGCCTGGAAACGCCCGATGGGGCCACCGTGGTCCGCGCGGGTCAAAGCGGCATCGTGCGAGAGGGACCGCCGATGTCCATCACGGCGGTTGGAAACGAGATTCGCCGCTCGCTTGTGCTCGTGCTCCACGACGCGTCGCAGCCGTGGGGCACGATGACGAAGGACTGGCGGCCGAAAGGGCTCTGCCCACAATGAGGCGGATTACCGGATTCGCCGGCGCCAGCAGCGTCATGTCGGTATGGAACCCAGACCACCGCGCGCGACGCTGGGAACTCAGCATGGAGCAGTGATTTCTTCGTCGTCGTAACCGCTACATTCCGCGTGATCGACGTGTTTGTTGTCCTGGAAGTTGGGACCCGACGAATCCTCCATTGCAACCTGACAGAGCATCCGACCGCGGACTGGACCGCGCAACAGTTTCGAATGATTGTGCCGGGCGATCTGGTCCATCGCTTCGTGATCCACGATCGCGACGCGATTTTCGCGGAACGCGTCGATCGCACGCTCGAAGTGATGGGGCTGGCAGTCCTTAAAACGCCGGCTCGCATGCCACAGGCGAACGCATTTTGTGAGCGGCTGATCGGCACGATCCGTCGCGAGTGTTTGGACTTCGTCATTCCGATAACGGAGCGTCACCTTCGCGCCATTCTTCGGGAGTGGATCGATCATTACAATCGGGGACGGCCACACGCGAGTCTGGGGCCCGGTATTCCCGAATGCCGCTTCGAGCATGGGACCGGCGGCTCAAGCGGTCATCGGTTGCCAGGCGGCTCTCGAGTCGCCTCAACGCCGATTCTCAGCGGCCTGCATCACGAATACCGTCTCGAGCGACGCGCAGCCTGAAATGCACGCGGTGAAGAATTTCTGCGGATCACGGGTAATCGCAATGAGGAATCGCGTGCGCCATCGTCCGCGGCTCGGCGGACTCCTCAACTTCTATCAGCGAGCTGCGTGACCGTCAGGTCCGCCGCGGAATGGAATAGTACGGGCCTGCGGATCAGCCGCGGCCTCTTCGAGGGCCGCTGTCCAGTCCACGCCAGCCGATTCGATCACCAAATAAGACATGCGCGGGTCGGCGGCGACATAACTCTCGCCGGCGGCGACGCTGGTGACATCGACAACGGTCTGCAGCGCCCGTCCGCTGATGGCGCTGTGCAGCGAAACCCGAAAGCGACCGGCGTCCATCGACGCTTCGTTCGAAGTTTTCCACCGAAGCCGCAGTGCCCCGGTTTCGACGACGAACGAACCGGTTTGCTGGCTGCCTCGCCCGGACCATTGTCCGAGCGGTCGCCATGCAGCTCGTGTGTCGCGATAATCGGCGGCTGATTCCGGATTCGCTGCCACGACGTGCGGGTCAGCCTGGCGACAGGCTATCCCGACGAGCACTGTGCACGCCAGTGCCGCGGCTAGCAAGATGCGCATGACCACGCCCGACGTCGTCACCGCGCCGGCTGCTCCACCACGCACCGCGCGCTTGAGCAGGTTACGCATGAGCGGAATGTTGTAGGCGTTGTGCTTCAGAGCCGCTGCGCCGCGTATTACCGCTTCGCCGGCAGCCATCGCAGTCTGTTCCGTTCGCTGCTTGCCCATGACTGCGCGATCCGCAGCCTCCACGCGCCACGGCGTGGCGGCCACGACGCCGACTACAATCCGCACGTCCGTCATCGAGCCCCCCGACATGCGCAGCGCCGACGCGACGTTGGCCAGCGGGAAGTCCCACAAGTGACGGTCACGCACCTTCTCGAAGCGGATACACCGACGGCCATGAACCGCGAGCACGCCATTCTTGGCGCTGAAACGATGTGTCGCCTACAGGTGGGCGGCCAGCGCATCAGAAATGGGGTGTCCCTCGAGTGCCATCAAAATGGCGTCAAGGCTGACCGGCGCACGTCGGTAAACCTCGTCGCCAAGCGCGTCCGAAAGCGCGTTCAGCACGGCGCAGGCTCCAGCCGCCACTGGTGGCTCGCCAATACCTCGGGCGCCCACCGGCGTCTCGGGGTCGGGTATGCCCAAGGCTTCCCACGACATCTTCTTGGGCACGTCGAGGATGGTCGGCGGGCGGTTCTGGTAGAAGCGTTTCGCCAGCGGAACGCCGTACTGCTGGTCGTATACCGTCTTCTGAGCCAGAGCGTGGCCCATGCCGAGAATGGAGCGGCCAAGCACCTGTCCCCCGAGCACGCGCGGGTGAATTACCGTTCCTACATCGGCGATAGCGGTGTAGTCCAACAAGTGGTACTGGCCAGTCTCGACATCCACTTCGACTTCGGCGAAGCCGACGACGAATGAGAAGGTGACGCCGTCGCGCGGGTAGTTATCGCGCGCGACACCCATCAGGCCCTGTCCTGCCAAGGCCGTGGCCGAGCGCATTGTGAAGGCATTGACGTCCTTCGGTAGTTCGTGGCCGTCATATCGCCCTCCGAGTTCGATCGCTCTCCGCGCAACCTCCCCAAGCGTCATACTGCGGCCGCCACCGGATACCCGCTCGCTGGCTAACTGATACGACTCTGGCCGTCCGCCAAGAGTCAAGGCCGCGATCGCCTTGATCTTCTGCACGGCATCTGAGGCTGCGGCGTGCGCCGCACGCGTCATGGCGTGTGTCGTCTGGCTACCGCCCGAGACACAGGTCCATGGCAGGTTATTTCCCGTGTTGCCCCAGTTGATGTTTACCTTCTCCCACGGGACACCGACGATCTCCGCGGCCACTCGGTGGACGTCTGAGAACGACTCGGTGCCGAGGTTGCCGATGCCCGACTGGACGTGCATGGTTCCGTCCGGCCTGATCACCAAGAGGCCGTCGAACCCGGTGGACCCTGCGTAGAACACGCTCACGGACACACCGGTGCCGCGAACCTTCGAACCACGCCGCTTGCCGCTGCGTGCCTTGCGGTTCTCCCACTCGAACGTTAGCGCACCGCGATCGAGCGCCTCGCGGATGAAGGCACTGGTGCAGTGGGCGCGCTCACCCCTCTGATTTGGCGGACCGAACGGCGCCTTGCCCGTTGGAATATTGATACGTCGAATGGCCACCTGGTCGAGACCGAGCTTGCGCGCCGCCTTCGACACGATCGGCTCCATGAGCATGATGCCCTGCAGTCCCCCCGGTTGGCTCTGGGCCCGTCGTGGCGGTGTGTTGGTGAGCACTGTCGTGGTTCGCGCTCGCATCGCCTGCGGCTGGTATAGCAGTGACACGATACCCGACGCCTGAGCGCCGTCGCCCTGTGGCTCGTAAGCACTGTTCTCGGCCACAACGAACATGTCCAGGGCCGTGATTCGGCCGTCGCGCGCGAAGCCGACCTTCACCCTTCCTTGAACCCCTGGCCGGATGCCGCCGATCGCTTGCTCCTCCTCGCGGCTGATGCGCATCATCACCGGAGCATTCGCTTTCTTCGCCAGCAACGCCGGAATGATGCACGTCACGGCGCCGGTCGCTTTGCTGCCGAAGCCGCCGCCGGTGTACTCGGAGACCAGCACGATGTCTTGGGTTTCCATGCGAAGCCAACGGGCGATGGAGGCAACCGTCTGCACTGCGCTTTGGGTGCCGGTGTGCATGTAGAGCTTCCCGTTCTGCCAGTACGCCATCGCCGAGCGCGGCTCCAGCGTTTGGTGATGGTTGTTGGAGGTCGCGAACGTTTCGTCAAGGACCAGCGCCGCGCTCTTGAAACCGGCGTCCAGATCGCCGAAGGACCATTCTTCCTGTGGCTTCCCCATCGGCAGCCGGCCCTCGGCGGCCTCCACGAAGTCAGCGTCGGTCCACTTCAAGTTCTGGACATCGAGCGGCGCGGGAGGCTGGCCCGGCTGCGCCGGCGTCCGGCCCCACACGTTGCCCTCTGAGCGCGCGTTCGGCCCATTCGGTCGCAGACTGGCGAGCGGGTCGACGACGAACGGCAGCGCTTCCAAATCGAGATGAATGGCTTCGATGGCGGCCGCCGCAGTCAGTTCGTCCACCGCAGCGATCGCGAGGATCGGTTCCCCCGCGTACACCGGCTCATTGGTAAGCGCACCCTCGAACTTGGGGTTCGCACGGATGGTCTGACCGAGATCCGTCACCGTATCGGCCGGCGCCGGCAAGTCGTCGGCGGTCAAGATGGCCTTAACGCCAGGGATGGCCATTGCCGCCGATGTATCGATGCTGCGCACGCGTGCGTGGGGCATTGGGCTGAGTAGGAGCCTCGCAAAGAGCATCCCCTCGGCGTGGAAGTCCTCCGCATATCTCGCCTTCCCAGTGACTTTGGCAACGAGATCAGGTGTCGCGTAGTCTTGACCAATAAGTCTAGTGGGTGCCATTACGCCCTCCGCGCCAGCCGACCAAAGGGGATGTTGCGGCGACATCACTGCGGCGAAACAGGTACGCGGAAGACGACACAACCGCACCGGTTGCAATGGCGCCCTTAACGAAATCGCGACGATTGACATTCATTCCGCTCGACGGCGATTTCCCTGCCCTTGACGCGTCGTGTTCGTCATCCGTACTGATTCCCTCATTGTGGCAACTCATGATGAGAGTAGCAAGATTTCTCCAAGCGAAGTACTCGTCCAAGAGCGACAAGGGGCTGTGAGTGCGATTCACAAATGTCCACAATCGTTGGATTTCTGCGCCATTTCAGATGTGCTGATCGTGCTAACCGGGTGGCTTGAACGCCGCGACCGGGAGCGATCGCGAAATGTTCCGCTCGTCGGCCGAGAAGCGGAACATTACGGGGCCTACTCGTCCTTTCGGAACCGCTGGAAGACACGCTGAGAGACTGGAGCATTCAATCTGGCTTCGGTGATGAGTGGCTTCGTCCAGAATTGGTCACAGGCTGGACCACCCGGCTATCGGAATGTCAATGCGGCCTCAGATCGAAGGCTGTTGTGCTCCGCAAAACTCAAGCCGCGATGAGTTCCAGCTGGTAGTGATGATGCAGGCCGCCGAGACGTGCGCTGGCAACGACGCGATGAGTGGCTGGCAAGCGATGTCCGGTCAGTGCCGTTTGGCGGGCTGGGTCGTCGGGAAGTCCAGGACCCAACGCGGAATGTGGTCGTTCACTGTTGTAATGGGACATCCACTCCGCCAACACCGACCGAACATGCTGTTCATTGAGCGGAATCAGCCAATCGAGACACTCGCGCCTGACCGTCCCAACGAAGCGTTCACAGTGCGCGTTCGCTTGCGGGGCACGTACCAGTGTTTTCAACACGTGTAGCGACATCGAACGAAGGGCCTCGTCCACGGCCGGTGCGAAGATGCCATCACGATCATGGACGATGAACCGGTAGACGGCTTGGTATATCCTGAGCGTCTCCGCGTGCCCGACTCCATCGAGGCTTATCGTGAAATGTCCATCGCCAATCTGATCGCGGCGGCGCTCGTCGTGTACTGATCGGTCGTCCGGACAGGACGTCACGCGTTACATCGCGCGACCGGCCTGAGCCTTGCGGGATCCGGTTGCTGCGGAGCACACGGGAGGTTGCGATGAGAGTCAACGCTTCCAGGATAGGCACCCTGATGGGTGTGGCTGCATCTGCCGTCGTCCTCTCAGCGGCTGGCCAGCGACCACCCGCGACCGGACCGTTCAACTCAGAACAGGCCGCAGCGGGTCTTGGGGCGTTTCAGGCGAACTGCGCGTTCTGTCACGGTGCAGATCTGTCCGGCGGGCCCTCGGCGCCGCCACTGGCCGGCCGCGTGTTCGCGGAGAGCTGGAGCAAGCGAACGACGCGCGATCTACTCGAGGCGATCCGAACCATGCCGCCCACGAGCCCCGACGTGCTTGGCGAGGAGACGCATGTCAACATCGCCGCCTACATCCTGCAGTCGAATGGCGTCACGCCCGGGTTTAGGCCCCTGACGGCAACGGCGACCGACGCGATCGACGCGCGCCCGACCAGTCGACCGAGTACGGCCGCAGCTCCTGATTTGCCAATGGGCGGGCCAGGCTGCAGCCCCAGCGCCGGAGCACCGCGCGGGGCGGCGGCAACGAGCGCCCGAGTGCGCTCGAAGAGCGATTGGCCGATCTACGGAGGGTCGGTGACGAACCAGCGGTACTCGACGCTGACGCAGATCACGGCGAGCAATGTCAAAGCGCTCGGCGGCGCGTGGATGACCCGGCTTCCCGGTCCGACCAACCAGACAGGGGTCACAATGTCGGACGGTCGGATATTCGTGGCGACGTTGAACTGCACGGTGACCGCGCTCGACGCGAAGACGGGCCAGATTCTGTGGGTATTTGAGCTTACGGAGCCACCCGCCAGACGAGGCGTGGCCGTGGGCGCCGATCTCGGCTTCGTGTTGGTGGCGGGCACCAGCGGAACGATCACCGCCATCAATATCGAGAGCGGGAGAGGTATGTGGACGCACACGCTGACGCCGGATCCCGCCCACGGAAAACCTGCGGTGATCACCTCGGCACCGAGCTATGCCAACGGTGTGCTACTCGTATCGATCTCGGGTGGCGATTTCGGACGGCGGGGCGGGATCAGTGCCCTCGATGCGAGAACCGGCAAGGAAATGTGGCGCTTCTATGCCATTCCCGGCCCGGGCGAACCAGGGTATGAAACATGGCCGGACAATGAGATGTGGCGGGCCGGCGGTGGTGCCGTCTGGAGCCCGGCCGCCGTCGATCCCGAGCTGGGACTGGTCTACATCGGCACGGGCAATGCGAACGGCGAGCCGAAGGGCCTCCTGGGGCAGCATCCGACGCAGCATCCGGGGCCGCACCCGTCACATGCGGGCGACCTGCGACCGGGCGACGCGCTGTTCAACGCATCGGTCGTGGCACTCGACTTCAAGACGGGCAAGCCTCGCTGGCACTTCCAGCTCGTACGTCATGACATCTGGGACATGGACGTGCCGACGCCCCCGGTGCTGTTTGACACGACCATTGGCGGACGACCTCGCAAAGCGATCGCCGTCATGCGCACCGACGGATACCTTTTTCTGTTCGATCGCGTCGATGGATCGCCGCTGCTGCCGATCGAAGAGCGCCCCGTCCCTCAGGATCCTTTTCAGGGGACGACGCCCACGCAGCCGTTTCCCGTCGGTGGCGATCAGGTGGTGCCGAATTGTATCGAGCGGTGGCTGATGCCGCCCGGGTTCAAGCCAGGGTGTTATTTCGTCCCCCTCAATGAACCGAACGTGATGGCGCCCTACATCGGGGCTCGCCAGGCGCCGATGGCCTACAGCCCGCAGACCGGGTATTTCTACGTGGCGGCGTCCGTCGACCCGTTCTGGGCGACGCGGTTCGGCATTTCGCATGAACCGGGTCAGAGGTCCTACGGGTTGATCACGGCGGTCGACTCCCGCACGAACAAGATTGTCTGGCAGCAGCGATCCCCGTATCCAAAAGCGCACCGCGGCGGCCTGCTGACTACGGCAGGGAACCTTGTGTTCCACGGAGAAGGGGACGGAAACGTCCAGGCCCGCGATGCCAGGACGGGGGAACTGCTGTGGCAGTTTCAGACTGGCTCCGCGGGCGCCGACGCGGGTCCCGCGATCAGCTACGAACTGGATGGCGAACAATACATCGCCTTTGCGCCGAGCGGCGGCGAGACAGATCGATCGACCGGGGAAATGGTCTGGGCATTTAAACTTGGCGGCCCGGTGCCGCCGCTCGATCCGCCACCGCCGCCACCCCTGGTCCGGACGTTCCGCGGGGTCGTTGTCGCGACGAGCACCATCACGATTGATTTCGGTGAGCGACAGAAGGACACCATTAGACCGCCAGGCCTGAAGGTAGACGATTACGAGACGTTCGAGCCACGGCGGGCGCGTGTGCGGGCGGGCACGCGGGTGACCTGGAAGAACACCGGAAACGAACCGCACACGATCAGCGTTCGTCAGCAGACATGGACGACCCGGGCGATCGCGCCTGGAGCGACCGGCTCGATCCAGTTCGATACGCCCGGCACGTACGTGTACACGTGCGAGAGTCATCCCTGGCAGCAGGGAGAAATTACGGTCGTGCAGTGAATGTGGACGGCGTGGACATCGACGGCCCTCGTAATGCGCCATGACTGGATCGACGGACGACGGCAAGTTCCATCGTCATAAATCGATCGCCCGCGATCTGTGTAGAGCTCTCCCTTCCGGAACGTTGCCCTTTTCTAGCCCTTTCAGTGCACCAAAGAGCGGCAAATGGCAGCAAGCGCCGGCACAAAGCGAAGGCCAAAGGTCGCCGCATTCTTCGAGTGATAGCGCGCGATCCGGCAACCGCAAGCAACGTGGCGCAAAGAGCGGCTAACGTTTCTTTTTCCGCCTGTTAACCGGAGGGTTGCTGGTTCGAATCCAGCCTGAGGAGCCAATCTCCAGTTTCGCTTCCCTTCGCAAACACGTCGAACGGCTTAACGTAGGTGGGAGAAAGACTTCCGCGATCGAACGTGGAGTTCGATACGAGCGTTTTGATTAAACGCGCCTGTTCGTGCGGATTTTACGCAACATACGTGCCTTTTATCGGCGGTGCTAGACTCGTGCGGGGTTTCCGGACCTATTCAGGAGTGCCTACCATGAGACAACGCCCGCTGTGGCTCGGCATCGTCGCAGTTGTTGTTAGTTTGGTTGTGTTCGGCACGAGCGCCTTCACCCAAGGACAAAAAGCTAGTTCGGCACTTAGTCCATCGCTCACTTGCGACATGCAGCAGTACAAGGCCATGACCGGCCTTGCGGCGGTTGTGCAAGGCAATTTGCTCACGGTGAACTGGGCGGGTAGTGACGGCTCTGACGTTCGCGCTCGATATGTCATCGACAACGGCCAGCCGGTTGTGCGTGATCTCGCTGTTCGCAAGATGGGCGGTCAGTGGGCTGTCCTGGGCGAACACCTGACACCCCAATACGACGTTGTCAGTGGCGTTAGGCGATTTTCGAGTCAGCAGGGGGAACCGCTCGAAGAACGCGGTTTGCTGACAGCGGAGCGCGCCGAGAAGGAAAAGTGGTATGCGTATCGCGACGCACCACTGTTACTGTCAGGAATGGCTCCGGCCGACGGCCGAGGTGGCCGAGGTGGCGGCGGGGGCGGTGACGGCGACGCACCGGCCGGCGGCGGCCGGGCCAGTCGCGGCGGAGCCGCTCGCTCCGCACCATCAGGACCGCCGTTCCCGTACACGTCTCCGAAACCGGAAGACATCAAGCGCGCCACCGCGACGTTCAACTCGACCTCTTGCAGTGTCAAGACCGACGGCGCGCGGATCGAAGTGCTCTTCAACGGTCTGTCGATGGGGATCTTCTCCGGCAATCTCCAGTTCACGGCTTACAGGGGCACAAACTTGCTTCGCATGGATGCGATTGCGCGGACCGACGAGCCATCGGTCGCCTACAAATACGACGCAGGCTTCAGCGGTTTCTCGATGGCGAACCTGTCACGTATCGCGTGGACTGACGTTGGAGGTCACGCCACCCAATATCAGTTTGGCGGTCTCAAGAACGAGAAGCCCATAACGGTCAAGGCGGCGAATCGCGTGATTGTTGCCGAGGGACGTGGCGGCTCGCTGGCGACGTTCCCCATGCCTCATTCGTACTTCTGGCCTCGTCAGACCGAGGTCAACCTCGGATATCTGTGGTACCGCAAGGACAGTGAGACGACCTTCAGCATGGGCATTCGACAAGCTGAACAGGAAGTTGACGAGCATGCCACAACGTTCGAACTCATCAACGCTCCGCCGGGGTCGATGCAATACATGGGCGCGTATTTCTACGCCAGCCCGGTGGGCGCCGAGGCCACGCGGCAGGCGGTGTTAGCGTTTACGCACAACGACACCTACAAACCAATTCCGGGCTACAAGACGATGGTCAATCATCTGCACCTTGGGATGACGTCTCGTCTGAAAGCGTCTTCCACCACTCTGGACGGCGAGATACGAGACATGGCCGCCGTCAAAGCCCTTGGCGTCAACATCGTGGGCGATTCTGAGTTCCACGGAGATCCGCTGCGTTCAGACTCAGGAGCCGGCCGGTTTCCCGATCAGGCGGACTACGGCACTGTGACGGCAAAACTCTCGGACAAGGACTTCCTAGTCACGCCATGGGAAGAACCGAGCGCCTATTTCGGAGGCCATTACAACATCTTCTGGCCGAAGGTCGTGCTGTGGTCAAAGACATGCCAGCCGAATCAGCCGTTCAGCGAGGTGGTCCCGAAATTGGGCAAGGCCTACCACGTAGGTAACGCCAATGAGATGCAGCAGCTACTGGACACTGAGGGTGGCTACTGGTACCACGCACACCCACGTACGAAGGGTACCGCCGGATATCCCGCCGTCATTTTCAACGAGGCGTATGTAAAGAACGATCGGTACCTCGGTGTAGCCTACAAAATGGGCATGGGTAGCGACTTGTCCGAAATCCGATCGTGCGAGTGGCGGTGCTTCGACACGATCGACACGATGAATAACATGATTACGGGCACTGGTCTGCGTCCGAAGCTGATCATCGCTGACATCGATTCGTATCAAAAGGGACCGGAGGATGATCTTTACCCGACGTTCCCCGTGACCTACCTCAAGCTGGATCGCGTGCCTGGTCCCACCGAGGACTGGAGTCCTATTCTTAAGTCGATGAGAGACGGCGCCATGTTCGTCACGACCGGCGAGATTCTCATCAGGAGTTATTCCGTCGACGGCACTGGAAGTCGACGAACGATTAATGCGGATCTCGAGTGGACCTTCCCGCTTGAATTCGTTGAGGTGACGTGGGGCGACGGGAAAAAGGTCGAGCGCCAGACGATCCGAACGACCGACCTCCCCCCGCACGGCAATAAGCGCTTCGCGATTCCAATCGACGCTACCGCCAAATCTTGGGTGAGATTCGCTGCCTACGATTCGGCGGGGAATGCCGCCTTCGCGCAGCCCCAGTGGTTCAACCCTGAGAATAAGTAGCGGCTCGTCGAATTCGTGAGGAGGGGCTCGTGTCTTCCCCGCATGACGCTCCTCCTCACGCCGAGTGCTGACGCGGTGCGGCGCGCTTGGCACTACGGCGGCGATTCGCTGCCGTAATAGGCAGGCCGATTCGGATCCTCGAAACAGGCCGATTTACGCGGCTTCGCGGATCAACCAGGGTCGAAAATCTCCCGATCATGCCGGGCTGCTCGATGGAGCTGGGAGACGT
>JADMIO011852078.1_pt1 | contig 14280 bp, 10 predicted proteins | sample 8958161 | NCBI WGS metagenome assembly JADMIO01 (sample SAMN16585339, study PRJNA669376) | soil metagenome | isolation source: Crop rotation soil | place: USA: Cullars Rotation, Alabama | collected 2011 | reverse complement strand
CTTTCCCAAGGTGCGACCGCGCAGGCCGTTCTCAAGGTTGTCGCCGGAGAGGTCCAGGACGGGCGCGAAGTTGATGTTGAAGCCCATGAGCCGCAGGGCTCGGGCCGAGAGCGCGCCGAATTTTTGTGCCAGGTCGGACGAGCCCGCGTCGCGCACGGCTTTGGCCGAAGGCATCGGCTCGCAAATCTCACGGAAGCGGTCAACGAGGCCGCCCTCCTGGTCCACGCCGATGAGGACGGGGTGGTCTACCGAGTCGCGTATCTGCGCGTTGAGGAGCGCGACCTGCTCGGGCGACTCCACGTTGCGCCCGAAGAGGACGACGCCGCCCGGCTGCACCTCGCCCAGCAGCGCGCGCGTGCGCGCCGTCAGCCGCGTGCCCGCGAGCCCCACGAAGAGGACGCGCCCGGCCTTGCGCTTGATTGACTCCCTGCCTTGTGCTCGCTTCGTCTCGTCCAAAATTTTTCCCGCTTCCCGGCCAGACAACTCGACGCGCAGAGACGCCCCTGCTCGTTCCGAGCGGAGCTTGCGCGCAGGTTAGGGAGAGATTGCTAGCCGTGAGCTTAGCGAGTTGGAGGCGGGTTAGCAAGGCCGCGCGCAAAAAGGTAAAATCCTGGGCGTGGAAAAGCAGGACTTACAGGCCGCGGCCGTTTCGTCGCGCATCAAGGAGCAGGCCCTCCGCTTAGGGTTCGACAAGGTGGGCATCGTCCGCGCCGAGCCGCTGGAGCGCGAGCGCGAGCGGCTCGACGAGTGGCTCGCTCGCGGCTTCCACGGCGAGATGAGCTGGATGGCGCGCGACCCAGACAAGCGCACGGACCCGCGTCTGCTGCTGCCGGGCGCGCGCTCGGTCGTCGTCGTCGCCCTCAACTACTACACGCCGCACGCCCACGCGGACGACCCCGCGACGGGCAAAGTCTCGCGCTACAGTTGGGGCGACGATTATCACGACGTGGTCGGGGAGAAGCTGAAGCAACTGCTCGCCTGGGTCAAGGAAAATTGGCCCACGGCCCGTGGCAAGGTCTGCGTTGACATTCAGCCCGTTATGGATAAGGCCTGGGCCGCGCGCGCGGGCCTCGGCTGGATAGGCAAGCACACGAACCTCATCACGCGCGAGTACGGCTCCTGGGTCTTCCTGGGCGAGCTGGTGCTCGACCTCGAACTGGAATACGACGCGGAACCTTCGGAAGACCATTGCGGGAGCTGCACGCTCTGCCTGGACGCGTGCCCGACCCAGGCCATCACGGAGCCTTACGTCGTTGACTCCAACAAGTGCATCTCTTACGCGACGATTGAGCTGCGCGGCGAGCGGCTGCCAGAGGAAGTGGCACAGAATCTGGACGGCTGGCTCTACGGCTGCGACGTCTGCCAGGACGTGTGTCCCTGGAACCGCTTCGAGCAGCCGACCCTTGAGCCGCGCTTCTCTCCGCGCGCGGGGCTGGTCAACGCGCCGCTCTCGGACATCCTCGCGCTGACGCACGAAACTTACGCCGCGCGCTTCCGCAACAGCGCCATCAAGCGCGCCAAGCTCTCCGGCCTCCAGCGCAACGCCCGCGCGCTGCTCGCGGCCGAAGATCACGAATAAGGAAGAATGACCATGCGGATTCTAATCGTCGGCGGCACGGGCTTCATAGGCCCGCACGTCGTCAGGCGTCTGGCAGAAATGGGCCACGACGTGACCGTCTTTCATCGCGGCGAGACGCGCGCCGCGCTGCCCGGCGGCGTCCGTGAGATTCACGGCGACCGCCGCGAGCTGCCGTCATTCGCCGCGAAGTTCCGTGCGGCGGCCCCGGACGTGGTGCTGCACATGATCGCCTACACGGAAGAGGACGCGCGCGCGCTCGTCAACCTCTTCAAAGGGATCGCGCGCCGCGCCGTCGTCCTCAGCAGCGCGGACGTTTACGCGGCGTACGGCCGCCTGCTGCGCCTGGAATCAGGCGCGTCGGCCGCGCACCCTCTCGCGGAGGACGCGCCCGTGCGCGCGAACCTTTACCCGTACCGCGCGCGGGCCGAAGGGCCGGACGATTTCAAGTATGACTACGAGAAGATTCTGGTCGAGCGCGTGGTGATGAACGGCGACGGGCTGCCCGGCACTGTCCTGCGGCTCCCCGCGGTTTATGGTCCAGGCGACAGGCAGCACAGGCTCTTAGGCTACGTGAAAAGGATGGACGACGGCCGCCCCTTCATCATGCTCGGCGAGGCGCAGGCGCGCTGGAGCTGGACGCGCGGCTACGTCTCGAACGTCGCGGATGCCATCGCGCTCGCCGTGACGAACGAGAGCGCCGCGGGGCGCATCTACAACGTGGGCGAAGCGGACGCCCTCGACGAAAGCGAGTGGGTTCACGCGCTGGGCCGCGCCGCAGGCTGGGACGGCCGAGTCGTCATCGTGCCCGAAGATTCGTTGCCCGCGCACATCGCCTCGCCCGTCGATTATGACCATCACCTCGCCACGGACACGGGCCGGATACGCGCCGAGCTGGGCTACAGCGAGCGCGTCCCGCGCGAAGAAGCGTTGCGGCGGGCAATCGAGTGGGAACGCGCCAACCCGCCAGCCGAGTCAGGCTCTTTAGAGGCTGAGTACGCGGCCGAAGACGCCGCCCTGGAGGCTTGGAACACTCGTTGAGGCAGCGTATGATTGAAGTCGGACGATAACCCTTAGAGCCTCGCGCGCGTGTGAAAGAAGAGAAGTGACCGCTTTGCTCAAAGATTCCTACGGACGGCGGATACGCGACCTGCGCGTGTCTTTGACGGATCGCTGCAATTTCCGCTGCTTCTACTGCCTGCCGCACGGCGAGCCGCCAATTGCGCCGAAGTCTGAGATGCTGAGTTACGAGGAGATCGAGTACGTCTCGGACATCTTCGTCGCGCTCGGCATCGAGAAAATCCGCTTGACGGGCGGCGAGCCGATGATGCGCCGCGACATAGAGACCATCATCGGCAAGCTCGCTCGTCTCAAGCCGCGCCTGCATGATCTGGCGCTGACGACCAACGGCTACTTCCTGCCGGGCCGCGCCAGCGCCTTGAAGGAAGCGGGCCTGGACCGCGTCACCATCAGCCTGGACAGCCTGAAGCGCGACGTGTTCCGCAGGATGACGGGCGTGGACGTGCTCGACCGCGTGCTCGAAGGCATAGAGGCTGCCCGCAGCGCGGGCCTCACGCCCATCAAGGTCAACGCCGTCATCGTCCGCGGCCACAACGACGCGGAGGTCGCGGACTTTGCCGCCTTCGCCCGCGAGTATGACATCAGCATGCGCTTCATAGAGTTCATGCCGCTCGACTCGGGCCACGAGTGGTCGCGCGCGGACGTGGTCTCGGGGCGCGAGATGCGAAAGCTGATAGAGGAACGGTTCCCTCTCGTGCCCTTGAGAGTCGAGCGCGGCTCGGAGACCTCCGCGCGCTACCGCTTCGCGGACGGCGCGCCCGGCGAGGTCGGCATCATCGCGCCCGTCACAGAGCCCTTCTGCGGGGCCTGCTCGCGCATCCGCCTCACCGCCGACGGCCAGCTCAGGACGTGCCTCTTCTCCACGGTCGAGCACAGCCTCCGCGACGTCGTCCGCCGCAATGCCTCGCGCGTCGAAATCGCGGACTACATCGAATCAGTCGTGATGAAGAAAGAGCCCCGCCACTACATCAACGACCCGGAATTTACGCAGCCCGCGCGGACGATGAGTTTTATCGGCGGGTAACAGAATGAGGAGGAGTGACCTGTTCATGGAGACGAATGAGAGAGAAGTGGCGACGCTGGCGGGCGGGTGTTTCTGGTGTTTGGAGGCCGTGTTCGACGACTTGCGCGGCGTCGAGTCTGTGGAGTCTGGCTACATGGGGGGCGAGGTGGCGAACCCGACCTACAGGCAGGTGTGCTCGGGGACGACGGGGCACGCTTTCCCCGCGAGGTGCTGGAGGTCTTCTTCGCCATCCACGACCCGACGACGCTGAACAGGCAGGGCGCGGACGTGGGCACGCAGTACCGCTCGGCCATCTTCTACCACTCGCCTGCGCAGAAGGAGACGGCCGAACGACTGATTGCCGAGTTGAACGCGGAGCAGGTCTGGGACGCGCCCATCGTGACGGAGGTCACGCCCGCGGGCGAGTTCTACGTGGCGGAGGATTATCACCAGGAGTATTACGCGCAGAATTCGTCGCAGCCCTACTGCCGCGCCGTCGTCGCGCCTAAGGTCGCCAAGTTCCGCCAGAAATTTTTGGACAAGCTGAAAAGTAGAAGTCAGGCGAGCGCCTGACGCGCGCCCGAAGTTTGTAGTAAACTTCCAGCTCAAGACGAAAAGTTTTCGGGGGAGCCCAGGTCGTAGAGTCCGGGCTGAGAGTCACAAACGCTGTGAGACCCCTTGAACCTGATGCGGTTAGTACCGCCGAAGGGAGAAACACGAGAAAGACCGTTCGCAGTCCCTTCATGCCGGCTGGAGCGGTCTTTCCTTTTGGCCCAGAAACGGGCCGGAAAGTTCTGGGTAGTGATGAGCCAGACAGTTAGTGAGAAGCAGAGCGACGAAGTCAGGCTGCCGAACTCGCGCAAGGTCTACGTCGAGAGCCCGCGCGTAAATGGCGTGCGCGTGCCGCTGCGCGAGGTCACGCAGCACGCGACCAAGACTTTTGACGGGCGGACGGAAGAGAACCCGCCCGTGCGCGTCTACGACACGAGCGGGCCGTGGGGCGACCCCCTTGTGCGCTGCGACGTGCGCGACGGGCTCTCTGCTTTGCGCCGCGAGTGGATAGTGGGGCGCGGCGACGTTGAAGAGTACGAGGGGCGCAGCGTGAAGCCAGAGGATAACGGCTACCTGACGGCAGGGGCCGAGGAGTACGCGCGCGGGCGCGAGAAGGGGAAGCTCGAAGAGTTCCCGGGCCTGCGCCGCCAGCCCTTGCGCGCCCGAACGGGAAGGCGCGTGACGCAGATGCACTACGCGCGGCGCGGTATCGTCACGCCCGAGATGGAGTTCGTCGCCATCCGCGAGAACCTGGGGCGCGAGGCCGCGCTCGACACGCTCGGCGACCGCGACCGCGATTCCCTGCTCCACCAGCACAGGGGCGAGAGCTTCGGGGCCTCGATTCCGAAGTTCGTGACCGCGGAGTTCGTGCGCGACGAGGTGGCCCGCGGACGCGCCATCATCCCCGCGAACATCAACCACCCCGAGAGCGAGCCAATGATCATCGGCCGCAACTTCCTCGTCAAGATTAACGCCAACATCGGCAACAGCGCGGTCGCCTCCTCCATCGAGGAGGAGGTCGAGAAGATGCGCTGGGCGACGCGCTGGGGCGCGGACACCGTGATGGACTTGTCCACGGGCAAGAACATCCACGCCACGCGCGAGTGGATTCTGCGGAACTCGCCTGTGCCCATAGGGACTGTGCCAATTTACCAGGCGCTCGAAAAGGTCGGGGGCAAGGCCGAAGAGCTGACCTGGGAGATTTACCGCGACACGCTCGTCGAGCAGGCCGAGCAGGGCGTGGACTACTTCACGATTCACGCGGGCGTGCGCCTCCCCTTCATCCCCTTGACGGCCAGGCGCACGACGGGCATCGTCTCGCGCGGCGGCTCTATCATGGCGAAGTGGTGTCTGGCGCACCACCTGGAGAGCTTCCTCTACACGCGCTTCCGCGAAATCTGCGAGATCATGGCGGCCTACGACGTGTCGTTTAGCTTGGGCGACGGCCTGCGGCCCGGCTCGATTGCCGACGCCAACGACGAGGCGCAGTTCGCCGAACTCGAAACGCTCGGCGAGTTGACGAAGGTCGCGTGGGAGTACGACTGCCAGGTGATGATTGAGGGGCCGGGCCACGTCCCCATGCACCTGGTGAAAGAGAATGTGGACCGCCAGCTCGAAACCTGCGGCGAGGCCCCGTTCTACACGCTCGGGCCGCTCGTGACGGACGTCGCGCCCGGCTACGACCACATCACGTCTGCGATTGGCGCGGCGATGATCGGCTGGTTCGGCACGGCCATGCTCTGCTACGTCACGCCGAAAGAGCACCTGGGCCTGCCGAACAAGAAGGACGTCAAGGACGGCGTCATCACCTACAAGCTCGCGGCGCACGCGGCCGACTTGGCGAAGGGTCATCCTGGCGCGCAGCTCCACGACAACGCGCTCTCGAAGGCGCGCTTCGAGTTCCGCTGGGAGGACCAATTCAACCTCGCGCTCGACCCGGAGGTCGCGCGCGAGTACCACGACGAGACGCTCCCGCAGGAGGGGGCCAAGCTCGCGCACTTCTGCTCGATGTGCGGCCCGCACTTCTGCTCCATGAAGATCACGCAGGACGTGCGCGAGTACGCCGCCCGCAAAGAACTGGACGAGGAGGCCGCGCTTCGTGAGGGCATGAAAGAGAAGGCCGCCGAATTCGTCGCCTCAGGCGCGGAACTCTACCAGGGCGACCTGCCCCAGGGCGCGACGCGCGAGCATTGACGGCTGTGGGCGGAGTGAGAGTTCTGGCCCAAAAAGTGAAGCCGCGCGGAAGTCGGCCGACTTCCGCGCGGCTTCGTGTGTAGGGTTGGAACCGCGCGGGCTCAGTTCGCGGGTTGGGTGGCCGCCTGCGGCTGTTGCTGCTGCTGGCGGTAGGCGTCGAAGTCGTCCCAGACGCGCTGAATCGTGCGCAGCTCGAAATACTTGCGGGCGGGGTCGGTCGGGTGCTCCTCGGAGTAGATTTTTAGTTGCAGGGTGCGGCAGCGGCCGGGCTCGAAGACTTCCATCGGGTAGCTGTAAATCCCCGCGTAGGTGTAGCGGTTTTTGACCTTGAAGTAGTCCTGCATGGGGACGACGATCTCGGACTTGCCGCGCTGGATGGGCGTGACGACCTGGTCGCCGCAGAGCAGCTCCATCTCGTAAAAGTCCGCCTTGAACTTGAAGTTGAGCGGGGTGAACATGCCCGTCATGCTCCCCACGGCGAGACTCATGAAGAGAGACTTGCCCGTCGCCTTGACTTCGGGGAAGGCCAGAATCTGCACGACGGGCGAGAGCGTGCCGACGTACTCGGACCAGTTGCGCAGCGTCCTGTACTTGTCCACGGTGCCCTGGATGGCCCCGGGGTTGTCGTTCCTCTTGTCGCGGTCGCGCGCCGCCTCCAGCCTGTCCTTCTCCGAGAAGTAGAAGCGGACGACGGGCGTCAGAATCGCCACGTCGTAGTCGCCGACTTCGGCCTTGTAGGGCTTGGTTTCGAACTTCTTAACGTCCATCCTGGTCTTGATGGCTTCGACGGGGAAGGGGTCTTCGGGCAGCGTCGGCAGCAGCGCCTCGGGCGGGGCGGGCTTGTCCTTGAGCGCAGCCTGCGCCTTCTCCAACAACTCGTGCGCCTCTTCGATGCGGACGATGCCCGAGACGCCCGGCCCGGCCTCGGCCTGCACGGCGAAAGTGGTGATGCCAACGACCTCGCCCGACATGTTGAAGAGCGGGCCGCCTGAGTTGCCAGGGTTGATGTTGACGTCCGAGAGGATGGCGCGCTTCTCGACCTTGCTGACGACGCCAGTGGTCAGGATTTTGTCCTGGCTCAAGGGGCTGCCGATGGCGAAGATGCGCTCGCCCTCGATGATGCCCAGCTCGGGCTCGGCGCTCGGGTCCGCCAGCTTCAGCACCTTGCAGGACTGGCAGGCGGCGAGGTTGGCCCAGAGCACGGCCACGTCCTTCTCGGGGTCTTCGGCCAGGATGACGGCCTGCACCTTGTGTTTGGGATCGAACTGGACGCGAACCTCTTTGGACTGGCTGACGACGTGCTGGTTCGTCAGAATCAGCCCGCGCTGGTCAACGACGAAGCCCGTGCCGTGGCCCAGCTCGCCCTCGATTGTGACGACGCCGTCGCGCAGCTCGCGGAACAGCTCGGCCTCCTCCGCGAAGGCGCGCTTGCGCTCGCGTCCGCTGGCCTGCTTCACGTTCGCGTTGTCCGTGCTCAGCTCGACGACCGCCTCCTTGCCGTCCTCGACTTTGAGTTTGACCTCCCACTCGTAAGCCTTGCCCTCGAAGATGATGGCCTTCTCGGACTTGACGACGTAGTCGCCGGGCAGTAATGAGGCAGAGGTCGTGCCGTCGAAGTTCGTGACGAGCGGGATGGAGGCCGCGGGCGCGCTGTCCGCAGCGTCCAGCTTCTGCACGACGAGCGTGAACTTAGGCACGGGCTTGACGTTGAGGTCTTTGTCAACGAGCGCGACTTTGAAAGAGACTTTGACTGCACCCTGGCTCTGCGCGAGCGCGCCCGCGTGAAGGGAGATGAGGAGGAGCACGGCCAGCAGGCCAGCGCACACTCTTGGTGCGTGGGGGAACTTCATCTTAATTCTCCTTAGGTTAATGAGACGCGCGGGGCCGAGTCGGGTCGTGGGTTTCGGTCATGCTGCCGAGCGCGCAGGCAGTCTATGAGAAAGCGGCGCGGAAATGCAAGCGGGGTGGGACACTTTCCTTAAGTGTCCCACCCCGCTTGAAGTGAATTGACTGGCGGCTCGGTCTACTCAGGCCCGCGCAAGGAGGACTCCTGCAACTGCGGGTCGCGCGGGTTGAAGGGCGTGGCGATGAACTTCTTGGCCGCCGCCTGCGCGCCGTCGTAGTTGATGCCCGTCTGCACGGCCTTGTTGTACTCGTTGACGGCCTGAGCCCGCATCCCGCGCGCGTCGTAGGCGTTGCCACGCCTAATCCGCGCCCAGGCTTCAATCCAACTGGGCCTGAGGTTGCCGTTCAGGGCCGAGTCGAAGGCGTCCAGAGCGAGCTGCCAGTTGCGCTGCTCAAGGTAGAGCAGGCCGAGGTTGTAGTAGACCCAGGAGTTCGAGCGGTCGAGCTTGAGCGCGGCCTCCAATTGCTGCTGCGCTTCCGCGTACTGCCCCTCGCGCATCTGCTCTATGCCGCGGCGCGCGACGACCGCGACCTTCAGGTCGTCGGACATGCGCAGGATTCGATTGTTGGGGTCAACCACGATCTCTATAGGCTGGCCCGCGCTCTCGAAGTCGAAGTCCTCGCTCTTCTGCGTCATGTCGAGCGTGATGGTCGGGTTGTCGCCGCCCTCGGAGCGGAGCATCAGCTCCAGCGGCATGTTCAGGTTCTCGATGTTCTGCTTGATAGTGCCGCGCGTGCGGAACTTGCCCGTGCGCGTGCGGATGATCTGGTAGTCGTAAGTGAACTCGGGCACGCCTGTGCCTTCGACCCACTGGGCGAAGAAGAAGCGCATGTTCTGGTCGGCAATCTTCGAGGTCAACTTCTCGAAGTCGTCAATCGAGGCGTTCTTGTTGCGGTACTGTTCGAGGAAGTCGCGCAAGAGCTGTCTGAACTTCTCCTTGCCAATCGCCTCGCGCAGCATGCGGAAGACCATCGCGCCCTTGTAGAAGACGATTGACTGGTAGGCGGCCGACTGGTCGTCCAGAGCCGAAGGCGCGCGCGCAATCGAGGCCGTCTGCTCGAAGGTGAGTGCCCGCTCCTGCATGTCGCGCTGGGCGTTGTCGAGCGCGCCGCCAGAAAGAGTTGATTCGCGCAGGGCGAAGGCGCTCCACTCCGCGAGGCCCTGCGAAATCCAGGCGTCGTCAAAGGACTTCAGGCCCACGGTCTGGCCCCACCACTGGAAGGCGACCTCGCGCTGCAATCTTTCTTCGGGCACGGGCCGCGACGGGTCGAAGAGTTTGGAGGCCAGGAAGACCATCCCCAAACCGCTGTAAGTGTCCAGGCTCTCGTCGTCAATCTGCGCGACCACGAGGCGCGTGCCGAAGGCGGGCTGGCCGTACTCTTTGGTGTAGAACTGCAAGGCCGTTCCCATCATCTCCGCGTAACGCTCGATGCGGCTCTCGCTGCCCACTTTCGCGTAGAACTGTATGTCGTAGTTGCCGAACTTGAGCGCCTTGGTGATGTACTGCCCGGCGACGAAATTGCCGGGGAGCACGGGCTGCTTGTGGACGAAGCGGTAGCGGGTGTTGCCGTCCTTGCCTGTGACGGGCGCGACAGGTTCGTCCGAAGTCCCCGCGACGTGCAGGCCCGTTGGCACAATAATCGTGATGTCGGAAGTGGCGCGGTCGGCGGCGTAGTCGTGGAAGGGGAACCAGCGCGCGGCGTACATCAGGTACGAGCCTTCAGTGCCGACGTAGGCGAGGCGCTTGGTGGCGAGCGGGCCGCCCTCGGGCGTTTGCAACCCGCCGGACCAGCGGAAGCGTAAGGTGACGGGCGTGCCCGCGGGCGCGACCTGGCCGAGGTCTATGCGGACGTTCGGGCCGATTGAAGAGTCCGCGCCCGCCGCGTCCTGGACGAAGGTCACGGCCTTGCCGTTCATCTCGACCGCCTCGACCTTGAGCGAGCCGTTGAGTTCAAAAATCACGGAGCGCGTGGCGTCCTGGGGCGTGAAAGCCACGTCGGCCGCGGCACGCAGGGTGTGCTGGTCCGGGATGAGCTGCGCCTCGATGCGGTAGTTGGTCACGTCGAAGCGGGCGCGGCCCGGAGCCTGCTGCGCCTCGGCGGGCAGGTAGGCCGCCAGGCAGAGGAGTGAGAGCGCCGTGAGCGCCCGTAGCGCGCGGAAAGCTGTTTTCGTCATAACCTGGAATCCGTAGGAAACAAATTTTCGTTAAATTACGTTAATTATACACGCCGTTCGCCGGTCGGCGAGAGAATTCGAGGGGAGAGACTCTCGTCCTCCGCTAAATCATCCCGAAAATCCACGAGCGCCGCCCTGGTTACAATGGTGAACAGTGCGCGAGACCGAGCGAGAAGGATTGTCTATCTTCCTGTGCGGTCGGGTTTTTGATGTCGCAGGCGGCCCGGCGGTTGGCTGTTCCGCGCGGGCCCGCTTGACGGAGCCCACGCGCGGCCTTTAGAGTCGAGTGTTCAAGACCACGACCGGCCTTTCTCCGGCGAACCCTTGGCACAATTCCCCCTGAAACGGTCTGGACAGGTCTCCCCGTCCTCAAGTAAGTGCGCGTTATGCGTTATGAATCCCTGGAATTTATTTGACTCTTGTGAGCAACAAGTAAGGAGCTAGTTTTATGAGACCAAAGCAGCAGTTATTCGTCGGCCTCCTGGTGGCCTGCGCGCTTCTGGCGCAGACGGTCGGCCTGGCCTCGCCCGCCGCCAAGTCACGGGGCGTCCAGGTGGCCTACAAGGAGACCAAGCTGAAGAACGGCCTGCGCGTCATCACGGTGGAAGACCACTCGGCCCCCGTCATCGCGCTCGCCATCACCTACAACGTCGGCTCGCGCGACGAGCGCAAGGGCCGCACGGGCTTTGCCCACCTCTTCGAGCACATGATGTTCAAGGGCAGCGAGAACGTCGGCACGGGCGAGCACTTCTACCTCGTCTTCAACAATGGCGGGAACATGAACGGGACGACCAACGAGGACCGCACCAACTACTTCGAGGCGCTCCCCGCCAACCAGCTCGACCTCGCCATCTTCCTCGAAGCAGACCGCATGAAGAGCCTTGTCATCTCGAAAGAGAACCTCGACAACCAGCGCAACGCCGTGCAGGAGGAGCGCCGCCTGGGCGTTGACAACCAGCCCTACGGCAAGAGCGAGGAGGTCATGCAGGAGACCGTCTACGACAACTTCGCTTACAAGCACACGACGATAGGCTCTATGGAGGATTTGAACGCCGCGAGCGTCGAGGACGTCTCCTCCTTCTTCAAGATGTACTACGCGCCGAACAACGCCGTGCTGACGCTCGTCGGCGACTTCAAGACCGAAGACGCGCTCAAGAAGATTAGAGCGAGTTTCGAGCCCATCCCGAGCCAGCCGACCCCGCCCACGGTGGACATGACCGAGCCCGAGCAGAAGGCCGAGCGGCGCGCCACGGTCGAGGACGCGCTCGCGCGGCTCCCGCAGGTGGACATCGCGTTCAAGGCCGTGCCCGGCAACACGCCAGAGTTCTACGCGCTGCAAGTTCTGTCCGCCTCGCTCCAGAGCGGGCAGAGTTCCCGCCTCTACCAGACGCTCGTCAAGGATAAGCAGCTCGCCACCAACGTGGGCGGCTTCATGGACGAGAAGCGCGGCGTCGGCGCGCTCTACATCTCGGCCACGATCAAGCAAGGCGTCAAGCCCGCGGACGTGGAGGCGGCCATCTACGCGGAGATCGAGCGGCTCAAGAAGGAGGGCATCGCCGACTGGGAGTTGCAGAAGGCCAAGAACAACACGCGCCGCAACTTCATCAACTCGATGCAGAGTTCGCTCTCGCGCGCCGTCCAGATGGGCATCTACACGGTCTACTACAACGACCCGAACCTGATTAACACCAGGCTCGACAAGGTCGAGGCCGTGACCAAAGCGGACGTCGCCCGCGTGGCGGACAAGTATCTGACGGCTGCGAACCGCACTGTCGTCGTCACCATGCCCAAGAGTCAGGGCGCGGCCACGGCCGCCGGGCAGTAAAGGAGAACTATACCCATGAGCAATTTTACGAAGTTGAAAACGAAGCTCGCGCCCCTCGCGCTCGCCGTCGCGGCGCTCGTCGTCGCGCCCGCCGCGCAGGCGCAGCAGCCGCAAAGTGGGCCAGCGGGCCAGAGCGTCAAGGGCGCGGAGATTAAAGGCAAGGCTCCCGTCAGTCGAGAGATTCTCAAGGTCAACTTGCCGAAGGCGCAGGAGGCGACGCTCTCGAACGGCCTGCGCGTCGTCCTGCTTGAGAACCACAGGGTTCCGACCTTCACGATGCAGATGGTCTTTTTGAGCGGCGGGCTCTCGGACCCCGCCGACCAGCACGGATTGGCACAATTCACGGCCGCCCTGCTGCGCGAAGGGACCGCGACGCGCACGAGCAAGGACATCAGCGAGCAGATTGACACGCTCGGCGCGACGCTCACGGCCAACGCGGGCCTCTCCTCTTTCACGACCAACGTTACGAGCGCGGGCCTCGTCGAGAACCTGGACGAGACGCTCGCCATCTTCGCGGACGTGATCCGCAACCCGAAGTTCCCGGCCGAGGAGGTCGAGAAGTTCAAGGCGCGGCTCGTCCAGCAGATACAGTTCCAGCGCTCCATCCCGCAGTTCCTCGCCGCCGAGCGCTTCCAGCGCGCCATCTACGGCGAGCACCCCGCGGGGCTCATCGTGCCGCCCGTCGAGGCCATCAAGCGCACGACCTCCGCCGACCTGGCGAAATTCCACTCGACCTACTACCGGCCGAACAACGCCATGCTCGCCATCGTCGGCGACGTGACGTTGAAGGAGATCATGCCGAAGCTCGAAAAGGCTTTCGGCGACTGGCAGAAGGGCGAAGTGCCGCAGACCACGATCCCGGCCGCGCCCGAGCAGGGCGCGATGAAGATTCAGTTGATCGACCGGCCCGGCTCCGTCCAGACCGTGCTCCAACTCGGCAATCTCGGCATCGAGCGCACCAACGAAGACTACTTCGCCGTGCTCGTCATGAACCAAATCCTGGGCGCAGGCCCGGCCTCGCGCCTCTTCCTGAACCTGCGCGAGGACAAGGGCTACACCTACGGCGCGTACAGCAACTTCGGCGGCTCGAAGTTCCGCGGGACGGTCGTCTCCAGCTCGGAGGTGAGGACGGATGTGACCGCGGGCGCGATGGAGCAGTTCATGTACGAGCTGAAGCGGCTGCGCGACGAGAAGGTCAGCCCGGTGGAGCTGGAGAACGCCAAGCGCGCCATCATCGGCGGCTTCGCCCTCTCGCTGGAGCAGCCGAACTCGCTCCTTCAGAACATCGTCACGCAGAAGCTCTACGACCTGCCCGCGAACTACTGGGACACGTACCCGCAGATGGTCTCGAACATCACGGCGGACGACGTGCAGCGCGCGGCGCAGAAATACGTCAACCTCTCGAACCTACAGATCGTCGCCGTCGGTGACGCCTCGAAGGCCCGCGAGATTCTGGCGAAGTACGGCCCCGTCGAAGTCTTCGACGCCGAAGGCCAGCCCGTGACCAGCGTCCCCGGCGAGAAGAAGCCGACGCCGTAAGAAAGCAGAAGGAAAAAGGTAAAAGGCAAAAGGGAAGAGCGGCGGTGGAGTGCTTGAACTCCGCCGCCGCTCTTCTGATTATTGGCCGGGCGGCTTCTCTTCGGCGGGTTTCCGTTCCGTCTCTTCTGTCTTTGGCGGCTCGTTCGCGGGCGGCCTGGCCTCGCCCTGCGGCGGTCCCGTGGAGAGAGACGGGGCGGGGCCGATCATCGCGTCCAAGCCTTCGAGCGAGCCGTGAACTTTGCGGTAGAGTCCCTCTATGACGGCGCGCTGCACGGGGCTCGGGGCCGCGGGGTTGTAAGCTTTGAGGTAGGCGGCGAGCGCGTCCGGGCGGTTGCCAGTGGCTTCGAGCGCCGCGCCCATGTGCCATTGCACTGTGCGCCACCACGCGCTCTGCTCGGGCAGCACGCTCAGGGCGCGCTTGGCGTTCTCCA
>JADMIO011006445.1_pt1 | contig 14281 bp, 16 predicted proteins | sample 8958161 | NCBI WGS metagenome assembly JADMIO01 (sample SAMN16585339, study PRJNA669376) | soil metagenome | isolation source: Crop rotation soil | place: USA: Cullars Rotation, Alabama | collected 2011 | reverse complement strand
CCGCCGATCCCGAGCCCAGCGGACCAGCCACCCTTGGTGGCACTCTCCACATCACCTAGTCATGGGGGAACCGGTGCAGACGTTCGACGAGGCGTTCCTCACGCTGCACCACGCCGCCTACCGGGCGTCGTACAAGCTGCTCGGCGACCGCGCCGAGGCCGAGGACATCGCGCAGGAGTCGCTCGCGCGGGCGCTGGTGCGCTGGCGCAAGGTCGAGCCCTACGCCGTCCCGTGGGTGTCGCGGGTCGCGGCCAACCTCAGCATCGACCGGGCGAGGAAGGACCGCCGGACCAGCTCGTCCGCCGCGGAGCAGGGCCGGCCAGACCCTGACGCCGCGGAGCGGCTCGACCTGGTCAAGGCCCTTCGCGCGCTGCCGCGCCGGCAGCGCGACGTCGTCGTGCTGCGCTACCTGATGGACCAGTCGGAGGAGTCGGTCGCGGGGGTCTTGGGGGTCTCCGTCGGCTCGGTGAAGACGCACGCGTCGCGGGGCCTCGCGGCCCTGCGGCTCGCCCTCGGAGAGGCGGTGGAGGCGTGATGTTCGACCACCTCGACGACCACGAGCCGCCCGTCCCCGGCGTCGACGCCCGCGCGGCCGTGCACGGCCGCGCCCGGTCGCTGCTCCTCCGCCGCCGGCTGGTGGTGGGCGGGTCCAGCACGGCGGCGCTCTCGCTCGTCCTCGTCGTCGCCATGGCGATCGCGTCGAGCGGCTCGCCGGGGCACCGGACCTCGGTCGAGTACCTCACGGAGCCGCCGACCGTCGAGGTCGTCAGCGAGACGCCGACGCCGGCCGGCACCCCTTCGCCCACCGCGTCCGCGACGCCGTCGGAGACACCAAGCCCGACCACGACGCCGACGCAGAGAGCGTCGGCGACGGCGACCTGCGAGGGCTTCCCGGCGCAGTGCCCGGACGGCAAGCCGGGGTGGGGGACGGGCTTCACGTCGTGCACGGACGTCAGCGTCCCCGAGCGTCCGGACACCGGCTCGGTCGCGGAGGGCCTCACGGCCTCGCTGGCGATGGACCCGTCCGCCCCGTCGGGCTCACGGCTGCACGGGGTCGTCACGCTGACGAACAGCACGGACCTGCGGCTCACCGTCCACTACGGCAGCACCTTCACGAGGATCGAGGTCGACGGCGCCGCGAGCTACGGAACGGACGCCTTCGGCATCGCGAGCCTGGTCGTCGAGCCGCACAGCAGCGCGGACGTCGCGGTGGACGGAGCGACCGTCCAGTGCGGCGACACCCCGTCCGGCGACGAGCCGAGGCTGGCCGCGGGCACCTACCGGGCTCAGCTGGTCATGCCGATCAACGACGTGGTCGCCGACGCACCGGACGCGTCCCCGTCGCCGACCTCGCAGGTCCCGCTGGCTTCGGAGAGCCCGACCCCCGAGCCGTCGCCCACGAAGTACGCGGACGGGTCGACGCTCCAGCTCGGCGGGTCGGTCACGCTGACCTAGGCAGGGAGCTTGTCGAGGAAGCCGGTCACCGTGGCGATCCGGCGACCGTCGAGCGTCGCCACGTCGAAGCCCTCGACCAGCGGCTCGGCTCCCGCCGGACCAAGGCCCCAGCGGAACCGGACGACGTCGTGGTGGCTGTCCGGCTCGTCGAGCAGCGTGAACACGAAGCCGGGGAACTGGCCCTGCACGGCAGCGATGGTCGCCTCGAGCTGGTCGTGGCCGAAGACGTCGACGAGCGGGTCGACGTAGGTCGCCGTCTCCGTGAAGACGTCTTCGACCGCGGCCTTGCGGGCGGTCGGGTCGGTCGCGTTCCAGGCGGCGAGGTAGCGGTCGGTCAGGTCGGACATCGTGCTCTCCTTCGGTTGAGGTGCAAGGAGAGTCGGCCCCCGGAGGTCATGCCGTCGATGACCTCGGAGGTCAAGGCCTAGAAGAAGCGGGACTCCATGTCGAGGGTCGTCCGGTCGAGGCTCGCGACCAGGTCGAGCTGCGGGTGCACCTTGGGCAGCTCCCACGCGAAGAAGTACTGCGCCGCGCGGCGCTTGCCCTCGTAGAAGTCGCCGTCCTTGCCCTGCACGGCGACCAGCTGCTCGAGCCAGATCCAGGCGAGGACGGTGTGGCCGACGGCCTCCATGAAGGGTGTGGCGTTGGCGAGGGAGAGCGCCACATCGCCTGCGCCCCAGACCTTCTGGGTCACCTCCACGATCCGGTCGACGGCCGCGCGCAGGGGAGCGGCGTACTCCTCCGGCGCCCGGTCGCAGGTCGCGTTGATGGTCTCGGCGAGCTTCACGAGTCCGGCGCCGTCCTGCTGCGTGACCTTGCGGCCGAGCAGGTCGAGGGCCTGGATGCCGTGGGTGCCCTCGTGGATCGGGTTGAGCCGGTTGTCCCGGTAGAGCTGCTCGACCGGGTACTCGCGGGTGTAGCCGTAGCCGCCCAGCACCTGGATGGCGAGGCTGTTCGCCTCCAGGCACCATTGGCTCGGCCAGCTCTTCGCGATCGGCGTCAGCATGCCGAGCAGCAGCTCGTCGTGCTCGTCGACCAGCTTCATGCAGTAGAGCTCGAGCGCGAGCGCGCCCTCGACGTACGACTTCTGCGCGAGCAGCATCCGGCGCACGTCGGGGTGCTCGATGATCGGCACCTGCGGCGTCGTCGCGTCGCCACCAGCGCGGCCCTGCGGCCGGCCCTTGGCGTACTCCAGCGAGTGCAGGTAGCCGCTGTAGCCGAGGGCCGTCGCGCCGAGACCGACGCCGATGCGGGCCTCGTTCATCATGTGGAACATGTAGGGCAGGCCGCGGTTCTCCTCGCCCACGAGGTAGCCGGTGGCGTCCTCGAACGACAGCACTGTGTTGACGGTGCCGCGGAACCCCATCTTGTGGTTGATCCCCGCGAGGGTCACGCCGTTGCGCTCGCCGTCGATCAGCTTGGGCACGACGAACAGCGAGATCCCCTTGCTGCCAGGCGGTCCGCCGGGGACCTTCGCGAGCACCAGGTGGACGATGTTCTCGGACAGGTCGTGCTCTCCGGCGCTGATCCACATCTTGCTGCCGGTGACCCGGTAGGTCCCGTCGTCCTGCCGCTCGGCCCGCGTCGTGATGTCGCCGAGCGAGCTGCCGGCCTGCGGCTCCGACAGGCACATGGTGCCGAAGTAGCGGCCCTCGACCATCGGCTTCACGTAGGTGTCGATCATCTCCTGCGACCCGTGGGCCAGCAGCAGGTTGGCGTTGGCGACGGTGAGGAGCGGGTAGGCCGCGGTGCCGACGTTCGCGGCGTGGAACCACGCCATGAGGGCGCCGCAGATGGTCGCGGGCAGGTCCATGCCGCCGACGCTCTCCGGCATGCCGGCGCCGATGAAGCCGGCCTCGTTGTAGGCCTTGAGCGCCTTGCCGACCTCGTCGTGCAGGATCACCCGGCCGTTCTCGAAGATCGGCTCCTCGAGGTCGTTGCGCCGGTTGTGGGTGGCGAACCGCTCGGTCGCGATCTGCTCTGCGAGGTCGAGGACCGCGTCGTAGGTGTCGCGGTCGCCGGTGACCTGCAGCCACTCGTAGAGCAGGAAGTCGAGGTCGCGACGGCTGAGGAGCGTGGAGGCCATGGCGGTCAGGCTAGGCCGTGTGCTTTCGTACCTCCATGAGACGTGCCCCCGTCGTCCTGCTCGCCCTCCTCCCGCTGCTCGGGACCGCGCCGGCGCACGCCGCCACGAGCACGGCGAGCGCCACCGTGTTCGCTCCGAACCCGGTCGCCACGCTGCAGGACGAGTCGCTGACGGACGCCAAGGACGCGGACTACGCCGCGCTCCAGAGGGCCTACCGGACCGTGACGCTGACCCACCTGGACGGCAGCGGCTACCTGCACGGCGACTACGCCTACGTCGACAGCAGCACGGGGCCGCTGGCCAAGGCGCCCTTCGCGTTCCACCGCGACGACGACCGCTTCGAGCAGGTCATGGCCTACTACTGGGCCACGCAGGCCCAGCTCTACCTGCAGGAGCTCGGCTTCACCAACGTCAACAACGAGCCGCAGCGGATGAAGATCAACCAGTACGGCGTCGACAACAGCTACTTCAACGGCGACCAGAAGGACGACGTCCTGCGCTTCGGCAAGGGCGGCGTCGACGACGCGGAGGACGCCGAGGTGATCCTCCACGAGTACGGCCACGCCATCCAGGACAGCCAGGTGCCGGGCTTCGGGACCACCGCCGACTCGGGCGCCATCGGCGAGGGCTTCGGCGACTACTGGTCGCAGGCCGTGTCGTCGCGGTACGCCCCCACTCCCGACGAGCCGTGCATCGCCGACTGGGACTCCGTCAGCTACACCAGCGGTCCGGTGCACTGCCTGCGCCGGACCGACGGCACGAAGACCTACCCGAAGGACCTCGTCGGCGAGGTGCACGCCGACGGCGAGATCTGGAGCAGCGCGCTCAACGGGCTGCGGACGGCGCTGGGCGCGACCAGGGCCGACACGGCGATCGTGAAGGCCCAGTTCTCCTTCACCGTCGACATCTCCATGCCGGACGCGGCTCGCGTCACCATCGCCACGGTGAAGGCGCTGTACGGCACGAGGGCGGCGTCGTCCGCGACCGCGGCCTTCCACGCCCGCGGCCTGGCGTGACTGCCTCCGTCTTCGACGCCGCGGGCGGAGCGCCCGCCTTCCTGGCACTCGCCACGGCCTTCCACGCCCGCTGCCTCGCCGACCCCGAGCTGAACCACCCGTTCTCCCACCCGGACGGCAACCCGGAGCACGTCGCACGGCTCGCGGCCTACTGGGGCGAGGTGCTCGGCGGGCCTGCAGTGTTCTCGACGGAGTGCGGGACCCACTCCTCGGTGCTGCAGATGCACTGCGGCAACGGGGACATGACCGATCTCGGCCGTCGCTTCACGCGCTGCTTCGAGCAGGCGCTCGACGACGCCTCGATCCCGGTCCAGGCGCGGGCCGCGATGACCGGCTACCTCCGCTGGGCCGTCGACGACGTCCTCTCCTACGAGGAGAAGGGCTCGCCGCCGGACGGCCTGCCGATGCCGCGCTGGTCGTGGGACGGCCTCGTCAGCGGGTGAGGCCGACGCCCAGCTGGCAGTGCGGTCCGCCCCAGTGCTCGACGATCTGCCCGTCCCGGATCCGCAGGACGGCAGTGCCGTTGATCTCCACGGGGTTGCCCGAGGCGGGTACGTCGTAGAAGGCCGTGCCGGTGTGCGTGCCCTTCACCGTCCAGTTCGAGACGACGAGGTCGTCCTTCTCGATGACGAGGTTCACGTCGAAGGTGAAGTCCGGGAACGCGGACCGGACGTTGTTCCACCACTCCAGCTCGTGGCCGCGCACATCGCTGCCGACCTTGTCGGGCGCGACCCGGGTGGTGACGTGGCTGTGGAAGTCGGGCGCCCAGAAGGCGAACACCGCCTCCTGGTCACCGGCGAACATGGCGGTGCTGTAGTCGGCGAGCATCGCGAGGTTGGCTGACATGCCGCGCAGCATGCACCCGGGGAGATCTCCCGGGAAACAGGCTGAACCGACGTGAGCGCTGCCGCGTCTGCTCGGCCCAGCCCTGAGCATTAATGTGAGAGGGACGGCGCCCCAGCGCTGTCGAGGTCACATCGTCGGCTCAAGATCAGGCAGCTGCCCGCGTCAGGGTGCGGGTGGACCACGGAGGATCTCGGGAGCGGCGTCTCAGAGGGTGGCGACGTAGACGCCGTTGCTCGAGGTGCCGCCGGTGAGCGGGTTGGCGAACTCGACGAGGTGCCCCTCCGCGGTGGCGAACACCTCGCGGAGGACGGCGAGGAAGTCGTCGGAGGGCGGCTCGTCGGACCAGAGGGCGAAGACGCCGCGGGGGTTGAGGCGGTCGGCGACCAGGGTGAGGCCCCGGCGGGTGTAGAACGCGGCGTGCGAGGGGTTGAGGACGTGCGTCGGCGTGTGGTCGATGTCGAGCAGCACCGCGTCGACGCGGGCGGGCGTCCCGCGGCCGAAGCCGGATCCGCTGGCAACGAGGGCGAAGAAGTCGCCGTGGACCAGGTGGCAGCGGGGGTCGTCGGTGATCGGCGGGCTGAGGGGGAGGATCTGCCGCTCGTGCCAGTCGATGACCGGCTCGAGGTACTCGACGACGTGCAGGGACCGGACCCGCGGATCGGCGAGGGCGGCGCCGGCGGTGTAGCCGAGGCCGAGGCCGCCGTTGACGACGTCGAGCTCGTCGCGGTCGCACGCGGCGAGGCCGAGGGTCGCGAGGGCCTCCTCGGCGACGGTGAACAGGCTCGACATGAGGAACTCGTCACCGAGCTTCACCTCGTAGACGTCGGTCTGGAGGGTCGGGTCGAGACGGCGGCGCAGGCTGATCTCGCCGATCGGCGTCTCCCGCCAGTCCAGCTCCTCCAACCGCTTGCTGCTGCGCTTCAGAACAGCACGGCTCCGACGGTCCTGGCCTCGAGGTCGAGCAGCCAGCGCTTGGCGTGCAGGCCGCCGCCGTAGCCGACGAGGGTGCCGTCGGCGCCGATGACGCGGTGGCAGGGCGTGACGATCGCGTTGGGGTTGGAGCCGTTGGCGAGGCCGACCGCGCGGGACGCGACGCGCGGGTCCTCACCGATCCGCTCGGCGATGTGCCCGTAGGAGCAGGTCTCGCCGTAGGGGATCTCGCGCAGCGCGGCCCACACCCTCAGCTGGAAGTCGCTGCCGCGCTCGTCGAGGGGGAGGTCGAAGTCCTGCAGCTCGCCGGCGAAGTACGCGTGCAGCTGCGCGCGGGCCTCCGGCAGGCAGAAGGCATCGGGGTCGTAGCGCTCGTCGGTCGACCACGGGACGCCCTTGCTCTCCGGCAGGTGCGTCTGCACGAGGCCTCGCTCGGAGGCCACGACGAGCATCTCGCCGATCGGGGTCGCCACCGTCGCCGTCCGCAGTCCCGTGTCCACAGCTCCCCCTTGACGCCGGACCCCTGGTGGGGGTCTACTGGAGGGGTCGTTCGAACAGATGTTCGACACGATCCGACGGGACCTGGCGGACCCGTCGGTGACGGTACCTCCGCCGTGCGACAGGTGTCTCGACCCTCTCCTGCCGCACGGCGGTGGCCCGGTCTCGTCGGAGCGTGGGGAAGCGCTTCAGCGAGGCCGGGCCCCCGTCGGCCGTCTTCCCCCGGCAGCCCGAGCACCTGCCTGAGGAGGAAGACCATGAGCCGTCGCTACACCGAGCCTGCTGACGTGCACACCACGCCTGATGCGTCCGGCCCCGTGCCCGACCAGTTCCTGTGGAGAGGCCGGCTGTACGTCGTGCGCGAGGTGCTCGCCCGCTGGACCGAGTCCGGCAGCTGGTGGAAGGGCACGTCGATGTCGGCGGTGGTCACCGGGGACGAGCTCATGAGCACGACGCTCACCGTCGACGACCGGTCGACCCAGTGGTGGCGGGTCGAGGCCGACAGCGGGCGGCTGGCGGCGCTGTCCGGAGGGCGCGGCGTCTACGACCTGTGCTTCACCGAGTCGTCCGCGACCTGGACGGTGAAGCGGGTGATGGACTGATGCGGGCCGAGAAGCGATCCGTCAGCATGCTGCTGTCCCTCGCGCACCAGGGCCTGCAGGAGGCGGGGGAGACCCGGTCGCCGAGCAGCAGGTACGCCCTCGCGCACCTCGCCGCCCTGCGGGCTGCCGCGGCCGTCCTGTCCTGCCGCACCTCGTCCTCAGGGCCCGAGTCGCGCACCCGCCCGACGAGCGCGTGGGTGCTGCTCGCCAAGGTCGCCCCGGAGCTCACCGAGTGGTCGCAGTTCTTCGCCGCCGGCGCCGAGAAGCGCGCCGCGGCCGAGGCCGGCATCGCGGGGGTCGTGACGCCGCGCGAGGCCGACGACCTGCTGCGCGACGCCGAGGCGTTCGTGTCGGTCGTCGAGACCACCCTGCTCGCCCGAGCGGGTTGAGGTGGACCCGTTCGTCCACCTGCACGTCGCCAGCGGCTACTCCCTCAAGCACGGGGCCTCCCACCCCAAGCAGCTCGTCGAGCGGGCCGCCGAGCACGGCATGGACACCCTCGCGCTGACCGACCGCGACGGCGCCTACGGGATCGTGAAGTTCGCGCAGGCCTGCGAGCGCTTCGGCATCCGGCCGGTCTTCGGCGTCGACCTCGCGATGCGACCCGCATTTCCACAGCACCAGGGTGCTGTGGAAAGGCGGAGGGTGCCGGCGCGAGGGGGAGCGTTCCGGGTCGAGCTGCCGCGGGTCACGTTCCTCGCGCGCACCGGCCGCGGGTGGGCGCAGCTGTGCCGGCTGATCAGCGCGACCCACCTGGCGGGGGAGCGCGGCACCCCGATCAGCTCCCTGGACCTGGTGCGCGAGCACGTGACCGACGGGGTCGCCGTCCTGCTCGGGCCGCAGTCGGAGCTGGGGCACGCCCTCGTACGGCGCCGGCCGGACGAGGCTCAGCGGCACCTGCGGGCCTGGCGCGACGCCCTCGACAGTGACGCGGTCGTCGTCGAGGTCGTCCACCACCGCGGCCCGGGCGACGCGGCGAACGCCGCCCGGTTCCTCGGCTTCGCCCACGAGCAGCGGGCGGCGGCGGTGCTGTCCAACGTCGTCCGCTACGCCGACCGGACCGACGCTCCAGCGGCTGACGTGCTCGATGCCGCACGTCGCCTCGTCGCGCTGGACGCCCGGCACGTCGACCGCGCCAACGCCGAGGCGGCGCTGCTGTCGGGCAAGGAGATGTCCGACGTGGCAAGCGAAGTCGCCCGCTACGCCGGCCTCACCGACGACGGTCGCGACCTGCTCGCGCAGACCCGCAAGCAGGCCGACCGGTGCGCCGTCGACCCGCGGCAGGACCTCGGCATCGGCGAGGTGCACTTCCCCGAGCTGGAGGTCGCGGGGGAGGCGAACGCGCTGCTGCGGCAGCGGGTCGAGGCGGGCCTCGGGCGCAGAGGGATGGTCCTCGACAGCAAGGTCAGCCAAAGGCTCGAGGACGAGCTGCAGGTCATCGAGCAGCTCGGCTTCCCGTCGTACTTCCTCACCGTCGCCGACGTCGTCGACCTCATCAAGGGGGCCGGCGTCCGGTGCGCGGCCCGCGGCTCCGGGGCGGGCAGCCTCGTCAACTACCTGCTGGGGGTCAGCGACGTCGACCCGATGCGCTACGGCCTGCTGATGGAGCGCTTCCTCAGCCCCTTGCGGGCAGGGCTTCCCGACGTCGACATCGACGTCGAGTCCGCGCGCCGCACCGAGCTCTACGAGCTGATCCTCGCCAGGTACGGCGGGGAGCGCTGCACCTGCGTCTCGATGATGGACACCTACCGCGCGCGGCACGGCATCCGCGACGTCGGTGCCGCCCTCGGCCTGCCGCCCGGCGACATCGACGCGCTCGCCAAGGCGTTCCCGCACATCCGCGCCAACCAGGTGCGGCAGGCGATGAAGGACCTGCCCGAGCTGCGGGCCTCCGGTCTCAACGGGAACCGCACAGACCTGGTGCTGCAGCTCGTCGAGAAGCTCGACGGCCTGCCCCGGCACATCGCGCTGCACCCCTGCGGCGTCCTGCTGTCCGACCGCACCCTGCTCGACCGCACCCCCGTCGAGTCGAGCTGGCTGGGCTTCCCGATGAGCCAGTTCGACAAGGACGACGTCGAGGCGCTGGGGCTGCTGAAGCTCGACGTCCTCGGCATCCGGATGCAGTCGGCGATGGCGCACGCGATGGACGAGGTCGAGCGGGTCGACGGCCATCGCCCCGACGTCGACAGCATCAGCCGCGAGGACCTGCGGACCTTCCACCTCGTGCAGTCGACGAAGACGCTCGGCTGCTTCCAGATCGAGTCGCCCGGCCAGCGCGAGCTGATCGGCAAGTTCGCGCCGGAGACCTTCGAGGACCTCATCACCGACATCAGCCTGTTCCGCCCCGGACCGGTGAAGAGCGACATGATCCGGCCGTTCCTCGAGGCCCGGCAGGGCTGGAAGGAGGCGCTCTACCTGCACGAGGACCTGCGCTACGCCCTCGAGCAGACGCACGGCGTCGTCGTCTTCCACGAGCAGGTCCTCATGATCGTGTCGACGATGACCGGCTGCACCCTCGCCGAGGCCGACGAGGTCCGCCGCACCCTCGGGTCCGAGGAAGGGCAGGAGGAGGTGCGCGTCTGGTTCCTCCCGACAGCCCTGGCTCGCGGCTACGAGCAGGACGTCGTCGACGAGGTCTGGGACATCCTCAAGGCCTTCGGCTCCTTCGGCTTCTGCAAGGCGCATGCCGCGGCCTTCGCCCTGCCGACCTACCAGTCGACGTGGCTCAAGGCGCACCACCCCGCGGCCTTCCTGGCGGGGGTGCTGACGCACGACCCCGGCATGTACCCGAAGCGGCTCATCCTCGACGACGCCCGGCAGTTCGGCATCGCGATCCTGAGCCTCGACGTCAACGCCAGCGAAGCGGCGTACACGGTCGAGAGGGTCGGCTTCCTCGACGAGCCGCCGCCCGCGATCCTCGGCGCTCCGCCGCGCAGCAGAGCGGACGACCTGACCCTCCCGGACGGCCGCGGCCACGGCATCCGGATCGGCCTCGCCGACCTCAAGGGCATCACCGACGCGGAGATCGCGAGGATCGTGGCGGGGCGGCCCTACGCCTCTCTCAGCGACTTCTGGCACCGGGCTGCTGTCTCGTGGTCGCCGGCGGCTTCGACTCCCTGTACGGCCTGGGCTCGGCCGTTCCCGGTCGGCGGCGGGGTCAGGTGACCCGGCGCGACCTGCTCCTGCAGGTGGCCGAGCTCGACCGGTGGAGCCGCTCCGTGCAGCGGGGTGCGCCCAAGCGGTCCAAGAAGTCCGAGCCGCTCAAGGTCTTCGACCTCGACGACGTCGCCGGCCGCCAGGCGAAGCAGTCGCAGAAGGCGGCCGAGGTCGTGCCGCCCGACGTGCAGCTCGCCCTCGACCTCGGCGACGCCCCCGAGCAGACCGCCCCCAGCGGGCTGCCGGAGATGACGCAGGCCGAGCGGACCCGGGCCGAGCTCGACGTGCTCGGCCTCGACGTCAGCGGGCACGTCCTCGAGGGCTACCTGCCGCTGTTCCGCGAGCTCGGCGTCACCCCGGCGAAGGACCTGCTCGGCTGCCGCAGCAACCAGCGGGTCCTCGTCGCCGGGGTGAAGGTCGCGACCCAGACCCCACCGATCCGCTCGGGCAGGCGCGTCGTCTTCGTGACCCTCGACGACAGCACCGGACCGGTCGACGCGACCTTCTTCGAAGAGGCCCAGGTCGGCTACGCCAGCACCGTCTTCCACTCCTGGTTGCTCGTGATCTCAGGGGAAGTGCGCCGCACCGGTCCGCGTGGCCTGTCGCTGCTCGCCCTCGGCGCGTGGGAGCTGCCCGTCCTGCACGCGGCCTGGCAGCGCGGCGGGCTGCAGGAGGTCTACGACGCCATGGAGGCGCCGACCGTCCTCACCGAGGAGGCGCTGCAGGGAGCGGCCGCGTCCCGGTCGGTGCGGCCCGTCGTGCCGAAGAACCCGGTCCAGGTCTACTCGACCGGCTTCAAGCTCAGCGCCTACGCCGACATCAAGCCGGCGGGCCCAGGCGTGACCAGGAAGCTGTGGCACTCGAGCCCGGGGAGCAGCGGGCATTGACCGAGGAGCCGACCGTAGGCTGCCGGGCATGGACACACCCCGGCGCGGACCTGCGGCCAACGTGCGCACGGCCGTCGTGTGGGAGGTGCTGTCCGCGGTCCTCTCCGGTGGTCCGCAGGTGGTCGTCGACGCCGGCGGCGGGACGGGCGGCTTCGCCGTGCCCCTCGCCGAGGCCGGTCACAAGGTCACGGTGGTCGACCCCAGCCCCGACAGCCTCGCCGCGCTCCAGCGCCGCGCGGCCGAGCGGTCGCTCGACGTCGCGGCGCTGCAGGGCGACCTCGGTGACCTGCCGTCGCTCGTCGCCGACGGCTCCGCCGACGTCGTGCTCTGCCACTCGGTGCTCGAGGTGGTCGACGACCCCGCTGCTGCCCTTGCCGCTGCTACGGGGGTGCTGCGGGAGGGGGGCCGGCTCAGCCTGCTCGTCGCCAACCGCGACGCCGCTGTCCTGCACCGCGCCCTCGCCGGCCGTCCCGACGAGGCGGCCCACGCCCTCACCGACCCGACCGGTCGTTGGGGCACCGCCGACGGGACGGCGCGGCGCTGGACCCCGGCCGCGATCCGCGAGCTGGTCGAGGCCGCCGGCCTCACCGTCGAGCAGGTCCACGGCGTCCGCTGCGTGTCCGACCTGGTGCCGTCCGCCGTCCTCGACACCGAGCCCGGCGCCGCCGCCGCGCTGCTCGCGCTGGAGCGCCGGCTCTCGGACGCCTCGCCCTTCCGTGACCTGGCCACCCAGGTGCACGTCCTCGCCCGCAAGGGCTGATCCCTTGCGTCCTCGGAACCGGCGCGTCAGTCAGGCTCGGGAAGAAGGACGCAGTGAGTAGGCGCAACAACCCGGCGGGGCCGCCGACGGGGCCGCCCGGCGACGACACCGGGTGCACGGTGCTGCACGTCGACATGGACGCGTTCTACGCCAGCGTCGAGCTGCGCGACCGGCCCGAGCTCAAGGGCAAGCCGGTCATCGTCGGCGGTGGCGGCTCGCGGTCGGTCGTGCTGTCGGCGACCTACGAGGCCCGCGCGTTCGGGGTGACCTCCGCGATGCCGATGGCCCGGGCCCGGCGGCTGTGCCCGCAGGGGATCGTCATCAACCCCAAGCACGGGCGCTACTCCGAGGTGTCGGCCTCCGTCATGGAGGTGTTCCGGTCGGTGACGCCGCTCGTCGAGCCGCTGTCGCTCGACGAGGCGTTCCTCGACGTGGCCGGGGCTGCGCGCAGGATGGGCGGCCCGCGGCTCATCGGCGAGTGGATCCGCGCGACGGTCGAGGACGAGCAGGGCATCACCTGCTCGGTCGGCGTGGCGCCGACGAAGTTCCTCGCCAAGCTGGCGAGCGCCCACTGCAAGCCCGACGGCCTGCTCGTCGTCCCGGCCTCCGACGTGGTCGGCTTCCTGCACCCGCTGCCCGTCGCCGCGCTCTGGGGTGTGGGGGACAAGACGGAGGAGGTGCTGCTGCGGCTCGGGCTCAAGACCGTCGGTGACCTCGCTTCGACCCCCGTGTCCACCCTGCAGCGCGCCCTCGGACCGGCGATGGGCAGCCACCTGTCGGCGCTCGCCTGGGGGCGCGACGAGCGGACGGTCACCCCGCACGAGCCGGAGAAGTCGATCGGCAACGAGGAGACGTTCCCCGTCGACGTCGACAACCCCGAGGTCGTGCGCCGTGAGCTGCTGCGCCTGTCGGAGCGCACCGCCGCCCGGCTGCGGGCCGCCGGCCAGGTGGGCAGGACGGTGTCGATCAAGGTCCGCTTCGCCGACTTCACGACGATCACGCGGTCGAAGACGCTCCGGGAGGCGACGGACGTCGGTCGGGTCGTCTACGAGACCGCTCTCGGGCTCTACGAGGCGCTCGGGCTCGAGCGGGCGCGGCTGCGCCTCGTCGGGGTGCGGGTCGAGCAGCTCGTGGATGCCGACAACGCCCCACGGCAGCTGCTGCTGGGGGAGAAGGACACCGGCTGGCGGGAGGCCGAGCAGGCGGTCGACCGGGCCGCGCGGCGGTTCGGGGCGGGCGCCGTGCGACCCGCTGCCCTGGTCGACCCTGAGAGATCTGGGGACTCCTCATGACGGGAGCGCGTCGGAGACCTACCATGGAGGGGTCCGGCCCGGCACGAGGATCTGGAGGCAGCCACCGTGCCTCTCTCTGAGCACGAGCAGCGACTGCTCGACCAGATCGAGCGCGCCCTCTACGCCGAGGACCCGAAGTTCGCCACGACGGTGCGGAGCACCGACCTGCGCAGCCACATGCGCCGCCGGATCATCCGGATGAGCGTGCTGTTCGGCATCGGGTTCATCGCCATGCTGGTCGGCGTCATCGTGCAGACCGTCTGGATCTCGGTGGCCGGCTTCCTGGTGGCCCTCACGGCCATGGTGTTCGGTGCGAGCGCCTACAAGCGCATGAACGGCGGGCCCCCGCTGCGCTCGGTCGACGGTCCTGCGCGCCCGGCCCGAAGCAAGTCCAGCAAGGCCAAGTCCGACGGGTCCGCGAAGGACAAGCTCGAGGAGCGCTGGCGCAAGCGCTGGGAAGAGCGCGGCGGACCCCAGTAGGGCCTCCGGCCCCGCCAGGGGTCGCAGGATCGCACCCGCTGGGCGTCTGGCGGCGCCATGCCGCGACCCCCAGCGGGCGTCAGCTGCGCGTGGCGGCCCGGCGGATCGGTCGGGTGATCGCCGAGATGGTGTCGTCGACCGCGTCCATGATCCGGCCGAGCCGGCTGCTCAGGGCGCCGGCCGCCCACCGGAGCGTGGAGGGCGGGAACAGCAGGGCCCGCAGCCGTACGGACCTCGGCGCCTGCGCCTGCAGGGCTGACCGGACCGTCGACG